>Ga0070741_10000863_pt1 | contig 101022 bp, 78 predicted proteins | sample Coa_R1_4_FD_66440 | JGI IMG/M metagenome (GOLD analysis project Ga0070741, IMG submission 66440) | Surface soil microbial communities from Centralia Pennsylvania, which are recovering from an underground coalmine fire - Coalmine... | ecosystem: Environmental > Terrestrial > Soil > Unclassified... | reverse complement strand
GCTTTGCCCAACGTTGGATCGCTGCCCTCAGCCGCACTGAGGCTTTACGCAAGGCGGGCGTATTGGCCAAGGAGTTTTGGCTGAAGGCTTTTTTGCCAAAAATTTCCTAAACTCACTTAGAGTAAATAATTATGGCAACATCAAAACCAGTGACGCCGGAGCGCCTCATGCAGTTAACTTGGGGTTACGCGCCCACGCTCATCCTCGAAGCCGCTCTGCAGCACAAGATCTTCGATCTGCTCGACCAATCGCCGAAAACACTGCCCGAACTCGCCGGGGCCACGGGCGCCTCGCCCCGCGGCTTGACGGCCATTCTGAACGCGCTCGTCAGCTTTCAGTTTCTCGCGCGTTCCGGCGAGCGTTACTCGCTCACGGAGGAAAGCTCCGCCTTCCTCGTCTCCTCCAAACCCACCTACCATGGCGCTTTGCTCAAGCACATGTCCACGCAGCTCATCCCGAAGTGGCTTCAACTCAGCGAGGTGGTCCGGACTGGCAAACCTGCGGCAGCGGTGAACAAAGGACACGAGAGCGCGGAATTTTTCGCCGGATTTGTTGAATCGCTCTTTCCGCTGAGTTACCCGGCTGTTAGGCAGTTGGGAGAACATCTGGGCGTTTCCAAAGCGACTTCCCAATTTAACGTGCTGGACATCGCCGCCGGTTCCGGTGTGTGGGGCATCGCGCTCGCTGAACAATCCCCCAAAGTCCGCTTGACCGCCGTCGATTGGCCCGCCGTCCTCGAAGTGACCACAAAAGTGGCGAAGCAGCACGGAGTCGCGGATCGTTTGCAGGGAATTCCTGGCGACTTGCTCGAAGTGAACTACGGCGGCGGATACCATCTCGCGACGCTTGGACACATCCTGCACAGTGAAGGCCGGGAACGCAGCCGGAAACTGTTGCGCAAAGTTTTTGCTGCGCTCGCGCCCGGCGGCACTATTGCCATAGCCGAATTCATTCCCAACGACGACCGCACCGGACCGCCCAACGCGCTCATCTTCGCCGTAAACATGCTGGTGAACACGGAGGCAGGCGATACCTTTACCGTGGCCGAAATGAGCGAATGGCTGCGCGAGGCGGGCTTCACCAACCCGCGCACCCTTGAAGTGAATGCTCCCTCACCCCTGTTGCTGGCGAACAAACCGTAACGGGTAATGCCTCATCTTGGGAACGGAACGCAGAGCCCCTGCTCTGGTCGATGCTACATTCTCTATTCGAGCAAAGCTGGCGCGTTACAGTTCTTCCTTGCTTGCTTCACTGAGGCATAGGCACCGTAACGAAATAATTTCCCTTCCCTTTCCGTAGTTCCGTGCTAAAGATTTGCGTTTCGTTTGAGACACGAAACATGAAAGAGATTCTGCCGCCGCCCCCGGCCATCGTTCACAACGAGGCTGCGGGGATCCAGTCACTGTTCCAGGAAAATGTTATTCCCTCGTATGGCCGTCTGGACCTGGTCTTGAGCCATGGTTCCGGCAGCCGCGTTTGGGATGTAACCGGGAAAAGTTACCTCGACCTGGGTGGCGGGATTGCGGTTTGCGCCTTGGGTCATTCGCCGGCTGCCATCACCGAGGCCCTGATCGAGCAGTCCCGGCGGCTCATCCATATTTCCAATTTTTATTATCACGCGGCGCAGGGACGGCTGGCGCAGGCCCTGGTGCGCCTGATCGGGCCCGGCAAATGTTTCTTCGCCAACAGCGGCGCGGAAGCCAATGAGGGTTTGTTCAAACTGGCGCGCCGATTCGGCCATGATGAAGGCCGCTTCGAAATTATCACCGCCACCAATTCTTTTCATGGCCGAACTCTCGCCGGGATTGCCGCCACCGGGCAGGACAAGATCAAGAAAGGATTCGAACCAGCCGTGCCCGGCTTCCGGCATGTGCCTTACAACGATCTCGCCGCCGCCCGCGCCGCACTCTCGCCGGCAACCGCCGCCATTTTGGTGGAAGGTGTTCAGGGCGAAGGCGGCGTCATGGCGGCGACACCGGATTATTTGCTCGGTCTGCGCCAGTTATGCGACGAGAAGAAGTTGCTTCTGCTGATGGACAGCGTGCAATGCGGCCATTTCCGCACCGGCCGGTTTCAAAGTTACCAGCGCATTCTCGAAGGCGTGCCGGGCGGCGAGCAATTTATTCCGGATGGAATCTCCATGGCCAAATCGTTGGGCGGCGGTTTTCCCATGGGTGCGTTTTGGGTGCGCCAGCCTTATGCGGACCTGCTCGCAGCAGGGTCGCATGGCAGCACCTTTGGCGGATCGCCGCTGGCGTGCACCGTGGCGCTCAAGATACTCGAAGTGATCCAGCGCGAAAATTTGGCAAATAACGCGCGGGAGGTGGGCGCCTTTCTCAAGAGCGGCCTGGAAGCGTTGGCCCAAAAATATCCCGGTGTCATTCACAACGTGCGCGGCCTCGGCCTGATGATCGGCATTGAATTGGCGCCGGACATCCGGGCTTTCGCGGGCGAGGGCAAAACGGCCGCGGTGCGGTTCACAAACCTGCTGCACGCCGCCGGGTTGCTGGCCATTCCCACCGCAACGCGGATCGTCCGCCTGCTGCCCGCGCTGAACCTGCGCCGCAGCGAGGCGGAGGAAGGCTTGAATATCATCGAGTCCGTCGCGTCAGGATTGTCGGCGGGATGAACAGCGGATCATTGCGGAGCATGAAACATTTATTGAGCATTGAGAGCATGTCGCGAATGGACATGGAGACAATCCTGTCCGCATCCCGCGCCATGAAAAAGGAACGCGGCCACCATGCGCGGCAGTCGCTGTCCGGCCAGGCCTGGGCGCTGATTTTTTGCAAGTCTTCGACACGCACGCGCGTCTCGTTCGAAGTCGGAATTCGCGAACTGGGCGGCCAGGTGATGTTTCTTAATCCGAACGACATCCAGCTTGGCCGCGGGGAGCCGATCAAGGACACCGCGCGCGTGCTGGGCCGGATGATTCACGGCGCGGTCATCCGCACCTTCTCGCAGGCGGACGTGAACGAGTTCGCCCGGTTCTCCGGCATCCCCACCATCAACGCGCTCACCGACGACGAGCACCCTTGCCAGATTCTGACAGACATCTTCACCTTCGAGGAAAAGCGCGGTCCGATTCAAGGGAAAGTAGTGACGTTCATCGGCGACGGCGCGAATAACATGACCAATTCCTGGATTTTTTCAGCGGCCAAACTTGGGTTCGAATTTCGGATTGCCGCGCCCAAGGGTTATCAGCCCACCGCCAAAACCCTGGCGCGCGCCGGGGGAAAAATTTTCGTCACGGACGATGTGCAAGCCGCCGCCGCCGGGGCCGACCTTTTGTACACGGACGTGTGGGTTTCGATGGGACAGGAGGCCCAATCAGCGGAGCGCATTAAAAAGATGACCGGTTATCAGATCAACGAAGGCCTCGTGCGCCTGGCCAAACCGGGCGCATTGGTAATGCACTGCCTGCCCGCCTACCGCGGCAAGGAAATTGATGAAGCCACGTTCGAGGCAAACGCGCAGACCATCTTCGATCAGGCCGAGAATCGATTGCATGTCCAGAAGGCGATTTTGGATTGGATCGTGAGCTGAATGAAACTTTCGATACCGGCTTTCAGCCTGTGTCGAAACTCGTTTGAAAGTCCTCCGGGGTGACCTCCCGCAGAACGCCGCGCTCTTCTGTTATTGTTCTGAAATTCAGTTCGAATAGCGCCTGAGATATTTGACTGCCACCGTCAAATCCTTGGGCCACGAGGCGGTGATGTTGATGGTTTCGCCGGTAACAGGATGCGCGAGCGAAAGTTGCTCCGCATGCAGCGCCACGCGCCCCATCAATGGGCGTTCAGTCTTGTTGGGCTTGAGTCGGTAGCCGGATTTCAAGCGTGACAGGAGCAGCGGCCCGCCGCCATATAACTCATCCCCCACGATGGGCAAACCGGCCTGGCGAAGATGCGCGCGAATCTGGTGAGTTCGGCCAGTCAACGGCAGGCACTTCATCAAGGCGTGCGCCGGGAATTTTTCAAGCAGTTCGAATTTGGTTCGCGACTTCTTGCCGTTCTTTTCGTCCACACGCATCATCCCCACCTTCACTGGGTGTGGGGCCAGTTTAGCATCGACCTCGAAAGCGGGCTTGACCGGCAAGCCATGGACAAGCGCGAGATAGGATTTCAAAGGCTTGTCCGTGCCGAACAGATTCGCCAGCGCCACGAGGGCAGGTTTGCTTTTGGCGAGCAGAATCACGCCGCTGGTTTCAAAATCAAGGCGGTGGGCGTTCATCAAGTACGTCAGCCCGCGCGCCTTGGCCCACGGCGCTCCGCGCTCGATGCCGGCATGGAGCAGCTTCATCAGGTTCGGGCGATGGGGATCGTAACGATCCGGCGACGTAAGCAAACCGCTCGGTTTATCGAGCGCCAGCAGATGTTCGTCTTCGAACAGGACGGCAATCTCCCAAAATTCGCGGGTGGCAGGAGAGGAGAGTTTGATGGGCTCGCTCATGTTGGAATCGCCGCCGTTACATTACCCTGTATTCTCCCGCAAAGGAGAACGAATCGCAAGCGAGGCCTGAAATGACCGATGTGCGGCAACCGCTACGATGCCGCTCTTCTGGTGTTGCTGCGTTCCTTCTGGGCTTGTTCCATCAGGCTGCGCAAGGTCTGGGTCAACCCGGCGTCTTGCTGGATCTGCTGGTTGAACCACTGGTTGAAGGCGTCGCTTTGACGCACCTGGCGCAGATAGGCCAGGAATTCGGGCACCTCGCGCTTGAGCTGATCTTCATTGACGGGCGCGAAGGATTGCGCGTAAAGAACAAAACCGCCATCGCGCGTCGGCTTGAACTGGCTCACCTTCCCGAGTTCCGTCTCAAAACCGGCTTGCTTCAATGCTCCGATGCTAATCCGATCCTCGACGCTCGGCGGCAGGTTGGTTGTGCTGAGCGAAAAGGGCGGCAAACTTTCCACCTTCAGGCCCGCGTCCGCCGCGACGCCCGCAAACGATTTGCCGGCCGGCAGGCCATTCGTGAGTGACTCCGCAAACTTTGCTCCCGCCTGCCTGGCCGTCAGCCCGGCGATGGCCATCCGGTAATCGGCGGTAACCTTGGCTTCAATGCTCTTCAAAGGCGGGATCTCGGAAGGAATCACTTTGTTATACCCCAGAACGTAATAGCCATCCGCCGCCGGCACTTCCACGGAAATGGGTTCGTCCGGAGTCAAAGCAAAAGCGGCTTTGAGAAACGCCTCGGACACATCCCACCCTTTGGGCCCCTCCTGTTGGTCGAAGGGCTCGGTGACGCCGACGGTCTGTCCTTTTTGCGCGGCCAGGACCTGCAGGTTCGTCACGCTTTTGGAAGGCATTCTGGACAATTCGTCCACAAACTTATTTGCGTCTTTCCGGGCGAGGAAAAGCGCTTCCTGCCGCATGAATTGATTGCGGAGCTTGGCCTTGGCTTCCTCGGGCGTCTTGGCCAGCACATCGGTGTTCGTGCCATATTTCGCGTATTCGTCGTCCACAAGCTTGGTGATGTTCGTCAATTTGGACTGCGCTTGCTCAAGGTAATTGGTCACGTTGAACCGGACGTAATTCACCTGCACCCGCGTGGGAATGGCGTACGTCGCCTGGCGGTTGCTGTAATACTGCGACAACGCTTCCGGAGTAACCGTCACGCTGGACAAATAATTGGAGGCGGAAAAGTAAACCATCGACGCGGACAATTCCTGGTGTTCCTTGCGATAGAGGTCCGCGGCTTCCTGCGGCGTCACCAGTTTCCCGCTCGATCCGGCCACCGCCGCCATCTGTAAGAGCGCCACCCGGCCGCGCAGGCATCGGTCGAAGTCGTCCAGCGTCATTCCATGAGGCGCGAGCACCTTTTGCTCGAACGCGTCCAAATTACCGAGTTGAAGCGCAGCCAAAATCTGGCGCGCCATATCGGCCACCGCGTCGGCGTTGACCTGAATGCCAAGCTCCTTCTCTTTTTGGCGCATGAGCAGGCGGAAATAAGCGTCGCGCTGGATTTCCCAGGAGCTTTTCCCGGAATTCGGCGCGTCCGGCCACTCGCCGGGACTGTAGAAAAGGAACCCATCGAGCAGAACTTCATTTCGGGCCTTGACGAAATCCTCCTGGCTGATCGGCTGGCCGTTAAGCATACCGACGCTGCTGCCGTCTCGCCGGCCAAGCGCGTTGCCCATGCGCGAGTTGGTGGGGCCAAAAGCCACGAAGCTGATGATGGTCAGCCCGGCAATGACAAACCACAGCCATTTCTGATGCCGTCGAATTGTTCCAAACATATTTTTCTAGAAATTAAGAGTGGTCAACCTAACCGCGTTGGCCGCCACTGGTCAAACGTAAAAACCGGGTTTTTTCGCGCTGAAATCCAACTTTACAAGCCGCCAAGCCTTATGTAAGGCTGCTGCGATATGCGTAACATCAAGCAAGTTTTGCCGCTGTTGCTGCTGGCCCTTTTGCTGGCTGGCTGCACCACCACGGCCATCACCAATCTGACCCCCCAAGTCCAATCCCGCAACCCAAACGGCCTGTATCCGGTGGAAGCGGCCCTGTCCTCCAGCCAGCAGAGCCTGCGCTGGAGCAGCATCCAGCCCAGTGTGGTCATCGGCAACGACTTTTATCCCATGCGGCCCACCCCGCTCATGACCAACCGCTGGGAAACCCTGGTCCCGGTGCCGCAGGGAAAAAATGTCGTCTATTACCGCTTCAAGTTTGACTATCGCTACAACGCCTTCGGCCCCGCCCAGTCGGATAGCAAACTATCCTCGCCCTACCGGCTGCTCGTTACGGATAAATAAGCAAGGGAAGCTCATTGGGTCTGTCATGCCGTGCGACACGGACTGAAGGTTCGTGAAAATGCCCAAGGCCAAATGACCAATGGCCAACGAATGCCCAAATTCCAAATCCTAAATTTGGATTTGGCGCTTCGCGCCTTCGTTGGTCATTTAGCATTGGCCATTTGACATTTGCCGCTTATTTCCCATCTCCCTCCCCACGCGGCTGAAAAGCGGCTTCGTACAATTCAACAAAATCCGACTCTGCGACCGGGCGCGGATTAAAACTGGCGGTCCATTGTTTGGCCGCTTCGGCGGCCAGGGTCTTGATCTCGGACGCCTTCACTCCGCAATCCGCCAGGGAACGCGGCATCCCGGCGAGGTTCAAAAAAGATTCCAACCGGGCCACCAACGCTTCCACCGCCGCCTCCGGCCCGTCGCTCACGCAGGCAATTTCCGGCGCCGAAGCCAGTTGCGCGTAAGCCATCCGGGCGGACAGATCGCGTCCGTTGAAGCGCACCACCGCCGGCAGCATCATCCCCACCGCCTGGCCGTGCACGATGCCGTACCGGGCGGTCAGCGGGTTGGCCGCTGAATGCGCCGCGCCAAGCATGCTGTTCTCGATGGCCGTTCCAGCCAGCGCCGCGCTCAGCAACATCCGCCCGCGCGCCTCCAGATCCCCGGGGTTCCGCATCACGCGTGGAAAACTGTCCACCGCCAGCTTGAACGCCTTGTGCGAAAACATCGCCGATAGCGCGGTGCGTTTGCGCGTGACCGCCGTTTCGACCGCATGTGTAATCGCGTCGATCCCGGTGCCGGCCGCGACGCGACGCGGTTGCGAAACCGTCAAAGCGGGATCGAGAATCGCAATGCGCGCCGCTGCCTTGGGATCGCCGCACGCCATTTTTTGATGCGTGCGCTCATCGGCAATCAAGGCAAAGGATTGGCATTCGCTCCCGGTGCCGGCGGTCGTCGGAATCGCAATCAACGGCAGCATGGGTTTGGCGGCTTTGCCGATGCCCCAGTAGTCCTGCATGCGCCCGCCATTCGTGAACAGAAAATTGCAGCCCTTGGCCGTGTCCATGCTGCTGCCGCCGCCCAGCCCGACAATGGTATCCGCGCCGGCGGATTTCGCGATTGCCAGGCAATCATCGACGTCATGTGTGGTCGGGTTTTCCCGCACGCGGTCAAACACCGCCACCGTGAGACCAACGTCCGCCAGCAATTGCCGGACCCGGCCGGCGTGACCGGCGGACACGATGCCCTGGTCCGTGACGAGCAGCACCTTGCGCGCGCCGATCCCACAAGCAAGTTCCCCCACGCGCTCAACGGTATTGACACCGAACACCAAACGTGTGCGCGGCTCGTAATCGAATTGAATGGCGCCCGGCTGGAGGGGAGTGGTTGCCGGGCCTTCCGTCGCGGGCTGCCGCGTGGCGGCTTGTTTCTGTCGAGTTGCTTTAGCCATTTATCAAACCCGGTGTCTGGCAGCCCGGATCATCTGCCATCTGACGCCCACCGACGGCGGTATGTTCAATCGGCCCCTCGCTTCCCATCCCTTGGCTGGCACCGGCGACCGGCACAGGCAGGTTGCCTGTGCTACTCATTGAGTGATGCGTTTCCTTCAATACTGCGCCCTTTCAATCGACCGGCGCTTGTACAAAAACTCAAACATGTTCCCCTCGTGTGGCTGGTCCCACGAAATTTTCGTTGTGGGAACCGGTCCGAGATTCAATCGCTCTATGAGGGAGGATTCGAGTAATTGTTCCGTGAACGCCTGATCTTTTGCAATCGCGGTCACCACCAGTGAAGGACCGATTTGTTTTAACATCTCGCCTTGCGGCACTTCAACCACACTGGCGTACGGGCAAAGAAACTCACGATTGGCCAGCGGATGCGCAAAGCTGTCGCACAACACGATGGTTGGCCGCAGATAAATCCCACCCTCGAACTCCACCTTCCGCGGGCCGTTCCGATATTTCGCGGTCATCTCGGTTGCGCCGGGCACTTTCAAATCCTGTTCGATGGCGCCGTCGATGTACTCGGCCATCTTTGGATTCGCGAAACCGGAGAGGCGCGCATTTTCATCCGTCGCCGCGAGCGGGACGATTGGCCCCAGCTTGCGCGCGAGCGCTTCGGCAATCTCCGCGCCATGCTTCGGAACCACCACCGCCGAGGCATTGATGCAACTGCGTCCGCCATTGTCGGAAATGGACGCGACCATAAGATCGACGTGCTCCGGCCAGCGTTCGATCTCATCGTTGCCGATAAGAATCTTGCTGAAACCGGGACCGTGAATTTGTATCGCGGGATTGCCCGCGTAACGATCCGTGGTGCTCTTGTCGCCGAAAATCAGCGCGCGGCCGCACGACTTCAGAATCTCCGCCGCACCCTCGTGGTCGGTGGGATAGAACCCAAACGCCTCAGCGGGACAACCAGCCGCGATGAATGCCTGGATCAGCCGCAATGGCGTCCACGGCTCCTCGCGTCCGGGTTTGATGACGACCGGCATCTTCAACGCAATGGCCGGCAGCCACAGCGAATTCACCGCCGGCGAATTACTCGGCATGACCAGACCGAGGGCCTGCGTGGTGGGATAATAGCTGACTGGCGTGCCAAATTGCTCGCCATAACCGTGGTCGAGAATGGCCATGTCCAAACCACGCGTGAGTCCGTTGAGAATCGTGCCCATGTTGGTCAACGCATGGTGAACCTTGGCCATGTTGCGCCGCACCATCACATGCGGCAGCCCGCTCGTGGCCGAAAGCGTTTCCAGGTATTCCCGGGCCGATTGCGTGTGGCCCTTGTCTCCCAGCGGCAACGTGCCGTTAAGGAAAAGCTCGCCGGCCTTCGCGCTGAGATTGATCAGTTGCGCGGTGGTGAATTTTTTCAACGCGGCGCGCGATTCCGCGATTCGGGTGAGGTCCTTGCGAATGATGCCCGCATTCACCTGGCTGATGGTCACCAACGGCACGCCGGTGCGATGATCGACAATCTTCACCTGATCGAGGCTCTCGTAAGCGCGCCCACGCCGCAGGGCAGGAATGTGCGGTAACGGAGTCATGTTAAAAATTGCCGAGTCATGGCTGGCAGTGTAATCCATCGTCAGCGGATTTCAACCGGCGAACGATTCTTCTCCAAGCCCAAGGCTGCGAGCGGTTGGTTCGTGGTGATCGCCGCCAGTCGATCGAGTTGCATGGCGGAATTGCCCGGGAACGAAGCCGTGCGGGTGCGTACCATGAGTTTTGTGCAGTACCTGACACCGCCCGCTTCTCGCGAGAAGACGCGGGCAATCTGCAGCTATGGCTGAAGTCCCGGCCAGTTCGGAGTCGACTTGAAATCCTCCGGCACGAATGAGTAAAGGACGGCGTCCTGCGGTCTGGATTGGATCACAAGGCGGTTTCTCAGGATTCCCTCGCGTCGGGCGCCCGCCTTCTCCGCGACTCGCTGGCTGGGCTGATTATCGACGCCGACCAGAATTTCCAATCGACCCAGTCCGATTTCCTTTAAACCGAACCAGGCCACGAGGCGCGTCGCCGCCGAGGCAAATCCGTGCCCAGTCCGGCTGCTGCGCACCCAATAACCGAGGTTGGCGAAATTGTGGGCCCGATTGACGCCATTTAAACCAACGCTGCCAAGAAAAGCGCCATCCTTTGCGTCGAAAATAGCGAAACTGTATTGCGAGTCCTTGGCCCATTCGGCATCGCGCGTCAACACGAAGTTGGTGCTGTCTTCCAGGCTGTGATTGGGCAGGCACCATAGCATCGAGGTCGAAAGCTCTTTGATCGATTCGCGGGTCGCCGCGAAGTGTTCCGGAATGTCCGCGAGGCAGAAGCGACGGATCCCCACGACGCCGTCGGACAACAAAGCTTGCGCGCGCGCGCCCTTTCCAATTACGGGCTGCGCTTGCATGCTCGAGCCGATCATCGGCGAGCCTATGTGTTTGGCCTGACTTTTTTCCGAACCTGCATCGCTTCGCATTTTCCAGCCATTCTGTTATTTTTTGCCCCGGCTGAGTCGTTGCGTTGTCGCCGTGAGCGCATCCCCTCGCTCAAGGCACCAGTAAAACTCGATAAAATCTTTGCGCCTGGGCATGAATGGAATTGGTCGCGGTTATCGCGGGCCCAGTTGCCGTTATACCCGGAAGAACAGTTGTCCAATTGGTGGCATTCAGATCGTCTTTGAATTGCAGTTGGTAACTCAGGCCAGGCACCGCGCTCCAGGTAATGGTGGCCAGGCCGCTGGAAACCCTGACTGACCCGATCACGGGCGCGGCCGGAGCCAGCACAATCACCGTGAAGCTGTTGGTGGCGCTGGCTGGCGGCGAACCATTGTCCACCACGCGGGTGGTGATGGTGTTGGTGGTCGAACTCTGCCCCTGCCCCGGTGTCCAGGTGATCACGCCGTTGGTGTTGATGATGGCTCCCGCCGGCGCGTTCAGCAAGCTGTAGGTCAGCGTTTGCCCGGGGATTTGAGTATCCGCGGCAGTGTTCGTGACGGTCAGCGTCGCCAATTCATTGACGGTGAAATTGGGCTGCGCCGGGAGCCCCAACGAGCTCACGATGACATCATCCACAAAAAAGTTATAGTCGGTGAGATACGTTCCCCGCTCCACGCAGATGGCGCCGTTCACGTACGGTTGCGCTTCGGTATCGGTGGTATTGATCTCCAGAGTGCCGTCGTAATAAACCGCGATCTGGTTCCCGTTAAAAGCGAGTTTCAAAGTGTGCCAATTGGTTCCCACGGACGGCAGATTCACCGTTTGAATCGGGGCGACGTTGTTATTGTAACTAAAAGCGATGTAGCTCGTGAACTTGAACAGCTTGAGAAGATTCGCCCCGCCCGGCGAACCGTCCGGATAAACCCAGGCAGCGTAATGCGTGCCGGTGACGGGGTTCAAACGCCCGCCGATGCCTCCGCCCACGCCGTTCGGGTCGGAAAGCCGAATGCGCCCCTGCACCGCATAGTTGGTCCAGGTGTTGGTGGGCAGGTAAGCAAAGGCGTAAGTCTGCAAGGTATCAACCAGGCCAGCCTGCAGCGTCCCGCCCGTCACCGTCCAATTGTCCGACAACTGGTTGCCCGCCGGCACCCCCACCCAGGGCGTCAACGGGCCAGGGTCGCTCCCGCGTGTGAAACCGTCATAAAATAAAATCCCGGCGGACAGGACGGAGAGCGTCACCGTGACCGGCGACGAGTTGCTCAAACCGTCATTGGCCATATAAGTGAAAGTATCCGAACCGCTGAACCCGGTGCCCGGCGTGTAGGTGAATCCGCCGTTGTTGGCGAGGTTCAATGCGCCATTGGCGGGCCCGCTCACGAGGATGGCCGCCAAGGAACTCCCTTGCGCATCCGTGTCATTGGCGAGCACCCCCGGAGCCGGAACTGACAGCGTGGCGCCCGCCAGCAGCGTGTAGTTATCACTATTTGCCACCGGCCGTTGATACGGTGCGACGGTAATGGTGACGGTCGCGGGGCTGGAGTTCGTCAGCCCGTCGCTGGCCTGGTACGTGAAAGTGTCCGTGCCCGAAAAGTTACTTATCGCAGAGTAGGTAAAACCTCCGTTCGTGCTGAAGTTTAAGCTGCCGTAGGCGGGCTCGGAAACCAGGACCGCGTGCAACTGCCCGCTGCCGCCAATGTCGTTGGCCAGGACGCCCGGCGGTGACACCGTCAACGGCGTCCCAAACCCCTCGTTGTAACTGTCATTATTGGCCGCAATTGAGCCCGAAACCACCACCGTGAAACTGTTGGTCGCGCTCAAGGGCGGCAGGCTGTTGTCGGTCACCACCGTCGTAATCGTGTTGGTGCTCCCAACCTGCCCCACTGAAGGCGTCCAGGTGATGATTCCGTTGGCGCTAATGACGGCCCCGCCCGGCGCCGAAGTCAAATTGTAGGTCAGCACTTTTGGCGGGCTGGCCGCATCGGTGGCCGTGTTGGTGACCACCATTTGCACTTGCGGGCTGACGACAAGGTTGCCCTGGGCTGGAAGCACTGGCGCAGGAGTTCCGCCGTTGACCGCGATGGTCACTGTTGCCTGGCCAAGGTTGTTCGTCCCGGTGCTGGTCGAGTAAACGAAACTGTCCGTGCCCGAAAAATTGGCCGCCGGCACGTAGGTGAAACTTCCGTTGCCGTTCAAGGTCAGGCTGCCGTTGGCGGTGGTGCTCACCAGCGCCGCTGTCAGATTTGTTATCTGGCCTTCCACATCGTTCGCCAGCACTCCCGGCGCGGCCACATTCAAGGTCAGGTTCGTGGTGGTGGTGTAGCTGTCATCCGAAGGCACGGGCGTTACGATGAGATTGTCAAAATACGCCACATGCGGGTCGTCCTGGTACATGTGCACACTGACTCCTCCGCTAAGATAAGGAGGTATTGCGTCCACGTTGTTGTCAACCACATCGGCAACGAGAAGCCCGTCGAAAAACGCCTTGATCTCCGCCCCTTTGAACGTGAGCTTCAGAGTATGCCAGTTCGTGCCCACCGGAGGAAGATGGACAAAGGCCATGGCTGAGGGGTTCAAATCCCACGTGCGATACGTGTGGAATTTGATGATTCGCAGCGCCGCCGTGCCATCCGGCCAGGCCAGGGGATCGCCGGACAGACCTTCTTCGTAAATGTTCGCGGTGTATTTGGACCCGCTCAATGGATCCAGCCGGCCGCTCAATCCTCCCGCCCAGGAGTTCGTTTCCAGCCGGACTTGCGCCTGGACGCTGTAATCCCGCCAGGGGCCCGGGATATAGCAATCCGAATAATCGTTTATGCCGGAAGCAGTCCCGTTCATGACTCCGTTGGTGATCCACCACGCTCCGGTTGCGATGGTCCACGGCGCCAGCGGATCGGCATTGGTCGAGCGGCCGAAGTCGTCGTAGAAAAGGCTGGCGGCGGGCGTGACATCGATCGTGCAGACCGCCGGGAGCGAGTTGGTCACACCGTCGCTGGCGACGTAGGTGAAACTGGCCATGCCGGTGAAATTGGTGGCGGGAGTGTAGGAGAAACTGCCGTCGGGATTGAGCGTCAGCGAGCCGCTCGCAGGGTTGATCAAAAGGCTGGCCGTCAAGTTTGTGCCCGCCCCGACGATGTCGTTGCTCAGAACGCCGCTGACCGCGGGCACCGTCAAAGTCTGCCCGATCGTGGCGAGATAGAAATCGTTTCGCGCGGTCGGATCAAGAACATAGCTCACCTGCACATTCGTAACTGAAGTCCCGACGAAGATTTTGATATTCTGGCCGTTGGTCCGGAAGCTGTTGGTGGAGGACGCCACGACTCCATTGGTCATCACCTGGAGAGCCGAAACCGAGGCGCCGGGAATGAACATCTCGACCGCAGTTTGGGGATCGGTCGCTCCACTGATGGAGAAGGTCGTGATGGACTGGTGGCCGTTGGTGACGCAGGTGGTGGTGATCTGCGCGTTGGATCGCGCCAGCCACCAGGAATAGATCTTGAACGCGTTCGCCGACCACAAGCGGGGATGGAGCGTTGAGTTCAGGGAGTAGCTGACGTAGTCCAACTGCATGGAGCCGGCGGCACCTTCGCCGGTGGCCAGCGTGTGCGAGTTCAGGTTGATCAACCCGCCGAGGCCATAAAAAGTGTCAACCAATGCGTGCATGCTGCCCGGGAAATATCCAGATTCCATGCTCGGCCGGATGTCGGGCCCGTAAAAATAATCGCTGACCGGCAGGGTGATGAAGGGATAACGTTTGTTGGCGGTTTGCAGCGACGTTGAAAGCACCCAACTGGGAAAGGGAGTCAGTTTCTCTTCTCCGGTGGTCCTCACGTTCAATTGTTCCTCAATCTGGTAGGACCCCTCGCGAGTGGCGTTGAAATTAGGCGAAGTCCAGCTTCGAATGCCGTTGGTGAGACCGGACATCCAGCCTTCCATGTCGGTAAAGGAATTGCTGATCGAAACCAGGGCGTATTGAAAACCGTTGCTGTAGCCGCCCGGCAAACTATTGCTCGTCAGATCCAGAACTTCGTCCGGGCCCCAGCCCCAATAGGCGGGATTGCCCAGCGGGAGCGACGGGTTGTCCTGGTTTTGCAAGCCGCCATTTTCGGGACCGATGCTGGCATTGTAGCTTACCACCGCCTGGCGCAACGAGTTGATCACCGTGGCTGAGTTGGTCATTTCCACCCGCAACGTGCCGGTGTTGAAGTAGTAATCCCCAAAACCGCCGTATTGGTTCTCAATATTGGCGGAACCCACGATGTCGCCGATTTCAGTCTGGAAATCCTGCAGGTCGTGGCGAATCACCAGCGCCGCGTCATACGGATACGGCCACGGGCTGAGCTTGGTGACCGGCAATTTCGCCGTCTCGAAGGCCCACTGGATGGCGTTCCGGAAAATCCCATAGGCGTACATGCCGGGCGCCAGTCCGCCATGTCCGATCAACGGCTGGAGCGCCGCGTCATAGATGAACCAGCCCTTGCCGTAATGCTTGACCGTTATATAAGGGCTGGCGTCACCCAGCGCGACTACCGTTGCATCTCCGGGCTGGACCACCCAGAACAGATGGCCGCCGGGCCCGCTATAATTTGGCGTGGTTCCTCCGGAAATATCCGAAGCCATCCGGGGCATGATCCAGTTCAGCAGCCCGCCCGGAATGTGGGCGACGAGCCGCTGATTGATGGATTTGGTAAAGGTGTTGTTGGCCACCCAATTGACCAAATTGGCATTGGCCATGTGAACGCCCATGGCGTTGGCGATGGCAAAATCCCCGCGGGTCGTTCCGTCGGGATTGCGGGTGAAGGACGAGGAACCCACCATCAGGAAGCCGCCGGCGGCAACATAATTGGTCAGGTCGGCAATCTCGCTGTCGTTCATGGCCTCGGCCGCAAGGCTGATGACGATGGGATACGCCGGCTGCCCGTTGGTGTCCAGCAGGCGTCCGGCGCTGATATCCGCGTCGCTCACCACCGCGAACGCCGTGCCATCCGAATGCAGCATCTCCTTGACCGATTCGGGCATGACGAAATAGTGCCAGTCCTCGAGCCACCACTGATAGCCTGTTTCCTGGGGAGTCGCACCCGTGGCCGGCGCCGTCTCCAGCGCCCGCGTCAGTTCGGAATCGTGAACCGCCACGAGCGGCTGAGCCGCTCGCGCTGAGTACACGCAAACCGCGCAGAACGCGGCGAGCATCCAAATTTTCATAATGGAACCACGTGTCCCGGTCGGCCCTTCACTCCGCAAGGGCGGTTATCGACTTACGGAGCGCTCTGCTTGCGCCGGACGTAGGCAGCCAATTTTACCACCGAGTCAAAGTTGTCCGGACGCACATCCTTCTGTTCCACCGTCACCCCGAAGTGGGCCTGCACAAACTCCACCAGTTCCACGACGCCGAGCGAGTCGATGATGCCTTCGCGCAGCAGGGGCGCGTCGTCGGGATAGGTAAATCCTTCCTTGCTGTACAAGAGCCGGCTGGCGATGAATTCCCGAATGGCGGGCTCGATTTGCTGATCATTAATTTTATTGGTCATAGAATAAAGTGTTCCGTGCTTCGATTTATTTGCGGGCGTTTAATTGTTCGTGGTCCGTTCAAAGCTTGCCGGCCTGGGGCGAGGGCATGACCGGCGGCTGCATGCGCAGAAACTCCGTGGTACGCTGCTTGCGGACGATGTCATCGAATACGCGTTGGACCTGGTCTTCACCCAGATTCATGCCGCGGGCGACTTCGGCGGCGGGAATCTTGTTTTCCAGCGCGAACCAGATGAGATCGAGCGTCTGGTACGGCAAGCGGAAGAAAAACTCCTCCTGATTTTGCGGCGCGCTGTAAGTGTCGGTGGTCGGCGTGCGCGTTTGAATGCCCTCGGGCACACCCAGATACTTGGCCAATTGATAGATCTGGGATTTGAAGAGATGGGCGATCGGCTGGATGTCCACACCGCCATCGCCGTATTTCACGAAGAAGCCCTGGGCGTGCTCGTTCTTGTTCGCAGTGCCGATGACGGCGTATTGCCTGGCTTCCGCGTGGAAGTAAAGGGTGCTCATGCGGGAGCGCTGTTTCAAATTCGTGGCGGCCACGATCTCCAGCATCTCTCGCGGCGGCAGCGGCTTGTTAACCTCGCTCCCGTCCGGGGCGACGACAGTCACCGAAAAGACATTGAGCGTGCCTTCTTCGAGCAGGTCCTGCGGCAGCACGATCTTGGCCTTGTAACCTTTGGCGGGGTCGTAGTGCGGCACCACGCGGCGGATGGCATCGTCGCGGCGCTGGTAACAACGAAAGCCTTCGAGCGATCCGGTGATGTCCTCGAGCCGCGGCTCCACACCGAACTTGGCGGCCAATTCGCGCGCGAGTTTCTCGCTCAACTGGTCGGAATCCTTGTCGGGCATCATCACGGCGACGACGTTTTGCGGGCCGAAGGCGCGCACGGCGAGGCCGAGGACGACCGCCGAATCGATGCCGCCGCTAATGCCCACCACGCCGCCGTAGCGGCGCATGCCGCGGCGGACCGTCTGTTGCATAAATTCGACGATGCGGTCGGTTTCACGGGCGGCGTCGAGTTCGAGGAATTTTTTATTGAATTGCATAAATGGATTTAACTCAGTTCTGTTTGCCAAGCCGGCAGACTTTAACCCGGTCCCCCGCTGAAAGCGGTGCGGGCCGCCGGAAATTTTTCACAAATTGTTGATACACGAGCTGGGTCGAAAGGATGCCCGCCAGCGCCATGTCATCGGTCTCGCCCACGGGCGAGCCGCCCTGGATCTTGTTGATCAATTGCTCGATCGGCCCGGCTTTGAACAGGCCGGACTCCTTGATGGCGGCGGGAGCCAGCAACTCGCGGACGTAATCCGGAGTGGCGTCGTTGAAGAAACTGCGGTGCACCGGCGCGCGATAGGGCCGCTTGGGCCGTTCGCGAATGATGTCGGGCAGCCAGGGCTGGGCGGCGCGTTTCAGCAAATATTTCTCGCGCAGGCAGCGCAGTTTCATGCGCGGGTCGAGGGCGTTGCAAAATTCCACCAGCCGGTAATCCAGGAACGGAAAGCGGCCTTCGATGGAATGCGCCATGCCCATGCGGTCGCCCTGCGAGGAAAGCAGGTATTGCGAAAGGAAAATGGTGATTTCGAGATACTGCGCGCGTGCCAGCGGCGCCCAGCGTTTGAAATTGGCCGGGAGGGCGGCGGCGAGTTGATCGAGTTGCTGGGTTTCGCCGGCGGCCAGAACGCTGTCGTCCAGGAAACGCCGTGTGCGGCGGTTATTGCGCCAGCGCACCGAGTGGGAATACCAGGGAGAATCGACCTCGGTAAGTCCCTCGCCGAAAAACGCCGCCAAGAATTCAAGATTGCTTTGCGATAGGCCGCTGATGTCCGGATAAAGGCGCTTGAGCAAGAGCGGGCGAATTTTTGATTGCGGCTGCTGGGCCCAGAAGCGCCGCACTTTCGCCTCTTTGAAAATATCGTAGCCGGCCAGGAATTCATCCGCTCCTTCACCCGTCAGCACGACCTTGAACCCGGTTTGCCGGACGAGCTTGGAGAGCAGGAACATCGGCGCGGGAGACGTCCGCATGATGGGGATTTCCGTGTGCCAGATCACGTCGGGAAAGGCGTGGCCGATGTCCGCGTGCGTGGCCTTGATGACGTGATGATCCGTGCCCAGGTGCGCGGCCATCTTTTGCTGGAACTGGCTTTCGTCGAATTTCTGGTCGGTAAAGGCAATCGAGAACGTGACCAGCTTGTTCGAGGTATGCCGCCGGATGACGGAGGCAATGGCCGAGGAATCCAGCCCGCCGCTCAGGTACGCGCCGACCGGCACGTCGGCCCGCAAGCGGACCTGGCACGCATCGATCAATAACGCGCGAAATTCCTCAACGGTCTCGTCCATCGAACGTTCGGACGCCGCCGCTCCATCAAGCGGAAATTGGTTCTCCCAATACTGTTCAATTTTGAGGGAATTCTGATCGGCCATGAGGAAATGACCGGGCGGCAGTTCGTTGATGCCGCGAAAAACAGTCCGGGGCGACAGCGGGGACCAGAATTTGAAAATTTGTTCCACCACGGCGGGATCGATCTCGGCGCGCACGCGCTGATCGCCGAGGATGGATTTGATTTCCGAAGCGAAGATAAGCGAGTCTTCGGCCTGGGTATAAAAGAGGGGGCGGACGCCCAGCCGATCGCGGGCCAGCAGCAAGCGCCGTTGCTTGGTGTCCCAAATGGCAATCGCCCACTGTCCGTTCATCCGCTCGAAGCAACCGGTGCCATACTCCTCGAAGAGGTGCAAAATGACCTCGGTATCGGAGGAGGTGCGGAAACGATGTCCGCGGGCCTCAAGCTCGGGCCGGAGTTCGACATAATTGAAAATCTCGCCGTTGAAGACGATCCAAAGCGTTTCGTCCTCGTTCGCGATCGGCTGGCTGCCGCCGCCCAGGTCGATGATGCTGAGCCGCGCGTTGCCGAGGCCCACTTCACGGTCGAGCAGGATGCCAAATTCATCCGGGCCGCGATGCCGCAGGAGCGAGAGCATCTGGCGCATATCCGATTCCGCGACGGCCTGCTTCGCCGACCGGTTAAACATGCCTGCAATGCCGCACATCAGCGCAACTCCATTCTACGGATCTTGCCCGATCCGGTTTTGGGCAGTTCACTCCGAAATTCGACCTGGCGGGGCACCATGAAATATTCCAGGTGCGCCTTGCAATGCGAAATGACGTCGGCTTCCGTCAACCCGCCACCGGGTGCGACGATGAAGGCCTTGACCGCCTGCCCCAGCATGGGATCGGGAATGCCGATGACCGCCGCATCCTGCACTCCCTGGATGGCGTAAAGGACGTTTTCCACCTCGCGCGGGGCGACTTTTTCACCGCGGCTCTTGATGATGTCATCCTTGCGGCTCACAAAATAAAAGAAACCTTCCTCATCCATGCGGAAGAGATCGCCGGTATGGCAAATCCGCTCGCCCGGCAGCGGGCCGGGACGAAAGCGTTGTTCGCTCAGTTTGGGATCGTTCCAGTAGCCGCGCATCACGTTGCGGCCGCGGACGACCAACTCGCCGATTTCGCCCGGACCGAGACGGCGCCCGTGCTCATCTTCGATCCAAAGTTCGGTTCCCGGGATGGGAATGCCGGACGAGTCAGGACGAACATCCGCCTGGTCGGGCGGCAGATACATCGTCCGCGCCACCTCGGTGAGACCGTGCATCAAATACAAATCAGCCTTGGGAAAGGTCTGGCGCAACCGTTTCACGTGCTCGACCGGCAGGCCGGCAGCGGCATTGGTCAGGTAGCGCAACGCGGAAAAGTCCCGCGCGCCGAGTTCCAGATTCAGCAGCATCGAGTACAAGGTGGGCACGCCCGCAAAACCCGTGACCCGCTCCTCCGCGAGGCGATCGAGGATGAGATCGGGAAACGCGAATGATTCCTCCAGCACCATGGTGCCACCGACGCAAAAGGTGGCCATCAATTGATACAACCCATAGCTGAAGGCAAGTGGCAGGACGTTGAGAATGATGTCCTGCTCGTTGTTCTTCAGATACTGCACGATGGATCGAGTCACGAACACCACATTGCTGTGATCGGACATCACACCCTTCGACTCGCCGGTGGTGCCCGAGGTATAGATGAGGCACGCCAGGTCCAGATCGATGTTCTCGCTCGGGTGCGGGGCGGCGGGAGACTCTCTTTGAATCGAAGCAAAGTCCAGGCACTCGGGAAGGCCGTTGCCGGAGCGCACGGCCTTGCCGCAAGCGACAATGCCCCGCAACGATTTCACTTCCGCCAGCAAGCGTTCATCGAATCCCTGCGCCAGCGCCCGCATATCGGCAATCAGGGCCGTCGCCTGACAATTGTTCAGGATGAAAAGAAGCTTGTCCGTCTTCATCGTTCGATTGACGACGACGAACGCGGCATCCGCCTTGAGAACCGCGAAGATGGCCACGACCGCTTCGAGGGAGTTGGGCAGGTAGATGGCCACGCGATCAGAGCGACGGACGCCCCGGTCGCGCAACGCGCCGGCGAGCCGATTGGCCATGCCGTCCAATTGCGCGTAGGTGAAGCGGCTTGATCCGCAGACGAGCGCGACCTTGTCCGGGCGCGCCGCGGCGGCGCGCTCGAGAAAGCCCTGGATTAAATTGTGGGTTTGGTCAGGCATTCGTACCGGCCGGTTTCAAGCGGAATACAGTCATCAGCTTCTGCGCGGGCTTGGGCAGCCGTTCGAACGGAACCAACGTGCAAAGCGTTCTCACGGAAAAGATCCCTGCTGGTATGGTCACCGCCGCCCCCACACCCGCAGCCATTATGGGGGAAAGAATATATGGGACTATAAACACCACGGCCACAAGTGGGACAAATACCAAGGCCAATTGTAAGCTCGCGGCGGACCACCTGAATCCGCTTAACCGGCGAATAATCAGGTAGATGATTGTAAAGTGACACACATACAAGGCAAAGAAACCAATCCCTGCTCCTTGCAGTCCGCGCAACTGCACGCCCAGCCACGCGAAAGCCACAAAGCCGCCGTTGGACAACAGTTCAGTCCACAAGAAGAGCTTCCGCTCCCCCTTGGCAACAATGATGAATCCCATCGGCCATACCAGCACCCGCATGAGCATGCCCAGGCAGATCCAGCGAAATATCTCCGCCGATTCGCCGAACTGCTTCGAGTAAAACAGCGTCATGACCGGCGGGGCGAAGGCAAGCGCCGCCAGGATGCCCGGGCACGCCATTAACAGGCCCACTTCGGTTTGTTCGTTCACGAGACGATTGCACTCCCGATTGTCCTTGGCCACCGCCGTCAAGCGCGGGAAAAAGTCAGCGCCCATCGCCTGCAGGATGAACCCGATGTAATAGCCGCCCAAAGCCCACGCGGCCTGATAATAACCCGCCGACTCACCGCCCAACTTGCGAATAATAATGACGCGAATCAGTTGCGTCGCCGCCATCGGCAGCAGCGCGCTGGCCATGAAGACCACGCCCAGTTTGATCAAGCTCCCCGCTTCCTCGACCATGTCTCGCGCCGTCACCTGAACCGGCTCCACCTTGATCTTTCTGGCATACCACCACGAGGTGAGAATGCTCATCCCAGCCACACAGACCAGAGACGGGGCCAACCCGGCGGCCCCGCGCCAATACACAATCAGGATGCTGAATACCGTTCCGTAAATGGCGCTCAAGACATTGATCCGGGCCAGGTCCGCGATACGGCGCATGCCCTGAATCAACGCGCCTTGTCCGGCTGAAACGTCGGCAAAGAAAACTGCCAGCGCCAGCCAGGCCACGGCCCACGTGTGTTGATCGTCTCCGAAGCTATAACGCGCGATTGGCTTGCTGAAGACCAGCAGGAGCAAGGCTCCCAAGGCCCCGGAGTAGAATGCCACCCGCCGCAGCGTGGTTACCGTGTGAGCCACCCGCTTGCTGTCCCCTGTCCCAACGGCTTCCGCAATCTGCCGCACACCGCTGCTGTTGATCCCCAGTCCCGCGAGGCTCCGGGTCACGTCGGCCAGTCCTTGGTACATGCCCCAAAAACCAATGCCCGCCGGCCCCAGCAACATGGCCACGGCCTTGCCCCGAACGATCGCCAGGACCATGTTGATGACCGTCGAGCCTCCGATGATCGCGGAGGATTTCAGTATCGTCCCGTAGGATTTTTTACCTGGATCGCTCAAGCGGATACCCCAGGCTGAAGTGGGACCGAATTGTCGGGCACCAGGCCGAACCCGCCCCGGGCGGGATTGCCGAATGCGACTGAATTTTCCGGGATCGACCGCGTCACCACGGAGCCGTTGGCAACCACCGTGTTGTTGCCGATGTGCACGCCCTTGAGGATTTTCACGTTCGAGCCGATCAGCACATTTTGGCCGATGATTACCTGCGCGACTTTGCCCTGGCCGGTTTTTCGCCGATCGGGATGCAGATCGTGGAAGTCCGAGTCGATGATTTCACAGTGCGTGCCCAGCATCGTGTCCTTGCCGATGAAGATGCCGGCGCCATCGCTGATCAGGGACGAATTGTTGCTGATGCAGACGCCCTCCTCGATGGTGATGATGGAATTCTCGCCACGCGCTTCGAGGTAAATGGCGCCATTGAAAAAGAAAGGCGACGGGTACCAGCCCAGCGTGACTTTGCCGTTGAACTTGATAGTCCCTTTGCCGACCATTTGCACCGGCTGACGGACGTCGGGTTTGCCCTGAACGCGCGCGCAATCAGAGAGGAAACGGAACTGCAATATACGCAGCCGCTGATAGGCGAACGCAATTCGTCTTTGGATGCCGGTCATATTTATTCTTCAAACTGCTCTGGCCGCCTGCGCTTTCTTTCACAGCGGTTGGAAACCGCCGCGCAAACAAAATTGCGCGGCGCGCGGTCAGACTTGATTCGACTCGCGTACAGGCTCTTAATTATTCTAATTACTTATTTTTAACGGACGGCTCGGGCCTTCAATCACACAGAAACACACACACTCACACAGACTTACATTCCCAACATGCGGAAGAGGCTAGCACGCAACGGAGCCCACAGCCATTCCGTTGATTACGGAAGTTCTTGTCGGATAAAATACGGACTTATTTTTGAGGTTAGTCGAGGACGAAATGCAGGTTCTGGCGCAAGCCATTGATTATGAATTGATTGCGCTACAGCCTTTGGCCCTTTGCGGTTTGGAGTGTTATCTCAGCAGCACGGCACCCTTGCCAGGCCATTTGCTTGACAGGAACGATTGGAGGGCGATTCTACGACTCGTTCCTTCCGCTGTGAAATGCCCTAAACTGGAATAAACATGAGTGACACTGCAAAACAAAACTATCTGAGTCTGACGGGCAAAGTTGCGCTGATCACGGGCGCGTCTTCGGGCATTGGGGCGGCGACAGCGGAGGTGTTCGCCAGCCTGGGAGCGCGAGTGGCCATCGGGTACCACGGCAACCAGAAAGGGGCCGAGCAAACGCAGGACAGCATTCTGCGCGCGGGCGGAGAGGCGGTGGTCATCCGGGCGGATGCGCGGCGCGGGGATGAAATCCGCGCGCTGGTCGGTACGGCGGTTGAGCAGTTGGGTGCAATCAACATTCTCGTGAACAACGCGGGGTCGCTGGTCCAACGGTTGCGCATGCTGGAATTGACCGAGGAAAAGTGGGACGAGGTCATGGACTTGAATCTCAAGAGCGCAATGCTTTGTTCGCAAGCGGTGATGCCGTCCATGATCGAGCGGAGATCCGGGACGATCATCAATGTCGTTTCGATTGCCGGGCGGAATGGAGGCGGTCCCGGGGCGATTGCCTATGCCACCGCGAAGGGCGGGTTGATTACGCTGACGAAGGGGCTGGCGAAGGAGCTGGCGCCGCACGGTGTGCGCGTGAACGCCATTTCACCGGGGGTGATTGACACCCCATTCCACCAGGTGTTCTCGACGCCCGAGATGGTGCGGCAGTTCGTGACGACGATCCCCATGGGCCGAACAGGAACGTCGATGGAGTGTGCGACGGTCGTTGCGTTCCTGGCGTCGAACGCCGCCGCCTATGTCACGGGCCAGACGATCGAGGTCAATGGCGGGCAATTGATGCTGTAAGGGTGGGCAAAACCCGGCGTGGCAACCGGCAGCGCGAGAATGGGGTCCGTGCCCCAGTTGAATTCATAGGCGATTAACCAAGGTTGCTTAATGAAGATGGATAAATCACGGGTGCGAAAAGAAGTCGAGCCGCGTGTCCAGGAAAGGCCCAAGGCCGCCACCCGGGATGTGCTGGGCGATCAGTCGCAGCAAGCCAAAATCAATCCGAAATGGGAGCCGAATTATCGGCACTTGAAAGATTTGATGAATCATTTCCTGCGCCAGCGCGGCATGCTGGCCGAGGATGCGGCTGAAGAGCAGCCAAGCTTCAGCGAACACATGGCGGACGCGGGCACGGACAGTTATGACCGGGATTTTGCGCTCAGCATGCTCTCGTCCGACCAGAACGCGATGTATGAGATTGAACAGGCCCTTCGACGCATTGAGGCTGGTTCGTATGGCATTTGCGAGTTGACCGGGAAGCCCATTCCACGCGAGCGCCTAAACGCGATCCCGTGGGCGCGCTTTACGCTGGAGGCGGAGAAACAGTTGGAACAACGCGGCGCGGTCAACCGGACGCGCCTGGGAAGCCTGGGCTCGATAACCGAAATCTCGCCGCCGACGGAAGTGCCGGAAAGAGAAACGCCCGACGGCAATGCGGCCGAGGAATAGGCAGGGGAAGAGCATGGATAATGGCCGGAGCGAGAGCTTCAATCTCTGCTGAAAATCAAACGAACGTGCCCTCGAAAGGCACGCGCACGACGCCGGTGATTTTCCAGCCGGTGCGCTCCTGCCGGAGAAAATAACGGTAATGGATGGCCCGGCCCGACTCGCCGATGATGCCCACGTTGACCACTGCTTCACGGCCATTATCCAGGATGACGCCGAACTCGGCTGAACTGGAACGCGCGATGACCGGGAAACCCGTCCGCACCATGCGTTCAAAGGCAGGCAGAGGCACTTGGTCCCGGATGGCGGCGGCCGCGTAATAGTAGGCTTTGGGATAGTCGTTCTTGCGGAAGGCAGCCAGTTGGCCCTGAATGACCTGGATCAACTCGTTGCGCACCGCCTCCTCACTCAAGGACACCGGCTCGATGGCCGCTTCGCGGACCAGGCGGCCTTGTTCGCGCGGTCGCATGAAGGATACGGTGATGAACACGAGGAGGAGGCCCAAAGCAAAGCCCATCGCGATCACCATCAGCCAGCGTATCAGATTAAACCCGGCATTCATCGAACCCGTCCGAACCGCAACAGTCATTCGACTGTTTACTAACCGCGCCGTTCACAAAGTTGCTCGAGTATAGCGTTTCCCGGGACGAGCGCCAATAACGGATCACGCGATTTGATCGGGCACCCAGCCAACTAATATGACTGGCTGCTATTTGATCTCCGCGCAGAGGACTTCCACGGCTTTCTCGATCTGGCGGTCATGCCCGGAAAGGAAGTCGGCGGGCGTGTTATCGACGTACACATCGGGCGGAACGCCGTAGTTCTCGAAGTTTTGGCCGGAAGCGGTGTAAACCCCAACACTCGGTGTGCGGAGAGTCGAGCCGTCGAGAAGCCGAAAGGCGCCGGTGCCAATAACCGCGCCGTAAGTGGGCACGCCGATCACTTTGCCCAAACCCAGCGTGCGAAAGCCTTCCGGGAACATCTCGGCATTGCTGGCGGAACGCTCGTTTTCCAATACGGCCATGGGCCCAAAGAACGCCTGGACCGGCCGGGGAATTTCCACTGAATCGCGGCTGCGCCAGGATTCGTACTTCCGACGCTGGCTCAGGATGGCGAGCAATTCCTGATCGATGCCGCCGCCGCCGTTGAACCGTTCATCGATGATGAGCGCCTTCTTGTCCAGATTTTCGAGCAAGTCACGCTGAAAACGTTCATAGGAAGGCGCATCCATGGCTTTGATATGCAAATAACCGACGCGGCCTTGCGAAAGCCGGGCCACCATCGCCTTGCGGTTGTCGACCCAGCGGGCATATTCGAAATCAGCCTGCGTGGCGGCCGAGACGGGATCAATGCTGATGCTCCAGGCGCCGTTGGTGTCCGGCCGTGAGTTGACTGTGAATTCAAACTTGCGGCCGGGAACGAGGTCGAATTGTTTCCAGTAATTCTCGCTCGTCCTCAACAACTTGCCATTCACCGCCAGAACGAAATCTCCCGTTGCCAGCTTGACGTAGTCGCGGTCGGCCGGGCCGTTCTTGTAAATGTAGGCGACCTTGAAGCAGCCCGAGGGGTCCGGTTCCAGGTCGAAACCCGGGTAACGGGTCTGCGGCCGCTCCGACGATTGATCGGCGTTGCCCCCGCCGGAAATGCCGGTGTGGGAAGCGTTGAGTTCGCCGATCATCTCCATGATCACGTTGTGGAGTTCTTCGGTATCAGCGACGTCACTCAGCAATGGCTCGTAAAGGTTGCGCGCGGCGGCCCAATCCACGCCGTTCATGTTGCAGTCGTAAAAGCGGTTTTTCATCGTGCGCCAGGCTTCCTGAAAAACCTCTTTGCGTTCTTCCGCCTGGTTGATTTCCATGCGCACATTGAAGGTGATGCGCCGGGGCGCAGGTGAATCGCTTCCGGCGGTCGCGGTGCTCCCGCCACTGCCGCGGAAACCTCTCGCTCCGCCACTACGGCCTCCGGAGCCGGCCAGACCGGAACCCGCGCTGCTGTCGTCGGGCGGCGCGGCCGGAATAGTCACGGAGTTGATATTGCCGCTTTGCAAATAGTAAAGATTGCGGCTGTCTTTGGACCATTGCAGATCGCCAAATCTGCCGCCACCGCCAAAGCCCCGCCCGCGCGGCACTGGTTCGGCGGACGGGGGTGCGGCTCCTGTGTTGATGCGAGTGAGGCGGGTGCCGTCGTCCGCCATGGTGTACAGTCCCGGTCCTCCCTCTTCGGCGTCGCCGCCCATGGCGACCAAAGCGTAAGTGCGGCTGTCCGGCGCAGGGACCACAACCGAAACGGAACCTGCCATGCTGGTGAGCTTTTTGAGGCGGCGTTCGAGGCCCGTCCAATCGATCTTCACCTCGACGGGCGCGTTTGTTCTCGTGCCTCCAGCGCGACCGCGCCGGGGAGTGTTGGCGACAGCGTTGGTTGATTCGTCTTCGCCGGGAGACGCGGCATCAGCCGCCGCCGCTCGACCTCGTCGCGGTGTTTCGTTGGCGACCATGGCCTGGGCTTCCGTGTTGATGTCGCGTTCATCGTCGGGATTTTTTTCGATGCGCGCGAGCGTGAGGCTGTAAAGCTGCATCGTGCTCCGGTTCAACGAGGACATGGCCGGAGCGCCGACGCCGCCCAGGAGCAGCAATTTCTTTCCGTCCGGCGTCCACTTCGCGCCCGAAGAAACCGGAAAGTCATCAAAATCAAGCCGGTGTTCTTCGCCGCCATCGAGCGGCTTTACAAAAACATGAGAACGAAGAAGCGGATCATCCTTCGAATAACAAACCCATTTGCCATCCGGCGAAAACTGCGGCATGCCAATCGTGCCGGCGTCGCTCGAGGCGAGTTCGTCCGTGCGGCCATCCTCGATGAAAACGCGCCGGAGCTTGTGCGTGGTGTCCGAGCCCGCCCAGAGCAGGGATTTGGAATCCGGCGCCCATTGCAAGGCGGACTTGTCGCAATCCACGTCGCTCAATTGCTTCAAGTTGTGACCCAATTCGTCGGCCATCCAGACCTCCTCACGACCCGTGCGGTCGGAAACAAAGGCGATCCACCTGCCATCCGGCGACCAGCGCGGGTCCTGTTCGCGCGCGGAAGTTTCCGTCACCCGCTGCGGTTCGCCGCGGTCGGTGGCAATCGTAAAAATCTCACCATGCGTGACGATCGCGGCGCGTTTGCCCGAGGGCGATAGCTGGAAACCATCGGCGCTGGTCATGCTGCGAACCTCCGTCTCGCTGTCCTTGACATCCGAATTGATCGCGACGCGAATCTCGGTGGCTTTTCCGCTGGGCAGGTCGAGTTTCCAAAGGCCAAAATTCCGCTCGAAGACAATGGTTTTGCGGTCGGCCGAGATGCTGGGGAAAAGCAGGTCGCCGTTGGTGTAGTGGGTTATTTGAACCGGTTTGCCGCCGCCCTCGGCGATCTTCCACAGGTTGTTGACACTCTTCATCACTTCCGGGCCGCCCCATTTGAGGCTTTTCTCGCCGGGCAATTCATCCGCCACATAGTAAATGTCGCCCTTCGCTCCGTACATCGGCCAAAGATAGTTGCCCTTGTAATCCGGGTCGGCCAGCGACGTGAATTTCTTCGCCGTCAGATCCTCCAGCCAAAGATCCACCGCGTAGCTCCCGCGATAATGCTTGCGCGACCAAACCCCGGGATGGCGCGTGAAGGCGAGCTTCGAGCCATCCGGTGAATAGCTGGCCCACGAGCCCCAATCCGCCGGCAGCGGTTGTTCCATTCCACCGTCTAGGGAAATTTCCCACAGCGTGGCCAGACCGGGGAAGACGCCTTCGTTGCGCGCGGATTCGAAAACGATGCGTTTGCCGTCCGGCGTCCAACCCGCGACCAGATCGTTGGCGCTGTGAAACGTGAGCCGGCGCGGTTGACCGCCCGTCGCCGCGACGACATAAACGTCGTAGTTGCCCTCGCGGTCGGAGGAGAACGCCACCCAATTGCCATCTGGAGAGAACCGCGGAAACACTTCGCGCGCCCGATGGTCCGTGAGCCGCTGCACGCCCGTGCCGTCCTCATGGGCGATCCAGATGTCTCCGAGATAGCTGAAGGCCACCTTGCCATTCGCATAAGAGGGATGGCGGAGTAATCGTGCCTGTGCGTTGGCCAGCAGCGGCAGCAGCAACGCCATGGCAAGCAGGAAGTTCTTTCTAATCATGTTGGGCCTTTCTGGTCGGGGCTGAGATGTAACACCAGAGGACGCATAAATACAAGCCAATCCGGGCGTCTTCCTCTTTATCAGAGACCTGGGAATTGATGCTCCGCCTCGAAAAACGCGCTTTTAGCCCTCTGTGGGCACCGAACGAAGCGCGCGTCATTGGCCTTGATCCTTGTTCGGGAACAAGACTGCGTAATGATGCCTGGCGCATTCCGGGCAAATGCCGTGAGTGAAGTTGGCAGAGGAATGATCGCGAAGATAGAACTCAATTTGGTTCCAGTATCCCTTGTCATCGCGAATTTTCTTGCAGTGCGCGCAGATGGGAAGCAGTCCGCTCAGGGTCTTGACTTCACCCAGCGCCTTCTGCAACTCGCCCACCAACCGCTCCCTTTCGCGCTCGGCTCGTTTCCGCTCCGTAATGTCCCGAGCGATGGTCGAGACGCCTGCGATTTGGCCGCTGCTGTTCCGAACCGGGGAGATGCTCAACGAAACTTCCACCAATTGGCCGTCCTTTCTTCTCCGGATGGTCTCGAAATGGCTGATGTGCTCGCCCTGGCTCACACGTTCCAGCAACGGCGCCAACTCGTTGGCGCGCTCGGGTTCCACGAGAAAAGCAAGCGACTGGCCCACCGCTTCGCCTTCGGTGTAGCCATATAGCTTTGTGGCGCCGGCGTTCCAGTTCACGATCTTCCCCTCCAGAGACCTCCCGATGATCGCGTCGTCGGAAGATTCGATGATGGCGGCCAGCCGGCCGAGCGCCGTCCGGGCGGCTTGCTCACGCGCCAGCGCCCGGCGCGCCCGCAACGAAAAGAACAGGACTACAAAACAGATTGGGAAATACAAGACCGCATTAAACTGATTGAGCCGGTCGTCGATGAGCAAGCTGTGCTGCGGCGGCACAAAGAACCAGTCGGCCAATAGGAAGCCGGTGATCATCGCAAACACCGATGGTCCCACGCCCGTGAACTGCGTGACGATCAAAACCGCGAGGAAAAAAGAGGCATAAGGCAGATGGTCGTGCCATAACGGATCCAATACGAAGCGCAGCAGCAAGGCCAGCGCCACACAGGCGGTCGCCAGCACGTAAGCCCGAGCTCCGGTCAGCACTGGGCCTCCAGCCGCCTCCTCTTGTTCCCAAGTTACTGACTTGTGCATCGTTCTTTTCCCAGTGCGGACCAGTTTGCCCAAGCTCTCGGCCTTAGCTGTTCGGCGGCAAGAATGCTGGATGATGCACAAAAAACTTTCAAGCCTGCTGGACAGGGCCGTTCGGACGCACGCCTTCCCTGCCAAAGTCATGGCACCAGCGATGTCTTGATCTGACCCTGAGACGCGCCTTTCAATCGAGCCCATGGCCGAAAACGTTTGCACATGGGGCCGCAGGTTGGTTAGCTGGACAAACAGCATTAATGAAGCAATGAGATGACACCACCCGATCATCAAGCCGCGCGCGAAGTCTATCAACGAATCACGGAGAACATCGCCCGAGTCATCCAGGGCCAGACGGGCGCCACGCGGAAATTACTGGCGGCGCTGGCCAGTGGCGGGCATGTATTGCTGGAGGATTTTCCCGGCACCGGCAAGACCACATTGGCCAAGGCGCTGGCCCGTTCCGTCGATGCCACGTTCAAGCGCGTCCAGTTCACACCTGACCTGCTGCCCTCGGACATTTTGGGGGTGTCGATTTTCGATCAGCGCGACCAGCGTTTTCATTTTCACGAAGGCCCCATCTTTACCAACATTTTGCTGGCGGATGAAATCAACCGGGCGTCGCCCCGCACGCAATCCGCGCTGCTCGAGGCCATGGGCGAAAGCCAGGTCAGCGTGGATGGCGAGCGGCGGGACCTTTCGGACCTGTTTTTTGTGATCGCCACGGAGAACCCGGTGGAATTTCGGGGAACCTACCCGCTGCCGGAAGCGCAGATGGACCGGTTTGCGATGGAATTTGCGCTGGGTTACGTGACGCCCGCGGATGAAGTGACGATTCTGACGGCGCAGCAGCATGAGCATCCGCTTGCCGGTTTGAAATCGTGCGCCTCGCTGGCGGAGGTGCTGCTGCTCAAACGGGCCGTGCAGGAGGTGCGCATCAGCGCCGAATTAAAGCGGTATGTGGTGGATCTGGTGGGCGCAACGCGCACGGCCACCGGCGTGCAACTGGGCGCCAGCCCGCGGGCATCACTGGCATTGATGAAGTCGGCCCAGGCATTGGCGTTGTTCGACGGCCTTGAGTTTGTCACGCCGGAGCAGATCCAGGAACTGGCCGGGCCGGTGATCGCGCATCGGTTGGTGATGGAACCGCAAGCACGTTTCTCGGGTTTGACGGCGCGCGGAGTGGTGGACGGAGTGATGAAGAAGATTGCGGTTCCGACTTAGAGCCTATCTCGGTAGGGCGCGTCACTCCGTGCGCGCCGACGGCGGGCAGAGGACTGCCCGCCCTACCGAGACAGGTTCTTAAGCGAGCCGGGAAATCGCAGCAGCCGATGGGCGGAGCATCAAAGCCCCAGGAAAGGGCATGAGGCCGATGAACGAGGCGCCTTCCTCGAAGTGCGCCCGTCCCCGGGCGCAGCAACGTCCAAGCCACTGGGGGCTTTCGACTTCCCGCGGAACCGTTCATGGGCAGGTTCCAATCTCTCTTCAGAACAAATTAGAGCCTCTCACGCCGGCCGCCACAGGTTGGGCGGAGTTGAACACGCTTGCTTTTCGTTTGTGGTTTACGAGTGAGTCTGCCATGATGCGAGCGCTTGAATAAGGATGAGCAGAGTTACAATGCGTTTGGTTATCATGCCAGCCTGGGCGACGAGGCGGTTCCGGGCAGGATTGTCCTGACGCACTTCACTTTTCGCTTTGAATCCGAAGCGGGCGTTTTCGAGGCGCCCTTGAAGGAACTGACGCTGCGCGCGGGCAAGGGCAACGACGAGCGGCTCTTTTTTTCCCACGCCGACCAGCCGGAATGGCGAATCATCACGCCGGATTCCGCGATCCTGGCGCATCGTGTTTTCACCTGGAACAACCATCTGCGCAGCCAGGTGACGGCGATGGCCAACCGCACGGTTTGGCGGAATGCCCTCGTCGTCACAGTGGGTTTCTGCCTGGTGTTCGGGCTCGGCTGCGCGCTGCTCTCGTCCTGCGCGGGCTGGGTTGTTCAAGCCGCGGTCAACCGCATCCCGCCGGCGGCCGAGCACGATCTCGGGGACAAAATGTACGCCGCAGCAAAGACCGAAATGCCCATCATGCACGACGACGAATTGGTTGCGCGGCTGAACAAGATTTACGAGAAATTGCGCCCCGGCCTGCCGGACACCAATCTCGTGGTGAAATTTCACATCGTGGACAGCAGCATCCCAAATGCGTTCTCAATTCCGGGCCACATCCTGGTCACACGGGGGTTGTTCGATTTGATCAATTCGCCGGACGAGATGGCCGGGGTGATGGCGCACGAATTTGGACACATCCGAAAAAAGCACGTCTTTAAAAAAATTCTGGCCAGTTACGGGCCAAGTTACGTGTTGCAAATCGCATTTCGCAACTCGCGGGGTGTGGTGGCGACCATTGCGCAAAATTCACAGATCGTGCTTGGGCGCAGTTTCGACCGGACCTACGAGCGCGAAGCCGACGACGAGGGCTGGAGCTACCTGGTGGCGGCGAAGATCAACCCGCGCGGAATGATCGACATGCTGCACCAGTTCCAGAATTACGAGCATGATTATGCGTTGACGCGGCATTCGGAAGTCATGAGCACGCATCCGCCCACGGCGGCGAGAATCGAGCGTTTGGAAGCGCACTGGGACGCGATGAGGGAGAAGCCGGATTTCGTGCATCTGACGTGGTCGGGGGAGTGAGGGAGCGAGATGGTCCTTCGCTCGGAAGCCACGGCCCGGCCAGCGCCCTGCCGAGGCAGGCTCCAGACATTCCAGAGGATCGCTCATCTTTCTTTGCAGCAGAACCGGTTGATGTTAATGTAACAGGAGACGTGGCTCAAAAATCCAGCTTTCTTGACAAAGTCCTCGGGCGGATTGGCCGGCTCGACGCGGAAGGCTTGCAGACCGTGGTGCAGCGGCTGGCGAGCGAGCGCAGTTTTCTCGAAACGCTCTTCAACACAATCGAAGACGGCGTGTTGGTGGTGGACGGGAACGGGCGCATTCTTTACTTCAACCAGGCGGTGACGCAGCTTATCGGCCTCAAACGCGATGCCGAGGGTCATGCGGTGAGCGATTATCTGCCGGAACTCGATTGGAAAAAGCTGTTCCGCCTCGACCGGCAGGGAGGCCAGCGCGTGGCGCGGCATGAGTTCGAAGTCAATTTTCCGCGCCCGCGTTTTCTGCGTCTTTATGCCGCGCCGCTCGACGGCGAGGCGGCGGGCGGCTCGGGTTTGGCGCTGATTCTCCACGATGCGACGGAGGCGAGGCAGAAAACCTTCGAGGCGATCGAGAGCGAGCGCATCCAAGCATTAACGTTGCTGTCCGCCAGTGTGGCGCATGAGATCGGCAATCCGCTGAACGCGCTGCACATTCATTTGCAATTGATGGAGCGCGAAATCCGCAAGCTCAAGTCCGCGCCAACGGAACGGCACGCCAGCGCCGCATCACGACGCGCCGCGCGCGGCCAGGCGACGGCAGTGGACGCGGACCCAAGGGAAGTTGCCGGCAAACTCGATCGGTATCTCGACGTTGCCAAAGGCGAGATCAACCGGCTCGATTACATCATCACGCAATTCCTCCAGGCGATCCGCCCGAGCGCGCCGCAGTTAAAGCCCGCTTCGCTCAACGATGTGGTGGAGAAAACGCTGGCGTTGCTGCGGCCGGAATTGGAGGACCGCGGACTGACGTTGAAGGACAAGCTGGCTTCGCACTTGCCGCTCGCGACGCTCGATGGCGGGCAAATCCAGCAGGTGCTGGTCAATCTGGTCCGAAATGCCATGCAGGCCATGACGAAGGGAGGCGTGCTCACACTGAGCACCGGCCATGGCGCGGAAGGGGTGTGGGTCAGCGTCGCGGACACCGGTGGTGGCATTGCGCAGGACCAGATCAACCGCATTTTTGATCCGTTCTTTACGACCAAGAAGAAGGGAACGGGGCTGGGCTTGATGATTGTGCAACGCATCGTGCGCGCCCACGGCGGACGAATCGAGTTGGAAAGCCACGTTGGGCGCGGCACGACTTTTCGGGTGTGGCTGCCGCTGGATCAACCGGAACGGCGGTTGTTGGGAGCGGCGAGCAAATAACGCTGACAGCAAATCCCACCGTTGGAAACGGGTGGGCTTGGGCTATTATCGGGTGTCCTTCCGGGACAGGCAGAGCATAGTTCGGAGTTGAGTTCCGGCAGCGACATCAATATGTCACGGGTCGGGGGTCAAGTGTCACGGGTTGTCACGGATCATGTCACGGGTCGCACCTCAGAATAAGGCCGTCTTTGTTGAGTTGTCACGGTGTCACGGGTCCAAGGGGGGTGAGGTCAATCACCATCAACTGTCGGCAGGATGCCGCTGTCACTGGCACTCTGGAAGGTACCGCCAAAACGCGGGTCGGATGTGGCGGGAGCGGCAAAAACCCGGGTTTCGACGGGTTTGAACGGGTTAAAACCGAGACAAAGTGGGGGCAAAGTTCCGACAGGGAGCGCGAAGCGTTTGCCGAGGCATCCGGCTTGCCCATTCGCCCATGGAGGCTCTAAACTCAATGGGTTGATGTTGGGTTATGGTTGAAAAACCGATGTTGCTGATCGTGGATGACGAAAAACCGACGCGGGAAGGACTGCGGGCGGCGTTGGAGGATCGTTACGACGTGTACCTGGCCGAGGACGCGAAGACCGCAATGGAGTTGCTCGAACGCGAACATTTCGCGGTGTTGCTCACGGATTTCCGCCTGCCCAACGAGGATGGGATGAAGTTGATCACGCGCGCCAAGTCGCTTTCCAAGCCGCCCATCTGCATTCTGATGACCGCCTACGGCTCCGAGGAATTGGCAGTCGAGGCGATGAAACATGGGGCGGATGATTACATCGCGAAAGGCCGGCTGCAAATCGACGAGCTGGAGTTGCGCATCGCCCGCGCTTTGCGCCAGCAAAATCTTGAGGTCGAAAACGTCACGCTGCGGCAACAGCTTGAAACCAAGTTCGGCATGGAGAACATCGTGGGCGAGTCGCCCGCGATGCAGGAAGTGTTCGACGTGGTGCGCCAGGTTGCGCCGACGCGCGCGAACGTGCTGTTGCTGGGCGAAAGCGGCACGGGCAAGGAGTTGATCGCGCGGGCCATCCACCAACTAAGCCCGCGCAACCGCGCGCCCATGGTAACCGTCCATTCCGCCGCACTCTCTCCGACGCTGCTGGAAAGCGAACTCTTCGGCCACGAAAAGGGCGCCTTCACCGGGGCGCACGAACGGCGCGTGGGCCGCTTCGAGCAAGCGCAGGGCGGCACGCTCTTTCTGGACGAGATCGGCGAGATCGACGCGACAATCCAGATCAAGCTGCTGCGGTTCCTGGGCGAGCGCACATTTGAGCGCGTGGGCTCGAACAAAACACTAACGGCGGACGTGCGCCTGATTGCCGCGACGAACAAGAACCTGGAAGAACTTATGAAGGCTGGCACGTTCCGCGAGGACCTTTTTTTCCGGTTGCGAGGCATGGAAATCCACCTGCCGCCGCTGCGCGAGCGGCGCGGCGACGTTCCGCTGCTGGCGCAAACGTTCATGCGCGAATTTGCCAAAGAGAACGGAAAGGACGTGAAGGATTTCACGGCCGAGGCGCTGGCAACTTTGATTAATTATTCCTGGCCGGGAAACGTGCGCGAGTTGCGCAGCGCCATCGAGCATGCCGTGGTGTTGTGCCGCGGCGACCGCATCACCTTGCGTGATTTGCCGCCTTCCGCCCGTGGGGGCGCCGCCGCCGGAACCAGTTCGCAGAAAGCGGCGGCGAACAACGAATTCACGGTCAAGGATGCGGAGAAGCAGTTAATCATGCGCGTTTTAAAGGAGGCGAACGGGAACCGGACAGAAGCCGCGCGCAAATTGGGCATGAGCCGCCGCACGCTGCATCGCAAGCTGCACCATTATCACCTGGAAGGATTTTGACCGTGCAGATGCAGATACAGAATGTGATCCATCGGATTGAGCAGGGCAACGGCTTCCGTTATTTGAAACATTGTTTAATCGGGCAACCGGAAAGGACGAATAGCTTCGTATTCGACGCTGAATGCAGTCTGAACGCCCAATTCGGGACCGGTTATGGCTTACTTCGCCGGAATTTCGTCTCCGGCCCCTCCCCATCATCCTGCGTGTAAACAAAATCACCCTCTTTGCGAACAACAACCGTACCTTCGGCGCCTTCGAGTTTTTCGTGGTAGGTGACTTTCAGTTCGTATTTATTTTCGGAAATCTGGCGGGCGGAATAAGTGCCCGCCGCATAAATGGCCTCGCCACCCTGCCGAAAATGCCCGTTCTGGATGGTCAAGGTGATCTTCGGATTATCAGCGCGAACGTAAGCACCTTCGATTTCAGTGGCGGCTTTGTAATCCGCGGTTCGGCAACCGAACAGGAGCAACGCGGGAATTAGAAAAGCAAGGCCGAGTGTGGATTTTAGCAGCCCCTCAGTGGAAGGCGGCTGAAAGATTATAGCTCTCATGGCTCGGAACAACATTATTTCATCATCTCCTTGACCGTTGGCGCGATGGCATCCGCCCAGATTTGATAACCTTTTTCATTTGGATGCAGGAGGTCGGGCATTACCGTCTTGGGGAGCTTGCCATCCGCATCGAGGAATTTTGCGCCAATATCGAGGTACTTGACCGATTTGCCGTCGTCGAGGCCGGCGATGATCCGGTTAATGTCCTTGATTTTCTGGCTGATCTTTTCGCGCTCCGCCTCGTCAGGCGTGTTCGCGCGCGGAAACACTCCCAGCAGCAGGATTTTCCCGGTGGGACATTTGGCCTGGATCTGCTTGACAATCGCTGTAACACCTTCGGCGATCTCCGCCGCGGTGTTGGTTCTGGTGTTATTGGTGCCGATCATCAGAACGGTGAGCTTTGGGTGCGCGCCGTCCAATTCCCCGTTCTGGATGCGCCAAAGCACGTGCTGGGTGCGGTCCCCACTGATGCCGAAATTGGCGGCTTTCATGGGCGCAAAATTCGTGTCCCAAACCGCCTTGCCGCGCGTCCGCCAAAAATCGGTAATTGAATCGCCCAGGAAAAGGAGGTCGAAGTTGCCCTCTTTGGCGATGGCGACAAACCCTTCGTGCCGTTGGACCCACTTTTCGTCGCGCGGGACGGGCACAATGGCCGTGTTGGTTTTGTGAGCCGTGTCGTATCCGGCGAACGCGTCCGCAGCGCGAGTGGCTGGCACAGCCAGACCGAACATCATCACCAGAGTGGCGGCGGCAACCAACAAATTGGACTTAGCTTTCATGGTACGATCGAAATGATGAAGCTCCCATGAGAATGGTCAAGGAAAGAAACCCGCACTGGAGCATCAAGTAGGCGAATTGGCGCTTGGAGCCTGGTGTTTTCTGGAGCTTGAGGCTTGGTTTTTGAAGCTTACCCCTTGTCTGCCTCCATTTCGCTTCTATCTTTGAGTATGAATGATGAGCAGCAGCCTGAGTCTCCGGGAAAGCAGGCTTCCGACCCGAATTCGCAGCCACTCCCACCGCGTGCCCCGGCCGACGAAAAGAAAAAGCCCAAACCCGACCGTCCGCCTCGCAAACGAGGCCCGAGCGTCGATATCGGCCCGAGCATCGGTCCCGGCGCGGACGTGGTAGCCACGCCACCCCGGCGCATTTAGCTGAGGCAACCTGGAATTTCGGCCCGCTTGGAACGTAGTACTTACCGCACCACGTGCTGCATACCCGTTATCCACCCGTTGCCTCAAGAACGGAACGGCTCGTCCCCACCCGCCTCTTCCACGGTTTTTCTTGTGAATGCCAACCTGCCAATGATAATGGCAGTGCGCATTTTGACCATGGTTGTGCCTCCGATAATCGAACGCGAACTACGGGCCGCATTACATAGGCGTGGCGCGCTCCAATCGCGGTTTCGCATGGCATGGATGCCGGTCCTGGTCGTTTCGGGTTTCATGCTTGTGGGTTCGTTGTTTGGGTTGCGATCATGGGGTGGGACGCTGCATTTCGTCCTTCTGATATGGGCACTATCCGCGGTGATTCAGCCCGCCCTGAGGATCAGCGTCGGACTCTTCTCCGAGGAACGTCGTAACCGGACTCTCGAGTTGCTTTTTCTCACCGGGATGAATTCCGGCGAACTCTTCATGGGCAAATTACTGGGCGCGGTCTTGGTAGCCTCCAATGACGTACTAGCATTGGTGCCGCTCCTGGCGGTGCCCTTCCTCGGCGGCGGCGTTTCGTTCGATTTGTTCGTTGCGACGATTGCCTGCCTGCCGGCGCTGCTCTTCTTTTTAGTCACCGTCGGGGTGCTGGCCTCAGTGATGTGCAAAGACGACAGCGCAGCCCTCGTGTTCGCGGGCAGCCTTGTTGGCATCATCGCACTGGCCCTTCCAATTCCGTATAACATCGGGCAATTTCTCACCGGCTTGCGGCCCTTTGCTTCATCGTGGCTTTGCCTGAGCCCGGCGTTTGGGCCATACCTGGTCTGGAAAGGCAGCGGAGGCTTTGACGCTGGAGAGTTCTGGGCGTCAACTGGCGTAACCGTAGTCTGGTCCATCCTTTGCCTTGGACTCGCCGCAGTGGCGCTCAAGCGGAACTGGCGGCGGGATGTGGAAGGCATCGTGCTGTCCGGTTGGCGCGCGCGTTTGGAACCGATATTGCGTGGCAGTGAATCGTGGCGGCTTGAACTCAGGAACCGCGTTCTCGATGAGAATCCATTTCAATGGCTTGTTTTGCGGGATCGCCGGTCGGTCATGCTATCGTGGCTGGCCATCGGCTGCATCGGTTTCTTGTGGCTGCTTGGATGGCTGGCATGGCCCCGTTTGTGGCTTTCACCGGTCAATCTATACTCGACCGCATTTCTACTGCTCGTGACAACAGCCACGCTCAGAGATTACGCCGCAGCGAGGCGCTTGGGCGAGGATCGGCGCGACGGAGCACTGGAGTTGCTTTTGACGACCTCTCTGACACCAGAACAAATCATTGATGGCCAGGTTCACGGTTCGCGAATTCAATTTCGCCCGATTCGGTTCGGCCTGCTTGTGCTCTTTACACTTTTTGTTGTGGCCGGTCTGCTGGCCCGCCACTGGAATATTGCGGCCGTGGCGGTATATCTTTCAATTTGGGTTTTCTTCTATCTCATCTGTTTTCGAAGGACGCAACAATCCGTCATCAAGTCAGCATGGATCGCGCTCAACAGCGGCAGACCTGCGCTCACCATTACGGGCGCAACTAAAAAGAATCCGTTTAGCCTGTTCTGGATACTATATAACATGCGCAATATTACTGGCGGCGCGGGCGGAGGGCTGAGTCGGTTCCCGTCCGGCAGTGTGGTCGAATGCTGCCTGGTAATCGGCGCAGCAGTCGTGATCGCCATTCTTTGGCCAATCTCACGTTTGAGGCGGCCGGTTTACTTCGATGAGCTGCGGGAGCGGTTTATCAATGAAATGCGTTCCATCGCACAGGAACCCGTGCCCGACCCCAAAGATTCGCGCTTTAAGGAATGGAAGGACATGGACCAACGATTCCCGGGTTCACCAACGCAGGGTCCAATTCTCCTCTGACAGTGAGGGCCAGCATTCAAATCATTGACTCCGCACCTCAAACCCTGAAACTACGCGGTCAATGATGGCAAGCGCGACGCCAGCGGTCGAGTTGCGGGAGCTGACCAAGCGGTTCGGCCGCACGCTCGCCAACGACGGCGTCAATCTGCGCGTTCAACCCGGCACGATTCACGGAGTCGTCGGCGAAAACGGCGCGGGAAAATCAACTGCCATGAAAATGCTTTACGGCATTTATCGGCCGGACGCCGGGGAGATTTTCGTCGAGGGAAAAAAGCGCGCTTGGGCTTCGCCTGCGGATGCCATTGCCGCCGGCATTGGCATGGTCCATCAGCATTTCATGCTCGCCGGTCCATGTTCCGCCCTGGATAACATTTTGCTGGGCGCGGAACCGCGACGTTGGGGGATGATCGATCATCGCAGCGCCCGCGCCCGCCTGGAGCAACTGGCCCGCCAGTACGGCTTGCCGGTGGATTGGGATCGCGCGGTGGAGGAACTTCCCGTGGGCCTGCAACAGCGGGTCGAAATTCTAAAGCTGCTTTATCGCGACGCGCGGATTCTCATCCTGGACGAGCCTACCGCCGTGCTCACGCCCCAGGAAACGAACGATTTACTCGTCAACCTGGAAAAGCTCCGCGCCGAGGGCAAAACGATCCTGCTCATCACGCACAAGTTGAAGGAGGTCATGCGTTTCACGGATCGCGTCACGGTTTTTCGCGGCGGCAAGGTCACTTGCGAAACCGAAACTTCGCAGACCAATCCGCAGGAACTCGCAAATTTGATGGTGGGACGCAAGGTGGCGCTCGGAGCCGAGGCGCCGCCGGCGCGCCCCAGCGCCGAGCCGGCAATTCGCGTCGAAGATTTGAGCCTCGCCGGCGCAACAGCCGGCGGCCGGCACAAGCTCTCCATGGTAAATTTCACCGTTAAGCGGGGAGAAATTGTTGGCATTGCGGGAGTGGAAGGCAATGGCCAATCCGAATTGTTGCAGGCGCTCTTGCACCCGCGCGATTCCCGATGCCGCACGTCCGGCACGGTCGAGTTTCTCGGCGACGACGTCACCCGATGGGAGTCCGCGCGTATTCGCGCTCTTGGAGTGGCGGTCATTCCTGAAGATCGCCAGCATCAGGGCTTGTTGCTGGAACGGCCAGTACGGGAAAATTTTCTTCTCGGCTTGCAATGCAGCGCCGGGTTCAGCCACACGGGTTTTCTCCGCTCGCGAAATCTGAACGCTGCCACTGCCCGCGCCCTCGACGAATACGATGTCCGCCCGAACGATCCTGCAATTCCTGCCGGCCGGCTCTCCGGAGGCAACCAGCAGAAACTCATTGTCGCCCGCGAGTTTCACCGCCAGCCCAAGGTCCTGATCGCGGCCCAACCGACGCGCGGCGTGGATGTGGGCGCCATCGAGTTCATTCATGGCCGAATCGTTCAGGCGCGCGATGGGGGCGCTGGCGTGTTGCTGGTTTCCTTTGAGCTCGAAGAAATCCTGGCGCTCTCCGACCGCATCCTCGTGATGTATGAAGGCCGGATCGCGGGTGAATTCCAGCGCGGCCAGGTTTCGGAGCGCGAGCTCGGCTTGAAAATGGGCGGCTCATGAAGAGTATGCGTTTAAGCGCCGCTGGATCAGTCTGGAGCCCCGGCTTCACCCGTTGGAACTACCAACATGCCGGGCGCGCCGAAAGTTTCTCTGGTCGCCTGCATTTGCGCGCGCCTTTCCGCCGGAAGGCGGGACTCCATGCTTCAGTGGAGCACGTCGTGTTTCCATGAGAAAAATCCTCCAGCCCATTCTCGCCGTGGCCTTGGGCTTGGTGTTGGGCCTCGCGGCGACTTGGCTTGCCGGCGAAAATCCATGGCATGTGCTCGTGATTCTGGTCCGCGGTGCGTTCGGGTCGCGCGAAGCCCTGGGTATGACTTTGTTTTACTCGACGCCGCTGATCTTCACCGGACTTTCCGTGGCGGTCGCTTTTCACGCCGGGCTGTTCAACATCGGCGCGGAAGGGCAACTTACCCTCGGCGCGCTCGCAGCGGCGGCGGTGGGCGCGGTTTGGTCGGGCCTGCCCTGGCCGGTGGCGCCTGCCCTAGCCGGAGCGGCGGCGGTTCTGGCCGGGACTATTTGGGGCGTGATCCCCGGCTGGCTCCGGGCCCGGCGCGGCAGTCATGAAGTCATCAACACTATCATGCTGAATCTCATCGCATCCGGCCTCGCTGGTTACGTTACGCTTTACCTGCTTAAGAATCCCGATTCACAAAATCCGGAGACGCGGCCGATAGGCGCAGGTTATGCAATTCACCAATTCCGCACATTCGGCGAAGCCCACGTGAGCACCGCGCTGCCTCTGGCCTTGTTTGTGTCGGCGCTCGTTTGGGTCCTGCTTTGGCGAACCGCCCTGGGTTTCGAAATCCGCGCCGTGGGACAAAGCGAATCGGCGGCACGCGCCGCCGGCATTGATGTTGGAAAAATTCGAATCATTGCGCTCGCCACGGCGGGTGGACTCGCGGGTTTGGTGGGCGTCGGAGAAGTCCTGGGCAACGCCGGGAAGTTCGTGATGGAATTTTCGCCGGGTTACGGTTTTCTCGGCATCGCCGTGGCGTTGCTGGGAAGAAATCAGCCGGTGGGCATCGTGGCGGCGGCGTTGCTCTTTGGCGCGCTGCACAAAGGCACCCGGGACCTGGACCTGGAAACGGAACATATCACCAATGAATTGTCGCTGGTGCTGCAGGCCCTGATCATTCTGTCCGTTTCCGCGGAGGGTTTGTGGAGTTGGATGAAACGACGCTCTCCCACATGATCGCGCAACTCCTGGCTTCGACACTGCGAGTCTCGACCCCGCTGATCTTCGCGGCGCTGGGCGGCATGTTCAGCGAACGCTCCGGGGTGATTAATATTGCGCTGGAGGGGATGATGCTGGTTGGAGCGTGGGGCGCGGCCGTTGGAACGCTGGCCGCGCATTCGCCCTGGCTGGGCTCCGCCTGCGGCATCGGCGCGGGAATGCTGCTGGCGGTTCTCTATGGCTTGTTCGTCATCCGTCTTCGCGCCAACCAAATCGTGGCCGGAACCGCCATCAACATGCTCGCGCTTGGACTCACGCCGTTCCTGTGCAAAATTTTCTACGACGTCACCGGCTCCACTCCTGCAATTCCCATCGGCGAGCGCTTCCAATCCGCACCGCTCTGGCTGAGTTGGCTTCTGGTGGCGGGCTGCTGGTTGTGGTTGAACCACACGCCCGCCGGACTGCGGCTGAACTTCGCGGGCGAGCATCCGGAAGCGCTCGATGCCGCCGGCATCCGTGTCAACCGCGTGCGGTGGATGGCGGTGTTGGCCAGCGGCGCGCTGGCGGGAATGGGTGGCGCTTCGCTCTCCGTTTTCCTTTCGTCCTCCTTCGCGCGAAACATGACCGCTGGCCGCGGCTTCATGGCGCTGGCGGCGCTCATTTTCGGAAAATGGAAACCGATTCCAACCGCCCTGGCGTGCCTGCTGTTCGGATTTACGGAAGCCGTGCAGATCCGGTTGCAAGGCAAGGGATCGATCCCGGTGCAATTCATCCAAATCCTGCCGTACGTGGTGACCATGCTGGTGCTGGCGGGATTCGTTGGACGGTCGCGCGCGCCGAAGGCTTTGGGAACGCCGTTTCAGAGAGAGTGAGAACAGCTCCAAAACCAAACATCAAGCTTCAGAAAAAACCAATCAACAAACACCGGCCTCTTCAGGCTCGAGGCTATTCTGGAGCGACATCCCCGCCACCACTACCAGGCCCGCAAACATCGTTTCGGAAATGGCGCTTGAAAAAGCCGGCGGTTGTGGAAACAGTATCTAGGTGGGAAAAGCCTTTCGAGAAATCCGTGGAAATTGAATCTCATCCTCGGCTGGCCGAGTGGCTGCGTCGGGCGGCTGCCGTGGCGAGCATCGCCGTGGCAGCCATGGGTGTTTTTGGGCTGGCGGGCTGGGCCGGGATGAAATTGGCCACGGCCCTCGGATTCGTGCTGCTCGGGGTATCACTGTGGCTGTTGAGGCATGATCCGCACGGGTTATCGAAACGGGAGCGGTTGATTGGCAACACCACAGCCGGCCTGGCTGTGCTGCTGGGTTTGCTGGCGCTCATCGAATATTCCCTGGGTTCGCGTTCTGGTATTGGACGGCTTTTCAATCGGACACCGGAAGAGGCGGCGGCTTCGGCAAGCCTGATGGCTCCGGTTACGGGTTTTGACTTTGTTCTGTTGGGCGTGGGGTTGTTGTTATTCAACGTGGAGATCCAGCGCCGCTTCTGGCCGGCCCAACTGCTGAGCGTGACCGCCGCTCTCCTCGGGCTGATTGAAATCCTGGGATACGTCTATGGCGCGCCGTCGCTGGCCGGGAGCAGCGACCAAACCCGGATGCCACTGCACGCGGCGGTGGGATTTCTGCTGCTCGCCCTCGGCATTCTTTGCTCGCGGCCGGATCGCGGGCTGATGGCCATCTTCAACAGCGACAGCGCGGGCGGGGAGATGGCGCGGCGATTGTTGCCGGCGGTGGTGCTGATTCCCGCATTTCTGGGCGCGCTGCGGTTGTGGCTGCGGCGGGCGGGCTTCCTCCAGGACGTGGAAACCGAAGTGGCCGCGCTCATGGTGGCAACCATGTTCGTGTTCGGAGTCCTCATCTGGTTCAATGCGCAATGGCTTTATCGCGCCGACTTGAAACGCCGGGACGCCGAGAAAGCGTTCAGCCAGGAGCGTTACCTGATGAACACGCTCATGGATCACATTCCCGACCACATCTACTTCAAGGACCACCAGAGCCGGTTTCTGCGCATCAACAAGTCGATGGCGGCATTGTTCAACCTGCCCGACCCGTCCCAGGCGATTGGCAAATCGGATTTCGATTTCTTCACGTCCGAGCACGCCGAGCAAACCCTGAAGGATGAACAACGGATCATGGAAAGCGGCCAGCCCTTGCGCGGGAAGGAGGAAAAAGAAACGTGGCCGGACGGTTCGGTGACGTGGGTTTCCTCCACCAAGGAGTGCCTGCGGGACGAACACGGCCAGATCATCGGCACGTTCGGCATTTCGCGCGACATTACGGCGCGGAAACTCGCGGAGGAACGGCTGGTCAAGCATGCCACGGAGTTGCGCCATAAAAACGAACAAATCGAAGAGGAATTGAAGATGGCCCGCGAGTTGCAACTCGCGCTGTTGCCCCAGGAATTCCCCAATTTCCCCCGCAACGTTGGCCCGCGGGACAGCGCGCTGCGATTCTTCAGTTTTTATCATCCCACCGGCAGCGTGAGCGGTGATTACTTCGATGTGTTTCCGTTGTCGGACACGGCGGTGGGAATGTTCATCTGCGATGTGATGGGGCATGGCGTGCGGGCGGCCCTGGTGACGGCGATGATGCACGCCTTCGTGCAGGATTTCAATTCGCGCGCGGGCGACCCGGGCGCGTTGCTCAGCGAAGTCAATCGCGGGTTGACCGCCATTCTGAAGCAAACCGGAACGACGCTCTACGCGACCGCCTTTTACTTGGTGGCGGACGTGGGGCGCGGACGTTTGCTTTACGCCAACGCCGGGCATCCCAGCCCGCTGCATTTGCATCGTCCGGCGGGCCAGGTGGAGACATTGCGAACCAACGGCAAAACCGGCCCGGCGCTGGGCCTGTTCAAGAACGCCATCTATGAAACCTGCGAGCGCCCCCTGGCGGCGGGCGACGTCCTGCTGCTGTTTACCGACGGGTTGTTTGAAGTGGAAGGGCCCGATGATGAACAATATACCCAGGAACGATTGCTGGCCGCCGTGCGCCAGCGAATCAAACTGGGATCGGCCGAACTCGTGCGCGATGTCCTGGACGAAGTGAAGGCTTTTTCCGTTCACAAGGAATTCGATGACGACGTTTGCCTCATCGGCGCGGAGGTGGAGCGCGTGCTCGAACCCTCGGCCGCCGGGCCAACTTCCCCTCCCGGCTCCGCACTGGTTCATTAATCTTACTCGTTCAAACCCGGTTGGGCCCCATTCAAACCCGACTGCCTTGCCGGCTTATCGCGCCGTAACCAGGTAGGGACGGCGCGCTGCCGTCCCCCGTCGCCACGGCATGCAAATGAATACTGAATATTTCTTTGTCACCAATTCTGGTGACAATGGCTGGTCCTCCGTCGTCGAATCCCGGGACTGAAAGCCTGCAATACGACAACCCGGGCCGGATCGTGCTCATCCTCGTCCTCTTCGACGTTTCGAAGAGAAGGGGTCCCTAGTTTACCGCACCGTCCCCGACCGCAAGACATCCAGCGAATAAAACGTGTCGCGCCAGCGGACACCTCCCTGCCGCACCGTCACCCAGGCCGAGTTGACCATGGCATAGAGGAACACGGGCACCATAAACGGCACCATGACCGCGCAAGGCCACGGCCAACCCACCCTCCGCGCGAGAATGCTCGCCGGCAGAATCAGCGTCAACGGTGAGAGTGCCGCGGTGAGCCCAGCCGCTGTCCCGGCCATCAACCCGAGGACGATTACGGCGAAAATAAGCATCCCGGCCACACTCCCGGCCAGTGCCAAGCCAAGCCTGAAGTCCAGCGCCGCGAAATAATTCTTCTCCAGGAGCTTGACCATGCTCCAGACGCTGGTGCCCCAATGACACTCCACGTCGTCCGCGCCGAGAAAAGCGCGCGTCCGTTTGCCCGCGCGAACCAGAAGCTGGCCGAGCTTGACGTCATCCAACACCGTCAAGCGCAACGCCTCATAGCCCCCGCATTGCCGATACGCCGCGGCGCGCACTAGATTAAAGGCTCCGCTGCCGATATGGGACTTGGGCCGGTCCCGATTCACCCCGGAGAACCAGTGCACGATGCTCGTTAGAAACAGGAGCTGCCACGCCCGTGTGGCGTTGCTTTTCAGATCCATCCCGGGAGAAATCACCACGTGATCGGCTCCATCGCGTTCGGCCAACTGCACGGCCCGCGCGATCACGTCCGGCTTCAACCAGCAATCGGCATCCGTGAAGAGAATCCAGTCGCCCGTGGCTGCGCTGGCGCCCACGTGACAGGCATGGCACTTGCCCAGCCAGCCGTCCGGCAACACTTCCACCCGCTTCCATTTCACCCGCGCATCGTCCTTCGCCAGTTGGCGCAGGATTTCACCCGTGCGGTCCGTGGACCGATCATCGACTATCAAGAATTCGGCCTCCACCTCGCGCTGCGCCATCAGCCGGCGGACTGTTCCTTCAATCCGTGTTTCCTCATCCCGAGCCGCAATGACCACAGAGCATCGAACACGTTCTGAAGGTGATGATCGGGCTGGACCCGTCGCGGTGGTCAACGCCTTCAACGCCGGCAACCGCCGCACCCAGCGCAAGTGCCACAAGGCGGCCAGCGTCATCGACAGGAACAGCGCGGTCGTCCCGCAGAAAATGAGAGTCGCCCACATGATTCGTCACGGATCATAGCTGCCTTTCGGATACAAGGCACGCACAACTTGGTGCGCAAACTTTAGTTGTGCCGTCCCAACTCTCACCGATGCATAACCGTTCATGCCTCATTTTATTGGACGAAACTAAACGGCTTTGGCTACAGTCCAAGTCAAGGTGAAAGAAACAGACTGCCAACGCAGCCGGAGTTTGCAGCTCATTTATATGTCAGCCCAAGCGTCACCATGACCGAGAATGACTATATCGAGGAATTGAAGAAACGATGGCCACGAACGGCTAAGACCAAGGCGACGATGGAGACAATCATTTTTGCTGACGAAGCTACTCGCGCATTCCCTCGTTCGCCTAAGCTGTGGTGCATGCGTGGGAACCTCATTGAATGCGGTCCAGAGAATTCCCCGCATAGCCGCGGCGACGCCCTTGCTTCCTACAAGCGTGCCATCGAACTCGATCCCCAGTTCATGGATGCCTGGGAATACATTGGCTATTTTTATCGCGACGTGCTCAACGACGAGGATAAAGCCAAACCCTATTTCCATGAGGTTGAGCGATTGAAAGGATACCACGACCCCAATCCCGCGCGCGCCGTTCTCAGGCGTGAGTTTAACGCTGCTGAAGGATCATTTCTTCTGCAGGCGCGGGTGTGGCTCACGTGGGATTGGGATGCCTTTCGCAGATTGACCAGTGCGATGTATGATGTCGCCGACGCGGCCAGGGAGCAGCCTTCCATTGAGACTTGGATAGCGCAGGGTTTTTGGTATTGCGATACATTCATTAAGGATTGGACGAGCCACCCTAATTTCCCGCGACCGCCGGAAGATGCCTATCAAGATGCCATCGAGCTTGTCCATAACTTGGCGACCTTCCTGTTTTTTGGCGACAGCCCCTATAAAGATGACACATTGCGCAAGAAGGCCAAGGGGTAACCAGTCAGTCACGGGGGCGGATGGTAAAACAATCCCCAATAACACGGCGAGCCACAAAAACCTCGCCGCCACTTGCCGGAACTAGTTGAAACTCGCCACGGCAAGCGAAGGGAGCCAATCCGTTAATCTCTACCTTCCACTCTGCCAGGCCACCGGCGAGGCGCTGGCGATGTACTCCAGCAAGTCGGCCAGACCTTGTTGATTGAGGCCGGCTTCCAAACCCTCAGGCATGGCGGAACCATTGAGGCCTTGCAGCGAACGGATGTGGGAGCGGGACACCTGCCGCGTGCTGCCGCTGGCCTGGCACAGGGTGATCAAGCCGGTGGTCTGCGAGGAAATAAAACCGGTGAGCGTTTCTCCTTCGCTGGTTTCGATCAGGCAAAAGGGGTGATTCAAATCGATATTGCGGTTCGGCTCCAGTATCTTCTCCAGCAGGGCCTCGCGGCTGCCCCGGGCGGCGAAGGACAAGTCCACGCCCGCCGCGCTTCCGCCGCCGCCCAATTGGTGACAGGCCGCGCAACGCGTCGCGAAAATGTTCTGCCCCCGCGCGCCATTGCCGGAGAGATGACTGGCGGGCAGCAATTGACTGACCACACCCTGGCGCTGCGAATCATCGCCGTTGCCGAACAAACTGCGCGCGCGCTGGCGGATGGCGGCATCCGGGTGGGCGAGCAGAAACCGGACTTGCGGCGACCCAAGTTCGGCGCGGCCAATCGAGCCATTTTCCATGGCGGTGAGCAAAACCGCCGTGCGATCCGGACGCCCCAGCAAGGCCACGATGGCCTCCGCGCGCGCGCCCGGTGTCAGCAACCCCCAGCGTTGCACCAGGCCCGGAGCAATCGCGGGGTCCGCAAATTGTTCCAGCGTGGCAATGGCCGCGAACTGGATCGGTTGCGTCGAGGCCGCGTTCAACATGCCCAGCAGCGCATGGCCGCACTCGGCGAAACTGGTCGTGCCGTACAAGAGAATGGCTTCAACGCGAATGGCCTCGGGCGCATTGTAGTCGGAAGCCACGCGCGCGGCGCGGGAATACATCGGCTGGAGAATGTGCGAGGCATCGGCCGCCCGGAGCGAGCTGTCCGCGCGTTGCAAACCGTCCGCCAGCACGCGGGCCAGCCGGAACGTTCGCGCCGAATCCGGCAGCGCGACGAGGCTGTTGAAAATGGGCGTCAGTTCCTCGGGTTGATTGGCCGCACCGGCCATCAACAAAAGCTGGTCCAACAGATCGTTGCCGCCGGGAGCATCTCGAATGGCCGGATCGGTTGCCAACAGGCTGAACATCTCGCCAGCGCCAGTGGCGAGGGAACTGAGCACGGCGGATTGAATCCAACGATTACCCGCGTCCGGTCGCAAAATGTCCGCGAGCGCGCGGACGCGGCCGGGAGTGTGGAATTGTCCCAACGTAAATGCGAGTTGCTGGCGCACCTGGATCGCCGGGTCGGCGGCCAGCGAACTGAGGAGCTTCCACAACGGGTCGGAAGCCACGCCATTGGTGCTGGCGAATCGTTCCGCGAGCTGGACGGAATGTTCCCGCAAGCGGTCATCCGCATCCATCAACCCCTTGAAGAGATGAGGTTCAACCAGGGCGTGCATGCCGTCGAGCGCATGCAGCGCGTGCACGCGGGCCAGCGGCGGCGAGAGGGGATCCATCAGCAGGCCGATCAACGGGCTGAGCGCACTTTTGTCCTGGCGTTCGTAAAGCAGGCGCGCGGCGGTATCGCGATGCCAGCCGTTGCCACGCTTCAACAGCGCAGCCAGCTCCGTTGTTTTGGCCCTGGCCAATTGCGGCCCCTTGGGCTGTTTGAAACCGGCGGGCACAATGCGGTAAATACGGCTGTGACCGGTCGGAAGCCTGGCAACCACATTGGTTTTCCCCACGATGGGAATCGGCAGATCCACCGCTCCGCCCGCCTGGTCGGCGATGTACAGCGCGCCATCGGGAGCATTGATGATTTGCATCGGCTGGAACGAGCCGTCCCGGGCGGCCAGGAATTCCATGCCGGACTCGTCCGCTGGACGTTCCGCGATGAGTTCAAGGCCGCTGGCCCGCAACTTCTCGTGATGGATGATTCCCGCGGCGGAATCGGCAACAAAGGCGTCGCCCACGTAATCTGAAGGAAAAGCATCGCCGCGATAGATCGTCAACCCGGTGGCGGACGTAAAACGGGCGGGCGTTCCTGTCCCCGCGTCGGCGCGCAGGGGGAAGATCGCGGTAGCCGCTCCGCCCGCGCCGATGTCAAGCAATGCGCCCGGCATGGTCAGCGTGGGATTGCGCGCGCCATAACGGGCCTCCTCCATCACCAGCACGATATGGTCGCCGCTGCTGCAAACGAACTTGCGCCCACGATCATCAAAGCACAAGCCGCTGGGAGCCACGCCGCTCTCGGCTTGCAGAAGGAATGTCCGGGGGTCGAAAGCAAAATTCCCTTCGCTCAAGGTCACCGCTGGCCTGGCCGGAGCGCTCGACGATGCCGATCCGCCGCCGGTTGGCCTGCCCACATGAATCCGATTGTCCAATCCCCACGCCAGACAGGTGCAAACCGCCGGATAAGTGCCGCGGTTCACATCACCATACGTTGTGCACGCCACCCGGCGCACATCCGCGACCCCATCACCCTTGGTGTCTTTGAAGAAAATGATTTCCGATCCGCACGCAACAAACACCCCGCCTGCATAACAGGCCACCGCCGCGGGTTGAGTGAGGTTGTCCGCATAAACGCTGCTGGTGTCGAACACCCCATCTCCATCCGTATCTTCGAGAACGCGGACACGGCCGGTCTGCGCGGCGCTTTGATTCGGACCCTGGCGCGACTCCACCACGAACAGCCGTCCGTTCTCGTCGAACGCCATGGCGATGGGGTCGACGACCAGCGGTTCGGAAGCAACCAACTCGATGCGAAAACCTTTTTTAATCTGGAATTGCTTCAGGAGGGCCGTGGTCGGATCAGGTTGAATCGCGGATGGAGAATTGGTCGCAACGGCTGGCGGCGTCGCGGCAGCACTCGCCAAACAAAGCCGCAGACCCAGCCACGTTACAAACATCACCCGGCAAATGGTCACACTGACAAGATGCTCCAAACGCGCGAGTTCGCAAAGGGAAAAGCGGGGACTAATGACTAACGGCCAATGTCAAATGATTAGGGGACATCCGATGACAAAGCTCCAATTTGGATTTGGAGTTTGGCCATTCCCTGGTCATTTTTCAGGGTTTCAATCCGCCGCAGAAGAACGCCAGCACAGCAATTCCCACCGCAATCCGGTACCAACCGAAGGCAATAAACGTGTGCGACCGAACGTAGTGCAGCAGCCACTTCACCGCCACGAACGAAACGACCGCCGCGACGATGGCTGTCAGAATCACCATGCCCCAGTTCTCCGCCGGCGCATCCGGAAGCGGATGATGCAGGGCCTTGAAGATTTTGTAAGCGCCCACCGCCAGCATCGTCGGGATGCCCACCAGGAAGGAAAACTCGGTTGCGGCTGGACGACTCAGGCCGAGCACGAGAGCGAGCAAAATGGTTGCGCCCGACCGCGACGTGCCCGGGAAAACACCCGCGATCAACTGGCCCACGCCCACAGCTACCGCAATGGTCCAGGTAACCTCGTTGCCCAACGGCTTTCCCCGCAGCCAGAACTCGATGACCACGAAAAGCACTCCGCCAATCAGCAGTGCCAGGCCCACCGGCTTCAACTCTTCCGGCAGCTTGAACCCTTTTTTGTCCAGGATCAGCCCGCCGACGCCGGTCAATGCGAATGCGAGCAGGATTTTCAACAGGTAATCCCGCGTGGCCGGTTCCCGCCACTTATGGACGAACTGGTTCAGCCGTTGCGGAAAGAGCGGCAGCACGGCGAGCACCGCACCTGCCTGAATCACCTCGTTGAACAGGTCCGTCGTGAAATACGCCGCCAGATGCGGCAGCAAATGCTCCGCGATCAGCAAATGACCCGTCGAGGAAATCGGCAGGAATTCGGTTATTCCTTCAACAATTCCCAAAATGATGGCGGTTATCCAGTCCGGCATCGGATGGTTAGAAAGCAAAAGCGCCGTGGTGACAAGGAGGAAATTTGCCAGGAAGAACGGCCCGGCGCTCCGTGCATGCAATCGGGCGCTTGCCGGTTTGGTCTGGCACCAGCAGTCAACCGTCCCATCGGGGGTTGTGGCGGCAGCCCCCAAACATCGTTGGTAACTTGAGAGCCAAGCCAACTGTGGCAATGTCTTGACTTTGACTCCGGCGCTGACGATTACAAAAGCGGAACTGGACCGGGGTTTCGAAACGCTTGAACAAGCGATTGGCAAAGTTAAGGCGAAAGAAGAACTGGCCGCGAAGCAATTCCTAATGAAACCGAAGCGTTACGCGACGCAAATTCCATCCCTCGTAATCAAGCCGCTCGCCACAGCGGTCCTGGCGGTTTTCTTTTGCCTTACTGCGCGCAGTGTGGCCGCCGTGCCGGATGACACCGCATTTGATCCCAGGGAAACCGTGGGCCGTGCCGGCGCCAATCGTGTCGTGCTGCCCGTCAATCAGGTCATCACGCCCGCCGGCAAGCAAATCGAATTGCCCGGCCTTCGCCCGCAAGTGTTGGCACCCAGCCCCGATGGCCGGCTGCTCGTAACCGCCGGCAAAACGCGAGACGTCGTTGTTCTGGACCCCAACACCGGGGCGGTGCTCGAAAGAGTGGAGTTGCCGCCGGACACGGTCCAGGCGGCTTCATCCGCTGCGGCTTCGTCTCACATTCTCAAACCGGAAAAGAATGAGCAGGTCAGTTTCACCGGGCTGATATTTTCGCCGGACGGTTCCCGGCTGTATCTCTCGAATGTCAAAGGCAGCCTCAAAGTCTTTTCCGTTTCCGAGGATCATCATCTCCAGGGCGTCGGCAGCATCAGCCTGCCGGACGCCAATGCGCCCAAACGCAAGGCGGACATTCCGGCCGGCCTGGCCATTTCCAAAGATGGCCGGAAGCTGTATGTGGCCGGCAATCTGTCCAACAAACTGCTGGAGTTTGAATTGCCGTCGGGAACCTTCTGCCGGAGTTTCGAGGTGGGAGTGGAACCGTACGAGGTGGCGCTGGTTGGCCAAAAGGCCTACGTGAGCAATTGGGGAGGGCGCCGGCCGGATGCGGACAGCGTCACGGGTCCGGCTGGCCGGGGCACGTTGGTGCGCGTCGATGCGCGATCCATTGCCAGCGAAGGCTCCGTGTCAGTCGTGGATTTGAGGAGCGGCAAAGTGAGCGGCGAAATGCTCACGGGTTTGCACGCCAGTTCGCTGCTGTTGTCGCCGGATGCGCGCCACCTGTTTGTGGCCAACGCCGGAAGCGACACGGTCTCGGTGATCGATACGCGCGCCGACAAGGTGATTGAGACGATCAACGTCAAGCTTCAGCGGGAAGATTTGTTTGGCGCCGCTCCCAATGCGCTGGCGATCGATCCCGCCGGGCGGACGCTTTACGTCTGCAATGGCACCCAAAATGCCGTGGCCGTGATCGAGTATAAGCCTGGCAAATCCAAATTGGCGGGCTTGATCCCGACCGGGTGGTATCCGGGCGCGATTAGCTTCGATTCACGGCGGCATCAACTGGCAGTGGCCAACATCAAAGGCACCCTGCCGGACCGGACCTATCAGCCGGAACGGCGCGGCTACAATTCGCACCAACACCTTGGGACGGTCTCGTTGATTTCGCTTCCCGATGGTTCGCAACTTAAGCGCCACACGGCAACGGTCCTCAAAAATTACGGACGCGCGCTCTTTAAAGAAGTCTTCCAGCCCGCGCGGGCGCAGGCCCGGCCCGTACCGGTGCCCGAACGCATCGGCGAACCCTCCACTTTCAAGCACGTCGTTTATCTCGTGAAGGAAAACCGCACCTACGATCAGGTGTTGGGAGACATCGAGGAGGGAAATGGCGACCGGCGCTTGTGCGTGTTCGGCGAGCGCGTGACCCCCAACCAGCACAAAATGGTTCGCGAGTTCACCCTGATGGACAACCTGTATTGCTCAGGAATCCTGAGCGCGGACGGGCATCAATGGGCGACGACCGGCATTGCCACCGATTACATGGAAAAATCGTTCGCGGATTTTCCCCGCAGCTACCCGGACATGCTGGAGGAAGGTGATTTGGATGCCATGGCCTATTCGCCGGCTGGCTTTATCTGGGACGATGCCCTGGCGCATGGCAGGACCGTGCGGGATTACGGCGAGTGTAGCGTAGCGATAACGGCCTGGAAGGACCCGACCAACAAAAAACCGCTGCAATGGCTGGATTATTATCATGACTTTGTCGATCGCACCGGGCTGATCACTTACCGCAATGATGCGGGTGTGGCTTCGCTGCAATCTTGCAGAATGACCAATACCGTGGGCTGGATGCTGGGCGTGCCGGATGTCTTCCGGGCGGCGCAATTCATCTCCGAGTTCAAGGAATTTGAAGCAAGAGGAGACTTGCCGAATTTTTGCATCATTTGCCTGCCCAACGATCATACCTCCGGCACCGATCCGGGCCAACCCACCCCGGCGGCGCAAGTGGCGGACAACGATCTCGCGTTCGGGCAAATTGTCGAGGCCATCAGTCATAGCCAATTTTGGAAGGACACGTGCATTTTTGCCATCGAAGACGATCCGCAATCGGGTTGGGACCACGTGAGCGGTTATCGGACAACCGGCTATGTCATCAGTCCCTACACCAAACGCCACGCAGTAGTCAGTGTGAATTACACCCAACTCAGCCTGCTCCGGACGATGGAGTTGATACTCGGGCTTCCGCCGATGAATCAAATGGACGCCGCCGCCCAACCGATGCGGGAATGCTTCACCCAAACGCCGGATTTTGCGCCCTACTCCTGTGTGACGAACAATGTCCCGCTGGATCAGATGAACCCGAGGGTTGCTGAAATTCGAAACCGCAAACAGGCGAGAGACGCGATTGCTTCATCCCGGCTCCCGCTGGCCAAGCCCGATCAATGTCCGGAAAGCGTGCTCAACCAAATAATCTGGCACGCGCAGATGGGGTTCAACAATCCCTATCCCAAGTGGGCCATCACGGAGGCAGACGATGACTAAGCTGATCACCGGCTCCCTGGATTAACAAAGCGCCCGCGCTTGAAACTGGGAGAGCCGCGAATTGGGAGCTTGCGTTCATCGCAAACCCTCTGGTATGCTGTTTGGCGATGATGACGGGTGCGAACAGGAATGCTGGTTTGAGCTAAAGGATGGTTGCTTTGGCTGCCATTATGTTTCACGGCAATACACAGCACAAATTCCAGCACTGCGTCAACTTCAGCAAGTTGTTGGTGATCAAATAGCCGATGTGGCGGAATTGGCAGACGCGCTAGACTCAAAATCTAGTGTCTTCACAGACGTGTGGGTTCGACCCCCTCCATCGGCACCATTTGATTGACCGGGGTTTACTCATGTAAGTGGCTGGATTGCCGACGGGCTGCGCCTTAATACTCATGACTCGCGCCGATCTCGAGCAGGCGCAGCGTTTTTCCCGCCGCGCGGAATTGGGCCATCGCCGCTTTGTGATCGATTTTAATCGGCGGGAAGGTATCGTAATGCACGCCCACAATATCGCCGCACCGAACGAACTCCGCGGCCCTGACGGCGTCCGGGACGCCCATGGTGAAATTGCCGCCGATGCACAGGACGGCAAAGCGCAGTTGGACCGATTCGCCGATTAATTTCATATCCTCCGTCAGCGCCGTGTCGCCCGAATAATAGAAATTTCCCTCCTGGCTCTCGACGACGAAACCGCCCGGGTTCCCGCCGTAACTTCCGTCCGGCATGCTGCTGGAATGAATGGCGTTGACCAGTTTGACACGGCCAAAATCAAACCGCGCCTCACCGCCATGATTCAGGGGATGAAACTTGGTAAGGCCCTTGCGGCCAAGCCAATTGGCAAGCTCGAAGTTGGAGATCACCATTGCTTCCGTCCGTCGCCCGATCGCTTCTACATCCGCCACGTGGTCCTCATGGCCATGGGATAGAAGAATGTAATCGGCCCTGAGGGTATCGAGTTTGATTCCCCGCGCGAGCGGGTTGGGGCTGATGAACGGGTCGAAGAGAAGGGTTTTCCCTGCGATTCCCACCGAGAAACAAGCATGTCCGTAATAAGTGATTTTCATGGCTCCTTTCCAATCGAAACCAGTCCGACTCCAATCTCACTTCAATCTCGATTGGTCGGCGCCTTGGGTCAATGCGTGGCCCGGTCCAATCACCATGGGTTCCATCGTACGCACAGTTTGGGTTAACACCCCAACGCGGCTTGGACGTTTCAAAGTTATGCTGGAGGCGACTATAATGAGAGGCGGACGGACAACCGGCTCTGCCTCAAACAAAGGAACATTATGCTAAGATGGGCAGCCATATTCCTGGTGATCGCGATCATCGCCGCAATCTTCGGATTCGGCGGCGTTGCAGGCGCGGCGGTCGGGATTGCGAAGACCTTGTTTTTTATCTTCCTGGCGATTTGTGTCGTGCTTTTCCTGCTCGGCCTGTTCGCCGGACGGGGGGTTTGAGTCGAAACGTCAACTCGCGGCGGCGGCGGTCAATTCTTCTCCGCCGCGGGCAGGCGCGCACTCAAACAATTCCAGGACTTCGGCGCGAGTCAGCGTCTCCCGGGCGAGCAGCGCGCGGGCCAGTTGCTCGGCTTTCTCTTTTTGAGTCTGCAAGATGACCAGAGCCTCGCGGTCCGCGTCCTCCAGCAACCGGTTGATCTCCCGTTCGGCATCGCGTTGCTCCGGTTCGTAATATAATTTTTCGCCCATGCCCCATTCGTGGATCATCCGCCGGGCAAGTTTGCGGGCGGCATCGAGATCGCCGCTCGCGCCGTTTGTGGTGACACCGTAAAAAGTCTTCTCGGCGGCGCGCCCGCCCATAAGCAGGGCCAATTGCTGCAACAAAAAAGTCCGGCCATGGATGTTCTGGTCTTCCGTGGGCAGCAAGGTGGTGACGCCCAGCGCCTGGCCCCGGGGAATGATGCTCACTTTGTATAACGGAGGCAGCAAGTCCATCTGCAGGTTGACCAGCGCATGGCCGGCTTCATGGAAGGCGATCAATTCGCGTTCGCGGCGGGTCAGCACCATGGATTTTCGCTCCAGGCCGTAACGGACCTTGTCGCGCGCCGCTTCCAACTCCGCCAGCGCAATGCTGGAACGGCCTTGCTGCGCGCACAAAATCGCCGCCTCGTTGATAAGATTCGCCAAATCGGCCCCGGACAGTCCGGGCGTGGTTTGCGCAATCAAATCCAGCGCCGCCTCATCCCCCAGCGGCTTATTCCGCGTGTGCGTTTGCAGAATGGCGCGGCGTCCCTTCAAATCAGGATGTGGAACCTGGACCTTGCGATCAAATCGGCCCGGCCGCAACAAAGCTTCATCGAGATCTTCGGGGCGATTGGTCGCGGCAAGCACCACCACGCCTTCGCCGCTCTCGAAACCGTCCATCGCCGCGAGCAGGGCATTGATGGTTTGTTGATGTTCGCCGTGCGAGTCCATCTTGCGGTGCTTGCCGACGCAATCGATTTCATCGATGAAGATGATCGCCGGCTTGTGGCGGACCGCCTGCCGAAAAAGCTGGCGGACACGCTTGGCCCCGACGCCGACGAAGACCTCGTTGAAATCACTTCCGTGCGCGCTGAAGAAGCTGGCGTCGGCTTCGCCCGCAATCGCCTTGGCCAGCATGGTCTTGCCGGTTCCGGGCGGGCCGATGAGCAGCAGGCCCTTGGGCAGAACGCCGCCCAACCGGCGGTATTTCGTGGGGTCGCGCAGAAAGTCCACCACTTCGCGCACCTCGGCCTTGGCCTCGTCCACTCCGGCGACATCGCCAAAACGGACGGTGGGCCGATGACGCACCCGCGCGTCCTTCCCGCGGCCGATGTTCGACTGACAAGCCGCCAGTCCCACCGCCAAACCAACCAGCAGGACGGTCGCGCCCAGGCTGATCCATTGGCCTTTGAGCCCCATGCCGGGCACTTCCATTTTTATTTCCGGTTGCGCGAGCAAACTTTTGAGATCGTCCTCTTCGAGATGCGTGATGGCGCTGAAGTCCTTTATCTCACTGCCAAAGCGCGCCTGGCCTTCGATCTGGTAAATCCCGGTGTAAGGCGTGGGCGTGAGGGTTCCTTTGACGATGAGGTTCTGCCCGATCAAGGGCTCGAGCTGCGCGCGCGTGATTTCGTGGGCGGGAGTCCGCAGGCAATAACGCGTGGCTGCCGCCAAAACGAATACAGTGAGCGCGGTTCCAATGATTATGCGGAGACGTTTTGATTTTTTCATCCGGGGCGAAGCGATGGTGATCAGTCGCGAGGGAGATCCTCGTCCGAGCGGGCAGGCTGGGGCGCGCTGCCCGCCAAAGGCACGGAATTGGAAACGGAAACGGCCATGGCCGGGCGCGGATGATTTTGGACCGGCAACAGCCCCGAGCGCTTCAGGCGCGCTGCCGTCCAATCCGCCGCCACCAACAACAAGATGCTTGCCACGGTACTCACAGCCTTCGACATTACGTCACCATCACCCATCCATTGAGCGCAGATAAATCCGCAAATGACTGATTCTCCTGTCGGTGTTTGACTGACAAACTGGCCCGTGGCTGGCGCCGCAACCTGCCTGTTCCGATCGGCAACCCACGGACTGGAACGGAGAGCGACGATCAAATGGCCAGGGGTGAGATTTTGAAACTGCTGCGACAGAGAACGGGCATGCGGACCATGGAGAAGCAATTCCACGCGTCAGGTCCGGCGGCGACACCAGCATCCGCTCGCGGCACCCGGTCTAAAAAACAAAAAGAGGTTTAATTTGGTTTAATTTACTTTAATTTTTCTGCTCGTGGTTTAATTCCCGCTGCCCACTGCGGCGGAAGCGCTCCCGGCCTGGGTGCAAACCGGCACGACGCCCGCGCTCGCGAATTGTTTCGAAGCCGTGCATTCTCGCCGCCTGGCGGCGAACCGAATGTTTGGGTGATGGTTTTGCTTTGCCGCGCCGACTATGCCCAACATGGCCTTGACGAAAAGGAAGCCTCTGACCGGAGGCGAAACCTTCCTGGGTGGCGGAATTTTGAAGCTTGGCATTCAGCTTTCATGCTCCCTTATCCTGCATGCTTTTTCGCAACCTGTCAACAGTTTTATTCAGATTGTTTCGTCCAGGCGGGCACTCCTCCCCTCCCCGGCGCGTCCGCCTCCACGTTTCCGCTTCCCCCTCACTTCTGGGGTTGCAAAAGGCGCTCGATAACCGCTAAAACAGGCTAGAATGTCAACCGTTGCCGAACAACTTCACCTGGCCCGCGAGGCGAAAAGCCTCACCATTTACCAGGTCGCGGAGGTCACCAAGATCCGGACAGACCACATCCGCGCTTTGGAGGAGGGCAATTTCAATGCTTTTTCGGCGCCGGTTTACATCCGCGGCTTTGTCCGCACCTATGCCACATTGCTCAAGCTGGACGTGACCGAAGTCATGGCGGCGTTGGACGCGGAATTGGGCCAGACCGAGAAGTTCCGTGAACCGCCGCCACTCACCGAGGAAACCCGCGGCGCGCTGGACTTCGTTACGCTCCAACTTTCGAAGCTGAATTGGCGCATGGCGGTCGCGATGCTGGGCACCCTGGCGGCATTGGTGCTCATCGTCAGCGTCATTGTCGTGTGGCGGCACCATCAACAAGCCGACCCCCTCGCCAATCTCCACCCGGGCGTTTACCAACCGGCCCAATCTTCGTCCGGCGAAACGCTTCCCCTGCCCGGTCAGCCCAAGAAGTAGCGGCAATGGCCTGGCATAACCTTGGGTGTGCCCATCCTGGGATGGTATGGAGTCCCGCGTTCAGGCGGCAGGGCACTCGCAAACACGTTGGATGTGAAATCGTTCAATACGCCGCCGGAAAGTGCGGGTGCCCCGCCGGCTAAAGGCTAAAGCCGGGACTCCAAAGCTCGGAGGGCCATCGTTTTGTCCGCAGGAATTACCTCCGCACAACAAACGCAACTAGCACCACCAAATTGACGTAAAGCGCGGCGAGCACATCATCCATCGTCACTCCCCAGCCGCCCGGAAGCGATTGGCTTTGACGCACCGGCCAGGGCTTGGCCACATCAAACAGACGAAATAAGGCAAAGACAAACAGGGTTAAAAGCCAGGTTTGCTGGGAAAAGAAATAGTCGGGCGCCGGCAAGCCACCGTGCTTGAAGTAGAGCATTCCCACCCAGGCGAAGAAACAGATGGGGATCGCGGTGATTTCGTCCAGGACGATTGAGCCGGGATCTCTTTGGCCGAGGATTTTCTCGCCCATGCCGCAGAGCCAGACCGAAAGGGCAACGCCAAGGACGGTGCCAGCAACAAAAAGCCAGATTTTGCCCGTGGCGAGCAGAAGCAGGAACCAGAGCAGTCCCACAAGCGAGCCGAATGTTCCCGGCGCCACCGAAATTCTGCCCACGCCGAAGCCCTGGGCAATCCAAAGTGCTAAAGCGCTCAAAGATCCTGCAAATACAGTTGCCGATTGCGCCAAAGATAAAGCAAACCCGAAACTCCCGTTAGCACGACCGCCACCCAGATGGCCAACGGCTCAAACCAGTCAATCCACGGCTTGCCAAGCAGATCAAATCCAAACACCGTCGTGCCCACCACGCCCATTTGTTGATAGCTGTGGCGAACGAGGATGGCGATGATCGCCACGATTTGCGAGATGGTCTTGTGCTTGCCGTATCCCTCCGCGGCCAGCACCAGGTTTTTGGACGCAGCCAGCAAGCGCAAGCCGGTAATCGCCAGTTCCCGCGCGACAATAATGACCACCATCCACGCCGGCATCCAATTGAGCCCGACAAACGCGATAAAGGCGGAACAGACCAGGATTTTGTCCGCCAGCGGGTCCATCAAGATGCCGAAATTGGTGATCAGCTTGTCGCGCCGCGCGATTTTGCCGTCGAAATAGTCGGTCAGGCTGGCGATGCTGAACAACACCAGCGCCAGGGTCTCGCGCATGGGCACAGGCGAAAACATGAACGCCAGGAAAGCGATCGTCAGGGCGAATCGGGACAGCGTCAGCTTATTGGGGACATTCATGCAGATGACCGGTCAGACAGCGGCACGGCCGCAGCGAAAGCGTTCTGGCTTCCAGGCGCGGCAGTTGCAACTTCACACCCTCAACCGCGCTGTAAGGGCGCCTCAGGAGGGGCTTCATGCCAGGCTCTTGGCCGGGTTTTGGTAAAAGCTCGCCGGAATATCTGATTCCACAGGTTTGTTTGCCACGGACAATTAAAGCCCCAAACCGGCTGGGCGGTCAACCCCGCTAAGAGTTGCTCAATTGTAACCCCGCTGACGCGGAAAAGCCATGCCACCCGACCAGATTCCCGGCGAAATGAGCAAGCTGGAAACAGGCGAAGCCGTGGTTGGGAAAGGCGCGGAACAACGGGATGGAAACCGCTGGTCCGCGCAATTGCTTCCGGCGCCACTTTCAAACCGGGATGACTCGCGCCCGACGTTTTTCCTGAATCCAAGTTGCGGCAAACTGGATCAACCAGGTTATTGGTTGATGCGCCTGCGCCAGGAACGAAGCCGAAAGCGAAAATCCCCCCTACTTGCGGCTTCTGTAACTGAATTGTAACAATCAGGACACCTTGTCGTAACAAAAAGCCAATAGGGTAAATTCATTAGGTCGGTGAAATCAACGATCGACAGGACAAAAGACAGGCTGGCATCGAGGACCAAATGCCTGTTACAAAGCAGGCAGCACCTATGAAAAAGTTGAAAAGCAGAATTGCAATCGCATTGGCAGGGATGGTTATCGCCGGGGCGGCCCACGCCGGAAACATCACGGTTACCGGTTCGGACACGTTGGTAATTCTGGCCCAGAAATGGGCCGAGGTGTACATGGGCAAACATCCCGAGGTGAAAATCCAGGTGAGCGGCGGCGGTTCGGGTGTGGGCTTTGCAGCGCTTCAAAAGCAAAGCACGGATATCGCCGATGCCTCGCGCCCGATCAAACCGGCGGAAAAAGCCGAATGCGTCAAGGCTTTCGGCAAGGTGCCCACCGAATATAAAGTGGCCGTGGATGGATTATCGGTCTATGTGAACGACAGCAATCCAGTCAAGGAATTGACTGAGGCGCAATTGGCCGACATTTTCACCGGCAAAACCACCAACTGGAAAGATGTCGGCGGCAAGGACATGCCAATCACCGTTTACAGCCGGGAGAACAGTTCGGGGACGTACGAATTCTTCAAAGAACATGTTTTGAAGGGCAAGGACTTCATGGCCGGCGCTCAAACGATGCCGGGCACGGCGGCAGTCGTGCAAGCCATCGCCAATGATGCCAAAGGCATTGGCTACGGCGGAGCGGCCTATGGCGGTGGCGTTAAATCCCTGGCCGTAAAGAAAGACGAGCAAAGCCCGGCGGTGTTGCCCACCGAGGAAACCGTTCTGAACCACACCTACCCGATCTGGCGCTACTTGTACAATTACGTGAACCCGGCCGTGGACAAAGGGGAAGTCGCGGCTTACTTGAAATGGATCCGCAGTGATGAGGGACAGCAGGTGACGAAGGAGTTTTATTACCCGCTTCCCGCCGACCTGAGGGCAAAGTAAACTGGATTTGATTCGCGGTTCCTCCTGCGATAAAAGCGGGCGGGCGAGTGGTTCGTGATCGAATTCCCTCGACCCGCCCTTTTGAATTTGTGGCAACGACGGCAGACCATGACAAGCTCAACGCCCGGCGCAGCATTGGCTGGAAAGGAATGCAGCGCGGGCATCGGACGCATCCGCTCGAGTGGATTGCGGAGAAGGGCATTTTGCTCGTCTCGCTTTCCGCGATCGTGATGGTGTTTCTCATCTTCCTGTTCGTGGCGCGGGAAGCCCTGCCGGTGTTCACGGGACAGTTGAATACCGCCAGCGGCCAGAAGGTGATTCCAGTCGCGGACATGGAGAAGCTCAGCCCGGCGGAGTTGGAGGCGTATCTTGGCTTGACCCCGGAACAGGACGCGAAGATGGATGCCGACACTAAGCGGACACTCATGGAGGTCAAGCTGGAAGAATTGAAAGAAGCCTCCACCGACAAGGACACGCGCGTGAATACCGCCTCCTGGCGTTACTTTTTGCGGCCTTTCCAGTGGACGGGCTACAACAAGCCGGTTTACATCTGGCAACCCGTCTCCGACATCCAGAAGTACAACATCGTGCCGCTGCTGATTGGGAGCCTGAAAGCAACCCTCGTGGCCTTGCTATTCTCGGTGCCGCTCGCCCTGGGAGCGGCCATTTACGTTTCCCAACTGGCCCATCCGCGCGCGCGCGAATGGCTCAAGCCGGGCATCGAACTACTGGCGGGCATTCCCTCGGTGGTGCTCGGTTTCTTCGCGTTGATCGTAATGGCCTCGGTTTTACAAAGTGTGTTTCACTACCAATCCCGATTGAACGCGTTTGTGGCCGGGATCGCCCTGGGGTTGGCCATCATCCCGGTGATTTTCTCGATTGCCGAAGACGCCTTGACCAGTGTGCCACGCAGCTACACGCAAGCCGCCCTCGCGCTTGGTTCCTCGAAATGGCAGGCGGCGTGGAAAATCGTGCTGCCTGCGGCCATCCCCGGAGTTTTCGCGGCTGTGGTGCTGGGCTTCGGCCGCGCCATTGGCGAAACCATGGTCGTCCTCATGGCCAGCGGCAACGCCAGCATCGTTTCCTGGAACATCTTCGATTCCACCCGCACCATGACCGCCACGATCGCGGCGGAAATGGCCGAGGCGGTGGTGGGCGGCCCGCACTACCGCATCTTGTTCATGCTCGGCACGGTCCTGTTCGTGGTTACATTTGTGTCCAACCTGGTAGCGGGGTTGGTGATCATGCGCCTGAAATCGAAACTGGAGGGGAAACGTTGAGGCGCGATTTTCAGAACCAGCCATGAACACTCAAAAATCCACCTCGTTCCGGACCCGGACTTTTGACTTCGGCTCGTTCTTCTTTACCGGAGTGACCGGGCTGGCGACATTTTTGATCCTGGCGATCCTGGCGGTCATCCTCCTGAACGTGGTGATCAACGGCTGGCCGGGGATTTCGTGGCATTTCATCACCGCCGGAACGGAGAGGGACATGTTTGACGTCAAGCAGGCGGGCGTGCTGCCCATGATCTTCGGCACGACCGCCCGGGTCATTCTCATGACCATTTTCGTGATCCCCGTGGGCGTGATTACGGCCATTTACCTGACCGAATACGCGCATGCTACCTCCCTGATTACGCGCTTCATCCGGGGCGCGGTAAACAATCTGGCGGGCGTTCCCTCGATTGTCTTCGGACTGTTCGGCCTCGGTTTTTTTGTGAACTTCATCGGCCATCAGGTTTTAAACCCCGCGGTTTGGGGCAAACCGGCCCTCCTTTGGGCGTCGTTGACCTTGTCCGTGATGACTCTCCCAGTGGTAATCGTGGCCACGGAGGAGTCGTTGAAGGCCATCCCCCACGGATTGCGGGAAGCGAGCCTGGCCCTGGGTGCGACCAAGTTGCAGACCATCATCAGGATCGTGTTGCCGCAGGCTTTGCCCGGCATCCTGACGGGCGGGATTCTGGCCGTGAGCCGCGCGGCAGGCGAAGTGGCGCCCATCCTCTTCACGGGCGCCGCTTATTACATGGCGAAATTGCCAACTGCGCTCAACGACCAATTCATGGATCTGGGGTATCATATTTTCGTGCTCTCGACACAGTCGCCAAATATCAATAAAACCAAGCCCATCCTGTACGCCACCGTGCTGGTGTTGCTTTTGCTGACCTTCGCGTTGAACTTGGTCGCGATACTGGTGCGTGCCCAGGTGCGGAGAAAATTGCGCGCACTCCACTGATCAAAAACCGATTATGGCTGACCTGATAACAAGGCCGAAAATAGATGTTCCCGCGCCCGCCCCTTCAGTTGCGAGCCGGCAGCCTGTCCCGTCACCCGCGCCCGCCGGCCCGCTGATCGAGACCGACAAGCTCTCCTTGTACTACGGCAAAGCGAAAGCCCTCAAAGAGATCAGCATCGCCATCCAGGAGAAGGTAGTGACGGCGTTTATTGGACCGTCCGGCTGCGGCAAATCAACCCTGCTGCGTTGCTTAAACCGCATGAACGATCTCATCGATGGCGTGCGGACTGAAGGATCGATTCGTATTGCGGGCCATGACATCAACAGCCGGGACGTGGATGTCATCGAACTGCGCAAGCGCGTGGGCATGGTGTTCCAGCGTTCCAACCCGTTTCCCAAGTCGATTTACGAGAACATCGCCTATGCCCTGCGTTTACAGGGGACCAAGAGCCGGTCGGAACTCGACGGCATCGTGGAAACCAGCCTCAAGGGCGCGGCGCTTTGGGACGAGATCAAGGACCGGTTGCACACCAGCGCCCTGGGATTGTCCGGCGGCCAGCAGCAGCGGCTGTGTATCGCGCGGGCCATCGCCATCCGGCCGGAGATCATCCTGATGGATGAGCCTGCCTCCGCCCTGGACCCGATTGCCACCGCGAAAGTTGAGGAGCTGATTCTGGACCTGAAAAAGGATTTTACGATTGTGATCGTCACGCATAACATGCAGCAGGCCGCCCGCATTTCGGATTACACCGCATTCTTTTACCTGGGCGCGCTGATCGAATACGACCGCACCGGGAAGATTTTCACCAACCCGGCCCAGAAACAAACTGAGGATTACGTCACCGGAAGATTCGGTTGACAATGGCGAATGACAGTCGAGATTTGGGCGTAGATTATGACCATCCACTTCGAACACGAATTGATTGACTTGAAGGAAAAGCTCTTGACCATGGCCAGCCACTCGGAGGCGGCAGTGAACCAGGCCATCAAGGCACTGGTCGAGCGCGACGACGAACTGGCCCGGCGCGTCATGGGCGACGATGTCATCGTGGATCAGTTCGAGAAGGAGATTGACGAACTGGCGATTCAATTGTTGTCCAAGGCGCCGCTCGCGACTGATCTCCGGATGATCACCGTGGCGATGAAAATTTCGCACGACCTGGAGCGGGTTTCGGACGAAGCGACCACCATCGCTCGCCGCTCACTCGAACTCAGCCTGGAGCCGCAACTCAAGCCATACGTGGACATCCCGCGCATGGCGAGCATGGCGCTCGACATGCTCAAAGAAGCGCTGGACGCCTTCGTGAAACGCGATCCTGCCCGGGCCCGGGCGATTCCCCCGCGCGACAAGGAAGTGGATGTGCTCAACAAACAGCTTCACCGCGAATTGTCCAGCTACATGGTCGAGCGGCCCAGCACCATCACTCGCTGCCTTAATTTGATGGTCATCAGCAAGAGCCTCGAACGCATCGCTGACCACGCCACCAACGTGGCCGAGGAAGTCGTTTACCTTTACGAAGCGCAGGACATCCGGCACACCGCCCACGCTCCAGCCACGACGGTGGCCGGAAGTTAGAGTTGGAACTCTCCGTTCCCCATTTTTTCGCCACAAGCAGCGCCTCCGAATTCCAACCCAGGCGCCGATCCCTAAACTCAGTCAGACTTAATTTGTAACCTGACTGTAACCCCGGCGTCATTGTCCGCCGCTTCCGCCCGTGATAAGCAAAAGTGATGCGGCAAAGAATACTGGTTGTGGACGACGAATCCGACATGGTGGAGCTGGTTAGCTTCAACCTGAAAGCGGAGGGTTATGACGTCATTACCGCCAGCAACGGTTTGGAGGCGCTGAACCAGGCCCGCTCGGCTTTGCCTGATTTGATCCTGCTGGACTTGATGCTGCCGGAACTGGATGGCCTGGCGGTGTGCGAGATTCTCCATCGCCTGCCTTCCACGGCGCGGATCCCCGTCATCATGATCACCGCCTGGACAAGCGAACTCTCACGCATCATCGGCCTGGAAACCGGCGCCGAGGATTACCTGACCAAGCCCTTCAGCCCGCGCGAGTTGATGCTGCGCGTCAACCGAACCTTGCGCGCCCAAGCGGAGAAGAACGTGGCTGGCGGGAACGGAATCGTGGAGTAAGCGAGGGCTGAGTTTTCAGGAATTCCCATACTATTGGCCCTTTCCATCAGCAGCGTTGGGATTGCAGTTTATTCGTGAGGGGAAGGCATTCTGCTCCAGTTTCCAATCGCGGAATTTCATCCACTCCGCCGAACCTCCATAGCACCCGACCACGCCTCCCTGATTATGGTGCATTGTCTCATCCTCGTGAAACTCGACCGCCCCGTCATTCCAGCAATTCGGATCGTCCTCGTTGGGCTCGATTTGCAAAACACCGTCAGCCCGAAAGGCGCTCAACTTGAGACCGGAGCCATTGTTCCAGATCCCCGGCCCGTAGGGCTTGCCTCCTGAACCGCCACAACTGGTGGTTTCCCACAGGTACGTTGTGATTTTGACGATCCGGGTGGAAAACAGAAAATCGTTTGTCCGTTCAGCCGGACAATGAAAAACATTGCTGGCGGTTAGGTATGGGAGGACCTGGCCTTTTCCAAGCTGATAAGGTTCTGCCGCCGATGGTTCGTATTTGAAGCACCAGGCGTTGGTGTACAACGGGGGCAATCCTGCCCCGCAATAGGGAAGGGCCTCGTGAAAATCGTTGGCATACAGATGCGCCGCCAAAACAATCTGCCTGGTATTGTTGAAGCTAACGACCCTCTTTCCCTTTTCCTTGGTAGTCGACAAGGTTGGCAGCGCCAGTCCCACCAAAACGGCAATGGTGACGATGACCACCAACAGTTCGATCAGTGTGAAAGCTCTGCGAGGCAGTGGGCCTGGTTTTTGCATGATTCCAATGGCAGGCTTGATGCTCGGCATGCAGCTTCCTGGTTAGCTTCTGCTTCAAACCGCACTTTTGCTTTTATATTTGGCGCGCAGGAGATCGTTAAGCAGATCACCGCGGTCGCACGAGAATTTCTTCCACGATGGCCCGAGGCGGCAAATGAATCGCGAGCAACACGCAGGCAGCCACGTCCTCGGGTTGGAGCATCCGTTCTCGCGCTTCCGACGTGGGCGGATTTGGACGGCGTTCGAGCAAGGGGGTGTCAATGTCGCCCGGAAAAACAGCGCAGGCACGGATGCCGTTGGCGCGCTCTTCGGCATTGATGGACTGCGTGAACCCGGCGAGGCCAAATTTGGAAATGACGTAAGCCGGTCCCGCCTTGGCGCTCGCCTGTTTGGCGGCGTCGGAAACAATATTGATAATGGTGCCCGACTTGCGGGCGCGCATCGCCGGGAGCAGGGCTTGAACGCAGTAATACGGGCCATTCAGGTTTGCATCCAGGATCTGCCGGTAATCGGCAGCGGATAATTCCTCCAGGCTGCGGCGCGGAACATTCGTGCCAGCGGCGTTTACCAGCACTTCAACCGTCCCGATTTGGGCAACCACGTCGCGCGACATTTTCTCGACCGCCGCGGAATCACCAATGTCGCAGTGAAACGGCAGAAGGTTTGCGGCGTTTTTCCCAGCTAGTTGCGCGGTTTCCCGAAGTGTTTCAGGCCGGCGACCGATGAGTGCGACCCGCCAGCCTTCCCCGGCCAGCGCCAGTGCCACGGCGCGTCCAACGCCGCTGCCGGCGCCGGTAACCAAAGCGGTCTTTTCCATATCTCAAGGCTGCGGAATTTCCACCCAGCGCTTTTCCCGCACCGAAAGCACCGCCGCGTCCATGACGGCCTGCGCTTGCGCCCCTTCCGCAAACGACGGCACGCAGGGACGCTGGTTTATAATGGCTTGGATGAATTCGAAATCCTGGTCATAGCGAAACGTGATCAGCGGGTCACCGGCGCGCGGATCGCGCGGCGACCCGGGCACTTTAAGAAATTCGTCCGGCACGTTGACGGTTCGAAATTCAGTTTCACCCTTCTTGGCGACCTTGAGAGTCCATGGCCTGGCCAGTTGAAAAATCAGGCTCCCGTCCGTCCCATCCACCTCGCAATAATCTTCACTCCGCGCGCCTTCCCCATGCCCGGTGGCAACCTTGCTGCTCTCCAGCACGCCCGTGGCGCGACGCGACGAAAACTCCGCCAGGATCGTCACCCAATCCTCCAGGTCCGAAACTTGTCCGTCGCGCACGTCATGGAACCGCCGGTCATCGGCCACGAGACGGCGCATTGGCCCAACCAGCAAGTGCGCGTAATCGATGCGGTGCGAGAGCATATCGCCGAGTTCCCCGGTGGCGGCCATTTTGGCCACTTGCCGCCAGCCAATCGCGCGCGTGCCCCAATCCTGCAATCGGCACGAACGAAAATGATACGGCTGGCCGACGAAACCGCTCTTAACCAAATGGGCCATGTAACGCATCGCCGGCACGAAGCGGTACGTAAAGGCTGTCATGTGACGAACACCAGCCTTCTCGGCGGCGCTTAGCATGGCCAGGCTTTCCGCGTGGTTCATGGCAATCGGCTTCTCACAGAGCACATGCTTCCCGGCGGCGATGGCCGCCAGCGCGATGGGGGCGTGAAATAAATTGGGAGTGGCGATGATGACCGCATTGACGTCATCGCGCCCCAGCAGTTGCAGGTAATCGGCAAAGGCGGCTTTCACGCCCGTTTGCCGGACTGCATTTTCAAGCACCTTCGGGTTCGTGTCGCACAAGGCAACAAGTTTTGCCTCGGGACACAGCGCGAGTCCCGGCAGATGATTTTGAAGGGCGATTCCGCCGCAACCGATGATGCCAACGCCAATTTGTTTCATGCTCTGATTAAATTGAGCCCGCTCACGGCGGGTTGTTTGTGAAAACATCATGCCACAAGTGACCCGGTTTAAAAGTCAAAAGGCGCGCCAAAAAAACTCGCACGCGCGACCGACCCTTGGCTAAGGTGTGGCTCGATGAAGATCCACACGGACAACCGCCGGCAATTCGGGAGCGATAATTACGCGGGCATTTGTCCGGAAGCGTTCGCCGCGCTGGCCGAAGCCAATCGCGGGCACGCCGTGGGTTACGGAAACGACCCCTGGACTGAAAAGGCGGCGCGATTGATCCGCGACGTGTTTGAAACCGAATGCGAGGTGTTTTTTGTTTTCAACGGCACCGCCGCCAATTCCCTTTCGCTGGCTTCGCTTTGCGCGCCGTATCACAGCATTCTTTGTCACGAGTATGCTCATGTGGAAACGGCGGAGTGCGGCGGTCCCGAATTTTTTTCCGGCGGCAGCAAGGTCCAGCTTGTGCCTGGAGCGGCGGGCAAGATCGACCCGGCGGCCATCGAAAAAGTGGTGAAGAAACGGCTGGATCTGCATTACCCCAAACCGCGCGCGCTCAGCCTGACGCAGGCAACGGAAGCAGGCACGCTTTACTCCCTGGCCGAACTTCGGACGCTGATCGATGCGGCCCGGCAATTTGATTTGCGGGTTCACATGGACGGCGCGCGCTTTGCCAATGCAGTGGCCGCATTGGGAGTGAAGCCGGCGGAAATCACCTGGCGCGCCGGCGTGGACGTTCTCTCGTTCGGAAGCACGAAAAACGGACTCGCGGTCGGCGAAGCCGTTGTATTTTTTAACCGTGAACTGGCCCGGGAGTTTGATTATCGCTGCAAACAGGCAGGGCAGCTTGCCTCCAAGATGCGGTTTGTGACCGCGCCCTGGGTGGGCATTCTACAGGACGGCGCGTGGCTGCGACACGCGGCGCGCGCCAATGCCATGGCCCAGCGGCTGGAAAAAAGTTTGCGCGGTTTGCCTGAGATCAAGCTGGCCTTTCCGTGCCAGACCAATTCGGTCTTCGTGGAAATGCCCAAACCGGTCATCGAGGCCTTGTGGCAGCGCGGTTGGAAATTCTACACCCACGTCAGCCCGGGCCAATGCCGGTTGATGTGCAGTTGGGACACCATGGAAGAAGAGGTCGATCAATTCGCCGCCGATGTCAAAAATCTCGTATAATCCAGGCAAGGAAAACCATTGGGCAATGGCTCAACCCTGGACGGAGCTCCGCGCTCCGCGCGCGAATGAGGCATTAGGGATTTAAGCACTATGGAAAGCACACCGGCTACTGCGCAACCCCGATTTTTGGATTACGACAAATCGCTCGCCTGCATCCACTGCGGATTGTGCCTGTCGTCGTGCCCGACTTATCTGGAGACCGGCAACGAAAACGATTCGCCGCGCGGCCGGATTTACCTCATGCGCGCCGTGCAGGATGGGCGGCTGGCCCTGGGCGACACCGCGGTCCGGCACATTGATCTCTGCCTGGGCTGTCGCGCCTGCGAAGCCGTTTGCCCGAGCGGCGTCCAATACGGTGATCTGCTCGAACACACCCGCGACCACATCGAAAAGCATTACCAGCGGTCGCCGTTCCAGACTTTTTTGCGCCGGATTGCCATCGAAAAAGTTTTCCCCTTCCCGGAACGGATGCAGCTCGCGCTCCTTCCAGCCAAGATCATTCGCGCGTTGCGCCTGGAAAAGTTCCTGCCCCGGTTCGCGCGCGAAGCCCTGTCGCTGATCCCGGACGACGCCGTCGAAGAGGATCTACCCGTGATTTCGCCCGCACCGGGCGGAACCGCGAATGGCCGCGCCGGTTTCATTAGTGGCTGCGTGATGAGCATTCTTTTCGGCAAGACCAATGCCGCGAGCGTCCGATTGCTCAATCGCGCCGGTTATGAAGTCGTCACCCCGCCCGATCAGGGTTGCTGCGGCGCCCTTTACGCACACAGCGGCCAGCTCGAGCTCGCCCGCCAATGTGCCCGACACAATATCGAGGTTTTCGAGCGACAGAATGTTTCGACCATCGTCATCAACGCCGCCGGTTGCGGCTCGACCCTCAAGGAATACGGCCACTTGCTGCAGGACGATCCCCGCTGGGCGGAACGTGCCCGCCAATTCAGTTCCAAAGTTAAAGACCTCACCGAAATCCTTTCACTTCGGATTTCTGGTTTCGGACTTCGGATTTCGAACTCAGGGCCTGTCGTTACTTATCACGATGCCTGCCACCTGGCGCATCCGCAACGGATCACCAAACAACCGCGCGAATTGGTCCGGGCGATGGCGGGCGGAAATTATGTCGAATTGCCCGAATCGGACGTTTGTTGCGGCAGCGCCGGCAGCTATAACCTGACCGAACCGGAGATGGCGGAACGACTGCAAAAACGAAAGATCGATAACATCCTGAAGACCGGCGCCCGGATCGTCGTGACGACCAACCCCGGTTGTTTGCTCCAGATTCGGGCGGGTTTGCAAAAAGCCGGTGCTCAGGTTGAAGCCCTGCACATTGCAGATTTTTTGGACCGGGCGACGAAGCCCTAAGCTCCACGAATTCCCCGGCCTGAAAGCCGCAAATCCCGCTTTTTTGCTCGAAATCCTTCATTTATTCCGGGTTTTTACGGATTGTAACGTTAGCGACACTTATTCGTAACATGGGCTGGCGACGGTTTAAAGAAACTGGCCATGAAAAAGGTGCTTATTCTTACGGCGGGTTTTGGGGAAGGACACAACGCGGCGGCGCGCAATTTGCGCGATGCGCTCGAAATGGTTTCCGAGGACGTGCGCGTCGAGGTTCTGGATTTGTTCGAATCCAGCTACGGCTCATTTAATACCCTCGTGAAAAATGCCTACCTCGGCGTGGTGCAATACGCGCCGCGGGTTTGGGGCGGGATTTACTCGCTGCTCGACAACTCCACGTTCGTCGAAAACCGGCTGACCGGTTTTTCGCGATTGAAGAATGCCCTCGGCGACATCCTGCACGAGGCGCAACCGGATTGCGTCGTTTCAACCTACCCGGTTTATGCGCATGTGATCCGCGAACTTTACCGCAATTACTCCGAGCGTCCGTTTCGGTTTATCACGGTGGTGACGGATTCGATCACGGTGAACTCGACTTGGTTTCGCGCGCCAAGTGACTTGTATTGCGTGGCGAACGAACCCACGGCAGCAGTGCTCAAGGCCGGCCATGTCCCCGAGGCGCAAATCCGGACACTTGGCTTCCCGGTCAGCCCGCAGTTCACCGAACCGCCCACGACGCCCGTCAACACGCCGGTCTTTGGCGAACCGCGCCGGATTCTTTACATCATCAACACCGGAAAGAAGAAGGCAGGCAAGGTCATCGACCGTTTGCTCGAAATTCCCGACGCGCACCTCACCATCACGGTGGGCCGCGATGCGGAATTAAAGGCCAAGCTGATGGAACGGACACACGAGCATGACGATCGCGTGCGCATCCTGGGCTGGACCAACCAGATGCCGCAATTGATGTTGAGCAGCCATTTGGTGATCGGCAAGGCCGGCGGCGCGCTGGTGCAGGAGGCCATTGCCGCGCGCTGCCCGATGATCATCAACCAGGTCATTCCCGGCCAGGAGGAAGGCAACGCGCGCCTCATCAGCGAACATGAATTGGGCGCCGTCGCCGAACGCAACCGGGAAGTGCCCGACCTCGTGAAGGAAGCCTTCGCGCACAAGGCCCGGCTTTGGCAGCAATGGCGCAAAAACCTGGCCATGATCAGCAAGCCGGACGCCGCTTTGCGCCTGGCCGAACTCGTTCTGACGGAGTGCGAGTGCAGCGACCCGACGCGCGGGAAAAAGAGACTTTTCGAACCATCCGCGACCCATGCGGTACCGCCAGCGCGGGCGGCGTTGAACGGCCCGGCCGAGTCACGCATGCTGCTGTGCGATTTCCACATCCACACCAATTATTCGGATGGCAAACTTTCGGTACCCGAGGTCGTTGATTTCTATGGCCGGCTGCGGTTCGACTGCATTTGCATCACCGACCATCTGGCCGACCCGCGGCGGCTCATCGGCAAGCTGGCGCGCCTGAGCAACATGACCCTGGCGGGCGACCAGTTGGAGGAATATTTCGAGGTCATCGACCGCGAACGCCGGCGGGCCTGGAAGAAATACAACATGCTCGTGCTCACCGGCATCGAGTTCAACAAGGACGGTTACACGAAAAAATCCTCCGCCCACCTGCTCGGCATCGATTTGAAAGCGCCCATCCCGCCCGCGCTCGACCTGCCGGAAACGATTGCCCACATTCACGCGCAAGGCGGGCTGGCCGTCGCCTCCCATCCGCACATCATGAAGAGCGAGTGGGGCAAGAACACATTGCACCTTTGGGAGAACCAGGAAAAGTATGCCCCACTGATCGACGCCTGGGAAATCGCCAACCGCCACAACATTTTCGATTGCGTGGGCATGAAACGCCTGCCCTTCCTGGCCAACAGCGACTTTCACAAGCCGAAGCACATCTACTCGTGGAAGACTCTGCTCTACTGCGAGAAAAATCCCGAAGCCATTAAAGAGTGCATCCGGCGCAACGAGCACGTCTCCATCACCCTTTATCGCGAGGACAATCAGTTCACCCGAAACGCGGTCCGCCCTGGAGAAACCGGGAATGAAGCGGACATGATTCGTCTCGAACCGCACCTGCAATTGAAAGCAGCCCACCGGTGAAGAAGTTGAACTGCTAATCCACGCATACTCGTCCCACCGTGTGCCGACCGGCGCCCTCGCCGGCCGCAACCAGCTTCATGATTCTGGCGGCGGGATTCTTCTCTTGGAGCGCCTGAACCCGGCCGTAGGTGGAAATCCCCCATTGCACCAGGCGCAAAAGCAACCATTTTAAACGGAGAGGGACGCGGACTGCACGGAGCCGACATCCAGGCCAATTCCTTGAAGACCTTGATCGCCGGAGGCGTTGCCTTCGCGACGCCGGATACAATGTTCGAACCGGCGCCCCCCGGGCACGCCTTTCCGGCTCTACGCCAAACCGGAAGATCAATGGCTGGGTTGGGCTCCGGCCATTCCGCTCTCGCCGGAAGGAGGACAAAGTGCTTCGAACAAATAACGTGGTCTTTTCGCCGCAACCCCAACTGAAACGCACGATGCGAAACCTTGCCCTGGCGTGCTGGATTGGCGCCGGCGCGGCCGCGATGGCTCTCACAGGATGCACGGGCGGGCACCCGCACGAGCAGCGCACCGGTGAACTGCTGGACGACAAAGTGACGGCTGAAAGGGTGCAGGAGGCGTTGAGAAGTAATGCCGCGTATGACTTTCCCCACGTCCAGATCACCTCCGCCAATGGAACGGTGACGTTGAGCGGCTCGGTTGAAAATGAACAGCAGAAGCAGAAGGCCGCTGCGATCGCGCGCTCCATTCACCGGGTCAAGACAGTTGAAAACCGGATCCGGCTTGAATGACCATCAAAGCAAGCTGCCTTTGACTTTCAAGCAAGGCTCCAGTTATGACCGGGTGCGCACGTTTAAAGCGAACAAGAATGCCCTCACCTCCCAAGGTTGAGGCCTTACGCCTTCAACCAGCTTCCACTGGTGCAATCCATAATTCGGTGATACCTTGGCTGGCAGGTTTAGGTTAACCAATCACTGAAATTCTATGAAGACAACTCTAATTGCCGGCGTGCTCGCCATCGCCCTCGCGTTCCTGGCCGGTTGCGCCGCTCCGCAGTCGAGTGGCGGGACCAATCCCAATGCGCCAGGCCGGGTCGAACTCCTGTTCAGCAAGCCCGAGAGGCCCTACACCGAACTGGGCGCCGTTTCCACCCTTAAAGTCCAGCCGGATCGCGCGGACACCTGGCAGAATGTTCTGAAGCGGCAAGCCGCTTTGATGAGCGCCGACGCCGTCATTGTCGACACCAGCACTCTGAACAACGTTAATACCCCGATGGTGATGGGAACAGCCATCAAGTACAAACCGCAATCGACACAATAATCAGTGCCCCGCCGAGTTTAGCATTTGGCATTCGGCCCTTGGCCTCTTTCCTCACGGCGTTTGCAGCAAATAAAACTGTTGCGCCTGACTTGGGCCTTGGGCGTTGGTAAAGTGAAAGCTGCCAGCCCCGTCAAACGTATTGCTGCCAACGTGCGCCCATTGCCCCGGCGGCAACCTTAGGTTGGTCGAAGTGAGCACGGAATAGGTGCCGTTCGGCAGGCCGCCGCTGCCGCTCAACACGAGATTGCTGCGCTGAACTGCAAGACCGCCAATAAGCGGTTGGGGCGAGGTCGCGCTCACCTGGGCGGAATTGGCGCTTTCGCCGAAAGCGTCCAGCGCCGTCACCACATAAAAGTACGTTGCGCCGCCGGCCACGTTCACATCCGTAAAATTGGTGCCCGTCAGGCTGGCAATGGTCGTGTACGGCCCGCCGCTTGCCGTTGAGCGTTTGACATTGTAGTTGGTGGCATCGACCGAAGCGTTCCAGGCCAATCCAATCTGCGCCACCGCCGGGGTTGTCCTCAGTCCCGTCGGCGCGGCGGGCGGGTTGGTGCCCGAACTGACCCACATCAGGATATTGGTGACGTACGCGTCCATCTGAAGTGTCGGGCCGTGCGATTGCTCGTAAACCCCGTCCTTCATGTAAAAATCTCCCGCCCCGTTGTCCGGCTGTGTCCAGACCAGTTTTTGGTTGATCCAAACCTTGATGGTTTGAGTGACGAGGTTGTGGTCCACGTTCAATTGAAACCATTGGTTCCCGAGATTTTTGGCCAGTTCCGTGCCGCTGTAATCATGCACCGAACCGCCGTCGCTGCTGAACCAGAACAGCATGAACGTCGTGGAGCCAAACGTCGTTGACTGCGCGTCGCCGGTGTGGATCTGGAACACGCAGTAGCTGTTCTCGTTCGACACCGCCATCAACGTGGCCTGGTACTGGATCTCACCATTCGTGTAATCCGGGAAACGCTGCTCCGTGCGGGGCAGCGTGGTGCTGCCGGCCTTGAACGGCGCGTCGTTGCTGTAAACCAGGCAATGGTAGGTATTGTTCGTGAACCAAAAGCGGTTGCTCTCGGCCACCGTATAGGGCCACTGAACGTTGAAGCTCACCGGCTTGGACGTCCAGCCAGTGCCGCCGATCTGGGCGAAAGCGCCCAGCGCCGGCAATCCAAAAGTCAGGAGCCAGACGATGAACTTGAACCGATTAAGCATAATCCAGCATGGCTGCGCATTCACCCGGCCCGACATCCGAGGACGGCCGATGTTCGCCATCAGATACACTTTCTCCCCTACCCTGGCTATAGAACGAATGACTGAGGCCGATTATCACAGATTAGATCGACCGCCATGGAAGCAGCCACGAATGACTGCCTGGGAAGGCGTCATGGCGGAATTGGCCGATGCGTTGGACTTTGTTTCGCCCTGTTTAACCACCCTCGTCCTCGACCTCGATTCCCCAACAGAACCATGCGCCACCCTCCCGAAACACCGCCGAAGTGTGCCAAAATGACACTCCCACCCCAAAACTCTGGCGATGCTGGCTTCAGCATGGCCAAACCCCGCCGTTTCCACCTAACCCGCTCCCGGGCAGTCGTTTACGCAAAATCCATGGCCTTTTCCGGTCGTGCCCGCGCGAAAAAAAGAGGTTTAATTTGGTTTAATTTACTTTAATTGACCTTAATTTTCCTGACCGATTTAAACCTCTGCTGCGTTTCGCGAGAACCGGCTGGGGGTGTGCCAAATTGTCCCAGTCGCGACCTTGGACCTAGGTGCTTTTCTGGCTCGCCGTACATGGCTTCCCAGCGAGGGCGGGTGTTCGTTGATTGTTGGCTCGTCACGCCGTAGCTGCTCGTGAGCAAAGGCGGATGTTTCCGGTGCTCCACGCCGGCGGACTTATCTTAATTGTCAAAGAACCGCCCCTGCTCCAAACGGAGCAAGGCAAAATTCAGGCGCATCGCGCACGGACGCGCCCTGCCCACTCGCTCGAGGATTCCCTCCCAATCCTTCACTTCACCAACGCCGCCAAGTAAAGCACACCCACTCCAGCCATGCAAACCGAATCTGAATATTTCTTTACAACCCATTCCGGCTCCTTTCGGAATTCCATAATCCGCAGCCCCGGCGGACATTCCTGTCCGCTTGGACGTGCGCACGTTTAGAGCGGTTCAAAAAAAGTGAGCCGTTGGTAGGGCGGGCACTCCGTGCACGCCGCCGATTGAAATAAGCGCGTCCAAGCCCATCGGTCCGGCGCGCACGGAGTGACGCGCCCTACCCGCCTCTGACTCGATGGACGGCTATATTTTAGCTTACAACCTCTAAAGCGGACAGAAATGTCCGCGCTCCCACCCAATGACCCGGACTTGCTTTTCGGCTAAAATTTCCCTTCGAATTTATACGGCTCGATCGTGCTTTCATCCCCGGCGAACGAGGTATCCACGTAATCTTCAAAACGAACCGTTCCTTGCATGATGCCTGTCTCGATTGCCAGGGCTTCAATCTCCTCGAAATCCTTTTTGAGCGGCTTGAGGCCGGTGTATTTGACGCGGTCGGGTGGTTTGCTCAACACGAACGTAAGCAGGCGCGGGTCCTGGTTGTAGTAATGCTGCGCGACAAATTGGGAAGCCTGCATGCGATGGTCCATGGTTTGGTCCAGCCATTTGCCGCTCTTGGCGATGCCCTCCACCAGGTATTGGACATCGGCGCGGCGATTTTTGATGGCATTTTCATTCACAGCGAGAACGCAGGAGATGAAATTCGGCCAAACGTCCTTGGTCAGGTAGAGCACGCGTCCATAGCCATCAAGTTCGGTCTGGGCCATGAAAGGTTCGCCCGACGTGATGGCGTCGACGGCGTGGGCGCGCAACGCCACGGGCATGTCGGGCGGCGGCATCTCGACCATGGTCAGGTCGGTGATCTTCATGCCGCGCTCCTTGAGCGCCTTGTAGATCAACAATCGCTGGTTGGAATAACGATTCGGCACCGCCACCGTCTTCCCTTTCAAATCTTCAATCCGGTAAATCCGGGAATCTTTGTTGACCATCATCGCGGTGCCATCGCGATGGCCGAGATAGACGATCTTGATGGGGACGCCCTGCTCACGCAAGGCCATGGCCAGCGGAGCAAGAATGAATGTGGCGGGAATGTAACCAGCCAGAAAAGCTTCCTTCAGTTCCGGAAAGCCATTGAACCGGACGGGCTCGAAAGAACTCTCCCCGGTCATGTTTCGGTTGATGAAATCAGTCACCGGGCAGGTGAGATGGCACGTGACCGGTATGAAGCCGACGCGGAATTTTTCCTCCTCGACTGCCTTTTTCGCGCCGAACCATTGAACGTGAAGATTCAGCTTCAGGTGAAGGATGGTGATGATCGTGATCCACGCAAGGATCGCCAGGAAACCTTTACGCTTGGGTGACATAACGTGGCTTGGCTGGGTTAAAGATGCGGTTCAGTTTCTACTCGTCCGCAAAGCCAATCTCTTTCAGCAAAGCATTAAGTTTGGGACCGACGCGGCTGAGTTCGTTGCGGTGAGTGAGGGAGAGCCGTTCAAGCTTGCGCTCACCACGGCTGGTGAGCCGCACAAAAACCTGCCGCCGGTCTTCAGTCGCGGATTCGCGCGCAACGAGCTTTTCCGCGACCAGGCGGTCAATGAGCCCGACGGCGCTGTGATGGCGCAATTGCAATCGCTCCGCCAGTTCGCTTACGGTCACCCGGTCCCGCCCCGGAAAGCCCTTGATGGCCAGCAACGCCTGGTGTTGTTGCGGCGTGAGGCCCGCTGCCTGCGCCGCCGATTCGCTAAAGTGAATGAACTGGCGCAACGCATAACGAAACGCCGCAAGGGTTTCATATTGCGCCTTGCCCAGCGGTTTCATCTGGGTGCGATTATTCCTTTCGTTCATGCAGCCTCCCGGATCTCCCCCACCCCGCCCCTCTCCCTTCGGGCGAGGGGCCGCTGTTCGTTCCAGGTCCGGGTGGAACGCCACTCTTTACTAAATCGCGCCCTTTTCGCGTTCATGGTTTGACACATATCGTAATACGATATAATCTTATTTTTCACGTTTATGCAAACGAAACCCGCCATGTCCGCTGAGATCGGTTATGCCGTCGAACCCGCCGCCGAAACAGGCCTGGCGGATTTCAGCACCAACCGCCGCGTGCTGCTGCTGTCCGCGCTGGCGTCGGTGATTGGCGTGCTTGGCGCGTTCGTGGCTTACGCTTTGATCTGGCTGATCGCCGCCATCACCAACCTTTCCTTTTATCACCGTCTTTCCACCCAGGCAGTGACACCTCAGGGCCATCACCTGGGATACTGGGTGGTGCTGGTGCCGGTTATCGGCGCGCTGATCATCGGACTCATGGCGCGCTTTGGTTCGGAGAAAATTCGCGGGCATGGCATCCCCGAAGCGCTGGAGGCCATTCTGCTGGGCCGCAGCCGGATTCAAGCAAAGGTCGCCATCCTCAAACCGCTCTCCGCCGCCATCTCCATCGGCACCGGCGGGCCCTTCGGTGCGGAAGGGCCGATCATCATGACCGGCGGCGCAGTCGGTTCGATTTTCGCGCGGCAGTTTCCCTTAAGCGCGGCTGAACGCAAGACGCTGCTAGTCGCCGGCGCGGCGGCGGGAATGGCCGCTGTGTTCGCCACACCGGTCGCGGCGGTGTTGCTGGCCGTCGAACTGCTGTTGTTCGAATGGAAACCGCGCAGTTTTATTCCGGTGGCCGTGGCCTCGATCATCGCCTCCGTGGTGCGCGTGCCCCTGCTCGGCGCCGGGCCCATTTTCCCAATCGTGCCCCACGCGCCGCTTTCCGGGACGGAATTGGCCTTCGCTGCGGGCATCGGAATCCTGGCCGGGTTCGGCTCGGGATTGCTGACGGCGCTCGTTTATGCCTGTGAGGATTTTTTTCAAAAGCTTCCGCTGCATTGGATGTGGTGGCCCGCCATTGGCGCGGTCTTCATCGGCCTGGGTGGCCTGATTGAACCGCGCGTGCTGGGTGTGGGCTATGACACGATTCACAGTCTGTTGCGGGGTGAACTCGTCGGCGCGGCGGTAATCGGCCTGCTGGTGGCCAAGGCGCTGGTGTGGTCCATCGCGTTGGGTTCGGGAACGTCAGGCGGAGTGTTGGCGCCGTTGCTCATCATGGGCGGCGCGCTCGGGGTCTTCGCGGGTTCCTGGGTTCCCGTCGGCGATCCAGGCCTCTGGGCGTTGATCGGCATGGCGGCCATGATGGGCGGCACCATGCGCTCCCCGCTGACGGCGATGGTTTTTGCCGTCGAGTTGACACGGGATTTCAATTTGTTTCCCGCCTTGATGATCGGCTCGGTGGCGGCGCTGGGCGTGACTGTGCTGCTGATGAAGCGATCCATCCTGACCGAGAAGCTCGCCCGTCGCGGCCAGCACATCACTCGCGAATACAGCATCGATCATTTTGAACTCGCGCGCGTGCGCGAGGTAATGGACAAAGAAATCCCGAGCATCCCGATGGACATGAAGCTTTCCGAGTTTTCCGATCGCATTGCCCAGGGCGACGCCGCGCTTAGCCGGCGGCAGGGAACCTTGATCCTCAACGATCAGCATCAACTCATTGGCATCATTACGCGGGGGGACATTGTGCGCGCGCTGCGGAAGGACGGAGCCACGCAGATGACTGTGGCTGAAGCGGGCAGCACCGATTTGGTCGTGGCCTTCCCCGATGAACCGCTGCACGCGGCGCTCACCAAAATGCTGAACCGCGACATCGGCCGTCTCCCCGTGGTGGAGCGAAACAACCCGACCCGCGTGGTTGGCTACCTTGGCCGCGCGGCAATCCTCTCGGCCCGCATGCGCATGCACGAGGAAGAGACAGTTCTTCAGCGAGGTTAACTGCGCGAAGCGCAGGTAGGGACGGCGCAGCGCGCCGTCCGCGCCACCGAGCGCAGCGTCAGGTGGCGCAATCGAATTTGCAAAACGGGCACGCTTGTTTAATCGTTCCTCCCGCTGGCCGAAGCCGTGCGATTCGGATGATTCGTTCCGTCGCCTGAGGCTGCGCTTCCGCCTTCGCTCGGAAGCTACGGCGAGACAAGCGGCGACGGTGACGGCGCAGCGCGCCATCCCTACCAAAGACAGGGTAGCAGCCCCATCCGATTCTCGTTGCATCCCGGTTTGCACGGATTAGATTGCGGGCGCGAAGAACGCCAATGACGGCAATGCCTTGAACCAATGAAACTGCTGGCCATCAACGTTTCCCAGCCCCGGACAGTCCCGATCGGCGGCCAGCCGGTCGCCACGGGCATCTTTAAAGAATCGGTGACCGGGCCGGTTATGGTTCGGATGCTGGGATTGGCGGGTGATGGACAGGCGGATCTGGAGAATCATGGCGGGATCCATAAGGCGGTTTATGCCTATCCCTTCGAGCACTACGCTCATTGGTCACAGGAATTGAAACGCGAGGATTTTTCGTTTGGCCAGTTCGGCGAAAACCTGACCGTGGAAGGTTTGTTGGAAGACCAGGTTTACATCGGGGACGTGCTGCGCATCGGCGACGTTCTTCTCGAAGTCACCCAACCGCGCGTGCCCTGCTTCAAGCTCGCCCACAAAATGGGAATGCCTGGGTTCCCAAAACTTTTCGCCAAAAGCGGCAGGACCGGCTTCTATTTGCGCGTTCTGGCAGAGGGGGAAATTACCGCCGGTGACGAGATCGAGCGGGTAAAGACCGATCCTCACGGCTTGAGCGTCCATGCCCTGATGGATGTGATGCATTTCGACCGCAACAACATCGCCGTGATGGAAAAAGCCGTCTCCATCCCCGCGCTGACGCCGAGCTGGCGCGAGGAACTGAAGGAACGTTTGGCCGCCATTCGCCCGGATTTTTCGCAGAATGATAATGCAGGAACCCCCAAGTCATGAATTCAACTCCAACCAGCAGCGGTCAAGGGAACGGCGTGCCCAACGCCGAAACGCAACGGCTCCAGGAGGATGCCGCGCGGGTGAAGAATTGGAAGCGTTGGGGCCCCTACCTCTCCGAACGCCAATGGGGCACGGTCCGGGAGGATTATTCCGCGGACGGCGATTGCTGGAACTACCTTCCGCACGACCACGCCCGCAGCCAGGCATACCGTTGGGGTGAAGACGGCTTGCTCGGCATCACCGACCGCGAGGGCCGGCTCTGCTTCGCGCTCGCATTGTGGAACGGGCGCGATCCCATTCTCAAGGAACGCTTGTTCGGCTTGACCGGGCCGGAAGGAAATCACGGGGAGGACGTGAAGGAGGAATACTTTTACCTGGACTCGGCTCCGACGCACTCCTACATGAAAGCGCTCTACAAATACCCGCAGGCGGAGTTTCCGTATGAGCGGCTGAAAGAGGAGAATGGCCGCCGCACGCGGCTTGACCCCGAGTTTGAGTTGGTGGATACCGGCGTTTTCAACGAGAACCGGTACTGGGACGTTTTTGCCGAATACGCGAAGAATTCGCCCAATGACATTCTGATTCGCATCACCGTCGCCAATCGCGGCCCGGACACGGCGACCCTGCACCTGCTCCCGACGATCTGGTATCGCAACACCTGGATTTGGGGCTGCACGCATGAAGGCTGCACGCTGCCGCCCCGCATCAATCTCGAAAAAAACAACCGGTTGCAACTCGAGCATGAAACGCTGAAACAATACTTTTTCGAGTTCAGCCCGGATCCGCGTGGAAAGACGCCGCCGGTTTTGTTCACCGGCAACGAATTCAATTTACAGCGGTTATACGGAGTTGAAAATGAAACGCCGTTCGTCAAGGATGCGTTCCACGAATACGTCGTTCACGGCCGCACGGAAGCCGTTAACCCAAAAAACCAGGGCACCAAAGCCGCGCCGCATTATGTATTGGAACTGAAACCCGGCGAGTCCCAAACCGTGAGGCTGCGCTTGTATTCGGCGGAAGAAGCTCCGGACAGCGCCAAGGGCCCGGGGCCGGGAACAATCGATGCGGCGGCGTTCGACAACCTCTTCGCATTGCGCCAGCGCGAGGCGGACGAATTCTATGCTGCGGTGAGCCCGGCGAAGCTGACCGAGGCTGAACGAAATGTCGTGCGCCAGGGTTACGCGGGCCTGCTATGGACCAAGCAATTCTATCATTACATCGTGAAGGACTGGCTCGACGGTGATCCTCATTTTCCGCCGCCGCCCGAAAGCCGCAAGGAAGGCCGCAACGCGCACTGGACTCATGTTTACAGCCGGGACGTGTTCTCCATGCCGGACAATTGGGAATATCCCTGGTTCGCGGCGTGGGACCTGGCTTTTCACATGATTCCGTTTGCGCGAATTGACGGCCAGTTCGCGAAGGAGCAACTCGGCCTGTTATTGCGCGAATGGTACATGCATCCCAACGGCCAGCTCCCAGCCTTCGAATTCGCTTTCGGCGACGTGAATCCACCCGTCCACGCCTGGGCGGCGTGGCGCGTTTACAAAATTGCCAATCGCAAGGGCCAGCGCGATCGGGATTTTCTGGAGAGCGTGTTCCTGAAATTGCTCGTGAATTTCACCTGGTGGGTCAACCGCAAGGATCCCGACGGCAAAAACCTTTTCGCGGGCGGCTTCCTCGGCTTGGATAACGTGGGCGTGTTCGACCGCTCCGCGCCCTTGCCGAACGGCGGCACGTTGCGGCAGGCCGACGGCACGGCCTGGATGGCGTTCTATTGCGTTACGATGCTGGCGATTGCCCTGGAATTGGCCCACGACGGCAAGCAGATTCGCTCAGCTTTCGAAGACATGGCATCAAAATTCCTCGAGCACTTCATCCAGATCGCTGATGCCATGAACACGCTGGGCGGCACCGGCCTTTGGGACGAGACCGACGGTTTCTATTACGACCAACTCAAGGTGGATGGCCAGATCATCGGACTGAAGACGCGTTCGCTGGTCGGCGTGTTCCCATTGATCGCCGTGGAAATTCTGGAAGAAGATAAAATCAAGCAGTTGCCCGGCTTCTACAAACGGTTCCAGTGGTTCCGGCAACATCGCAAAGATCTGGCCACGCACATCTCCCATTGCCAAAAGGGCACCGCCCATGAACACATCCAGCGCCTGCTGGCCATCCCTTCGCAGGAACGCCTGGCGCGAATGCTCCGTTACGTCCTCGACGAAAACGAATTCCTTTCGCCGTACGGCATCCGGTCCCTCTCCAAGTTTCATAAAGACCATCCTTACATCTTCGAAGCCGGCGGCGCCGAGCACCGGGTGGATTACGAACCGGCGGAATCGACCACCGGCTTGTTTGGCGGCAATTCCAACTGGCGCGGGCCGGTGTGGTTTCCCGCCAATTACCTGATCATTGAAGCCCTTGAGCGTTATCACCATTTCTACGGCGATGATTTCAAGGTCGAATGCCCGACCGGCTCCGGAAAAATGATGACGCTCAAAGAGGTCGCCCGCGATCTCGAATCCCGGCTGGCCCGTTTGTTTCTACCCGATGCGTCTGGCGCCCGTCCTGCCGCGGGCGGCGATCCCCGTTTCAGCACCAACCCGCACTGGCGCGACCTCGTCTTGTTTCACGAATACTTCCATGGCGACACCGGCAAAGGACTCGGCGCGAGCCATCAGACCGGCTGGACGGCGCTCGCGGTTCGGACTATCGAAGATCTGGCCCGAAGGAGGGCAACCATGGAAAAGCAAAGCGCAAAGTCCGAAACCCGAAGGCCCGAAATCAGAACGCCGAGTGGAGTGGCTTGAAGGCCTCGGGCCTGTACCGATGCATGCGGCAATGATATAGTTCGGCTGGCTGATGGCTTGCCATCGGCCATTTGCCCTGATATGTTCGTGTTGTGAGCACGGTCGCAGAAATCGAGTCCGCTATTGAAAAGCTTTCGCCAGCCGAAGTCGCGCAACTAGCCGCATGGCTGGAAGAGTATCGGCAGATGGTCAACGCCTCGGCTGAAGTGTTCGCGATGTATGATCGGGAGGAGGAAGGCCGGTAATGGCCAGGGCGCAGCGTGGTGAGATCTGGCAGATCGATCTCGGCCTGACACAAAAGACTCGTCCCTGTCTGATTCTCAGTGTCGCTTTTCTCGATCATGAACGCGCCGTGGTAACGTACGTTCCACGAACCACGCACCTACGGCAGACCCGATTCGAAGTGTCTCACTCCGCGCGCGGCTTTGAACCGGGCGCGTTCGATGTGCAAGGCGTGGGCAGTATTCCCGAAGTGAAGTTGGAGAGACGCGTCGGAACTGCGGAGGTTCCTGTTCTGCAGCGCGTGGAAGCTGCGTTGAAGGTTTGGCTCAGCTTGCCATAAATCCGCGGCCGCGAATGAAAGGCCGGCGGGGTTCCGGATTTAAGCAGTGCCGCATTGCCTTACGACCTGTTCAGCGCGCTCAGCACTGCTTTGATGGACGCACGCTCGATGTTCGTATCCACCGCCGCGCCCCAGCGGAATTTGCCGTCGGCGTATTTGATTTGAATGTAGGCGATGGCGCTGGCCTCTTCGCCCGCGCTGAGCGCGTGTTCCTTGTAATAGGCGACTTCGAACTTGGGAGCGCCGGCGGATTGCAGGCCGTGAACGAAGCCGGCGATGGGGCCGTTCCCTTTGCCTTCGAACCGGACTTTGACGCCGTCGCGATAAACGGTGCCCTGGCAAACGATCGTGCCGCTGCCGGATTCCTCCGCGCCGAATTCACCGAGTTTCCAGGGCGAGTCGCGCTCGATATATTCGCGCCAGAACATTTGCTTCAGATCCGCGGCGCTGACTTCGCGGCCCAGGCGGTCCACTTCGTCATTGGCAATCGGGCCGAATTCGCGCTGCATTTCCTTGGGCAATTCGATGCCGAATTCGCTCTCCAGAAGATACGCGACGCCGCCCTTGCCGGACTGGCTGTTGACCCGGATCACCTCGCGGTATTCGCGATTGATGTCCGTGGGATCAATCGCCAGATAGGGCACATCCCAATGCGGACGGCGGTCGTTGTGCCACTCGGCCAGGCCTTTCCGAATGGCGTCCTGATGCGAGCCGCTGAATGCGGTGAAAACCAGTTCCCCGGCATAAGGCTGACGCGCCGGAACGGTCATGCCCGTGCAACGCTCATAAACTTCGCGAATGGCATTGACGTCCGAAAAATCCAACTGCGGGTGAATGCCATGCGCATAGAGATTGAGCGCAACGGTGACAATGTCCAAATTCCCGGTGCGCTCGCCGTTGCCAAACAATGTGCCTTCGACACGATCGGCGCCGGCCAGCAATCCCAGTTCGGTGGCGGCCACTCCGGTGCAGCGATCGTTGTGCGTGTGCAGGCTGACGATCAGGGATTCGCGATTGCGGATGTGCCGGCAGACCCATTCGATTTGGTCAGCATAGACGTTCGGCATCGCCACTTCGACGGTGTCCGGCAGGTTAAGAATCATCTTGCGCTGCGGGGTTGGCTGCCAAACCTCCATGACTGCCTCGGAAATTTCCCGGGCAAACTCAACCTCAGTGGCGCTGAAACTTTCCGGTGAATACTGGAGCATCACTTCCGTGCCTTTGAGGCGCGGGAGGCGTTCCTTGATCCAGGTCGCGCCGCGGACCGCCACCTGGATGATTTCCTCCTTCGACATGCCGAACACGACGCGCCGCTGCGCGGGCGAAGTCGAGTTGTAAAGGTGAATGATGGCCCGCTTCGCGCCCACCAACGATTCGAAGGTGCGTTCGATCAAATCCTCGCGCGCCTGCACCAAAACTTGAAGCCACACGTCATCCGGCGTATGGCCGTCTTCGATCAAATGGCGGTTGAACACGAATTCGGTGTTGGACGCGGAGGGAAAACCGACTTCGATTTCCTTGAAGCCGCATTTGACCAGGGTTTTGAACAGCTCAAGCTTTTGGCCCACGTTCATGGGCACGGCGAGCGCCTGGTTGCCGTCGCGCAGGTCCACGCTGCACCAGATGGGCGGGGCGGTGAGCACTCGGCCCGGCCAGCGCCGGTCGGGCAATTGCACCGGTGGAAAAGGGCGATACTTGCTGGATGGATTTTTGAGCATGCGTCTATGGTTAGTTAGCGCCTTCCGACGGCCGGGTAAACAAAAAACCCCACCGCCGTCTGGCAGTGGGGTTAAAATTCGCGTAAACGAATCAGCACCCGACTGCCACGCCGCGCAGCAGCAGCGTATTAAGCAGCAGTCGAGTATTCAAATTACAATTCACAAAGTTACTATTAGTCGACTTGCGGGCGGCGGTCAAATCGATTCTTTGCAGACCCGCCAACCGGACAAGGCCCGGCATTTAGTTTTCATACCAGCGAAGATCTTCCGGCGGCGGTCCTCCCGTGATGACCTCCCCGGTCTGGGCATCGGCGATCCAGGCCGTCCATTGAAACCGGCCGCCGATTACCATCCTCTTCAAAAAGGCAAGCGCAAGGAAGGTTGCATGGCCTGTTCTCACGCTTGCCCTCAATTGCCGCTGATCACCCCAGAAACGCCTGGTGCACCGCTTGCATGGCCTGTTCGCCCTGGCCCAATTCGATGACGACGGAGATTTTGATTTCACTGGTTGAAATCATCTCGATGTTGATCTTTTCCTTCGCCAGGGTTTCGAACATTTTGGCGGCCACGCCGGAATGACTGCGCATCCCGACACCCACGATGGAGAGTTTGCCGATGTTTTCATCCGCGATGGCTTCGCGATAACCGATGTCGGCTTTGAGATTGTCGATGACCTTGCGGGCTTTGGGGAGATCGGGTTTATCGACCGTGAACGAAAGATCGGTGGCTGGCGTGCCCAGGCCGTGGCTGATGTTCTGCACGATCATATCGACATTGATGGCGGCATCGCCGATGGCTTTGAAAACGCGCGCGGCGACGCCGGGATGGTCCGGCACGGCCACCAGCGTGATCTTGGCCTGGTTTTTGTCAAGCGAGACGCCGCGAATGACGACGTCCTCCATGTTCATGGTTTCTTCTTTCACAATGGTTCCTCGGTTGCCGTTCAGGCTTGAACGAACTTCGAACACAACGCCGAATTTCTTGGCGAACTCCACGGAGCGGGATTGCATCACTTTCGCGCCGAGGCTGGCGAGTTCGAGCATTTCATCGTACGAAATTTCCTCCAGCTTGCGCGCGCCGGGCACGATTCGCGGATCGGCGGTGTAAACTCCGTCCACGTCCGTGTAAATCTGGCAGACGTCCGCCTTCAACGCCGCCGCCAGCGCAATGGCGGTCAGGTCCGATCCGCCGCGGCCGAGGGTCGTGATGTGGCCGGCGGAAGTCTGGCCTTGGAATCCGGCCACGATCACAACATGACCGCTGTCCAGCAACGCATGCACCTGCTTTGGCGCAATGGTCTGGATTTTGGCCTTGGTGTGGACATCGTCGGTGAGAATGCCCGCCTGCGGACCGGTCAGCGAAACGGCTTTGATGTCCAGCGCATGGAGCGCCATGGCCGTGAGCGCAATGGTGGTTTGCTCGCCGGTGGCCAGGAGCATGTCCATTTCCCGTTCGGTGGGCAGGGGCATGATTTCCTTGGCCAACTTGATAAGACCGTCCGTCACGCCGCTCATCGCGGACACGACCACGACAACCTGGTCGCCTTTCTGGCGGTAACCGGCGACGCGCCGGGCGACATTTTTGATTCGTTCCGGATTGCCGACCGATGTTCCGCCGAATTTTTGGACAATTAAAGCCATTGCTTCTGGGTTAGCTAATTTCAGGGATGCTACAGGAGACTCGCCAAGTTCACAACCCAATCACCTGCATCACCGCTTCCTTCTTCGCTTCGACCACAAACGGTTCGAAGCCCGAGGCTTTGATCGCGGTGTCCGGGTCTTTCAAGCCGTGCCCGGTCATCGTGGCGGTGATAACGCTGCCAGGAGGAATCTTGCCGGCCTTGACGCATTGAATGAGGCCGGCCAGCGGCGCGGCGGAAGCGGGTTCGACGAGGATGCCGTCCGTGCGGGCGACGGTTTTGTAGGCGTGAATGATTTCTTCGTCCGTTACTTTGGAAATTTGCCCGTTGGATTCCTTGCTGGCATTGGTCGCACCCTGCCAGCTGGCCGGGTTGCCGATGCGAATCGCCGAGGCGACGGTCTGTGGTTTCTCGATGGGATAGCCATCGACAATGGGCGCGGCTCCGGCGGCTTGAAAGCCGAAGATGCGCGGCAGGCGGTCGGAGAGCCCGGCGGCATGATATTCCTTAAAGCCTTTCCAATAGGCCGTGATGTTCCCGGCATTGCCGACCGGCAGAAAATGAAAGTCCGGGGCGCGGCCGAGTTGGTCGCATATCTCGAAGGCCGCGGTCTTCTGGCCTTCGATCCGGACCGGGTTGATGCTGTTCACCACTTCCACCTGTCCGGTTTCGCCCAATTCGCGGACGATGCGCAAGGCATCGTCGAAATTGCCCTTCACGGAAACGGTGATCGCGCCGTACATCAACGCCTGGGCGAGCTTGCCCAGCGCGATGTTCCCGTGCGGCAGCAGCACGACGCATTTCATTTTGGCGCGCGCCGCGTAAGCCGCCGCCGAGGCCGAGGTGTTGCCCGTGCTCGCGCAAATTACCACTTGAGCCCCGCGCTCCTTCGCCCTGGACACGGCCATGGTCATCCCGCGGTCCTTGAACGAACAGGTCGGGTTCAATCCCTCGTATTTCAACCACAACTCGAACCGGCCGCCCAGCGCCGCGACAAAATTATCCGCCCGGACGAGCGGCGTGTTGCCTTCGTTGAGCGAAATCACCGGAGTGGCGGACGTGACGGGCAAATACTTTGCGTAACGGTCGATCACTCCGTTCCAACGGTTGGGCTTCGGATTCATGGTCATTCGAAATTCTCGACGCGGATCATCACGGGCGGGGCCTTGACGACCGGCAACCTGGCGATACGGGCAAGCGCCTTTTGCATCGCGGCATTCGGGGCGTCATGAATCATCAGGATGAGCGGGATGCTCTCGCCTTCATGGCCTTCGGGCTGGATGACGGAGGAAATGCCAATTTTGGATGCGGCCAGGATGGTGGCAATGGTGGCCAATACGCCCGGTTTGTCCGCGACGCTGAAACGGACGTAGTAGCGCGAGATGGTTTCGCCAATGGGCGCAACCGCGCCGGCGACTTCGTGCGGCACGAACGGGGGCACGCGGCTTTTGCTGCCGTGCTTGAGATCGAGCGCCGCGTCGGCCACGTCGCTCAACACTGCGCTGGCGGTCGCGTCCTTGCCCGCGCCGCGACCGTAAAAGAGCGTGTCGCCCACGATGTCGCCACGGACGAACACGGCGTTGAACACATGATTGACGCTGGCCAGCACATGCGAGTTCGGCACCAGGGTGGGATAGACCGAGACTTGGACACGCGCGCCGTTGCGTGATTTGGATGCGCCGCCGTTCGCCACTTTCTTGACGATGCCCAGCAGCTTGATCGTATAACCGAGTTGGCCGGCGAATTGCATGTCCAGCTTGCTGATATGGCGAATGCCCTCCACATAAATGTCCTTGGGATTGACCCAAAAGCCATGCGCGAGGGAGGCGAGGATGCCGATCTTGTGCTCAGAATCGAAGCCGTCGATGTCGAGGGAGGGTTCGGCCTCGGCGTAGCCGAGCCGTTGGGCGTCCGCGAGCACGTCGGCGAATTCCGCGCCTTCGAGTTTCATCCGGGTGAGGATGTAATTGCAGGTGCCGTTGACGATGCCGTAGATATGCGTGAAGCGGTTGCCGACGAAGGCTTCGCGCATCGTTTTGATGATCGGAATGCCGCCGGCGACGCTCGCTTCGTAATAAAGATTCGAGTTGTACTCGCGCGCGGCGTTGAAGAGTTCCTCGCCATGCGCGGAAAGGAGCGCCTTGTTCGCGGTAATGACGGGTTTGCCGAGCTTGAGCGCGGCCAGCGCCATGGTTTTGGCAATGGTCGTGCCGCCCACCAACTCGATGATCACCTGCACCGCGGGATCGTTGACCACGCTTTGCCAGTCGGTGGTCATCAGGGCCTGCGGGATCGGGTAGGGACGGGGTTCGTCAAACGCCTTCACGGCGACTTTTTGAAAGTGGATTTTGACGCCCAGGCGCGAGGACATGAGGGCGCCGTTGGACTGCCAGGCGTGAAAAACGCCGCTGCCCACGGTCCCGCCACCAATCATCCCGATGTTGACCTGTCGCATAAGAGCCTTTCAGCATGCAATGAAACGCCCCACCCGACAAATCCTTTTTCAAGCGCGGAGGCTTCAAGATACAGGACGGAATTCTTCTTAAGCAGAGATGGACGAGGGCATGGCGATTCGTTGTTCCGTCGCCGTCCCTGCCAGGCGCGGTGACAGTGATGGGATGCACCTCCTGCATTCGTGCCGGCAAAATGGCGCTTGACGCCCCACCTTATAGGAGCATTATCCCGGTTAATGAGTTCACCAAGAAGCAAACCTGCAAACCCGTGAGCTATGTCACCTGAACTTCCTCCCGATCCAAACGCGACTGCGAAACCACCCGCGCCCAAGCCGGAGTGGCACAAATACGTCCGCGACGGCATTGACCGCGAGGGGCGAAAAATTGATGACGTTTACGCGATTGATGATGATTACGTCATTTATTTCAGCGGGTGCGAACTGTTCTACCAGGCCACTGCGGAGTTGCTCAAGGAACTTGGCGCCGCGGACGCCGCGTGCGCCCTGATCAATCGAATGCTGCCGGAGCTGGGTGATATTACCGACAAGGTCAAAGCTTCCTTCCAGTACAAGCGAAAGCTTTCCACGTTGCAGTTGGTGGCGGACGGCTACGAAATGATCTTCTGCGGGCACAAGGAGCAGGGCCTGCAGATTCTGGATGGCATTCGTGACCGGCTCCAGACCTCGGAGGAGGGAAAGCGCAGGTTATGGTATCAGGCGGGGACCGTTTCGATTGCCGTGGTGGTGTGGATTGCCTACTTCCTTTTTCACTGGTTTGTGGTTCACCATCCAAGCCACTGGGTAAAAGACGGGGAACCCTGGCTCCTGGCGGCGGCGCTGGCGATTGCGGGCGGCACTTTTTCCGTTTGTTTGAACATCGATTCGCTTCCGGTGAGCGTCAACCAGCAGGTATCCTTTCTTTTCGTGGCCGGGGCCACACGCTCGGTGGTGGCTTTGCTGGCGGGCGCGGGCGTGTTGCTGGCTTTGCGCGCGAAAATGCTGGCCGGATTTGCGTATAAGGATGCCGCGCCGGGAGTGACGGCGAGCTTGCAAACCGCCGAGATGTTTTTCTGTTTCCTCGCGGGCTTCTCAGAGAGATTTGTGCCAAATATCCTGAGCAAATCCGAAGACAGTGCCGCCAGCGGCGGGACCAAACCAACCACCGCCCCCACGACGACGCCGAAACCAACGACCGTTACGACGACGGCGCCAGCGACACCACTGACTACGACTACCACCACAGCAACCACGACACAAACTCCGCAGGAGATTGAAGCCGCCAAGGCCGCCGTCGCAGCAAAAGCGAAGGCTGATGAAGCGGCGAAAGCCGCACAAGCTGCCAAAGCAACGGAAGCGGCTGCAGCCGCTGGCACAGGCCCGAAGGCGGATAAGCCTCCGGGGACTGGATAAGAGGCTAAAGGGAAACACCAGGCTCCAAACAAGAAAAGCTCCGGGCTCAAGCGCTGGGAGCGAATCTTGGAGTTTGACGCTTGGGATGAATGGGCAGTGTGGACACGGATTTGGAGGGGTGGATCGGCTGGCAACTGGTGTGCCACTTTTTTGTGCGGGATGAGGGCTGGTTACCAGTTTACAGTTTCTCCCAGCCCTTGGCGCGGTGGCCGAAGTTGAAGCGGTCGGGGTGGCAGATTTCGGCGAGGATTTCGAGGGATTCGACGATGCGCGGGCCGGGGCGGTTGAAGTAGGCGTTGCCGTCGGTGAGGCAAACCTGGCGTTGGCGGACGGCGCGGAATTTGGACCAGTCGGGTCGCTGGAGGATGGGGGCGAGTTCGGCGCGGGTGCGGCGGAGATCGAAACCGCAGGGCATGAAGACGATGATCTCGGGATCGTGCTGGCGCAAGGTGTCCCAGGTGAGCCAGTCGGAATGTTTGGCGGCCTCGCCGACGAGGTTGCGGCCGCCGGCGAGTTGGACGAGTTCGGGCACCCAGTTGCCGGCAGCCATGAGGGGCTCGATCCATTCGATGCAAGCGACGGAGGGGAGTTGCTTGAGCATGCAGGCCTTTTCGATGACGCCGACAACGCGGGTTTTGAGGCCGCGCAAGACTTCGCGGCCATGGTCGGCGAGGTCCAGGGCCTCGGCGACGGTGCGAATGTCATCCCAAATGTCCGCCAACTTTTTCGGTGAAAGGGAAATGATCCTGGGGCGGGTCCCGAGCGCCTGGCTGACGGCTTGTTCGACTTCGGGAAGGCTGACGGCGCACACTTCGCATTGCGCCTGGGTCAGGATGAGGTCGGGTTTCAACTGGCGCAGCCTTTGAGTGTCGATGCGATAGATCGAGACGGCATCCTGCACCAGTTGCTTCACCTGGCGGTCAATCTCAGCGCTGTTGGCGGTCGCATCGAGTTTGGGCGCGGTGCAGACGGGCAGGGACAGGATCTCGGACGGGTAGTCACACTCGTGGGAGCGGCCCACCAAACAGTCCGTCGCGCCGAGGGCGCAAACGATTTCCGTGGCGCTGGGCAGGAGGGAAACAACTCGTTGCTTTTGCATAAGTGGGATTCTGCCCTGCCAAGGCTCCGGATTCCAAGCTCCAACCGCCAGGGGGCAGGCAATCCGCTGGCGATTGACAGAAGGCGCGTGTTCGTGCAATTTTCGTGCATGGGCAAAACCATTACCATCGAGGATGACGTTTATAAAACGCTCGTGGGTTTGAAGGAAGGGCCGGGCGATTCGTTCAGCAAGGTGCTGCGCCGGCACGTTTATGTCCCGGCCAAGACCAATGCGGAATTGCTGGCCTGGCATGAGAATCAGCCGCCGCCAAACGTGGACCTGAAGATTCTGGACTTGATCGGAAAAGGCCGCGGCCGTCGCTCCGGCGGACGGAAATGATAGCGGACACCACTTTCCTCATTCATCTGATGAGGGAAGAAATATCCGGACAACGCGGGCCAGCCCGGAGGTTTTTTGCCCGACATGGACGGGGCCAGCTAATTCGGACGTCCATCATCAGCCTGGGCGAGGTCGCCGTCTCCTTTCCAACGTCGGGTGAGGCTTGGAAATACTTCCAAAAATGGACCATCTATCGTTTGACGCCTGCCATTGCAGAAAGAGCGGCGGACGTTGACCGCGAGTTGATCCGGACGGGTGGACGCCTGGGGGAAAATGACAACTGGATTGCCGGCTTTGCCCTCTATTACCGGGAGCCCATCATCAGCCGGGACAGGGTCTTCGATCGTGTTGCTGGACTCCGCCGATTGGCCTACTGAGATCCTCGCTTCTTCGCGCAGCCGTCAGTTCTCAACGCCCAGAAAACAATTCTTCTCCTCTGGACAATTCGCCGATGCGCTCCATAAAAAAGCCGGCGAAGCAGTTTGGAGCTACTCCGCCGGCAACCAAAGTTCAGAGTTTACTTATGGACGTTATGCGGCAGGACGAGCGGCGAATGAGTTCCAGTCGCCTTCTCGACCTTGGTCGTCTGCTCTTCGGGAATGCGCATCCCGTAGAACGACCGATAAACGAAGATCAACGCCACGATGAAAAAGAACACGCCGATGCCCATTTTCATGCTCTTGTCGGTCATGGTCACCGCGATTTCGACGGCGAGCAAACCGAACAGCGTGGTGAACTTGATCACCGGATTGAGCGCCACGGACGAGGTGTCCTTGAACGGATCGCCCACGGTGTCGCCCACGACAGTGGCTGCGTGGAGGTCGGTGCCTTTCTGGCGCAGGTCCACTTCGACGATTTTCTTGGCGTTGTCCCAGGCGCCGCCGGCGTTGGCCATGAAGATCGCCTGGAAGAGGCCGAAGAACGCGATGCCGACGAGATAGCCGATGAAGAAGTAAGGATTGAAGAACGGCAGCGCGAGGGCGAAGCAGAAGATCACGATGAAGATGTTCCACATGCCTTTCTGCGCGTATTCGGTGCAGATGCGGACGACTTCCTTGCTGTCCTTGTCGGACGCGGTGGTGGCATCGAGGTTCATATTGTCCTTGATGTAAACCACGGCGCGATAGGCGCCGGTTACGACCGCCTGGGTCGAAGCGCCGGTGAACCAATAGATGACGCTGCCGCCCATGATCAGCCCGAGGATCACTTCCGGTTGCACGATGCTCAAGGCATCGATGACCGGCTTGAACACGCCCGAGGTCGGGTTCAGTTCGTACATCCGTTGCAAGAGCATGATGATGCCGAAGACCATGGTGGTGGCGCCGACGACGGCGGTGCCGATCAGCACGGGTTTGGCGGTGGCTTTGAAGGTGTTGCCCGCACCGTCTCCTTTTTCAAGTTGATACTTGCCGTTTTCGAAGTCGGGTTCGAAACCGAAGTTCTTCCGGATGTCTTCCTTGATGTTCGGACGCGTTTCAATCTGGCTCAACTCATAAACGGATTGCGCGTTGTCGGTGACGGGGCCGTAGCTGTCCACGGCGATGGTCACCGGGCCCATGCCCAGGAACCCGAAGGCCACCAACCCGAAGGCAAAAATCGGCGCGGCAAAGGCGAACTTCGCCGGCATGAGCCCGACCAGCGCGGGATTTTGGGAGAAGTAATAAGAGAGGAACATCAGGAGCATGATGCACAGGCCCATCCAGAACGCGGAGAAGTTGCCAGCCACGAAACCGGAGAGAATGTTCAGCGAAGCGCCGCCGTGCTTGGAGCAGTTGGTCACTTCACGGACGTGCCGCGAATTGGTGCTGACGAACACCTTGGTAAACTCGGGAATCAAAGCGCCCGCCACGGTGCCGCAACTGATAATCATCGAAAGCACCCACCATAAATCAGGCAGGGCAGCGCCGTCGGCGCCTTTGAAATCTCCCAGCAGCAACTTGCTCGCGACGAACGTGACGCCAATCGAAACCGCCGAGGTGATCCATACCAGGTGCGTCAACGGGGCTTCGAAATCGAAGTCCTTTTTGCCGCCAAACATGGCTTTGCTGATGACTTCATTCACGCCATAGGACACCAGCGAGGTCACGATCATCAACGCCCGCATCGTGAAGAGCCAGATGATCAACGTCGCGCAAATGTTCGGACTGGCCGCAAGGGCGAGCGCGAGGAACGCGATCAGCGCCACGCCGGTCACACCGTAGGTTTCGAAGCCGTCAGCAGTCGGTCCCACGGAGTCGCCCGCGTTGTCACCGGTGCAATCCGCAATCACGCCCGGGTTTTTGGGATCGTCTTCGGGCAGTTTGAAGACGATTTTCATCAAGTCGGATCCGATGTCGGCGATCTTGGTGAAGATACCGCCGCAAATGCGCAGGACGCTGGCGCCCAGGGATTCACCGATGGCAAATCCGATGAAACAAGGACCGGCAAGGTCCTTGAGGAACATCAGGATGCAAATCATGAAGAACAATTCGACGGCCACGAGCAGCAAGCCAACGCTCATGCCGGAACGCAGCGGAATGCCGAGGGTTGCGAGCGGGTTGCCCTTGAGCGCAGAAAACGCGGTGCGGGAGTTCGAGACGGTGTTGATGCGGATGCCGAACCAGGCGACGCCATAGGAACCCAGGATGCCAAGAATCGAGCAGAGCAGAATGATGAAGACCTTGCCGAATTCCTCATGCTGCAAGCCCATGAAATAATAGGTCATGCAAGCCGCAATCAGAACCCAGAGGATCGCCAGAAACTTGCCTTGAGTGAACAAGTAGGTTTTGCAGGTCTCCCAAATCGTGTTGGAAACGCTCGCCATGCTCTGATGCACAGGCAGGGCCTTGGTTTGCACGTATTGCCAAAGGCCAAACAGCGCGCCAATAAAGCAAATAAGAATTCCCAAATACATCAAGGTCGAGCCCTTCATGCCGCCCAGGCCTGGAAAACTCACATCGGACAAGGGGGGAATGCGGATGTCGGCCTCGCTGGCGAAGGCGGAAGTCGAACCGCCCAGGACTGCCAGGAAAAGCAGTGCCCACAGCCAAAGTTTATTTTTTCTCATATTAGTTAGATTAGTTCAATTTAAGTTCGAGACTATCCTTCAAGACGCTATTCGATTGCCAACCATTTTTTGTCAATTTTTTCTCTTTTCATTGTAAATCACTCATTATGAATTGGTTATACAAGTTAGCGGGCCTTATGACGCCCGATCAGGACGAGTTCCGGAGGTTCTGCTCTCAAAGTGACTGAGATTCGCAAATCTTTTGAAACCCATTGCCAGACCGGCTCTTAACGACACTCCAAGCCGGTTTTTGCTTCAAACTGAACCGCATAACCATTCTTAATCTTCTACCCATAAACCACACGACAGTAATCAGCAAGTTTCCTATTGGGCAATTGAAGTGCGGCTAAACTAGCCGAACCGGCAGAGTGATGCAACCCTGTAATTAGTGGGGAAAAACCCGCGCAAGCCGTTGCGAAACACCAACCAACAAAACCAAACACCCTTTGCGGGAAGCTTCGGCGAGGCAAGCCAGCAAGTCACCAAGCCTCAAACTCCAAAAGACGGGTGCCCGGGTTTGGCTATGGGAATTCCATGAAGTATTTTGTGCCTCGTTGAAAGCCGGGATTCGGCGCTTTGCCCCCAGTGCTGAGGCATTGCCATGTTTCTCGCTTTTGCCTTGTCGCCCATGCCTGCTTTGAACCATGTTTGATTTCAATGGCTGAAAAGACCGAACGAACCATCTCCGATGTGTTGACCAAGCCCGACGTCGCGCTCGAATTGACGTTGCGGCCGTCGCTGTTCTCCGACTTTACCGGCCAGCCCAAAGTCAAGGAACGCCTCGAAATCACCGTCGCGGCGGCGCGCCAGCGATCGGAAGCCATCGACCACATCCTCCTCAGCGGCCCGCCCGGCCTCGGCAAAACCACGCTCGCCAACATCATCGCCAAGGCCATGGGCGCAAATCTCAAAAGCACCAGCGGCCCCACCATCGAGAAAGCGGGCGATCTCGCCGGCTTGCTCACCAATCTTGAGGAAGGCGATGTCCTGTTCATCGACGAAATTCATCGTCTCCAAAAGACCATCGAAGAATATCTTTACCCGGCGATGGAGGATTTCAAGCTGGACATCATCATCGACCAGGGCCCCAACGCCCGCAGCGTCCGTTTGAATCTCCCGCGTTTCACGTTGATCGGCGCCACAACCCGCAGCGGGCTGCTCACCGCCCCGTTGCTCACCCGTTTCCCGGTCCGCGAACGGCTCGATTACTACCACGCCGAGGACCTCGAGAAGATCGTCGTCCGCTCGGCCAGGTTGCTGAACATTGAGATCGATCTCAATGGCGCGCGTGAAATCGCCCGGCGCAGTCGCGGCACTCCGCGCATCTCGAACAATCTTCTCCGGCGCGTCCGTGACTTCGCCCAAGTCCGTGGTGATGGCCGCATAAGCGTGGAAGTCGCCGACAAGGCGCTTGCCATGCTCGAAATCGACGAAAACGGCCTCGATGAAATGGACAAGCGCATCCTCGAAGCCGTCATCGCCAAGTTTGGCGGCGGGCCGGTCGGGGTTAACTCCCTCGCCGTGGCCGTGGGCGAGGAACCCGACACCATTGAGGAAGTCTATGAGCCGTACTTGATCATGGAAGGCTATCTCAAGCGCACACCACAAGGCCGGGTCGCAACCGAATTGAGCTACCAGAAACTCAAGCTCAAACCCACGTCCACAAGCCAGCCGGGTTTGTTTTAGGTTCGTCATTCAACTCCGTCCATAATGGACTCGAACCTTCTCGCAACCCAGGCGGTCGGAGAGCCTTTACCTGCAACTTCACGCTCTTCCGCTTCACGCTTTTGGCTTTGGGGTGTTCTCATCTTCATTGTGCTGTTCACGGCGGGCATTCGCTTCCGTTTGCGGGACGTTCCGCTGGAACGGGACGAGGGCGAATACGCGTATGCGGGCCAGCTCATCTTACAGGGGATTCCGCCCTACGCGCTGGCCTACAATATGAAGTTTCCGGGAACCTATTGTGCGTACGCGCTTATCATGGCGGTGTTTGGCCAAACTCCAGCGGGCATCCACCTTGGTTTCATCCTCATCAATGCCGCCGAAATCATTCTCGTTTATCTGCTGAGTGCGAGGCTGGCAGGACGTGGCGCAGGCCTCGCCGCCGTAGCCATCTATGCCTGTCTTTCCTTGAGCCAGGCGCTTTTGGGAATGGCGGCGCATGCGACCCATTTTGTCATTGTCCCGGCATTGGGCGGCTTGCTGCTTCTGTTGCGGGGAAGAGAATCATGCGCGAACGGCTGGAAGTTCTTCAGCGGCTTACTGTTGGGACTGGCGGTGCTCATGAAGCAACCCGGCGCGTTCTTCGCGCTGTTCGCCATTGGCTGGCTGGTCTGGATTCAGCCGCGCCCGATTCAATGGCCGCGCTTGCTTCGGGACGTGGGTGTGTTTGCCGCTGGACTGCTAACGCCCGTGATCCTTACCGGGCTCTGGCTTTGGCACGCGGGCGTTTTCGGCAAGTTTTGGTTTTGGACGATCGACTATGCTCGCGAATACGCCACAGAATACCCGGGGGCCAAATTTACCTGGCATCGGTTGCTCGACCGGACTCCGGGCGTTATCGACTTGCTATTTTGCGTCGCTGTCCCCGGACTTGTGTTGCTTTGGCGAAAAACTGATCGCTCAGTCGCGGCGTTTGCCACGGGTCTATTCATCTTCTCAGCCGCCGCGGTTTTTCCGGGTTTCAATTTTTGGCCGCATTACTTCATTCTTTGGCTGCCGGCGGGAGCTCTTCTGGGCGGCGTGGTGGTGGCTTCAGCCTGCCGTTTTTTTCAGCAACGCCAGCGTCCTTTGCTGGCGGCGCTTCCCGCCGTAATGCTGGCCGGCCTGCTCGCCTGCGAATTCGTCCGTGAACGCGCCTTGTTCTTCCAGGCTGCGCCCATCGAGGCCTGCCGCCTGATCTATGGCTGGAATCCCTTCCCGGAATCGCTGCAGATCGGCGAGTATCTGAACACGCACGCGGGAAAAAACGCCCGCATCGCCGTCCTCGGCTCCGAACCGCAGATCTATTTCTTTTCCCATCGGCACTCTGCCACCGGGTACATCTACACCTACGGTCTGATGGAATCGCAACCCTACGCCGAGCGCATGCAGCGCGAAATGATCGCCGAGATCGAAGCCGCCAAGCCGGAGTATATTGTTTGGGTTGAGATCGCAACTTCCTGGGCCATTCGTCCTAACGCGAGTCCCTTCATTTTCGACTGGGCCGATAAGTATGTGAACACCCTCTATCAACGCGTCGGCGTGGTGGACATCTATGCCAACGAACGCACGGATGTTCGCTGGGATGGAGAAGCCGGGCGCCTTCCGCCACAATCCCCCACCTACCTGAGTGTGTTCAGGCGGAAAGACACAAATCCGTAACCGGGCGAGCGGCTGCCCGTTTGAGCTCACTCCAAAAGACTTCGTGAAAATAAAAGGCCCGGGAAGATTCTTCCCGAGCCCTGGTGATTGGTTGCCGACCTGGCTTACTCCAGATGATGACCGGTGCCATCGCCCGGGGAACCGGGCATCACGAGGCAAGCCGGGGCGGTGGACAAGTCATTGAGGGTATA
>Ga0070741_10000861_pt1 | contig 101136 bp, 87 predicted proteins | sample Coa_R1_4_FD_66440 | JGI IMG/M metagenome (GOLD analysis project Ga0070741, IMG submission 66440) | Surface soil microbial communities from Centralia Pennsylvania, which are recovering from an underground coalmine fire - Coalmine... | ecosystem: Environmental > Terrestrial > Soil > Unclassified... | reverse complement strand
CCCGGAACATCTTGAAATTGGCGTTCAGTCCGCCCGGTTCGGGCGGTCAGGCGTTAACGTGGCCCGTTGGGGCGAGCGTAGCCTGAGAAGCTCCCCGGTTTACCGGGGAGAGTGATCACGAAAGGCCATTCGGTCAGTATGCCTGAAGACTGCCGGGATGTCAGGAAGGAAGGAAACGTGATGGTGACGACTTATGAGGCGCTGGCGGATTATCGACGGCGCGTGGCAGCACTCTACGCGGACGTGCGGCACTCCACGTTGGAACTCGCCGAAACCTGCCGCCGTTTTCGCCAGGAGCGCGACGAACTGTTCCGCACCCATCCCCAGTCAGCGCTTTCAGAGGAACAAAAGACAGCTTTCACGGGGCTGAACTACTACCCGTATGATCCCGTCTTCCGCTTCGTCCTGCCCGTCGATACCAACGTAGAGCCATCGATCCAGGATATTCCGTTGCAGGATGATGGCGTGGTACATATCAAGCGCTTTGGGAAAATCCACTTTCGCGTTGGCGATGAGCCTGTGTCGCTTTCGGTGTACTGGATTCTTGGCTATGGCGGCGGCATCTTCCTGCCATTCCACGACCTGACCAGCGGGCACGAAACCTACGGCGGGGGGCGCTACCTGCTGGACACCATCAAGCACGCCGACCTGGGCGAGCAAGACGGCAAGCTGGTCATCGATTTCAATTACGCCTATAACCCCTCCTGCGCCTACAACGCCCGGTGGCACTGCCCGCTCGCGCCGCGCGAGAACTGGTTGCCGGTGGCACTGCCCGTCGGCGAACAGCGCTACGACTGCTGACTGTCTCGACGTTCCTGACTGTTTGGGGGCCAACAGGCGCAGCGATTCTTACGCTGTACTCAACTGTCCCAGGAAGTTCCGAATCGCCAGCGTCGTGGCCTGGGGCTGTTCGAGCATTGGCATATGTCCCGCGTTCTCAATCGTGACCAGCGTGGAATTCGGCATAGCGGCGGCCATCGAGTCGGCTTCGGATAGCGGAATAAGCTGGTCATTTTCGCCCACCATAATCAGGGCAGGCACGTTGATACTGGGCAGTATTGGGGTCGAATCGGGACGGGCTGCCATGCCCTTGAGCGTGCCGATAATCCCGTCAGGCTTCGTATTCAGGATGAGGTTGCGGGCCTGTTCGACTATCGGTTCGTCGGCGGGCACGCCCGGCGCAAAGACCAGCGGAATCATCAGATCGGCCACCGGTTTGCTGCCTTGCGCCGATACCTGCTCCACCAACTGGGCGCGCTGCCGCAACCGCTCCGGCGAATCGGCGGCAGCGTGCGAAGCGATCAGCCCGAGCGCCAGGAAGCGTTCCGGCGCAATGCGCCACGCAGCCAGCGTCGCGTAACCGCCCATGCTGTGCCCCATGATCGCCGCCTTTTCAATGCGCAGCGAGTCGAGCAGCGCGAACACGTCACGGGCCATTGTCTCCATCTCGTACACGCCCAGCGGAGCCGGACTCTGCCCGTGTCCGCGCAGATCGGGTGTGATCACGCGGTAATGATCGCTGAGGCGCTGCTGTTGTTCGTGCCAGATAGCACTGCTGAATGGATAGCCGTGAAGCAGCACAAGGGGCATTCCCTGGCCCTGTTGCGTATAATGCAGCGTTACCGTGTTTGCCACACGTATACTCCTTGAGGAGAATCCTGTACAATAGACGAATTGTAACAGAGATCATGGCGTGGTGCGCGAAAAGAACCTTTTATGAAGCAGCAAACCCATCTTCTCAAGACAGGCGACGGCCTCGACCTGTTTACGCAGCACTGGCGGCCCGACAGCCACGCGAAGGGCACGATTGTCATCGCGCATGGCTACGGCGAGCACAGTGGGCGCTACAGGCACGTTGCCGAGTATTTTGTCCAGCAGGGATACGCGGTCTATACGCTGGATCATCGTGGGCACGGCCAGAGCCGGGGCGAGCTGCTGGGCTATTTCGAGCGCTTTGAGGCGGTGTGCGACGATCTGCGGCGTTACATCGAATGGGTGCGTATGGAGGACAAGGCGGCTCCTCTGTTTCTCCTGGGACACAGCATGGGTGGCCTGGTCTCGCTATATTATGCCGTAAACCATCAAGCCATGCTCAAGGGGCTGATCCTGTCGGGCGCGCTGCTGCCGATAAGCAGTACAGTCCCGCTGTCGAACCGGATCATAGTGCGCATCCTGAGCCAGATTAACCCCAGGTTGGGCGTCATGACCCTCGACTCAAGCACCGTGTCCAGAGACCGGGCCGTGGTCGAGGCGTATAATTCCGATCCTGACGTGTATCATGGTAAGATACCGGCCCGCGTCGGCGCGGAATGGATCGCGGCGGCGGACTACGTCAAAGCCAACCTATCCCGCATCACCGTGCCGACTTTGATCCTGCATGGCGCTGCCGACAGGTTGGTCAGTCCGATCAGTTCGCAGACCATTTACGACCACGTGGGCAGCGCCGACAGAACGCTCAAATTCTACGAAGGGCTGCATCACGAGATTTTCAACGAGCCGGAGAAAATGCGCGTTCTGGCTGACGTCTGGGTGTGGTTGGCCTCGCATCATGGCACGGCGGAACTGCGCAATGCAGCCATCGAGAAGCGCCGTTAGCGGAACCACGATTCGGCGGCCATGATCAATTTGCGCCCGCTCACGCCAGAAGATATTCCGAACCTGCCGCAGATTCGCCCCACCTATAAGTCCTCCAGCATCCTGGAAGTGGAAAGGAGCGGAACGGGCCTGGAAATTGGCTGGCGGCTGGTAGAACGTGACTTACCGCAGCCTTTTGACAAAGGGACACTCTACGACTTTGACGAGATTGCTCAGGCTGAGATCCGCGCCCGTCTGGAACGCCCCGACGACACCTACCAGCGTGTCGCGGAATCGAGCGGCTTGCTTGTTGGCTTCCTGGACATCGAGCTACAGTCCTGGAATGACACTGCCTTCCTCTGGAATTTGATGATTGACCTGGATTACCGAGGACAGGGATTGGGGCGACGGCTGTGGCATCGCGCGCTGGACTTTGCCCGCCAATCCGACGTGCGGGCCATTATGATCGAGACGCAGAATACCAACGTCCCCGCCTGCCGATTCTACGCACGGATGGGCTGTGAACTGGTCGGAATCAACGAGGTCTATTACACCAACGACAGTTCGGCGACGGAAGTAGCGCTCTTCTGGGCATACCGCCTGCCGGGCTACCGTCCGTCGTCGCGCCGGTAGATCGGGAGGCGCAGTGTGACCGTCGTGCCCACGTTAACCTCACTGTCGAGGGCTACGTTGCCGCCATGAACCAGCGCGATTTGTTTGACGAGCGGCAGGCCCATCCCCGCGCCCTGTTGTTCATATTTATCGCGTTCCGACTGCACCATGACGTTCCAGATGTTGGGCAAATCTTCGGCTTTAATGCCCCAGCCCTGGTCGCGCACGACAATGATGGCCTCCTGTCCCTCGGCACTCAGCGACACATTGACGCTGCTGCCCTCCGCGCAGTAGGTCGCTGCATTGCGGAGAATTTCATAGAGCGCGTTTGCCAGCAACTGCGAAACGGTGAAAATCTCGACGGGCTGCGACAACTGATTGTCCAGGTGAAATTGAATATTCCGCGCATAGTGCTCGCGTGCAGAAAGCGTGATGACATCCTTGACCATCGCCTCGAGGTCGATGGGCGCACCTGCTTGCTCGAGTTGCAGTTTGGCATGGCCGCTGATCAACTCGGCATACAAGACCATCTGCTCGGCAAGGCGGTTCAAGCGCTGTGTCCCATTGTGGATCAGGCCCATACTGAGCTTCATGTCGTCGGGCAGGGTCTGCTGTTCCAACCCTTCGGCCAGCAGTGAGAAGCCACCCGTCACGTAAGTTAGCGGCGTTCGCAGTTCGTGAGACAGCAGTTGCACCATCTTGCGGCGCGCATCGTCCAGTTCGCCTTCGGCGTGCTCGCGCATCTCTGCCGAGCGACGCAGTTTGTTTTTGACGGCGACGAGAAAATCGTCGGCATTGAAGGGTTTGGGCAGGTAATCGTCCGCGCCAAGCTGTTTGCCAAAGCGAATGTCGCGTGCCGAGCCGCGCGCCGTCAGGAAAATGAATGGGATGACCCGCAGCGAAGGGATGGCGTGCACCGCGTTGAAGAAGCCATATCCATCCATACGCGGCATCGCAATGTCGCTGACAATCAGATCAGGCTGGCACTGCCCGCTGGTCAGGAGTTCCATCGCATCCTGGCCGTCACGCGCAGAGAACACATTGTAGCCTTCAAGCGAAAGCACAAGGGTCGCGTTCTCGCGCAAGTCCTCGTTGTCTTCCACCAACAGGATGGTCGCGCTGTTACTCGGTGTCTTGGCGGGATTCATGATGTCTTTGTCCCTGATCTAGTGAACTCGGTTCGTCGTCGATGGCGCGCAACCAGAACACGAAGGTACTGCCACTGCCGGGCTGGCTGCGCAGTGTGATTGCCCCTTCGTAATTTTCCAGAAGTTCATGAACCAGGCTCAGGCCCAGCCCTGTGCCCGGAATACTGGTCAGGGCCGCTTCCCCTCGATAGAACCGGGCGAAGATATGCGGTTGGTCGCTCTCGGGGATACCCCGGCCCGTGTCCTGAACAACACCGGCGACCCACTTCCCGGCAGCAAGTCCCGCAGGCACAATCAGACAGTCACGCGGCAGACTCGAAGCGACCACCTGTTGTGTTGCATCAAGCGTTACGTACCCGGCGAAGACACGCACCGTGCCCGGGCTGGGCGTGTATTTGATAGCGTTGCTGAGAAGATTCCGCCAGATGCGGGCAACGTCCGTAATATCGGCGGCCACCATGCACCGATCATCGCCCCAGACAACCTGTACCGTCAGGCCAGCCTGCGAAGCCGTTGGCTGCAATTCCTCGACTACGTCAATGCCCACGCCAATGACGTTGACATGCTCAATCACCCGCTCGACGTTGCCCTCATCCAGCCGGGCCAGTCGCAGCACATCTTCGATCAGGTCGGCCAGGATGTCCGCCTGGTAGCTGATCCGTTTGACCATGTCCAGCCGTTCCTGGTCAGACAGGCGCTCGTAATAGATCTGGAGGGTGGCCGCCCTCAGCTTGATCGCGGACAGCGGTGTGCGCAGCTCGTGGGAGACAGTGGCAACAAACTGGCTTTTCAGCGAATCGAGTTCTTTCAATTTGGTCACGTCGGTCAGCAGGCCAAGCCAGAATGCCTCTCCTGTCCCATCCAGGACCCGCCGCGCACGGTGATGCACCCAGTGTTCCTCCAAGGTCCGGGCATTGACCAGGCGGTACTGTGCATCGAAGTCCTTGCCCCGGGCAACGGTGGTGGCGGCCAGTTCGCGCACCCACTGTTTATCGTCGCTGCTCACGGAGGCCAGCAGCCCGTACTTGCTGCGTATCAACTCCGACGGTGTAAGGCCGCACAGGTCATCGGTTCCACTGCTGATGAACGTCAGGTCAGTCAGGGGCGATGCGGCAGTATAGACGATGCCGGGCACTTGCTCAATAAGGCTCTTATAGCGCATCTCGGTAGCGAACAGAGCCGACGTGCGTTCATCAACCAGTCGTTCCAGGTCGTCCAGCAGATGCACATTCTCGATACCGACCTCGAGTTGCCGGCCCACAATATCCATCAGCCGGATGTCAGCGGCCAGGAAAATGCGCGGCCTGGTTTCGGCGAAGATGACCAGCCCGGCAATGTCGGCGTCGGAGACCAGCGGCACCTGCAGGGCCGTAAATTGGCCGGGCACAAGGTCGGCACTGTCCAGAATGCGCACGTACCCTGAAAGCTCGGTAGCCCTTCCGCGGAAGACTGCACTCAATGGCAGTGTCTCCGCAAATGGCAACGCCCCATTGTCCTCGACCCCTGAATACGCGGCGAGTCGCATCTGCTGGCTTTGCCCTTCGCGCAGATAGATGCACCCAACCGGTATTTCCAGGACGCTCATTGCGCCTGGCAGCGCCCGGTTGAGCATATCCAGCAGATTGCCGCCGGAGGTGGTGGCCCGGGTTAACTCGCTGAGGGCGATCAGTTCTGCGGTACGCTGGGCGGCCAGCGCCTGCTCCCGCTGTTGAGCGGAGATGTCATGGGCGACGAGCTGGTAAAGGTGATCGCCCAGGGGTGTCCCCCACACCTCGACGTGGACGATACTGCCATCATCACGGCAAATGTGCATCTCACGGTTGCGGAAGCCGCTTTGCTCGTGCATGGCGTGCAGCGCATCGACGTATTGATCCATTTCTCCTGACACGGCCAGGCTGGAGATCGTCGAATTCAGCAGTTTGCCAAATTCTCGTCCCGTCATGGCCTCAGCAGCGGGGTTGGCATCGACGATGATTCCATCCTGGTCGATGATAAAAATGGCATCAAGTGCCGTCGTGAAGATCGTGCGGTAGCGCACTTCGGAATTGATCAGGGCATCCGTCAGATCATAGGTGTTTGTCAGGTCGGAAATTGCCCCGATCATGGCCTGTGGCGTGGTATCTTCGACGTGAATGGCGCGATCCAGGACATGCACATACGTGCCGTCCATCCGTCGAACACGGTACTCAGACTCAAAGATCGACCCGTTCTGCACAGCAGCATCCCAGGCGGCCTTCGTCATCGCCCGATCATCGGGGTGGATCGCCGCCCACCAGGCTGCGTCTGTACGTGGAAAGCCGCCGGGCGGGTAGCCCAGCAGCGCATCAATGTCGCCCGACCACTTGATGTGGGTCTGGTCGGGTGACCAGTGGTAAATAGCATTGCTGGTCAGGCTGGCGATGACCCGGTAGCGTTCCTCGGAGCGCCGCAGTCTTTCCTGTTGCTGCGCGCTGTGGATGGCCGTCGCAGCATAGCGGGCAAAGGCCAGCACGGTGTAACGCGCCTCATCCGTCAGCGGATCGGTATCAAAGAAATCGACAAACAGCAGGCCAACGACTTCCTCTTGTAAAGTCAGAGGCACGCCGACGAAAGCCAGCGCACCATTTTCTGGGTAGACTTCGGGCCGCCACACCGGGGAAGCGTGCGTATCGGGAATGTAGAGCACCGTGCTCGTAGCCAGAATGGTCTGCACGGTGGGCAGATCGCGGATCGAGCACGTCCAGCCGATACGAGAAGCCCCGGCATTGCCCAGGCCGTTGGCCGAGGCCCGGATGGTGATCGTTTGCCGGTCCGGATCGAGCAGGGCAATACTCACCGAATCGCAAGGTGGAATCAGGCGGATCAACGCATTGACGATTCGCTTGAGCACATCGTCCAGCGGCAGGCCGGTACTGATTGCTTCGCCGATTTCCGCCAGGATACTCAGCGTGGTGCTGATTTGCGAAGAAGCCATGTCGTGGTTCACGCCCGTTTCCTCAGGCCAGATGCCGGCGTATGGTAGCCAGCAGATCGACGATGGCAAAAGGCTTGGTGACATAATCGTCCGCGCCCATTTGCAGGCCGCGGTGGATATCTTCGGGTGTTGTCATCGCGCTCAGGAAAATGAACGGAATGGTTGCCCAGGTCGCGTTTGCTTTGACTTCCCGGAAGAGATCATACCCATTTGCGCCGGGCATCACCACGTCTGCCACAATCAGGTGCGGCAATTCGCGTTGTATGGCCTCGATAGCAGGACGCACCCCTGGCACCGCTTGTACCCTGTAACCTTCCATCTCCAGGATCAGTTTCAAATTGTCTGACAGATCGAGATTATCATCGACCAGCAGGATATAGGATGACATAACGAAACCTATCGCGCGTATCAAGGCGTAGTCGGGTGCAGAGCGCTCGATAAACAAGACTATTATATAACGTTTCTCCCGGTACCTGACCCGACGACATCAACTTCTTAACACTTTCGGCGCCCAACCCCGCATCGGCTCACAGTTCGGCACGCCAAACGCTTCGTGTTCTTTAGATTCGTTTGGTGTCTGACCCTGACAACGGTATCATAGTCTCGGCCCGGCCTGTCCCACGCATAGACCGGATCAATTGACTCGGAGGAGACACTATTTATGAGTTCGCTTCGCGGACGTACAAGGGATAGTAGCTGGCAGTGGCTCATCATCGGCCTCGTCCTGGGCCTGGGCTGCTCCGGTGTCTTTTGCCTGGCCGGGTACGCGACTAATTACATCGCTTTTCATTTGCCCGGGCAGCCCAACCCAGATCAACTCGCTGCCGGGCCGACCATTGTGATCGTGACGACGACTCCTGCCCCAGCCACGCCGACCAGCGTGGAAATCACACAGCAGCCTCCCCTGACGACAGTTGCTGCCACGCAAACGCTGGCCGGGCCGAGCACCGAATCGGCACTTGGGCCGCTGGTTGTCGTGCCCAGTCCTTCCGGCACTTTTGTTGGCACACCGATCAGTTCGCCTGTGCCGCCGACCATTCCGCCGACGAAGAGCCTGGGGGCAGAACTCCCGACGCCAACCGTCTTTGATGCAGCCCTGGCTACCTCGGCCCAGGGGCCATCCATCCCTGATACAGAGTTGATAACGGTAGCCGGGGGCATCTTCGAGATGGGAACGACCACTAAAGAAGCGCAGCAGGCTGTCGATGACTGCACCAGCCGTGATAAAGGCAAATGTGATCTGTCGATGGCCGAAGACTCGTTCCCGCCGCACAACGTCACCGTCAACACCTTCCGCATGGAAAAATACGAGGTCAGCTACGACCAATTTGTAGCCTTCCTGAATTATCTCGGCCCCAAGAGCCATCTCAACCAGTGTGGCGGCAATCCATGCGCTGCCGTTCGAGACAAGGAGCATCCGGGCAGTTACATCGTCTTTGACGGCACAAAATATGAAGTGGCAACCGAAATCTACCGCAACCGCCCTGTCGCCTACGTAACCTGGTACGGCGCGGATACTTACTGCAAGACCATTGGCCGCCGCCTGCCCACCGAAGCGGAATGGGAACGGGCCGCCCGCAACCCCGACAAGCGCATTTACCCCTGGGGCAACGATTGGGATTCCAACAACCCGAAAGCGCGTACCTCCCGCCCGAAGAACGAGGGTGGCCCCGACGCTGTTGACTCGTTCAGCGCCGGGAAGAGCGCGGACGGCATATTCAACCTGGCGGGCAATGTGGCTGAATGGACCTATGACTGGTACAGTCCCCAATACTACAAGGAACTGGCCTCCAAGCCGTCTGGCGTGATCGATCCCAAAGGCCCATCGATTGGGACGACGAAGGTGGTACGCGGCGGTGACTGGGACGCGCTGCCTTTCTTCGCGCGCACCGTCCACCGCCGGGACTTCGACCCGGCCACACCGCAGGGGTTCATCGGCTTCCGCTGCGCTGCCAATGCGGATCGGAACAGCCCCGCGCCTACGCAGCCGCTCAGTCCGGGCGGCAGTGCCGCCAGCCAGCAGCCCGCCGCGCCCACCAAAGCTGTGACGCCGGGCGCGTTGCCCTCCGGAGCTAAGTAACGCCTGATCTCACGCCAGGGTAGGGCTGAGGCTCAAAACTGCGAACTGAGCCTGTAACATGTTTTTTGCCCAGTCCTCATGGCTCAGTCCTTCCGAGGCGGATCAAGCGAATGAATGCAACCCAATTGAGTTCGGAAAGGAGCTTTCGTTGACCAGCGCACCCTCACTTGATAAGGTTTCCCTTGATCAGCTTTCGATCAACACGATCCGCTTCCTGGCCGTTGATGCGGTGCAGAAGGCCGATTCCGGCCACCCCGGGCTGCCGCTCGGTGCGGCGCCGATGGCTTATACGCTCTGGACACGTTACCTGCGTCATAACCCGCGCAACCCGAACTGGGCCAATCGGGATCGTTTCGTGCTGTCAGCCGGTCACGGCTCGATGCTGCTGTATGCGCTGCTACACCTGACGGGCTACGATCTTTCGCTGGATGACATCAAAAACTTCCGGCAGTGGGGCAGCAAGACACCCGGCCACCCCGAACGCGGCGAAGCGCCCGGTGTCGAAACAACCACCGGGCCACTCGGACAGGGCTTTGCCAACGGCGTGGGCATGGCAATCGCGGAGGCATTCCTGGCCGCAACCTTTAACCGCCCCAACTATGCCATCGTCGATCACTATACTTACGTCCTGGCAAGCGATGGCGACCTGATGGAAGGTGTCGCGTCCGAAGCCGCCTCGCTGGCCGGGCATCTCAGGCTCGGCAAGCTGATCGTCTTGTACGATGACAACAAAGTCACGCTCTCTGCTCCCGCCGAGCAGAGCTTCACGGAAAACGTGCCGCAGCGCTTTGCGGCCTATGGCTGGCAAACCCTGAGTGTGTCGGATGGCAACAATATTGACGAGGTGGCGAAGGCCCTCGAGCAGGCCAGGGCGGACACACGCCACCCGACCATCATTTCGGTGCGCACGATCCTCGGCTATGGCAGCCCGCACAAAGCCGGAACGCCCGAAGCGCACGGAGCACCGTTGGGTGCAGACGAGGTGAGGCTGACCAAAGAGGCGCTTGGCTGGCCCACTGACCAGCCTTTCCTGATCCCTGGTGCAGCGCTGGAACATTTCCGTGCTGCTGTCGAAAAAGGCAAGAAGCTGGAAGCCGAATGGAACGCGCTCTATCAGAAATGGGCGGCGCAGTATCCCGATCTGGCGAAGATGTGGGAAGAAGCCATGTCCGGCAAGCTGCCCGACGGCTGGGACGCCGATCTGCCTTCGTTCCCGGCGGGTTCCAAAGCTGTTGCAACCCGCGATACGAACGGCGTGGCGCTGAATGCCATCGCCAAACACATCCCGACGATGATCGGCGGCGATGCCGATCTCGTGTCTTCGACCAAGACCGCGATCAAAGATGGTGGCGACTTCGGCCCCGGCAACTACGGCGGGCGCAACCTGCACTTCGGCGTCCGCGAACATGCGATGGGATCGATCATCAATGGGTTGGCCGTACACGGCGGGATCATCAAGCCGTATACGGCGACCTTCATGACCTTCTCCGACTACATGCGCCCCCCGATCCGTCTGGCAGCGCTCATGGGCATTTCGCCTGTGTTCATCTTCACGCACGACAGCATCGGCGTGGGCGAGGATGGCCCGACGCACGAGCCGATTGAACACCTGGCTTCTCTGCGTGCCATCCCCCGCATGACTGTGCTGCGCCCGGCGGACGCCAACGAAACCGTCGCCGCCTGGAAAGTGGCGATGGAAGTGGATGGCCCTGTCGTGCTGGCTTTTACCCGCCAGAAATTGCCGGTCTTTTCGCCTGACGGCGTGATGGAAGGCGTGGCGCGTGGCGCGTACATCAAGGCGGAGGCTGAGGGCGGTAAACCGGACATGCTCCTCCTCAGCACCGGCTCCGAGGTCAGCCTGATCATGAGCGCCCGCGAGGAACTGGCGAAAGTTGGCATCAGGGCGCGTGTGGTCAGTATGCCCAGTTGGGAACTGTTCGAGCGCCAGGAGCCGGGCTACCAGAGCTATGTCTTGCCACCGGACATCAAGCTGCGGCTCGCCATCGAGGCCGCCTCGCCGATGGGCTGGCACAAGTGGGTTGGCGACTCCGGGCGCATCATTGCGCTGAATCGATTCGGGGCCTCCGCGCCCTACGAGCGCATCTATAAGGAACTGGGGCTGACCGTCGAGGCGGTGGTCAAGGCGGCCCGCGAAATGGTCGGCAAATAAGGACTGAGCAATGCGGGCTGAGGGCTTGCCTCACCCCTGCCCCTCTCCACAGGGTGGAGAGGGGAGTCAGCCCAGAGCACAGCGCCACCTGTTTCCCCTCTCTGCGAAGCGGATGGGGTAGCGGGTGATGAGGTTCCATCCGATTGCGTAATTGACCAATCCCATTATAGTTAGAAGCAGCGGTTCCCTTTACAGGATGCAAGTCGGGGAGGCGTTATGAAAGTCGCACTGGCCGCAGATCATGCCGGTTATGATCTGAAGCAGAGTCTGTTAGCATTCTTGAATAAGCAGGGTTACGAAGTGATCGACCTGGGGACGGATACGGGGGACTTTCCAAGCGATTACCCTGACTTTGCGAAGAAAGTTGCCGACTCCGTATTGAGCGGGAGCGCCGAACGCGGCGTACTGGTCTGTGGCAGCGGCGTTGGCGCGTGTATTGCCGCCAACAAGGTGCACGGCATCTATGCCTGTCTGTGCCACGACACTTACACCGCCCACCAGGGCGTCGAGCACGACAACATGAACGTGATCTGTTTGGGGGCGCGCGTGGTCGGCACTGAACTGGCCCGCGAGATCGTCAAGGCCTTTCTCAATGCACGTTTCAGTGGCGAAGAACGCCACGTGCGGCGCTTCGGTAAAATCCAGGCGATTGAAGAAGGCAAACCCATTCCAGAAATGTCCGACAATTAGGAAGCCACCATGTCATTTCCACACGGCCCGATCCGCCACGAACTCCTGACCTGGGAGGAAGTCGATAAGTTGGTAGACGTTCTCCTGCCACAGATACGCTCGGCAGGGCATTTTGATGCCCTGATCATGATCACGCGGGGCGGGCTGGTTCCCGGCGGCCTGATCAGCGAGGCGCTGGGCATCAACTACATTCTCACAGCCGCAGTGGATTTCCCTGCCGAGACAGGCCGGGCAAAACTCGCGGCCTGGCCGTCCTTTCTGCAATTTCCGGACGACTCGCTGCTGGCAGGCCGCCGCACACTCATCGTTGACGACGTGTGGGGCAGCGGGCGAACCAGCAGTGCCGTTCGAGGTCGCTGCGAAGCGGCGGGCGCAACGCCTTTTACCTGCGTGTTCCACTTCAACCCGTACCGTTCTCTGTTTGAACGAGCCGCCCCGGATTTTTATGGGGCGATTACCGACGCCTATATCGTTTATCCCTGGGAAGTAGATCGGGGGACGCGCAATATTCCCATTGGCTTTCCCGAATCCAATTGACGGACGACCACGTGGCAACCCTCTCAGACCTTGCGTCGGTGGCGTTCGGGTTGTCCTCGGCGGCGACCTGGGGTGTCGGCGATTTCAGCGGTGGATTAGCGACACGCCGTACCCCGGTACGGACGGTCATCATCGTTTCGCAGATCATCGGACTGGTCACCCTGGTTGTGCTGGCGCTGCTGCGCACCGAAGCGGCCCCACTGCCCGAAGATATTCTGTGGGGCGCTGCTGCTGGAGTCGTCGGGCAGATCGGGCTGGTGGCACTGTACCGGGCCATGGCGATTGGGCAAATGGGCATTGCTGCGCCGGTCACGGCGGTTCTATCCGCGACCCTGCCCGCGCTGTTCGGGGTTATCACGCAGGGGTCGCCGGACATTCTGCACGTGGTCGGTTTTGCCCTGGCGCTGGCGGGCGTATGGCTGCTTTCCCGCCCGGAAGGGGCGAAGGGGCGGCCCGCCGGTTTGCTGCTGGCGCTCATCGGCGGCTGTGGCTTTGGCGGGTTCCTGATCCTGATCGCGCAGGTGCACGCCAATGCCATCTTCTGGCCGCTCTCGGCAGCGCGTGCCGCCTCCCTGGCCGTCCAGGTCGGGCTGGCGCTGTGGACACGGCGCTTTGATCCGCCCGCCCCCAATGTGCTGCCGCTGATCATCCTGGCGGGCCTGATGGATGCGGGTGGAAACGCTTTCTTCGTCTTCGCAGAGCAGGCCGGGCGGCTGGACGTGGCCGGGGTGTTGTCCTCGCTCTATCCGGCGACCACTGTCCTGCTGGCGGTGCTGATTCTCAAGGAAAAACTGACCCGTATGCGGCTGCTCGGTGTGCTGCTAACGCTGGTAGCCGTTCCGCTGATTGCCGCGAAGTAAACCGTTAGCAGTTCCTGGTTGTGGTCAATGTTCATTGAGTGGAAAGGGGGCAGTGACATGAAATCCTATCGGAGGCTCGGTATCGTCGTTGGACTTTTTATCACACTGACCTTGTTCGTCTTCGCAGTAGCGACGCCCCGGACTGCTGAGGCGCAGACCGCCAAGACCATCAAGTACGGCGACATCGTTGATGGCGAGATCACCTCGGCCAAAACGAAAGTTCTGCAACTCTTTCGTTTCGACGGTGAACAGGGCGACAAGGTCAGCATCTTGATGCTGCGGCGCTCCGGCAACCTGAGGCCGCAGATCATCCTGACCGACCCGACGCTGCCCCAGGATCAGCTTGTTCTGGCCGCCAGCAAACTCATTGCCAACGGCACGCTGGCCGGGATTGCGAACTTCAGCCTGCCGGAAACCAAAAGTTACGTCATCGTCGCCACCCGTGAGAACCTGGACAAGGGCACGACCACCGGCCAGTTCCGCCTGATGCTGATCAAGGGCAAGGCGGATGCCATTGCAACGGATGAACCGACGGACGAACCAACCAAAGTGACCGACGAAGCCACGCCAACCCGCAGGCCCACGGCGACTCGCAGGCCGAGGCCCAGCCCGACGCCCGCCGAGGAGGAACCCACCCCCGAGGAGGAACCAACCGCAACCTCTGAGCCGGTGACTTCCGATGAACCGGTGCAGTCGTTCCAGGTCGGCAAGGCGCCTGTGTACAGTCTGTGGACGGGCGCGAACCTGTTCGTCTCCAATTCGGGCGACGGCACGCTGTCGATGCTGGATGCGGACGGCAACAGCGTCAAGACGGTCAAGGCGGGCGTCTATCCCTTTGCGATGGCCTGGGACGGCGCGCGGTTGTGGGTAGCCGATCTGGGCGCAAGTGACCAGCCTGCCGATACTGTCAACGTCTTCGACAAGACGGGCAAGAAAGTCGGCACGTACAAGGTGGGCAAGCAGCCTTTCTCGTTGAGCTACGACAAAGAAAACAAACGGATGTGGATCGCGCTGTTCGGCGAAAACAAGATCGTGGCCGTCGATGCAAAGGGCCAGATCCAGACCACCATCGACACGGACACGAACCCGAACACGGTGCTGTGGACGGGCGATAAGCTGTGGGCGACGCTCTCCGGCACGACGGACAGCCCAAGCAACCAGGTGATCGCCATCGACGCCGATGGCAACATTATAGATACTTTCACGGTGGGCAAGAGTCCGGCTGACCTGGCCTGGAACGACACAGACGCGGTGCTTTACGTCGCCAATTTTGACGACAACACGATCAGTGTGCTGGATGCCGATGGTCAGTCGGTGGGCACGCTCAAGCCCGGCAAACAGCCCGGCGCGCTGGCCTGGGACGGCACGCATCTGTGGGTGTCGCTGTATGGCGATAAAGCCGTCGTGGCCCTGAGCAACAAGGGCAAGGTGCTCAAGAAATTCCCGCTGGAGACGAACCCGAACGGCATCACCTACGACGGCAGTAAGTACGTCTGGGTCTCCAACCAGGGGCCGAACGACAACCCCGGCAACACCGTCACGCGCATCGACGTGGAAGCGGCCCTGAGCGAGCAGTAAGCGGGACTGAGGTAGAATAGCCGTTATCGCTCGCGTAACCCGAACCTCACCCCCGGCCCCTCTCCGCTTCGCAGCGAGGGGAGACAAAGCGAAACACGCTGCCGCCCGGTTCCCTCTCTCCAGTTGGAGAGGGGGTCAGGGGGTGAGGTCGATAAACTCTCTCATGAACGTTCGTTCCCTGCTCAACCTGGCCTCTGACCGCCTGCGGACACTGCCGCTGGTCGTGCTGTACATCACCGATGGCTGTAACAGCCGGTGCATCACCTGTGACATCTGGAAGCTGCCGCGCCGCAACATGGACATGGCGCTGGTCGAACGGCTGGCGGCGGAGTTTCCCAGGCTTGGCGTGCGCAGTGTGCTGTTGAGCGGCGGCGAGGCCATGCAGCACCCCGAATGGCCGCGCATCGGGCAGCTTTTCCATGCTGCCGGGATCAAGGTGTTGCTCCTGACGAACGGACTGCTGCTTAAAAAGCAGGCGCAGCAGGTCATTGACTCCATTGATCAGGTCACGGTCAGCCTGGATGGTGCGGCGCCGGAAACGTACCGCGCCATTCGGGGCGTGGATGGCTTATCCATTATCCTCGAAGGGATAAGGGCGATCACGCAGGCTGGAATCCCGGTCACGACGCGCACCACCGTCCAGCGCGGCAACTTCCGCGAGCTGCCGCAGATCGTGGACGTGGCGAAGGAGGCAGGCGCGGGCAAGGTCAGCTTCCTGGCGGTGGACGTGAGCAACAGGGTCGCCTTCGGCCCGCGTTTCGATGGCGCAGTCCAACCGCTGACTCCGATCCACGCGCCGCCCAGCCCGGCCCTGTCCCAGGATGACTTGCCGGAATTTGCGAGAGTGCTGGATCGTCTCGAAGAAAGCCACGCCGAGGACTTCCAGGCCGGCCTGATCGCGGAAAGTCCGGAAAAGCTCCGTAAGCTGTACCGCTACTTTGCCGCGATTCACGGTCTGGAGCCTTTTGAAGCGCCGCGCTGCAATGCGCCGCACCTCTCCACCGTGATCGAGGTCGATGGCACGCTGCGCCCCTGCTACTTTCTGCCGTCGATGGGCAGGATCGACGGGCAGCCGCTTGCTCATGCTATCAACGCGGATCGGGCGCTGGAACTGCGCAGGGCCTATCGCAGCGGCGAACGCGCCGAGTGCGAACGCTGTGTCTGCCCGCTGTATCGCGGCCCGCGCGCGCTGTTAGGCGATCTGTAGCTCACACTCATGAGTGGTAAGTCGGTCAGTCCCTCCGGTGCCGCGTTCGATCACGTTGCGCCAGCCTACGACGCCGAAGCCACATATCTTGAGATCAGTCGCTGGATTCGAGCGCTGGTCTGGGAGCGCCTGGCGGAACTGTTCAGTGCAGGCGATCACGTCCTGGAAATCGGCTGTGGCACAGGCGAGGATGCGATCTGGCTGGCCCGGCGCGGCGTGTCCCTAACGGCGTCTGACGCCAGCGCCGCCATGCTGGACGAAGCGCGCCGCAAAGCGGAACAGGCGGGCGTCAGCGATCTGATCGCCTTCCGCCAGCTTGATCTCGCCACCGTTGAGACGTGGAATTTGCCCGCCGCTACCTTCGACGGCGCCATCTCCAACTACGGGCCGCTCAACTGCATCGGCGATTGGACAGCGCTGGGCAGGACGTTGGCGGGGGCGGTGCGGCCCGGCGGACGACTCGGCCTGGCCGTGATGGGGCCGTTTTGCGCGTGGGAAACGGTCTGGCACGCGCTTCACGGCGATCTGCGCACGGCCACCCGGCGCTGGCGCGGACGGACAACAGCCAGCATTGGCGGTGTGTCGTTCCCGGTCTACTATCCCACCCCGGCCCGTCTTGCCCGCGAATTGGGGCCAGCCTTTCAGCGGCGGCGGCTGTCGGGTCTGGGCGTATGGCTGCCGCCCAGCGATCTCTACGCCGCGTTGGGTAAACGTTCCCGGCTGGCGCGCGGGCTGCTGCGTCTGGAAAGGTTGACGGCGGCACGCTGGCCCTTTCCATACCTCGGCGATCATTACTGGCTCGAAATGCAGCGCGTTCGCTAACATTTCGTTTTCCCCTATAATCAAAACCGTATATATCCAGTGACGCGCACCGGAGTCCTCTATGTCGAGCCTGATTGGGCAACGCCTGGGGCAGTACGAGATCATCGCACTGCTCGGCAAGGGCGGGATGGCAACTGTCTACCGGGCCACACAAACATCGATGGGCCGCGATGTCGCCATCAAGGTCATCAAGCCCGACCTGGTGGAGGTCGGCGATTTCGTGACCCGCTTTGAGCGCGAAGCGCGCACAGTTGCCCAGTTGAGCCACCCGTACATCCTCAAGGTGTTCGATTACGGGCACGAGGGCGAGCTGGTCTACTTGGTCATGGAACTGCTGAAAGGCGGTAGCCTGGCCGACCAGATTCGGCGCGGCGCATTTACGCCAGCTGAAACGCTCCGGGCGCTCGACCAGATCGGCTCGGCACTGGACTATGCCCACGAACTGGGCATCATCCACCGCGATCTGAAACCGCAGAACGTCCTGCTCGACGGCAAGGGTAACGCTCACCTGACCGACTTCGGTATCGCCAAGATTCTGAGCGCCACCGTCGCGCTGACGCAGAGCGGTACAGCGATGGGCACGCCCGCCTACATGTCCCCCGAGCAGTGGCAGGGCCAGCCGCTGGACGCGCGCGCCGATATTTATGCGCTTGGCGTCATGCTCTTTGAGATGCTGACCGGGCGGCTGCCCTTCGACGCCGAAACGCCCTTCAGCATGATGCACATGCACGTCAACCAGCCGCCGCCCTCGGTTCGGGATCGCCGCGCGGATTTGCCGCCCGCCGTTGAGCGGGTGATCCAGAGAGCGCTGGCGAAAAACCGCGAGGATCGGTTTGCATCGGCGGGCGAGATGGTCGAAGCCTTGAGGGCGGCGCTGGCGGGTCAGCCCGTAGCAGCCCAGGCGGGAATGAGCAGCGCGGCAGCCAGCATACCTGCGTCAAAGCGACAGCCCACAGCGCAGGCCGCCACGATTGTTGAATCGCTGCCGTCGGAGACGCTTGCTCCGCGCAGAAGCAATCGTGTGCTGCTGTACGGTCTGGGCGCGTTGGTTGCCGCCGTGATCGTGATTGGCGGCGGGCTGGCTGTCCTATCGGGGAGGGCCACGCCCACCACGATAGTCAGCCTGCCTCTGACGACCAATACAGCAGAGCTAACCGATGCGGCTGCTCCCACGACCCCCGTCCCGATCAGCACCATTGCCGCAACAGGTACGCTCGTTGCTGCCGTCCAGACGACGACTGTACCCACGCAGACGCCGCTTCCCACCCGTACCGTCGCGCCGACAGCTACCAGCACACACACTGCGACCACAAGGCCGACCAATACGCCAGTGCCGTCCACGCAAACACCGCTTCCGACCAGCACCCCTCTCCCAACCGCAACGACTGTACCGCCAACGGAGACGCCCGTTCCAACCGAGTCGCCCGCGCCGACGGCCACACCAGCGCCAACCGAGGCTCATGCCATCGCCCTAGTGCCCGCCGCGAATGCCATTACTCTTGACAACGCCGACGCTGTCAAATCGCTGCACGTGTTGCAGGGCCACACGGATCGCGTCCTGAGCGTGGCCTACAGCCCCGACGGAGACCTGATTGTGTCGGGCGGCGGCGAAGATGATCGGGCAATCCGCATATGGGACGCACAAACGGGCCATCAGGAGCCGGAGTTGCGCGGTCATGACAGCGGTGTGACCAGCCTCGCCTTCAGCCCGGACGGCTCGCTGCTGGCTTCCGGCAGTTGGGATCACACAGTGCGGCTGTGGGACTGGAAGACGCGCCATCTGACGCTCGTTTTGGAAGGACACACCGCCGAGGTGCTTGGCGTGGCCTTCAGCCCCGACGGTACATTGATCGCCTCGGCCAGCATGGACGAGACGGTGCGGTTGTGGGATGCGAAAACAGGCGAAGCGCTGGCAACGCTGCCAGGACACAAGGGCGGCGCGACGGGCGTGGCCTTCAGCCCCGACGGCGCGCTGCTGGCCGTGAGCGGTGAAGATGTCGTCGTGCGGCTCTGGGACGTGGAAACGCGCCAGCCCCAAGCGTTGCTGCGCGGCCATACCAAAGGCACGACCAGTGTCGCTTTCAGCCCGGATGGATCACTGCTGGCAACCGGCAGCGTGGACGATACGATCCGGCTGTGGAACGTGAAATCCGGCAGCACGGTGTGCGTCCTCAAGGGTCATGATAGCGCGCCCGCCAGCGTCGCCTTTAGTCCAGATGGCTCGCTGCTGGCCTCCGGCGGGTGGGATCACACCGTGCGGTTGTGGGATGTGAAAACCGGTGAGGAACTGAACGATCTGGAGGGCCACGCCGAGGAAGTGTACAGCGTCGCCTTTAGCCCGGATGGATCGCAGCTTGTGTCAGGCAGCGTGGACAAAACCATCCGCGTGTGGGGTATTCCGTAAACGTCAGGAATGCACCTTGACATCTGCCCGAAAAACGAGATAATACACTGCACAGCGGCGTAGCCCGCTGCGGATGCCGAGGTAGCTCAGTTGGTAGAGCACTGCACTGAAAATGCAGGTGTCGCCAGTTCAAGTCTGGCCCTCGGCACAGCTTGCCAGGCCGTCCCAGGTGGGATGGCTTTTTGATTCGCGGTCTCATAGCGCTATTTCAGCCGCGCCGCCAGCCATTGTTTTAAGGTCTGCAAGCCGCCGACACTGACCTTGTGTGTGACATTATCTTCGGCATAGGTCAGGTCTGCGCCCGCCGCAGCCAGTCGATCCCGATCCGCGCGTGCCTGCTCGATGGGGATGCGCTCGTCGCGCGTGCCGTGCAGCATCAGGATGGGCACACCCCGCAGGGCGGACACTCTCTCGTAGAAGGGACGCGGGATGAAGCCGGCCAGCGCCGCAATGCCGTTCACCGGGCGGGACATAGCGAAGGCGTAGGCCAGCGCCGCGCCCTGGCTGAAGCCCAGCAGCACCAGCCTTGCGCGATCCGCTGGATACACGCCAGCCAGACCTTCGACAAAATGCGTGAAGGCGGCCAGCCCTTTCCGGTACGACTCAGGATCGGTGTAATCGGTGGAACTATTCCAGGTATAGCCGCCTTCCAGTGGGAACGGCGCACGCGGGCTGATGATCAGCCATTCTGGGCCAGCCGAGCGTGCGAAAATCCAGGGCGCATCCTCCGTTCCAGACAGCCCATGCACCATGACCAGGACAGGGTGCGGCCCGCTGCCCGGCGGGATGAATACGCGGTGCGTCAGGCCCAACGTGTCGAATGCCAGGCCAGACTCGACAAGCTGCACAGTGCGTTCGCCGGAAGCCGTCATTCGCCGTTCACCCTGTCTATGGCAATGCGGTACATGATGCGAATCTGCCCTTGCGGTTTCGAGAAGGCTTTGCCGTCGTACCGCCAGGAGAGCGCATTGATGTGATCGTCGGCAGGCTGGCCCTCGACACTATCCACAATGTGGCCGCGCACCTCAAGCCAGTGCCCGGTGTTGGCCGGGTCAACAATCAGGATCGCAACCCTGGTGTCGCGCTGCATGTTCCGGTACTTCTGGCGTCCTTTGGCTGTGTTGATACGCACGTACTGGCCGTCGTAGTCGAACCAGACCGGCGTAAGCTGCGGCTGGCCGTCGGGCATGACCGTCGCCAGGCTGCACACGATGGGCTTTCCAAGTAGCTCACGCAGGTTCTCAGGAATATGCACCATTCGGGAATTCCTTCGATAAACACGGAAGCGCCCAGAGTATAGTTCAGCGGTGAACAATCGCCAACAACTCGCACGGGAAGTACAATAGCGACTGGCCCTTTTGTCTGCCTTCGGAGTCTTGCCTGTGCTTCAGATCGGCTCCAAAGCTACCCGTACCAGAACCATCAGCGCCGAAGACGTAGAAACCTTTGCCCGGATCAGCGGCGACAGTAATCCCATTCATCTTGACGACGACTATGCGGCGACCACGCCCTTTGGCAGGCGCATTGCGCACGGCATGTTGACCGCCAGCCTGATCTCGGCGCTGCTCGCCAACGATCTGCCGGGGCCGGGCACGGTCTATCTGAGCCAGACGCTGACCTTCAAAGCGCCGGTGTTCCTGGGCGAAACGATCACCGCCACCGCCGAGGTCACGACCTACCGCGAGAGTCGCCGCATCGCCACGCTCAGGACAACCTGCCACAACCAGGACGGCAAACTTGTCCTGGAAGGCGAAGCGGTTGTGATCGTGCCCGAAGAAACCTCGGTGTCCTGACACATTGAATGAATCCAAATAAGGGGGCTTTATGAGCGAATCTTTGCCGACAGCGGCCAGTGTTCCGCCCGTGCTTCGAGTGTCGTCGGGGAAGGATCGGTTCGGCGAGCACCGGGGACTGGGCATCAGCCACATCGATTTCAAAATGGCTTCGCAGGACAACAGCGCCATTTTCATTCTCGAAAATACATTTCACGCGAAGGGCGGCCCGGCGCGCCACCTGCACTATGATCAGGACGAATGGTTCTACGCCGTTGAAGGCGAGTTCGTCATCGAGGTGGGCCAGGACAGGTTTACGCTGAGGCCGGGTGATTCCCTGCTTGCGCCGCGCAAGGTTCCCCACGTCTGGGCCTATGTCGGTGAGGCAGTTGGCCGAATGCTGATCGTCTTTACGCCTGCGGGCAGGATGGAAGCGTTCTTCCGGGAGGTGACAAAAGCCAACGCCATGCCGCCGCAGGACCCGGCGTTGTGGCGCGCGCATGGCATGGAGTTGGTCGGCCCGCCCCTGCACGTGGGCTGAAATAATTGCCTACCCTGACCGCGTTGAGGGCCGCGAATGCTGCATTGCATCCTACCTATGCCGGGATATAATGCACATAGGGGAGCAAAAGACAAAGTATTGGCGATGTTACAACTTCAAGTTGGCGACCAGTTTGACCACTTCCAGATTCGCGGCCTGCTGGCGCAGGGCGGGATGGGAACCATCTACCGTGCTCACGACCTGTTGAGTGGGCGCGAGGTGGTCTTGAAAGTCCCCGACCAGATGATGATCGGCGACCCGGCCCAGTACGAACGCTTCCAGCGCGAATTGGAAGTGATGAACACCCTTCACCACCCGGCCATTCAGAAGGGCTTAGGCTCCGGGCAGTTCAACCGGACACCGTACCTGGTGACGGAACTGGTCGAAGGCCAATCGATGCGCAAGCTGATCGAAACCAGAGCGCCCTTGCCCCCCGCCGAAGCGATCAGCCTGATTAAGAAGATCGCGGAGGGCATGGCCTACTGCCACGAACACGACGTGATACACCGCGATCTCAAGCCGGAGAATATCTTGATCACGGCAGAGGGCCAGCCCGTCATCCTGGATTTTGGGCTGGCGCTGACCAAATCGTCCCGGCGTGTCACTTACGCCAACCTATCCAGCACTGCCGGGACGCCGGACTACATGGCCCCTGAGCAGATCGAAGGGCGGCGCGGCGATGCGCGTACCGACCTGTACGCTATCGGCACAATGCTGTACGAGTTACTTTCCGGCAAAACGCCCTTCGGGGGCGATAACAATCTGGCGGTCATGGCGCAGCACTTGCAGGGTGCAATTCCGCGCCTTGACCGCGAGCAGCCGGGCATTTCACCACAACTGGCTGCCGTCGTGGCCCGCTGCTTGCAACGTGACCCGGATGATCGCTTCCCAGACTTGCGCGCCTTTATGGACGCATTGGATCACCTGGATCAGGTCGATACGTCCATCTTGGAGAAGGGGACGGGCCAGGCTACCGCGCTCCCATTCTGGCGCTCGCCGACAGTGATGGCGGTGGGCGTGGCGATTCTGCTCATGCTGGCGATTGTCGTCTTCGCCTTTGCCGCTCAGGCCATGCGAGGTGTGACCCCGTGATCTCTCAGGCGGACGTGCTGGCCCGCGTTGAGCAGCACCAGATCAAGTTCATCGACCTGCAATTTACCGACGTGGTGGGCGTCGTCAAGAACGTCACCATCCCGGTTGCGCAGCTCGCCGAGACGCTCGATCACGGCATCTGGTTTGACGGCTCCTCGATTGAAGGCTTTGCCCGTATCGCCGAAAGCGATATGTATCTCGTGCCAGACCTGGATACCTTTGCCGTGCTGCCCTGGCTGTCCGGCGAGGAAGCGACGGCCCGCCTGATCTGCGACGTGTTCACGCCCAACGGCCAGCCCTTCCTGGGCGATCCGCGTGCCGTGCTGACCCGTGTGCTGGCCGAAGCCGACAAGATGGGCTTTGCCTTTAACACCGGGCCAGAACTGGAATTCTTCCTGCTCAAGCCGGGGCCGAACGGCAAAGCGATCCCGCCCGTGCCGCAAGATGACGCGGGCTATTTCGACGTGCCGACAGATAACCTGGCGTCGGGCATCCGGCGGCGGATGGTGTCCACGTTGGCGGCGTTCGGCATCGACGTGGAAGCTATGCACCATGAAGTGGCTACCGGCCAGCACGAGATCGACTTCCGGTACTCGGATGCGCTGCACACTGCCGACAATGCCGTGACCTTTCGCATCGCCCTCAAGACCATTGCACAGCAGAACGGCCTGTATGCCACGTTTATGCCCAAGCCGATTCGCGGCGTCAGCGGCAACGGAATGCACGTTCACCAGAGCCTGACCTACAAGGCCAACGGCAGCAATGCCTTCGCCGATCCCGGCGACCCGCATGGTCTGTCGCAGATCGCCAAACATTTCATCGCCGGGCAGTTGGCCCACGCACGCGGCATGTGCGCCATTCTCGCGCCGCTGGTTAACTCGTATAAGCGGCTCGTGCCCGGATACGAAGCGCCCGTTTACATCAGTTGGGCGCGTATCAACCGCTCGGCGCTGATCCGTGTGCCGCGCGCTCACGAACTGGATTCGACGCGCATCGAACTGCGCTGCCCCGACCCAAGCTGCAATCCCTACCTGGCTTTTGCGGTGATGCTGGCCGCCGGGCTGGACGGCATTCGGCGCGAACTGCCTGTTCCCGAAGCAACGGACGAGAACCTGTACCTGATCGACAACCAGCGCCGGGCTTCGCTGCGCACGCTGCCGGGGTCGCTCATCGAGGCGTTGGAAGAACTGGATCAGGATGACGTGATCCGCGATGCACTGGGCGCGCATACCTACGAACGGTTTGTCAGCGCCAAAAAACTGGAATGGGACGAGTACCGGCTGGAAGTGACCGACTGGGAACTGAACAAGTACCTGCCGATCTACTGATTTGCCAGCTTACGTCTTCTTGCTTCCATCGGGGCGGATCTGCTGGATCATGTCGGCCAGGCGGTTGGCCTGTTCGCGTATTAACCCGTAGAGTTCAAGGTTGTGCAGCGCAATCGCCAGTTCGTCGGCGAAGTTTGCCAGCAGCAAGCGATCATACTCGCTGAAGGCTTCACCGTTATGGCGGACGACTAGAATCACGCCCAACAGATCGTCATTGACGGCCAGCAGCATTCCGAGCCGTACCACGCCGTCGGGCGATTGGTCATCAATCGCCAGCCCATCGTGCAGCAGATTGGTTACGTCCTCGTCAACCTGCTGGTCGGGCGGCAGCAGGTGATAGCTCAGGTCGTCCAGTCCTTCCAGCGCCACCACCTGAATGGCATCGGCGCGCAGCGTATCGTGAATGATCCGGAGGATGGCGTCCCAGTCGGCGAGCGTGTTGAAATACAGCAGCACGTGCCGGAACGTCTTGAATTGTTCGAGGATGTCACCTATCGAGTCTGTCAGCATTGCAGACAGGTGTTGGCGCAGTTCATCGCTGGCCGCATCCCACTCGGCCTGTAAGTGTTCCGGGAGCAAATCTCGCATTGTCTGGCCCCTCCACAACGGCACGCCTTGAGTATCGGATCAAACGCTAAGGCGTGCAACCCTGAAGCGCGGCGCAAAATGCCTGACAGACCCCTGGATCGGTGGCCGCATAGCCGATGTAATACTGGTTGTTGGCGGTGTTCAGGGTATAGGCTTTGGCGCAGGGCTGAACCTGAGGCAGCAGCGAACGGGCGCTGGGCGGCACCACGCAGTTGATAAACGTTGCGGGATCGGAAACGGCGTTTCGATTGACGATGACCACGATCCCGGCCTTGAATACGTCCGCCTTATTGACGTAGGTGCGCCCCTGGATCGCGCCCGCATTCTGGTAGCAGGTCAGCAGATTGTTGATCCCCGCGATCAGCCCGGCCAGTTCCGGGTGCGCTGCGCCAAGCGAAGTCAGGCTGGCAACCTTGCTGATCGCGTCCTGAATATTGACGGTATCGTTGACATAATAATCGGGAAGGTTGGGCATGAGCGATGCAGCCGAGGGTTCCTGGGTGGCGGCCTGCCCACACGCGCTGATGAGGGTAACAGTCACCAGAATGAAGACCAGCCCGCGCAGTTGCCTGAACGTGTGCATAAATTCCTCCTGATCATTCCGCTGAAGGTGATTATACTGGTAGATAGCCACCTTTCGCCTGCTCTAATGAACCGCTCAACCCGGTGAACAATCTGTATGAAACGCCTGATACTTTCGCTATTGCTGATCGGCCTGCTGTTCGTCTCGCTCGTGCACGCCCTGGCGCACGCCACTCTGGTTCGCAGCGATCCGTCTGCCGGCGCAACGGTGGATCGCGCCCCCTCCGAGGTTTTCGTCTGGTTTTCCGAGCAACTGAGCACGGGCAGCAAGCTCACCGTCTTTGACGGTCAATTCCAGGCGGTAGACAAGGGCGAAACCTTTATCGACGCCAGCGACGCGACGTTGATGCGCGTCCAACTGGCTCCGCTTGGGCCAGGGCGCTATACCGTCAACTGGAAAGCCAGCGCCATCGACGGGCATGTGTCCAGCGGTTCGTTTGACTTTTTCGTGCGCGATGCTGGCCTGTCGCCGCTGGTCATCGTGGCAGTGGCCGCCGCCGCCCTGCTCGCGTTGGGCATCGTGTTTGCTATCAGCCGGGCGCGGAACCGGAGCGCCTGACAGTATTCATTCTTCGTCATGGCGCTTTCAGGAGCGTATCCAGCGCAGCCTGAAGCTCGTCCGTCGTGATCAGCCCCTCCACACGCCACACCACGACGCCGTTTTTGTCGAGCAGGTACGTCCAGGGTTCGGTTTTCAGCCCAAAGGCCGTCATTGCATCTGCGATCTGCGGCTTCGAGAGATCAGGGTTAGGCAGGTCTTTGTACACCTCGACGTGGATGAAATTCACCTGATCGGCATAGGCTGGATACACCCTGTCGATCACGTCGTAGACCGGGCCGCACAACCGGCTGGTGCAGAAGGCCGGAGTCGAGAACTGTACGAGCGTGGGCTTGCCGCTGGTAAGCGCCTGATCCAGGCTAAGGCGGTAAAAGGCCGGGTTTGGCTTGGGGGCCGAGGAGAGCTTTTTGAGAGCGCCGCCCACGCTATCTACCGTCGGAGTCCTGGCGGAAGGCGCTTTCTTGCCAACAGCCAGTTCGGGGCTGCTGCTCACCACGTCAAAGCCCACTTTCTGATCGATGGGCTTGCCGTCGCTGGTCGTCCCGGACACAGCTACGCCCCACGAGCCAGCCTCCGGGAAGGTCGTCTCGACGGTATACATGGCGGCGAAGCCATCCGGCGCTTCCCGGTAAGTGGCCGGGATCGTGCCAACCTGCTTTTGCTGCCCGCCGTTCAGGTCGTAAAAAGTCAGGGTGACTCTGGCGTTTTTGACGAACTTATCGCCGTCCAGCAGACCAATGGCGAAACGGTTCGGCCCGACGGTGATCACGCTTTGAACCATGACCACCTGCATTCCCGCCGCTCCGCCGGGCGATTGCTGGCTGACCTGGTTGGGCTGCGCAGTGGGCAAAGCCGTCGGGGAAGGCGCGGCATTGCAGGCGGATACGATCAAGATCAGGGTGCTGAGTCGGATAAAGTCTTTGAGCATCGTCTATTATGGCTGCTGACGCTTCGGTGTGTAGGTCACGGCTGCTAATCTCCGTCCATTTTCTGAATCTTCGATCAGTATGGCGAGCCGCTTGAGCCGGGTGGCTTCCTGTTTGGCGCTGATCACCCACCAGGTCGCCGCTTTGCGGTACGAGGGCGGCTGTGCCTGGAAGAAATCCCAGGCTTTTTCGTTCGCCCGGAAACGGGCTTCATACTCGCTGCCGAACTGGGCATTGTCCCGCTCATACGAATACAGGTTGGTTTTGTTCTGGTCACGTGCACTGAACGCCTTGAGGCCCGGCGGCTGCATCCGCCCCAACTCAATAAGCTCGTTGGCGCGTTTGACGTTCACCCTGCTCCATATACTACCCGGTTTCCGGGGTGTAAGGCGAATTGTCCAGCGCGTCTCGTCAAGCGTTCTTCGCACGCCATCGATCCAGCCGAAACATAACGCTTCGTCTAGCATCTCGGCGTAAGTGATCCCCTTATTATGCGAATTTTTCTTGTAGAATCCGACCAGCAGTTCGCTGGCTTTGTCGTGATTGTCGGCCAGCCATTGGCGGAGTTCAGACGGCGATTCAAAGAATATAGCGTCCATCCCTGAAATACCTCACGTGGTGCATCAGCCTATCTGAAGCGTTTCAGCAAGCAGCGAGCAAGTGGCGCAGCAGGGCGGGTCCTGGCCGTCCATCATAGCTCACATGTTCGATCCCGTCAATTGCCAGAATCCAGTTGCGCCTGGTGAGGGTTCTATCCAGGAGGAAAGCATACGGGTTCCAACTGCAACATCTCGCACAATCTTCAGGCGAGCGTCAAAATGTGTGGACGGCGCGGGTCATTAGGGGGAGGATGGTGAACATGCCCAGAGTTGAATATAGCATCGAGATCGAGCAACCTATCGACAAGGTCTTCCTTTACACGACAAACCCGTCGAATTACATTAACTGGCAGCCCTGGGTGCTGGATACCCAATCGGATCGGCGGATCGCCATCGGGTCGCGCATCGAGGTCTTGAGCCAGTTCATGGGTCGCAAACTGAACATGACCACTGAGGTCATTGAGTTTGTGCCGAACAAGCGTATCGTCGCGCAGGGTGTGCCCCGTTCATTCTTTACCAGGGTAGCTTATACCTTCGAGCGCACCGACGGCGGAACCCGAGTCAACTACGTGGCTGACTTCCAGCCAAGCGGCCTGCTTCAGCTGTTCGGGGGGGTGGTCGTCAATCGTTTTCGGAAAGCCACCGAGGACAGCTTCCTGCGGTTAAAGGGCATTTTGGAGGCGGAATATTAGCCGACAACCGGCGGGTGACTTACGGTTGTTTACTCCAGACTGACAAAGAGAGATTTAGGTAGCGCGCTACATTCTAAACACACCGTAGGCCGTCGGCTCGATGGGCGCGTTGAGGCAGGCCGAGAGCGCCAGCCCAAGCACGCGCCGCGTTTCGGGCGGGTCGAGGATGCCGTCGTCCCACAGGCGGGCCGTCGCGTAGTAGGGGCTGCCTTCGATTTCGTACTTCTCAAGAATAGGCTGCTTGAAGGCGGCCTGGTCTTCGGGCGAGAGCGGCGCAAGTCCGGCGCGGGCCAACTGCTCCTGCTTGACGGTCAGCAGCACGTTGGCAGCCTGCTCGCCGCCCATGACGCTGATGCGGCTGTTGGGCCACATCCACAGGAAGCGCGGCCCGTAAGCACGCCCGCACATGCCGTAATTGCCCGCGCCGAACGACCCGCCGATGATGACGGTCAGCTTGGGGACGTTGGCATTGGCGACAGCATGAACGAGCTTTGCGCCGTCTTTGGCGATGCCGCCCGCCTCATAGTCGCGCCCGACCATGAAGCCGGTGATATTTTGCAAAAACAGCAGCGGAATGCCACGCGCGGTGCACAGTTCGATGAAATGCGTCCCTTTGAGTGCCGATTCGCTGAACAACACACCGTTGTTGGCGAGGATGCCCACCGGGTAGCCTTCGACGCGGGCAAAGCCGCAGACAAGCGTCGAGCCGTAGAGGGCCTTGAACTCGCGGAAGCGGCTGCCATCCACCAGCCGGGCAATGATCTCGTGAACGTCGTAGGTTTCGCGGAAGGAGCGCGGCAAAATGCCGTAAAGCTCCTGCGGATCGTAAAGCGGCTCCTCCGGTGGGGCGAGATCGAGCGTGACACGCTTGCGGCTGTTGAGCGTCGAGACGATGCTGCGGCAGATTTCGAGGGCGTGATCGTCGTCCAGGGCCAGGTAATCGGCCACGCCGGATTGGCGCGTATGCACGCCCGCGCCGCCCAGTTCTTCGGCGGTCACGTCCTCGCCCGTCGCGGCCTTTACGAGCGGCGGCCCGCCCAGGAAGATCGTCCCGGTTCCCTGGACGATGATCGTTTCGTCGCTCATGGCCGGGACGTAGGCGCCGCCCGCCGTACACGACCCCATGACGACGGCGATCTGCGGGATGCCTTTGGCGCTCATGCGGGCCTGGTTGTAGAAGATGCGGCCAAAGTTGTCAATGTCGGGGAAGACTTCATCCTGCATGGGCAGGAAGGCGCCGCCCGAATCGACCAGGTAGATGCAGGGCAGGTGGTTTTCCTCGGCCACCGTCTGCGCACGCAGGTGCTTTTTGACCGTGATCGGATAATACGTGCCGCCCTTGACCGTCGCATCGTTGGCGACGATCATGCACTCGCGGCCCGACACGCGCCCGATTCCGGTCACGATCCCGGCGCAGGGTGCGTCGCCGTTGTAGAGTTCCCAGGCGGCCAGCGGCGAGAGTTCCAGGAACGGGCTGCCCGCGTCGAGCAGGCGGTTGACGCGCTCTCGGACGAACAGTTTGCCCTGTTCGGCATGGCGGCGCTGGTACTTTTCACCCCCGCCCTGGCGCACGAGGGCAAGCCGCTGGCGCAGTTCTTCGGCCAGTGCGCGGTGGTAGGCAGCGTTTTCCAGGAAGCTCGCATCGTGTGGATTGACCTGCGATTCAAGCGCTTCCATCGGCGTATTCGCTCTCCAAAGGGGTGGGTAACGGGCGTAAGTATAGCGCGCTTGCACATCCGATGGGTATCGAGTAAGGTTTGCAACATCTTCAACGTCTTTTTATCAAGTTTTTAGAATCCGAGGGCGATTGGTGATGGCCGTACTGACCCGAATCGATAACCCGGTTTTGTGGCAGGAGTTCACGCATCAGGAGCGCAGCGGCCCGCGCTGGATGCGCCGGGGATACCTGCTCGGCATACTCATCGTCGTATCTTCGATTGTGTACGTGATTTCGCTGCTATCGCGCCTGGACGCGCCATCGCGGGAGACGGCGCTGTTCATCATCTGGGTCATTCACGCGGCAACGGCCATCCGGGCCATTGTGGCTGGGGCCAACGCCATCAGCCGGGAACACGTCGGGCAGACCTGGGATGCGCTGGTGCTGACCGGGGTCAGCGCGCGGCTGATCCTGTTCGGCAAGTGGCGGGCGGCGTTGTGGCGGATTCGCGGCTGGACGCTGGCCCTGGGCGTCATCCGGCTGGCAATGCTGCCGGTCTTCATGATGGCGCTGGTGAATCGCTTCGCCTATTTTCGCTTTGGGCAGTACAGTTCGTATTACGGCAACAATTCGGGCGGCTACGTGTACTTCCCGGAATTCAGTTGGATTCCAGAAGCGGCGGTGCTGGCCGTGATCATGACCGTCGTGCTGACGCTGCTCGAAGTTGGCTGCTGCACGGCGCTTGGGCTGGCCGCCAGCGCCATTTTCCGGCGCGGCTCGACGGCGGCTGCCGCCGCGATCATCATGCGCTTTGTGCCGGTGGCGCTCTTTGCGGCCATGACACGCTACGACCTCGGCCCGGCCACCTATCGCTGGTGGCGCTACCCGCCGCTGGCGCTGGCCGACGGCGGCACATCGCCTCTGTACCAGCTTGTGCTGCCGCTCATGCCCTGGACGCAAGGGCGGCACATTGAAGCGCTGCCGCCGCTGGCCTACGCGACACTGCTGCTGTTGGGGTTCCTGGCGCTCTCACTGACGATGACGTTGATCGCCGTGCGGCGCACCGGAGCGCTGCCGCACGCGCAGGCCGCGACGGTGGGCAAGATGCAGTTGGCGGCAGGTGACTAGGGATGGCGGCGCTGGCCCGGCTGGACAACCCGGTTTTGTGGCAAGAGTTCACGCACCAGGAGCGCACCGCGCCCCGCTGGATGCGCAGAAGCTCACTGCTCGGCATCGCAGCCATCGTTCTGATCCTGGTGGGCGTGCCGCTGACGCTGCAAAACGACAATGCCTACCCGACCATGCAGCTTGCCCTGTTTGTGACATGGCTGGTACACGCAGCGGTGGCGCTACGAGCCATCGTGGCCGGGGCTAACGCCATCAGCCGGGAACATGTGGGGCAGACCTGGGACGCCTTGACACTGACGGGCCTGACCGATCGCCAGATTTTGCTCGGCAAGTGGCGGGCCGCCCTGTGGCGCGTGCGGGGCTGGATGGTGGCGCTGGGCGTGGTGCGCTTGGGGATGCTGCCCGTGTTCATGGTCGGGCTGGTCAAGACCTTTGCGTGGTACATGTGCGGGCAGTACACCTACACGCAGTACGGCGCCTCGTATTATTGCAGCACTGTGGAAATGTCGTGGGTTCCCTGGGCAGCGGTGCTGGCAGTTGTGATGACCGTTGCCCTGACCCTGCTGGACGTGCTGTGCTGCACGGCGCTTGGGCTGGCCGCCAGCGCCCTGACGCGGCGCGGCTCAACGGCGGCGATGGTGGCGATCCTGGTGCGCTTTACCCCCGTTTTGCTGTTCGGGGCGTTCACCCGCTACGAGATCGGCACATTTTCCTATCGCTGGTGGGGTTATACGCCTTTCGCGCTGGCTGACGGCGGCACATCGCCGATCATGCGGCTGGCGCTGCCGCTCATCCCCTGGACGCGCAACCAGCACCTTGAGGCCGTGCCGGGCCTGGCGTTGTCGCTGCTGATGATCAGCGTATTTCTGCTGGTGGCGGTCATCGCAGCCTGGGCTGCCATCCGCCGGACGGGCGCGCTGCCGCATTCGAGTTACGCCCGGAAGGCGCGCCCGGCTAAAGCACCAGGCTGAATCTACTAAGCCCACTTCAGCGGGCTAAATGCCCAGCGGCACGAGCAAGCGGGTAATAGGGCGCGCCGGATTCGAGGCGGGCAATGTTATACTGAGCGCATCTGAACAGAAACGAGATGCGCTGATGCACCGATTCCTGATTACCCTGGTCACGCTGGCCGCGCTCCTGAGTGCCTGCGGGGGCCAGCCCGTGCGCAATCCCTTGCCAACCAGCAGCGTGCCGACGCCAGGCCCACTCAATAAGACAGCAAACTACTGGGACCTGGGGTTGAGCGTCAAATACCCAGAAAACTGGGCCGCGCCGTTCTTCACCGATGGACAGATGCTTCTGGCCGCCTCCATTGAAGCCGCCCGCAGCCAGCCGATCACCCAACCCGTTGTCGCCATCCGAATCATCGACCCTGGGCACGATCTGGGGCTGTCCAAAGATGCGACCCTGGAACAGATCGCCATCGCCGTCAGCGGTGGCAGCACCGTCCAGGTCGGGCAGCGACTGCCGGTAAAGGTGGCCGGGCTGGACGGCATGGCGATCAACCTGACTGACGATGTGGCCCGTCTGTACAGCCAGACCGTCGCCTTCCGAATGCCCGATGGCCGGGTAGGGACGATGGCGGGCGTAGCCCCGTTTGAGTCCTGGGCCGACTTTGCGCCGTCGTTTGACCAGATGCGGATCGGGGCGGAACTGCTCAAGCCCGCTGTGTTCAAGGTCGGGCCTGTCGAGGCCGCCGGGAGCCTGGCCCAGGGCGGCATCACCTTCAACTACCCGAAGGGCTGGATCGAGAAGGATGAGCCGGGCAATGTGCGTGTTTACCGGGACAGCGCCGAGAACGAATACCTGGACGACAGCGGTTACGTCAACGGGCCATACCTGGCCGTGATCGCGCAGAACCTGCCGACGGGTGTAACGCTGCAAACGGCTCTGGCGCAAACTGCGCACCTGCGCGCCACCGATCCGATCACGCCAGTCAGCGTGGGCGGGATGCCGGGCGTACAGGCATCGTACACCGATTCGGCCAGCGGGCAGGTCGTGACGTTTATCGGCTTCCCCTCGCAGGACAGGAGCATCCTGATCGTCTTTCGCTGGACAACACCCGGCATTCTCGTTGAGGCCGTGCGTCCGACGCTGGACGCGATTCTGCAATCGGTCAAGTTTGGCCCTGTCAGCGCCACGCTCTCTCCGCTGCCAACGGCGGCTAACCGGCCCACACCAGCCAGCACGCCCGACCCGGCTTTCTATGATGGCCTGCCGCAGACCAGTCTGCCGGATGGGACGCTCATCCTCGGCGCAGCCAGCGCGCCGGTGCGGGTCGTGCTGTACACCGACTTCGCCTGCACGTTGTGCGCCAGCTACGACACGATGATTCACCAGTACATCAAAGGCTACGTGCGCACCGGCAAGGCCCGGATCGAATATCGCTACGTGGCCGCCGCACACAAGGACTATTCCGCCACTGCTGCCTATGCCGTCCTGTGCGCAGTGGGACAGGGCAAGGCGATGGCAATGCATGACAGGCTGTTTGCACTGCTGGCGGCGCACGGTATGGAATACTTCACCTCGGCCAATCTGGCGAAGGAGGCAACTGCGCTCGGCCTGGATGAAGCCAGACTCAAAGCCTGCATTGACAGCGCGAAGTTTGCGCCAACGCTTGAGGCCGCCACCCGTCTCGGCCAGCAGTCGAACGTGACAACACTGCCTGCGCTGCTCATCGCCAGGGGAGACGACCTGGCCCAGTTCATCCAGAGCAACCAGCAGAACCTGATCACGCCATCGTTCCAGGCATTAACGGAAGTCACGGCGCAGTTGGCGGGCAAGCCCTGAGCTTGAAATATTCTTACAGACAAATCGCTACGATCTGCTATAATTTCCCGGATTGCGCCGCGCCCGGCGTTTCAGAAAGGAATTGAGGCGATGGTAGAGGTTATCCAGGACGGGGCTGTAGTGAGCCTGGCGTACACGCTCCGGTTAGCGAATGGCGAAGTGATCGACTACTCCGAGGTGGACGAACCCCTCGAATACTTGCACGGTGCGGAGAACATTATCCCCGGTCTGGAACGCGAGCTGACCGGGATGCACGTTGGCGAATCGAAGGAAGTGCAGGTCGAGCCTGCCGAGGGTTACGGCGTCTACGATCCAGAGGACATTGAGGTGGTACAGCGTGATCTGTTGCCAAAGAACATGCCGCTGAAACTAGGCATGGTGCTAGCGATCACGGACGAGGAAGGCAACCTCTCCGAAGCCGTCGTGCGCGAGATCAGCGCGCGGGATGTGACGCTGGACTTCAACCATCCGCTGGCGGGCCAGAAGTTGTTCTTTTCGGTGCAGGTTGTGGGGCTACGCGAGGCCACCGAAGAGGAACTTGAACACGGTCACCCGCACGGCGATCACGATCACGAGTTTGACGATTTTGATGACGAGGACTTTGAAGACTTGCTCGACTTCGAGGACGAAGATTACGAAGACGACGAGGACTTCGAGGACGACGAGGACATCTCGCTCAAGAACTGATGCAGCCAGCGCCCGGCCTCTTCAATCTGGAAAGGCCGGGCTTTTCTTTCCCCAAGTTCCTTTCCGCAACAATCATCGACTGTTCAGCCCCATTTCATCACCTGCTTAACTCAACCTTGCATCATCTGGTTACGCATGATCTCGACAGCGGGCTATGGTTGGCGCTGTAGGACTTTTCGATTGAAGCGGTCACGGCGTCTTTACCAGACATCAGGTCAGAGGATGAGGAAGCGGATGATGGAACATACGGTCATCGGATTGTTTAGCAGCCTGAGCGAGGCGCAGCGAGTCGTCACAGAGCTGATCGAGGCCGGGTTTAAGCGCAGCGAAATCAGCCTGATCGCTAACGATGCTTCTAACCAATATGCCAGGTATCTGGAAGACCGTGTCGCAGGCGAGGACGCGGTGAAGGCTGGGGAGGGCGCCAGCTTTGGCGCAGCGGTGGGCGCATTGACCGGGGCGCTGGTCGGCCTCAGTGCGCTGGCGATTCCCGGGATCGGGCCTGTTATGGCTGCCGGGCCACTGGTTGCGGCCTTAGGGGGCGGCGCGGTTGGCGCAGTGACAGGGGCGGCGACAGGTGGCGTCGTTGCCACGCTGGTCAAGACCGGTTTACCAGAACAGGATGCCCAGTATTACGCGGAAGGCATTCGACGGGGCGGGATGCTCGTCACTGTCAACACGTCCGAGGACCTGGTTCCGCGCGCGCTGGACATTATGAACCGGCACGGTGCTGTCGATATTCACCGGCGGGCCGAGGAGTGGAAGCGCGAGGGCTGGACTGGCTTCGACGCAAACGCCAGGCCATACGACCAGGGCGCAGCGCGGCAGGCACGGTAGGGACGGCAGTGCACGGCGCTAATGCACCGGGCTGGGCATGAAGACCATACACATAGCAGCCACTTAGCCGTGTACCAGGCCGATCCCAACCGCGCCGGGGCCGATGTGGACGCCAATTGAAGTGGTGGTCATGGTTTGAAGCAGTCGATCAGGCTGCGCGGCGGCCTGCAACTCGGCTCTCAAATCGTCCACTTCTGATGCGCCCGTGTGAGCGATTCCGACCCACAATGGGCGTTTGGCTTTATATTCCGCCACAATCTCGACCAGTCGGGCCAACGCTCGTTTCCGCGTGCGGACGTTTTCCAGCGCTTCGATGTAGCCATCTTTGACATATAGAATGGGCTTGATGCTCAAGGCTGTGCCGATGAGCCGCTGCGCATTGCCGATCCGCCCACCGCGATGCAGGAATTCCAGGGTATTTGGCGAAAACAACATCTGACTATGGGCTGATGCGCGTTCAGCCACCTGGACAACTTCATCCACGTTTGCGCCATGATCTCGCGCATCGGCAGCGGCCAGCAGTACAAGACCCAGTGCCATCGACCCGGTGCGGGAGTCAACCACCCGGACAGGAAAATCGACCAGCGCGCTGGCTGCCTGCGCCGACGCGAATGACCCGCTGAGGCGGCTTGAAATCGGGATACAGACGACCACATCCGCGTGCTGGCGTTCGATGGCCTGACGGTATTTTTCAGCGTACTCGCCGGGCGCAGGCTGCGAGGTTTTGGGCAGCACCGAGTCGCGCGCCAGGCGCTTATAGAACGTCTCATTATCAATGTCCACGCCGTCGGAATAACTTTCTGTGCCCCATAGAACGTGCAGCGGTGTCACCTCGATGCCGCGTTCAGCAGCCAGTTCTGGCGGCAGGTCGCAGGTGGAGTCAGTGACAAAAGCAATTTTCATGGAAATCCTTCAGGGAGCCCCAAGAACATAAACAATAAGTTTTGCAGGCGATCCGAATTCCCCTTCTCCGCCGCGTGGCGGAGAAGGGATCAGGAGGTGAGGTCCAGGTTTCGCAACCTTATGGCAGCCGCCACACGAAGGTGTTGCTGTAGCTGCACGTCTCCGAGCTTTGGCCTTTGGCCTTTTCCATGTAGTACCCGAGCACGCCGTTGGGGAAACTGGTCTCCCTGGCCTCGAAAATCTTCGTGCCGTTGATATACAGGGTGGCTTTGTTGTTGATGACGACCAGCGTCAGGCGGTTGGTATCCCCTACGCCACCCTTGATGGCCTGATCGTCGCCAGTGCTGGTCGGGCTTTTCGCCCATTCACCCGCCTTACGCACATACATCGAGTACGTCTGGCGGCGGGTGTAGAAAATGACGATCCAGTTGTCTGGTACATCCTGCCCGTTGTAGTACACTCCGCAGGCCGTGCCGGTCTGGTCGGCGCTGCCTGTGCTGGTGATATCCGTAGACAGGACAAAGTTTGTGAACTCCACCTTGCTGATCGGGTCGCTCGACCTGAAGAGCGGGTCCGCGGAGTTGACGTTGAGCTGCGTAGGCGGGTCCTGGATGACCAGCCGCCCGCCGCTGGGGACAATGCCCGCACTGACCAGAGCCGCGATCACGTCGTCGGGGTTGGCTGAGGTCATATCGCCGCCGGCTTGCGAGGTCGCGCCCAGTGAATACGCCCAGACGTTCTTGAATTTGCAGGTGAGGCCGCTGCTGGACTGCGGACGGCTTGCCATGACGCCCACGTTGCCGGATCGGTAAGCCGGGTCGGAGAAACTGTCGGCAAGCTGGCCGTTGATGAACAGCTTGAACCTGTTGCCCTGCGCGATGACCAGCAAGGTATTGGTGGCCGTCTCGTCGGGCTGAATCAGCTTGCTGCTTTTCTGGATCAGCGGGCTGTCACGGTAGCCGGTATTATCGCGCGCGTAAGCCTGATACGTCCCACTGCGGCTGATAGTGACCGTGTAGAATGTGGATTTTTGCACGTCATCACCCGGCGCGCTGTACCGGATCAGCAAGCCACACTGGTTGCCCGTATCCGTCCCTTCCCACGCGATCTCAGCGGACATCACGAAGTCGGTGACCTGTACAGACGTATCAATGCGGTTCCAGCGGTCAAAGCCGGGCTTATCGACAGTGACCTCGACGCTATCGGCTTGCAAGGCCACCTTGCCCCCCGTACCGGTCAGTTGGCCGCTGGCGCGCAGTTGGGCGACGACATCTTGAGCGCTGCCTGAACCGTTATTAGGCGCTGCCGTAGGTGTCCGGGTGACGGTGGGGCGGCGGGTGGCGGTAGGCCGCCGGGTGGGGGTGGGCGTGTCGGTGTAGCTGGCAATCGTCGTCTGGGTTGCTCCGGCGACGGCAGTGGCCGTCTGGGCGATCATTGCGTCGGAGGTGGCTTTGGCGATACCCTGCTGCGTCTGGGTGGCGATCACGGCCTGGGTCTGCGCCATAGCCGAAATGAAGGTGGCGGTAGCCATGATCTGCGCCACGTGCGTGGCAGTCTGGTTGGCCTGGAACGCATTGAGCGTGGACATTTGCGCGGCGACAGCGGTGAGTGTCCCGTTGGTAGTGGGAGTGAAAGTGGGTGTTGCTGTGGCCGTCGGCGTAGCGGTGGGGGGCAGCGTGGCCGTCGGCGTGGCCGTCGCGGAGAGGGCCAGTATTGCGACCATCGTCCCCGTGCTGTTGGCGGCAGCCACCGCCGTTCCGGTGTTATTGGCATTGGTGACGTTCGTGTTGTTAATGAAGAGGAAACCGCCGCCTGCAATCGCCAGGACGACGAGGACGGCCACGACGACCAGCACCGACGAAAGGCCACTGCGCGCCGAAGCAGTGGCCGCAGCAGGCGTCACGGCGGACGGAGCGGCTGCTGCAGCCGTCGGTGCGGGCGTGGATGCGGGGGCTGGCGCGGGCGTATCAGTCTGGCCTGGTGTCGGCGGCGGCGTTCCGCTGCCGGAGGTGGTGGGCGAGATCGGGCCGCCAATGACCGTGTTGGTCATGTCTTCCTGGCTGGCCTGGGCGGGCGAAGGCGCGCGCCCGGCAACAGCATCGGCAAAGGCATCAGCCAGTTCCATCGCCGATTGAAAGCGCTCGTCCGGGTTCTTTGCCATAGCGCGGTTCAAGACCAGCGCAATTGAATCCGGTAAATCCGGCCTGATCTGGCGGGGCGGCGTGGGCTGCTCGTAGACGTGCTGGAAGATCAGGGCGGCAGGGGTATCCCCGGCAAATGGCAGCTTGTTCAGCACCATCTCATAGAGCACGACACCCAATGTGTAAATGTCCGAACGGGCATCGACGGGGCGGCCCAATGCCTGTTCCGGCGACATATAGGCGGGTGTGCCCATGACGCTGCCCGTCGCCGTCAGCTTGTGTTCGCTCTGGGCCAGCCGTGCGATGCCAAAATCGGTCAGGTAGGCGTTTTCGGCGCTGTCCAGCAGGACGTTGTTTGGCTTCAGGTCACGGTGGACGACGCCGTGCTTGTGTGCGTAATCCAGCGCCGAGGCCATCTGGCCGAGCAGGCGCGAGCATTCGCCCAAAGAGAGCGGCTTGCGCCGCATCCGATCCTCGAGAGAACCGCCTTCGATATAGCGCATGACCAGGTAATGCACGCCGTCGGCATTGCCGTAGTCAATTACGGGCAAGATGTGCGGGTGTTCCAGTGAGGCAATGACTTCCGCTTCGCGCTCAAAGCGCTCCACAAAGCCCGGCTGATCGGCGATCTCCGCAGCCATCACTTTGATAGCAACGTAGCGCTTGACGCTGGCCTGATAGGCGCGGTAAACCATCGCCATGCCGCCCTTGCCCAGCGTCGCCTCCAACTTATAAGGGCCTAGCGTTTTTCCCACAAGATCTGACATTATTACGTTCCCGGGTGAATACAGCGAGTGTTGATCTATGAGGGTTTATACAGCAGACGCGAATACCTGTCAATGAACGCCCGTGCGACGATAGCCATTCGACGGTCCTCCTGGCAGACTGGTACTAATCGATCCATAGACCGGATCGGGAAATTGCAGCAACGCTTTGATTTTTAGTAAACTCCTGCCGAAGCGCGAAGAGAAGTCAATAGAATGGGCAAGGCAACGTCGTGAAGCAGATCGTCGTCGCATCCACAAACCCGGTGAAAATTCAGGCCGCCTTGAACGGCTTTCGCCAGTTGTTCGCTTCCGAGCAGTTCGAAGCGCGCGGCATATCCGTGCCATCCGGGGTGAGCGCGCAGCCCATGAGCAACGCCGAGACGTTGCAAGGCGCGCTGCACCGTGTTGAGGCGGCACGCCGAGCCACGCCAGACGCGGATTACTGGATCGGGATCGAGGGTGGCTGCGAGGACAGCGCCGAGGGGATGACGGTGTTCGCCTGGGTCGTGGCGCTGGACGGCGCTGGCAAGATGGGCAAGAGCCGCACCGCAACCTTCTTCCTGCCGCAGGAGGTGAGCGAGCTAGTCCGGCAGGGTATGGAGCTAGGCGACGCCGACGATGCCGTGTTTGGGCGCAAGAATTCCAAGCAGCAAAACGGCTCCGTCGGTCTGCTGACCGAGGACGTGATCACGCGCCTGACGTACTACGAGCAGGCCGTCATTCTGGCGCTGATTCCATTTAAGAATGCCCATTTCCGGTGGCGCATGAACTCCGAGCATTGAGGCCGTGCCCATTCCGGACACTACGGCAAGATGATGACGTGCACAACACCGGGGCCATGCACGCCCAGGATGGTCTGCATCTCGATGTCGCCCGTCCGGCTTGGGCCGGTGATGAGCGCGATGCTGGCCGAAGCGCTCATGGCGGCGCGGCCCTCGCTGGCAAGCCAGTCCTCGATGCGCGGAAACAGCCGATCTCGACGCAGCAGCGCCACGTGAACCGGCGGCAGCAGCGAGGGCAGTCGCCCCTGTTGATCGTTCGTGATCAGGGCCAGCGTGCCCGTCGTGGCAAAGGCTGCGTCCGCTCCGGTAATGCCGACTCGGATCGGCTCGGCCTTCTGCAATTCCGCGCGGCGTTGATCACCCCGCGCGTGTGGAATGACGATCTGAATGCCATGAGCCGCCAGCACGTCCTTCAGGCCGGGCAGCGGCAGACTTTCCCAGCCCATGACTGCCTTGTCCTCGCCCACGATGCCCAGCACGGTGTTCATGGCGTCCAGGGCCGTCGGTGGGAGATGAACCTGCCCAGACAGGCGCTCGACTTCGGCCCGGAAGCGCGCCACCAGATCGGCGTCCTCGTCCAGGCGGGTCACCGGCAGGTATTGCGCCGGGCGCGGCGGGGCATCCTCGAAGGGCGGCTTGCTCGCGCGCAAACGCTGCAAGATGCGGTCCCGGCTGCTGTGTCCGGTGTTGTTCATGGGCGGCCCTGTCTTTTTCGCTCTCGCCACAACTGGCGGAAAGGCTTCGCGGCGAAAGGCGGAAAATCCCGGTTCCGCGTCCAGTGACCGAGCGGGCCGGGCAAACGATGAAGCGTCTCGTCGTACCCGGCGGCGACGCGGCTGGCGGCACTGGCGGCTTTGCCAGCCACTTCGTACAACTGCGGCGAACGCATCGCCACCGCCCAACCTTTCACGCCGAGCGAGATCGCGGGGTCTGCGTCTCCATCGGCCACCAGATCGGCGCGCAGCCGGAGCAGCAAGTCCGGGATGTTAATGTCCACCGGGCAGGCGGCTTTGCACGCGCCGCACAGGCTGCTGGCGTGCGGCAGGGGCGCGGCGTTGTGGATGCCGTTGAGCAGCGGCGTGACCACCGCGCCGATAGGGCCAGCATAGACCCACCCATAGGCGTGGCCGCCGACGTTCTGGTAAACCGGGCAGGTGTTCAGGCACGCGCCGCAGCGGATGCAGGCCAGCGCTTCTGGGTACTCGCCGTCGTAGATGCTTGTGCGCCCGTTATCGACCAGCACCACGTACATTGCCTCGGGGCCGTCCGGGTCGCCGGGCCGGGCCGGGCCGTTGATCAGGTGCACATAGCTGCTCAGGCGCTGCCCGGTGGCGCTGCGCGTCAGCAGTTGGAGCAGCGTACCAAAATCGTCCAGCGTCTCGATCACTTTTTCGATGCCGACGGCCATCACAAACACGCGCGGCAGTGACGAACACATCCGCCCATTGCCCTCATTCGTGACGGTGATCAGGGTTCCCGTCTCGGCAATGGCGAAGTTGCAGCCCTGGATGCCCATGTCCGCCTCGATGAAGCGGGGGCGCATGTAGGCGCGGGCCGCCGCCGTCAGCGCCGCCGGGTCGTCGGTGGGCGTCATGTGCAGTTCTCTGGCAAACAGATCGCGCACCTGTTCCCGCGTCTTGTGCATGACGGGCATGATGATATGGCTGGGCGTTTCGTGGGCAATCTGGACAATGAACTCACCCAGGTCGGTTTCCACCACGTCCAGCCCTTCCCCTTCGAGGAGGCGGTTGAGACCCGTCTCCTCCGTCACCATGCTCTTGCCTTTGGCGATTTGGCGAACATGGTGGCGGCGCGCAATATCCAGAATATGCCGGTTGCACTCCTGCCCGTCCGAGGCCCACAGGACGTGCACGCCGCGTGCGGTCAGCTTACGTTCGAGCATTTCCAGCAGGTCAGGGAGGCTGTGCAGGGCGCGCAGACGGGCCGCGCGGGCCTGCTGCCGGAGCGCCGCCGCGTCGGTCACTTCGGACATGGCGTTGATCCGTGCATTGAGCGCGTGCGTCGTGCCGCGATCCAGGGCCGTTTGCAGCACCCGATCCCGGATGGCAGTGGTCGCGCTCTCGACGAAACGGTTCGCCTTAAGCTCCACTGCCGCCCACCTTTCCGGCCAGCACGTCGGCGATGTGCACGGCCCGTTTGGGGCAGCCCTGGCGGCTCAACCCGCCGTTGATCTGCGTCATGCAGCTGGTGTCGCACAGGACAATCGTATCCGCTTCGCAGGCCATGATGGCCTTAACCTTGTCGTTGAGCATCGCCCCGCTCACGTCCGGCATTTTGATAGCGAACAGGCCGCCGAAGCCGCAGCACTGATCCGCGCCGGGCAGTTCGACCACCTCCGCCTGCCTGACGTTGTTCAACAGCGCGCGGGGCTGCTTTTGCACGCCCAGTCCGCGCAGGCCGTGACAGGCATCGTGCAAGGCGAGCTTGGCTGGCTGTTTGAGCGCCGTGCCGACATCGGTGATGCCCAGGCCATCGACCAGGTATTCGGTCAGTTCCCAGGTGATGCTGGCCGCCCAGGTAGCACGCGCATACCAGACGGGGTCATCCTGGAACAGTTCCGGGTAGTAGTGCCGCACCATCGCCACGCACGACCCGGAGGGGGCGACGATCACCTCGGCATCCTTGAAAGCTTCCAGGAAATGCCGGGCCACCGCTCTGGCCTCGTCCCGGTAGCCTGCGTTGAAGCCCATCTGCCCGCAGCACGTCTGCGCTTCGGGGAAATCCACCTCCACGCCGAGCCGTTCCAGCACCTCGACAGTGGACATACCCGTTTCCGGGTAAATCATGTCAACGATGCACGTCACGAAAAGGGATACGCGCTTGTTAAAAACTGAGGGTCGGCGGTGCACAATTTCTCCAGAGGTCTAATTTTGGGTAGTAAGCAGAGAGTTTACCTCACCCCCGGCCTTTTTCGGCAAATGGCGGGGGGATAGGTTTTTACCTCACCCCTGGCCCCCTCTCTGCTTACAGAGAGGGGGAACCGATAGACTGTGAGGACTTGCAGAACATCATCAGGGGACGGAGGAGACATTGCCTGGATTCAGTGTGTAGGACACACTCTTGCTCTGGCCGCCGCAGTTCATGGTCAGTGTGTAGGTGGTGGGCTTCTGGATGCACACGAATTGCGAACCGTGACCAATCACGCCCTGGCCGTTGAAGAAGACCGTTTCGACGCCCTCCACGTCCCAGCGCATCGTGGTGCAGAACTGTCCGCGCGACTTCGGATCATACGGCGCAGGGTTCTGATCGGCGGCGAAGCGCTGGACGGTGAACGTGCAATTGGCGCCAGGCGTGGCCTGCGTCGGGGTGGGCGATGGCTGGCCGGGCTGCTGCGGCCTGGGGGTAAAGGTGATGCGCGGGCGCGGCGTAGCCGGCGGCACGACGGTGCACGGCACAGTCAGGCCCGCCGCCTTGCTGATGTTGCACACGAACGGCAGGAACAGCTCGCTGGTTTGCATGGGGCGCGGCGGGCTGGGCGGGCCATTGACCATCAGGCCGAGCGCGAAATCTGGCGCGGCGGCCTGCCCAGTTCCGGGTGTTCCCAACGGCAGGGTGACGCCCTGCCCGGCATTGACGATTTGTCGGACGTTGCCGACGGTGACGATGCCCTGGCCTTCTAACACCGACATGACCATTTGCCTGTCGGCCTGCGCCCGAAAAATGGCCGTCGATCCGAGCGTGATGTCAGCCCCGTTCACCTTGAAACTGACCTTCTGGCCTTTCGGACTCTGCACCAGCAAGCCGCCCGCCGGCACGTCTTTGCAATCAGCCTGAGAACCGACGCCCGTCGAGAAGTAGAAGGCCGACATGCCGGGCAACGAGGCGGGCTGGTTCGGATCGTTGACGGGCAGGCTGCTCACATCGCAGGACAGTTTCAAGACCTGGGTGAATAGCCAGCCGGTCTGCCCCTGGTATTCCGCCTGTACCCACGAACTGTTCGCCAGCCGCGCGGTGACATTGGCGGTGGCGTTGGGCGGCAGCAAGACGACCTGCTGTTCGTTTGGCCCCGGTGCGGTGCGCAGGAACGTCTGCCGCGTGGTCGTCGCCGTGCAGGCGGGGGCCACCGTCGCCGCGCCAGTGGCGCCACTGGCGACGGTAGCATTGGTCAGGCTGGTATCGCCGTACAGCACAAAGGTCACGGCCTGGCCTGCCGTCGTGCCGGGCAGGTTGGTCTGTACCTTGAGGACCGCCAGACCCCATTCGCCACGTTCCAGGTTCAGCGGCGCAGTCGTAATTGACTTGAGCGCACTGAGCGGCGCGATGTTACCGGGCACCGTAAACGGAAAAGACGATGCTGCGTCTTCGTCTCGATACTGCACGGTGATGGCCGTGTTGCCATAACAAACCTGATCTCGATCCAGGCTGCTGCACTGCTGTGACAGATTCTTCTGGACGGCAGGCAGCAGTTGCGCGCAGGACAGGGCCGCAGGTGTAGCCGTCACTTGGGCTGTAATCACGCCGGGCGTCCAGATCGCCCCGGCCACGATCAAGATCACGACGAGTAGTGCTGCGGTGGAGAGCCGCTTTGATCTGCTCTCAATCGGCCTTCGTAGTGAACGCATGTTATGCCTCAGTCTCTCGAATACACTCTGGCCGGGCCACTTCCGCCCATATCCTAATCCTATCACAGGACGCAAGCCTGCGCACACCCGGCTAGGGCAGCAGCTTCTAATTTCTTCCTGCCAATTGGCGCAAATCTCAAAGTGCTATATCATGGGAGTGACGGCCTCCGCCTTGAGTCGAGCGAGCATGTGACATGGCAACCCAAGAGCAAGTGATTGATCTGCAACGGCAGAATGCCGTCCTGAACCGGCTGTTGGACGTGAGCCTGATCCTGAACTCCAACCTGGCGATCAAGCCGCTGTTGGGTTTCATCATGGAAGCGACCTGCGAGATCACGTCGTCCGAAGCAGCGTCGATCATGCTCTATGACCGGAACGCCGACCAACTGCGCTTCGTGGCCGCCAACTCGCCGGGCACGGACATGGCAAAGCTGGCCGCCATCCCCGTACCGATGGAGGGCAGCATTGGCGGGCAGATCGTCCGGGAGAATCGCTCCATCATGATCCAGGACGAGTCCGACCCGCGTATTTACCGCCCGGTGGACAACGCCATCAAGTTCCGCACACGCTCGCTGCTCGGCGTGCCGATGCAGATCAAGGGCGAGGTGATCGGCGTGCTGGAGTCGGTGAACAAGCGTGAAGGTCCCTGGACAGAAGAGGATCGTAGCCACCTGTCGATTCTGGCGTCTCAGGCCGCCGTCGCCATCCAGAATGCGCAGCAAGCCGAGGCGCTGCGCAAAGCCTACGACAGCCTGCACCAGCTTGATAAGCTGAAGAGCGATTTCATTGCCATCGCTTCCCACGAACTGCGCACGCCGCTCGGCGTCATTCTGGGCTACGCCAGCTTCTTGCAGGAGGAGGCGCAGGGCGAGGCCAGCGAACACGCCACCGCCGTCCTGAACAGCGCGCTGCACCTGCGTAACCTGATCGAAGACCTGACCAATTTGCGCTTCCTGCAACTCGGCTCGACGGAACTCAGCCGCGAACCCGTGCCGGTCTCGGCGCTGATCGAGGCCGCCGAGCACGACGTTCACTCGCTGATCGCGGCCAAAGGCACGAAGCTGATCGTGGACAGGACGCACGGCGAGGCACTGGTCAACGTGGATCGCCTCAAGATCGGCATGGCGCTGACCAACATCCTGAACAACGCTATCAAGTTCACGCCGAACAACGGGCAGATCACCATTGCGATGGAAAAACGCCACCATGAAATCCTGATCAGGGTGCAGGACAACGGCATGGGCATCCCGCCTGATAAATTGGAGCGCATCTTCGACCAGTTCTACCAGGTCGAAGATCACATGACGCGCCGCCAGAACGGGATGGGGATCGGCCTGTCGATTGCGCGTGGCATGGTGCAGGCGCACGACGGACGGCTGTGGGCCGAAAGCGAGGGCCTGAACAAAGGCAGCACGTTTATCATTGCCCTGCCGCTGGTCGAGCCGCACAATTGAGTGTGCCCTGATCCTTCCACCCTCAATAACATCGATGGCGCCATGGGTAAAGGACGATGCCCGGTTCCCACGCCGGGCAGCCCCTTTGATCTGACGTTGAACCGGATGACTTCCCCATGAATTTAGCATGAAAAATCCCGTTTCTTGCCGCCAGACAGGTGAGCAAGCCTCGTAAAACGGCTTGTATGCAAAGCCATTCGGACTTAGACTATGCGTGATCTCACTTGAAAAACGTAAAGACAAACAGGAAGCCGCCCGGTGGTTGGACCCGGGCAGGAAACAATACAGCCCGGTCATCGGAAAGTCGTTTTACCCGGCAACTGGGCTGGCAGCAGCAGGTAGCTTGCACGTCCGAGCGCCGCCAGAGTCGTCGTGGCGAATTGAGCAGCAGGCAGGCTATCGCTTTGGAGCAACCCTAACATGAGTGCCTTCGTCAACCGGTTGTTTCGCCTCCATGCGGGAGAAATAGGACTCGTCCTGGCTCTCGGTATTCTGTTGTTGAGCAACTCGCTGGCGATGCAGGTGTCCAGCGTGGTCTCGGTCAGCGGCTTCCTGAGCGAAGTTGGCCCGAACCAGATTCTGATCGTCTGGATCGTGGATATGCTGCTGGTGATCCTGGCCGCCGGGCTGCAATCGTTGATCGTTGACCGTTTTGATCGCATCACGTTGATGGGCTGGATCAGCCTGGCCTTTGCGCTGGCGTATACCGTCCTGCGTATCATGTTTACCTTTGGCGCGCCCGGCTGGTTAACGTATTCGCTGCTCTACTTGCTGACCGATCAGCAGTGGCTCTTTTTCCCGCTTATTTTCTGGATTCTTGCCAACGACATCTTCGACATGGCGCAGTCGCAGCGCCTGTTCCCGGTCATCGGCGGCCTGGGCTTCATGGGGCAGATCGCGGGGTTGGGCATTACGGCAGCGGCGGCCAATCTCCTGAAAGAGCGGAACGTCTCGACGGTGGAGCTTTTGTCGCTCAACGTCGTCATTTACATTCTGGTTTACGTGTTGGTCGTGACGCGCCTGCGAGGCGTAAGAATCCGCGAGACGACGCACCCCCGCGAGAGTGTCCGCGAAGCGCTGACTGAAGGGTGGGCATTCATCCGCGAAGTGCCAACGTTTCGTTTCCTGACGCTCTCCATGATTGCGGCGGGCATGGCAATTACCATCGTCGAGTTCCGCTTTCTGGCCGACTCGAACAGCGCCTTCCACGACCCGGCCAGCTTCCAGACCTTCTACAGCCTGTACAAGATCGGCTTGGCTGGGGGCGGGCTTGCCATTCAGAGTTTGCTGACCAGCCGGATCATCAACCGGATGACGCTGAAGAATGCTTTCTTCATCCTGCCTGTAGCGCTGGTGGCCGGCACGCTGGCGCTGATCGCCTGGCCGGGGATCGCCACCAGCACCATTGCGCGCGCGACGACCCGCATCCTGCAGAATACCGACGAGTCGGCGCGCAAGTCCTTCCAGGCCCTGGTTCCGGAGGAACGCAGGGGCCGTGTCAGCATGTTTATGGACAGCTACCTGTACGCCATCGGCACGATTATCGGCTCCCTTGTTACCGGCGCGGTGATTCTGGTCGGCATCGGAGTCAGGAGCACCTCCGACTATTACGTGTACATTGGTGCGGCGCTGCTGGCGTCGGTTGTCGCAACCTGGGCGATTGCCCGCGTGCGCACGACCTACGACACCAGCATGTTGAACTGGCGGCTGAAGCGCCGCCAGCGCGGAGCCAGCGTGCTGGACAAACTCGAATTTTGATCAAGGAACCCGACAATGAACACCCTCGTACATACAAACGACCTGACCATTCACGACATCACTGGCGGCAAGGTCGAGCGCCTGGCGGCGATGCTCGACCTGATGAGAGCACTGTTTCCCCAGTATGCCCACAATCTGCCGCGCGTCCGGCAGCGCGCCTATCAGGCCCCGGACGCCGATCCGCGCTGCATCAACCACCAGTGGTTGGCCGAAGTGGACGGCAATGCGGCGGGCCTGATCAGCTTTAAGTACGTTCATGCGTATAACCTGGGCCTGCTGATCTATCTGGCGGTCAAACCGGAATACCGGTTGCCCTTTGACGACGTGCCGTGCCGCCTGTCGGAGATTCTGCTGATCAGCGCGCTCGACCAGCTTCAGATCGACGCACAGTGGTCGGGACGGCGTGGGCCGGTACACCTGGCCGCCGAGGTGGAATACCCGGAACTGGTGGAACGCTACAAGCACTACGGGTTTGTCGAACTGCCCGTCGAGTATTATGAGCCGCCCACCTCCTACGAGCCGGGCGCATTCCGGCCTGAGATGGAAGCAGGCATAGATGCCTATCGCCCGATGTATTTAGGGGTCTTCCCGGCGCGAGGTGTTGCGATTGATCCCGCCGACGGGGACACCTTGCGGAGCGTGCTGCTGGCTTTTTATGTCGAACATTACGGTTTGCCCGAAGACCATTGGGCGATCCAGCGTGCCCTGCAAACATTTTGCCAGGAGTCGTAAAAGGAACCATCAAGGAGTCACGGATGAATACCCAGAGCCTCAGGATCGAGCGACGAGCCAGGGAGGCTGCTCTGGCCGAAGCGGCAGCCAGAAAGTTTTCAACCGCCGATGCTTTCGCGCTGCTGTGCGGCCTTGTGCTGCTGGTTGCCTTCGTGGTCTTGCCCTGGTTTAACCTGAAAGATGGCAGCCTGACAGGCCTGAATCTGCTGCTTACGCGATCAACCACGCAGGGGACGGCTGCCCTGTTCCTGGTCCCGGTCACGATTGTCGTGGGCAGCCTGGCGGCGCTGTTGGGGCTGCTCAACCCGTACCATCGACGCGCCGCTTCTCTATGGATATTCCTGGCGAGTCTGGTGACACTGTTTTACTATGGCTACACGCTTTTCCAGACTAGCCAGAAGCCTGTGCCGGTCAATTACGTTGCGCCCGGTTTCTGGATCGCGCTTGTGGCCGCCGCCGGGCTGTTTATCCAGATCGTGATCCCGCGCGCGGCGCTGGACATTCCGTTCATCGGGTTGTCGGTCAAATTGCTGATCGGTTTCACGGTGCTGTTCAGCGTTGTCTTTGCCGGAGCCTACGTCTGGTTTTACACCTTTGCGACTAACGTAGCGATGACACGCATCGTCGAAGACCTGCGCAACACCTTGCACGCCACCGCCAGTGGCGTCGATGTCGATTCTTTTGTCGGGCTTGTCAAAGACGGCCAGCCGCGCGCCGACGGGTTGAGCGACGATCCGCGTTACTGGAGCCACCTGCAATGGCTGGCGAAGATCATCGACGTGGAGCCGCGCGCGCTGACATATAGCTACGTGCGGGGTGAAAAACCGCGCGAGATCATCTTCATCGGAAGCTGTAGCTGGCTGGGCGATTGTGGTCACAAACTCGACCCCGGCGCAGGAGCCAAGTTCAAGGAACACTACATTGCCAACAGCAACCCGATTCTGAACGGCCTGGTCGCGGAATCTATCGACGCCAAACAGCCTTATACCGACAAATGGGGGAGCTGGATCTCCGGCTACGCGCCGATCAAAAACGCCCGGGGTGAGTCCGTTGGGGCTGTGGGCGTGGACTTTGAAGCAAGCTACGTCTTTCAGGTTCAGCAGGCAGTTCTGGACAGCACCCTTCCGGCTTTTGTCATCACCTATGCTATCCTGTTTGTTCTGGTGTTGGGCTTTTCGCGCATTTTTACCCGGCCCGTCATCCGGCTGACGCGGGCGGCTGAATTGATCGGCGAGGGCAATTACGAGCAGGACCTATCCAGCATTCGCACAGGAATTTCTCGGGACGAAATCGGCATTCTGGCCGAGGTTTTCCAGATCATGGTCGATAAGGTCCGCCAGCGCGAAGAAAATCTGAAGCAGCAAGTCCAGGAACTGAAGATCGAGATTGACGAAGTGAAACGCACCAAGCAGGTCGGCGAAATCGTCGAATCGGAGTTCTTCAAGGACTTGCAGATGAAAGCGCGCAAAATTCGTGAGCGCAGCCAGCAGACGCAAAGTCAAGCCAGTGGTTCGGCCTCACCAGAGGAAGGGACATCCAATCCACCGGCAGGGTAACTGACCAACCCCGCCCTTTGTACTTCGGAGGATCACACAGATGCAGGTTGGCCTGACTTACGATTTGATCGACGATTATGCCGGACGGAAGGACATTCCGCCCGATCTGTGCATGGAATTCGATACAGAAGCCACCATCCAGGCCATTCAAGAAGCCATTGAGCAGCTCGGACATCAGGTACGGCGGATCGGCAACATTTACCAGCTCGTGAAATTCCTGGCAGCGGGCGGTTCCGTCGATCTGGTCTTCAACGTGGCAGAAGGGTTGTGGGGCCGGGCGCGCGAGGCGCAGGTAGGCGCGCTGCTGGAAGCCTACCGAATCCCCTATACACTATCCGATCCGCTGACGATGGCGCTCTGCCTGGATAAGGCCATGACCAAGCGCATCTGGCAGCGCGAAGGGTTGCCGACGCCGGCCTTCGTGGTGATCGGCGACCTGGCTGACATCGATCAGGCGACATCGAGCCTGCCCGACTTTCCGCTGTTTGTGAAGCCGGTACACGAAGGCTCTTCGATGGGCATTGGCCCGCAATCGATTGTGACCGGCGCACAGGCGCTTTATGAACGGGTTCAATTCATCCTTGAACAGTACAAGCAGCCTGCGTTGGTGGAGGAATACTTGCCGGGCCGTGAATTCACGGTGGGCATTCTGGGCAATGGCTCGAAAGCCAGAGTCCTGGGTGTGACCTCGCGGATCGAGGCCGTGCTGGTCAGCGACGGCTCTCAGAAAGAAAAATGGACGGATCAAACCGTCGAGCCGATAGCCAAAGGGCCGCTGCGAGACCAGCTTGAGGACCTCGCCCTGCGGGCGTACCGGGCGGTTGAGTGCAAAGACGCGGGACGGCTGGATACGCGGCTGGATAAAGATGGCAGACCGTACCTGCTCGAAATCAATGCACTCATGGGCCTGCGGCCTAAAAGCTCTGCGCTGCCCATCATCGCCCGGCAAGCAGGCATGGCCTACCCACAGTTGATTGCCGAAATCCTGCAACACGCCATAGAACGCTGGGGACTGGCATAACCTTTCCACTCCTGAAGCTACGCTCATCTGACGCTTATCGCCCGACGAACACACCTATGCTACCATCTCGTGGTGTATGAATTCTGCCATCAGGAGCACAACTGAATGCACAGTCGCAATCGTGTTTCGATCATCGCTTTGTTGTTGTCCTTCAGTCTGCTTGGCATGGCACTGGTGACACCATCAGATGGACAGGTGAATGCGCGCAAGCCATTGCAAGCCAGCCCCACCGCCAGTTTTGGCGCCGTCATCGGCGGCGGAACGACTATCGCTACGGCGTCGCCGACCAGCAACGTGACCCCTACCCCGCTGCCTACGCTGCGCGCCGATCTGATGGGTATCCAGGTCTATGCCAATCTTCAGCAGGACCTGTGGTTTGGAACCGTAGATCGCGCCCAATTCATGGGTTTCAAATGGATCAAGATTCAGCTCTCGTGGAAAGAATTGGAACCGAACGTCAAAGGCCAGTTCTCGCCACAGATGGCTGTGCTCAAAGAAAACACAATCTACGCCGGACGGCGTGGTTTCAAGATCCTTCTGAGCATTGCCAAAGCACCGGACTGGGCGCGCCCGGCCAACGCGCGCGGTCAACGCGACGGCCCGCCCGCCAATCCTCAAGACCTGAGTGACATCATCACCGAAGTCCTGAATCAGTTCGGCACCGACTACATCAATGCGTTCGAGATCTGGAACGAGCCGAATACCGCCGCCGAATGGACGGGGGCATCGCCGGATGGGGCGACCTACATGAAGTACTTCAATGCGGGCTTGAAGGCTGTGCGCGCCAAATCGGCTACGATGCCTGTCATCACCGCTGGCCCTGCGCCCCAGGGCAGCGCAGACCGGCAGTGGCTGCAACAGCTTTACGACGCAGGTCTACCCAAAAGCGATCCGACGATTGCCATCGGCGTCCACCCTTACGGCTGGGCGAACCCGCCGGATGCACGCTGCTGCACGCAGCAGCCGGGCGTAACGGGTTGGTTCGAAGACCGCAGTTTCTATTTCCTGGACACGATCACCGACTATCGCGCGATCATGGTTAAGAATGGGCACGAGCAGGGCAAGCTGTGGGCCACCGAGTTTGGCTGGGCTACGTTCAAAGGGCTGCACTTCAAAGATCATGTCAAGGGGCCAGCCGCCATTCCACCGGCAGAGAACGAACTGGCCTGGATGAACGTCCTGACCGAAGACCAGCAGGCAGATTACATTGTGCGGGCTTTTCAGCTTGCACAGACCGGCGAACTGGCGAGCTTCATGGGGCCGATGTTCCTGTGGAATATGAACTTCAGCACGCTACCCGGCTACGTAAACGAAGACAAGCCAAGCCTGCCGGAGGCAGGTTTTTCGGTGCTAGACAACGACTGGAATACCCGGCCAGCCTACTTGCGTTTGCAGGCTGCGCCGAAACAATAAGCAGCTAGATTTGGGGGCAGGCGCAGACCTGCCCCGCACTACTTCTCTGGCGTGGGAGGCACTTCCCCGTTCTTGCCGGTGGTGGACTCAACTTTCTGGGTATCGTCCGCGCCTTCCAGGCCGCGCCGGAACTCGCGGATAGCCGTTCCCAGCTCACCGCCGAGTTTGCCAACGCGCCCGCCGCCAAACAGCACCAGCACGATTGCCAGAACAATCAGCAGCCCTACAGGGGTAACATGAGGCATTTTATCCTCCTAAGTACCAAGCCACACGCTCAATTCATTTATGTGTATTATACTCTGGTTGCCAGCATAACGGCATCCTGAATGGCAGTTAATTATAAATCGCGGCGAGCAAGCAACAAAAAACCCCTCTGATTGAGGGGTGCTTCGGAGTGGCGACGACGGGATTCGAACCTGTGACCAAGGGCTTATGAGTCCCCTGCTCTACCGCTGAGCTACGTCGCCAAATGGGTTGGAACACGAAAAATTCTACCAGATCGGCGCGACTTGTCAATCCTGTTTCTGTAGGATGCGCCCCCTCTGGGCCTCTTTGAAGCGGAGGGGGCCGAGAAGTCAGATCATGCAGATCATTTCGTAGAAGTTGTGGCCGGAGTCCGGCGATACAGAGTCACGTCGATGGTCATCAACCCGCTGGTCAGGTTGACGGCTGTGACCTTATAGGGGCCATACTTGAATTCCCGGCGAAGCGAATCGCGCACGAAATCGCGGATGCGGAAGAAGGCCGTGTTGATCTCGTAGCGCACGGCGTTGGATACCGGCTGGCCGTCGTGGGTCGCGCTTTTCAGCACCCAGTAGACATTGCCCGCCACAATCTTCGGAACCCAGACGGAAACGGTGGCGATAGCTTCCTTGTGCGGTAGCGTGACGGTTGCAGCGATGCTTACGTCGCCATCCTCAATAGTCACGTGGACATTGCTGATACTGCGTCGCACCGGATTCGTGACCCAGTAGCTGGCGTTGATCTGCGCTTCGGTGATGGTAATGGTCTTGGTTTCGGTGGCTGCGCTGGCGAAACTTGCCGGGAGTGCCAGCGTGAGGATAGTCGCCACCGCCACCAGGAGCATCATCGCTTTCGTTTTCATCGCTTCTAGCCCTTTCTGCTGTGTATGTGATGTCGTCCGTTCACAATCATCAGGCTAAAGGGCGGGTGTTATCGAACTATGAAACGAGTCGCGCTCCTTTGTAAAATCCTTGAATCTACTCGAACGACCAGTCTTTGATGATCCGATCCAGCAGGGCGGTGCGGCGCGGGATGCTGCTGATGATCACCTGTTCGTGTGCGGCATGTGCGCCCTCACCCATCGGGCCAAGCCCGTCCAGGGTGGGTACGCCGATGCCCGCCGTGATGTTGCCGTCGCTGCCGCCGCCGCTGCCATCTTCCGGTAAATCGAAGCCGAGCCTGGCCGCAATGGCTTTGGCCTGCTCGTAATTGCGAATCATGGTGGCATCGCGCTCCATCGGCGGACGCGGTGCTGTTGTTTGCGAGACTTCAATCGTCGCGCCCTTCAGTACCGGCTGCAATTGCCGCAGCGCCTGAGCGATGCGCTCCGATTCGGCTTTGGTCAGGTAGCGCACGTCCACGCTGGCCGTCGCTTCCGCCGGAATGACGTTGGCTGCCGTGCCACCATGCACTACCGTCACCGAGACCGACGTACCGATGTCCATGCGCGCCAGGTCGCTGATGCGAAGCGTCTGGTGCGCCAGTTCGACGACGGCATTGATGCCTTTTTCGGGTGCATTGCCCGCGTGCGAGGACAGCCCTTTGACGTGGACGGCGTACTGAGCAATGCCCTTGCGCCACGTCTTGAGGCCGGAATTGGGCGCGGCAAACTCCATGACCAGGCACAGCCCAACCTGCCGGGCAAGCTGCTCGATGAGTTCCCTTGAGTGGAAACTGCCCGTCTCTTCGTCACTGGTGAAGAGCGCCCACACCGGACGATCCGGGAATTCGCCACGATTCCGCAGACCCTGGATGGCGGACAGCACCAGGGCGATACTGCCCTTCATGTCCCAGGTGCCGGGGCCGATCAGTCTGTCGCCCTCGACGTGGACGGGACGATTGGCAAGCGTGCCAAGCGGCCACACCGTATCCATGTGCATCATGAACATGAGCGGCTTGCCAGGACGATCCGCGTTCCATTTCGCCAGCAGGATGTCGCCCACCTTCTCACGTGGGAAGCGTTCCACGCTCGCGCCCATCGATTTCAGTTTGTCTTCGAGATACCGTCCCAGGCGATCAACGTGTTCTTTATCACTGGTGGGCGTTTCATAGTTTGCCAGGGTTGTCGTCAGCGCCACAATGTCGTTGACGCGCTGCTCGTAATAGTGCACCAGCGGATGGGCCTGATTGCTCACAAAAAGCCTCCAAGTAGGGTTCTTTAACGCACCCGGATAATCATATCAGACTCGATACACGGCGTACAGCTATTCGGGCGCAAGCGGGTCAGAGATACATCGCCTGCGCCTGGGCGAGGCGTTAAAACGTAGAAATGGGCCGAAGGATGCCGCCTCCGGGCACCACAAGCGGATTGAGCAAGCGGGCGCTTTATCCTTCTGGCGAAGGTTCCAGTTCGTCGCCGACGGGCTGTTCTGGCACTTGCCGCACCGTCGCGTGCAGGAACTGGAAATCATTGCGTGGAGCCATCATCTCCTGAATCTCCACGATTTCAAACGTATAGTGGCCGATATCGACCCGATCTCCGACCTTTGGCCGCTCAACCGAATTGATGATTGCGCCAGGGTGCTGGCTTCCGATCACCACGTAGCTGACTTTATAGATCATCGGGGGGCGTCCTTGCGGTTATTCCGCGTTGGGATCAAGGTTCCGGTGACGCAGCTTAAACGACAGATCGACGGCCATGTTGCGCATGACCGTGTAGCCGATGGCTTTGTCCTCGTCACACAACCTGGTGAATGCATCGCGGTCAATGACGTCGACGATAGTACCATTGCGGATGGCGCGAACCGTCGCCGAACGTTTCCCATAATCGATGAGGGCCATCTCGCCGAAAAGCTGGCCCTGGCCGAGATAGACCTGGGAGCGGGGCTTGCCGCTTTCGCTCTCCACAAGAATCTCAACCTGTCCTTGCCGAATCAGGAACAACCTGTCGCCGTCATCACCCTGAGCGAAAATAGTATCATTCGCGTTGTAGACAAGCTCGTGGCTGATGTCGATCAGCCGTTGAAGCTGCTCGTCCGTCAGGCCGATGAACAAATCGACGGCCTTGAGCAGATTCAATAAATCTTTAGGGTCATTCATAAAGTTTCTCCGCGCTGGAGCGGCATCCACTACGCTATTACCATGCCGATTGTACTCATTTCACGATTCACGTACAAGGCACACGCTGCCTTTGTGATCCCCTAAAAGTGGAGGAAATAACGCGCCAGGACACCGCCATAGACAAGCCACATCACCGTACTAATGAGCAGACCTATGCGCGGGTAGCGAATGGAGAATAGAGCCAGCGGTAGCAATAAACTGTAGATCTTGATATAGGGAACAAAGAAAAGCCACGCGAGGATACTCAACACCGGGTCACGTCGCCGGAACGCCATCCAGCCCAACACAGCGCCAATAGCAAGCGACACAGGAACTGGCATCAGGCTGAGTGGCGCGATGTTGTATTCTCTTTGCATCTGGGAAGACATGTAATAAAGCAAAGGTGTGATCCAATTGCCCCAGATGACCAACGAAAGCAGCAAGACGACCAGTGAGACGATGATGGCTCGAACCAGATCGCGGGTCTTAAAACTCAGCCATACCCCGAGTGCCGTCTGGGGCTTGAGCAACAAGAGTGGGCCGCTCCACATCGCCGGAACTAAGAGACCGAGGCAAGCCAACCAATCAATGTTCAATTCAAGCGCCGAGTCAAAAGCGATGAAGGAGGTCAGCGCCAGCAGAACGATCCGTTGATTGCCTTTGAACTTGTAAATAACGGCTGTCAGGATGGCAAAATACAGAGCAAGCTGCAGTAATACCGCGATGTCCAGGGGAAGCAAGGCAAAGGGCAACAGGAATAAGGCTGCCCAGGGCGGATTCACAAAATAGATCTCATAGGGGTTTACAAGATGCAACGGTGCCTGTGTAAATGTAACTCGTTGATCGTACCAAACCGGGATCAGATTCGTTCCTCGGAACCACAGCGCTACCAGCCACCAGAAAAGCGCCAAACCCTGGGAAATAATCAGGGATTTCCGAAATTCATTGCTGACAACAATTTGAGACAATTCTCTTGAGAGAGATGCCGCCACAACCATCATCCTGGTGAAAGATTGCGTTCGTAACAACTTAAGCAGAAGTACGGCAAATTTGCAAACCCATAAAGGCGCTACAATTGATGCTTGTTTTTCACTGCTGGACGGGCGAGGTACGGGAGGGCGCGAAGAACTGTGCCCGGAGGGCCAGATGATTCAACGGATTGCAGTGTTGACCAGCGGTGGGGATGCACCGGGCATGAACGCCGCGATACGTTCGGTGACGCGCACCGCGCTGGAACAGGGTTGGGAAGTCTTCGGCGTCCGCCAGGGATACGCCGGGCTGCTGGGCGCGACGTTCGTGCCGCTGAATGCGCGCAGTGTGGGCGGCATTATTCAGCAGGGCGGTACGGTGCTGGGCAGCGCACGCAGCCAAGAGTTTATGACGGAGGCAGGCCGCAAGAAGGCGCTTCATCACCTGGCCGAACAGGGCATTGATGCTCTAGTGGTCATTGGCGGGAACGGATCACAGACCGGCGCTTATGCGCTGTCGCAGATGGGCTTCCCGGTCAATGGGGTGGCTTCAACCATCGACAACGACCTGGTTGGCTCGGACATCACCATTGGCGTGGACACGGCCCTGAACATTGCACTTGAAGCCATTGATCGCCTAAAGGTGACGGCTTCGTCACACCACCGTGCCTTTTTGATCGAAGTGATGGGCCGCAAAAGCGGCTACCTGGCGCTGATGGCAGGCATCGCGGGCGGCGCGGAAGCGATAGTTATTCCCGAATTCGAGACGACACCGGAACAGGTTGCCGACGTGATCCGGATATCATATGAGCGCGGAAAATCTCACGCAATTATTGTGGTGGCGGAAGGCGCAACCTATGATGCTGACAAGCTGGTACAGTATTTCGCCAAACGGGATGAGCTTGGGTTTGAACTACGTGCGACCACACTCGGCCACATCCAGCGCGGCGGCGCGCCCGGTGCTTTCGATAGACTGCTGGGCACACGTCTGGCCGCCTGTGCCGTCGAGGCGCTGGCGAGGGGCGAATACGGCGTGCTGGCTGGCTCCATCGGCGGCAGGATGACAACCACGCCCCTGGCGGAGATTGTTGGCAAAACGAAGGCGCTCGATCCCGACCTGGTGCGCCTGGCGGGCATTCTGGCGCGGTGATGGCGGCTCACCTCACCCCCTGCCCCCTCTCCGCAGGCAGAGAGGGCGAACCGACCAGCGAAGACTCCCCTCTCCACAGGGTGGAGAGGGGTTGGGGGTGAGGCGCCTCAGTCCTGGTTCTGGTTGGCGCTTGTACGCACCTTCAACTATACTTGCGGGGGAATGGGCGACTACTCTGGACCTATCGAGGCGGCGGCGTGGCTGGTGAACGCATACTTGTGGTTGACGATAGCAAAGAAAACCGCGAGTTCATCATCGACTATATTCTGAAACCGAATGGCTTTGAGCCGCTTCAGGCCCGCGATGGGGTGGAAGGCATGGAGCTGGCCCGCCGCGCCGCGCCCGACTTGATGCTGCTCGATCTGCAAATGCCGCGCCTGGATGGGACAGGAGTCCTGACGGCGCTGCGCCGCGAAAACCTCAATATTCCTGTGATTCTGATGACGTTTCACGGCTCCGAAGAAATTGCCATTGAGGTGTTCCGGCTTGGTGTGCGCGATTACGTCAAGAAGCCGTATACGCCCGAAGAAATGCTGGCGGCGATTGACGGCAGCCTGACAGAAGTCCGGCTCCGCAAAGAGAAAGATGCGCTGACCAGCCGCTTGCTCAACGCCAACCGCGAACTGCACAGCCGCATCAAGGAATTGAATACGCTGTACAGCATCGGCAAGAGCGTCACGTCGCTGCTCAACCCGACACAACTGCTGGCGCGCGTGGTCGAGGCGGCCACCGTCGTCACCAATGCCGAACAGGGCAGCCTGCTGCTGGTGGAGGGCGAGAACCTGGTGATGCGCGCTGTCAAGCGCCGCAACGACCAGCACGCCAGGCCAGTCGCCGAGATCAGCCAGGATCGCCTGGCGGAACGGGCTGTGCGCACCGGCAAGCCGCTGTCGCTGACACCGCAGGAATTGGCTGCGCTCAAGGAGAAAAACCCGAACGCGCCGTCGGCGGTAATGGTCGTGCCCATGCTGGTCAGTGACCGCGTGATCGGGGCGCTGGGCGTCGAGAACATCACCAACACAGCCCGCGTGTTCAGCGATCATGACGGAGCGCTGCTTTCGGCGCTTGGCGATTACGCGGCCATTGCCATTGAGAATGCCCGCAACTTTCAGCAGCTTGAGGAAGTCAAAGAACGCGAGAAGATGGCGATCCGGGGCGCATTCGAGCGCTACGTCGCGCCGAGCGTGGTGGATCGCGTGCTGCGCAGCCCGGACGAAATGAGGCTCGGCGGACACCGGCGCGAGATCAGCGTCCTATTCGCCGATATCCGGGGCTATACCACGTTTGCCGAGCAGGCCGCGCCGGAACACGTCGTCGAACTGCTCAACCAATATTTTGCGCTGGCAACCGACATCATCTTTGCGCGGGAGGGCACGCTCGACAAATTCCTGGGCGACGCGGTGATGGCCTTCTTCAACGCGCCCGAAGACCAGGAGGATCACCCCTATCGCGTGGTGGATGCGGCCCTGGCATTGCAATCCGCCGTCAGCGAATTGAACTCGATGCGCGGCGGCGATGCGCTGACGTTCGGGATCGGCATCACGATGGGCGACGCGGTGGTGGGCAACGTCGGCACGCCGCGCGCCATGAACTACACGGCCATTGGCGATACAGTGAACCTTGCCAAGCGCTTGCAGGAGCGTGCCGAACCGGGCCAGATTCTAGTCGAAGAGAGCGTGATTGCACGGTTGGGTGACCTGGTGCAGGCCGAGAAAATTGGCGAGATGCAGGTGAAGGGCCGCAAGGAGCCGGTGATCGTCTACGCGCTGCACGGGCTGGCGTAGCTCGCTCAACACTCACATTCGTTTCAAAGGGCGAATTTAACGTGAACAACGCCTTGTTCAAGCTATTATAAATTGGGGCGTTACGATGCGCCTGCCTATGTCAGCCCGACTCCCTGACCTGCACGCGCCAGACCGACTCGCCGCGCACATTATCGACTGAAAAGACTATCGGCCAGGTCGTCAGGCGTTGTTTCTTGCCGACGTACCACACGCGCGATGGTTTCCCCCGGCACGACGCAAGCAGCGGCGGGTGATAGGCGGGGGACTCGCCCGGTGTGGCGAACCATATACCGTCCATCCAGGGAACAAACAGCCAGCCCGCTGCATCCTCTTTCTTGAATACAACTGCCTGTTGGAATTTGGCGGGCGGGTAGCGCGTATAAAACAGATAGGCCATGTACGCCGAGAAAGTGGGTTCCAGCCAGATTTCATCGCAGGGATCGGCGTGCGCCGTTAAATAGGCCAGGGCGGGGCGCAGGCCGACACTGTACGGCAACGTATCCGGCGGGTCGGTGCTTTCCAGCAGCGACGGCGAAAAATAGGCTTGCAGAAACGATGCAGCAAAGCAGACCAGCAGGACAAGCCCCGGCGCGACGCCTGCGTAGAGCACGGCTCGCCGTTTGAATCGGGTCTGCGCCAGCCATTCGAGGATGACGACGGCTCCAGAACCAGCCAGCAGTTCGGGCAGCGGCAGGAAATTGATCTCGCGGTGGCTGCTTGCACCGGAGGTCAGGCTGGCCGCCAGCGGAAAGGTGGCGAACCAGATGCCGAGCAGCAATGGCAGGCGGAAACCGAGTCGTTCGGAAAGCCAGGGCCGCTTCGCCAGCGCGATGGCAGCAGCGATCCACAGCACTCCCTCCAGCCAGAACAACTCCCCAATGCCAAAGCCCGCAGGGGCTTCTATCGAGCGGTTCAGCCCGGTCAGGAACAGGCCGATAGGACTATATTGGAGGGTATATTGCAGCACAATCGAAAGCGCCCCGTCCGGCTTGCCGATCAGGGTTAGCTCGGCAAAATGGCGTTGGAGCAGCGGCCCGTGCAGGATTTGATCGACCAGGAGTGGGCTGATGAGTAACAAGTACAGCCCGATCCACAGCGCAGCCAACCTGCGCCTCTGCCAGAAACAGGCGTGGGCAGACAACAGACACGTCGCCACCAGCAACGGGCCTTGTAGCTTCATGGGTTCGTAAGCCAGCGTCAGCAAGGCGAAACACAAGGCACAGAGCGCTGCCCAGGTCAGGCGACCTCGCCGCGGAGCCACGTCTGCCCGCAGGACATTCGTGAGGCGAGTGAAAGTGTACAAGGATAGAACGGTGAACAGCGGCACGCTGCCGAGCGGGTAGGCCATCCGGCTGAAGTTCACTGCCCAGGGATCAATCGCCAGAAAGAGCGCCGCCAGCAGGCCCGCAGCGGGGCCAAACCAGCGCCGCCCCAGGATCGCCGTGCCAAAGACCGCGCCAATGCCCATCAACGCATAGGGCAGGCGGGCGCTGAACTCATCCGGGCCGAGCAGGCCGACGACAGGCGCGGACAGATAGATGGGCAGCGCTGGCGCATAATCGTTGAAACGGCGCACGTGCAGCGGCAGTACATTGCCATGCTGGTCGGCTCCTGTCGTCCACAGGCTCCACGCCTCGTAGCCGGACGACATCTCATCGACAGTGAAACTCTGCGGATAGTCTCCCAGGCGATACAGCCGGATGCACGCGGCGAAGGCTGTGATGACGATCAACCCGATCCAAAAAAGGCGTGGCCTGATTGATGGACTGTCGGTGGCGGAATGGTTAGTCAATCGAAATTCACCTCACGGCGTAGTGCGGCGGCGTTATTATAGTGGCTTATGACCATCAACATTGATCGCTGCTATTGTGAACAGAAGACCTTTGCCTATCTGATCGAGCTGGCGCGGCGCGAAAAGCTGAACGTGCGCGACCTGGCGGGGCGCGAAGGCTGCGGTACGCACTGCGGCTGGTGCATCGCCTATCTGCGCCGGGGACTGCGCACGGGTGAAACCGCCTTCGATTACCTGCTGCCCAAAGAGGGACTCGATTCGGAGGATGCAGCGGTTTGAATTGTCGCTCTGCACAAGTGCATTTTTCTTTCCCGGATGTAACATTTCACCTGGATTCCTGAGTAATAAGAGGACAGCTTGAAAGCGATCATCGTACTGGAAGATGGCAGCCTGTACCCCGGCGAAGGTTTTGGCGCGCAGGGGATGCAGGTCGGCGAGGTGGTCTTTAACACCTCCATGACGGGCTACCAGGAACTGCTAACCGATCCCTCGTATTATCGCCAGATCGTCGTCAATACGGTGTCGCACGTCGGTAACGTCGGCGTCAACGCGGACGATCCCGAGTCGGCGCGTATCTGGGTGGCGGGTTTTGCCATCCGCGCGCTGAGTCCGGTGGTCAGCAACTGGCGGGCCAGCGCCACGCTGGACGAGTATCTGCGCGCGCAGAATGTGATCGGCATCGCCGAGGTCGAAACGCGCGCCCTGGTGCGTCACCTGCGCACGCGCGGGGTGATGCGCGGCGTGATCGCGCACGGCGAAGCGGCAGACGATCCGCAGGCGTTGATCGCGGAAGCGCAGCGTTGGCCCGGCATGGATGGTCTCGATCTGGCGAAAGAAGTGACCTGCCAAGTACCCTACACCTGGGAGGAATCGACGGACGCACGCTGGTATCGCCATGCGCCCGGCAGCGTTTCGGAAAACGTGCTGGCACGCGGGCACATCGTCGCCTACGATTTCGGAATCAAGCGCAACATCCTGCGCCTGCTGACGGATCGCGGCTTCCGCGTCACTGTTGTCCCGGCGACAACAACCGCCGCCGAAACACTGGCCCTGCACCCCGATGGCGTGTTCCTCTCCAACGGGCCGGGCGACCCCGCCGCTGTGACCTACGCCATCGACGCCATCCGCGACCTGCTCGGCAAGGTTCCGATCTTCGGGATTTGCCTGGGCCACCAACTGCTCGGACTGGCGCTCGGCGGCAAAACACACAAGCTGCTGTTCGGACACCGGGGCGGCAACCAGCCCGTCCGCGACCCGGAGAGCGGCGCGGTGACGATTACGGTGCACAATCACGGCTTTGCCGTGACCGAGGGCACCTTGCCGGAAGACGTAACAGTGACACGTGTCAATTTGAATGACGGCTGCATCGAAGGGCTGCGCTCGGATAGGTATGGCGCGTTCAGCGTGCAGTACCACCCTGAAGCCTCGCCTGGCCCGCACGACGCGCTGGATTTGTTCGATGAGTTTGTGCGGCTGGTGGAACGTAGACGGATGTTCAGCGCCCTGGGCTAAAGCCCGACGTTTTCACAGATTGCAGGAACATGCCCAAACGAACTGACCTCCATACTATCCTCGTCATCGGCTCCGGCCCGATTGTGATCGGCCAGGGCTGCGAATTCGACTACAGCGGCGTCCAGGCGTGCAAGGCGCTGCGCCGCGAAGGCTACCGCGTTGTGCTGATCAACAGCAACCCGGCGACCATCATGACCGATCCCGAATTTGCCGACGCGACCTACATCGAGCCACTGACGCCGGACGTGCTGCGCCTGATCATCGCGCAGGAGGAACCCGACGCACTGCTGCCGACGATGGGCGGGCAGACGGCCCTCAACCTGTCAATGGCGCTCTACAACGACGGCACGCTGGCCGCACATGGCGTCGAGTTGATCGGCGCGACGGCGGAGGCCATCGACATCGCCGAAGATCGCAAACGCTTCAAAGAGGCTATGACCGAGATCGGGCTGGAAACGCCGCGCAGCGAGGTCGTCAACTCGGTGCAGGCGGCCCTGAATGCTGCCGACCAGATCGGCTACCCGGTGCTGATCCGGCCCTCGTTCACGCTGGGTGGCAGCGGCGGCGGCGTGGCGAACAACCCCCACGAACTGCGGCGCGTGGCGGGCAATGGCCTGAGCGAAAGCCCGGTACACGAGGTCTTGATCGAGCAGTCCGTCCTCGGCTGGAAAGAGTACGAACTCGAAGTCATGCGGGACCGCAAGGACAACTTCGTGGTCGTCTGCTCCATCGAGAACATCGACCCGATGGGCGTCCACACCGGCGACAGCATCACCGTCGCGCCCGTGCAAACGCTGACTGACCGCGAACTGCAAAACCTGCGCGACATGGCCCGGCTGATCATCCGTCGCGTCGGGTTGGAAACAGGCGGCGCGAATGTGCAGTTTGCCGTTAACCCGCAGGATGGGCGCGTCTTCGTGATCGAGATGAACCCGCGTGTGTCGCGTTCGTCAGCGCTGGCGAGCAAGGCGACGGGCTTCCCCATCGCCAAGATCGCGGCGCTGCTGGCCGTCGGCTACACATTGGACGAAATCCCCAACGACATCACCCGCAAGACGCCCGCCAGCTTCGAGCCGTCCCTCGATTACGTCGTGGTCAAGATTCCGCGTTGGAACTTCGAGAAATTTAAGGGCGTTGACCCAACGCTCGGCCCACAGATGAAAGCGATTGGCGAGGTGATGGCAATCGGGCGGACGTTCCCCGAAGCGCTGCAAAAGGCGATCTGCGGGTTGGACATTGGGATGTATGGGTTCGGATTCCAACCAGTGGAAGTTTCACCTGAAGCACTGCGTGTCCCGACAGCACAACGGCTATATCACGCGGTATCAGCACTGAGAGGCGGGAAGACCGAAGATGAAATTGCTTCGTTGACTCAATATGATACATGGTTTGTTGACCAGCTAAGTGGCATCAACCAGGAAACGAGTACGGTATTTGACAGGCTTCCCGTTGGAGGTTGGCTGCATTTTAAGCGGCAGGGGCTTTCTGACCACTTGCTTGGTGAACTTCTCAACTCGGATGAACTGCGGGTACGCGAGGCACGCAAAAAAGCTGGCGTCAAGGCCAACTTCTACCGCGTTGATACCTGCGCGGCGGAGTTTGAAGCCTTCACGCCTTACCTGTACAGCACCTACGAGCGCGACTGCGAAGCCAACCCCTCGGATCGCAAGAAGGTCGTGATCCTGGGCGGCGGCCCCAACCGGATCGGGCAGGGCATCGAGTTCGACTACTGCTGCGTCCACGCCTGTTTTGCGCTGCGCGAACTCGGCTTCGAGACGATCATGATCAACTGCAACCCGGAGACGGTCAGCACCGACTACGACACGGCGGATCGGCTGTACTTCGAGCCGCTGACCTTTGAGCACGTCATGAACGTGATCGACACCGAGAAGCCGGACGGTGTGCTGGTGCAGTTCGGCGGGCAGACGCCCCTCAATATCGCGCAGCAGCTTCACGAGGCAGGCGCGCCGATCTGGGGCACGGCCATCGAGGCCATCCAGACGGCGGAGGATCGCCAATCGTTCAATGCCTTCATGGCTGATCTGGATATTCCGCAGCCGGAGGGCCGGACGGCGCGCTCGCCGGAGGAAGTGCTGGCCGCCGCCGAAGCGATTGGCTACCCGGTGCTGGTACGGCCCTCGTTCGTCCTGGGTGGGCGCGGCATGGCGATCTGCTATGACCGGGCGGTGCTGGAAGGCGTATTGCAACAGGACATTGCCTGGGATGGCAAACCCGTCCTGATTGATCGATACCTGGAAGACGCTTTCGAGATCGACGTGGACGCGCTGGCGGACGGCGAGCGCGTGACCATCGGCGGGATCATGCAGCACATTGAGGAGGCGGGCGTGCACTCCGGCGACAGCGCCTGCGTGCTGCCGCCCTACAAGATCAGTTACTACTACCTCGACCAGATCCGCGAGTACACCGAAAAGATCGGGCTGGCGCTCAAGGTCAAGGGGCTGTTCAATATCCAGTTCGCCATCAAGGACGATGTGGTCTACGTGCTGGAAGTCAATCCGCGCGCCAGCCGCACCACGCCCTTCGTCAGCAAGGCGACGGGCGTACCGCTGGCCGCCTACGCCGCGCGGATCGCCGCGGGGCAAACGCTAACTGAGATCGGCTTCACTGAGGAGCCAAAAGTTGACGGCTTTTTCGTCAAGGAGGCGGTGCTGCCCTTCCGCAAGCTCCCCGGCACGGATGCGCTGCTTGGCCCTGAAATGCGCAGCACGGGCGAGGTGATGGGCCACGCTTCATCGTTCGGCCATGCCTTCGCCAAAGCGCAGATCGCCGCCGACATGCCGCTGCCTCTGAGCGGGACGGTCTTCATCAGCGTCAACGATTTCGATAAGAGCGCGGCGGGCAAGCTGGCCCGCGACCTGCACCGGATGGGCTTTTCACTGGTGGCAACGGCAGGCACAGCGCAATTCCTGGAAAAACTCGGCCTGCCCGTCGAGCGCATCCGCAAGGTGAGCGAGGGCACGCCCAACGTCGTGGACGCCATCCGTGAGGGCAAAATCCAGTTGATCATCAATACGCCGCTGGGTGGGCAGGCCCACGACGACGGCATGGCGCTGCGCAGCGCGGCGCATGTCCACCGCGTGCCGATCACGACCACACTCTCGGCGGCCCAGGCAACGGTGCAGGGCATTCGGGCGCTGCGTGAAAAGCCGCTCAAAGTGCGCAGTTTGCAGACCCATCATAGAATACGGAAGAGTCAAAGCAGGTTGTGAGCACGAACACCGCATTAGTTACCGTGACCAGCGACGTTAATGACTCTTTACTCGGCAAAATCAACAAAGGGTGAAGAATGACCCAAATCTACGACATCTCGCGCACGATCAGCCCGTCGATTGCCGTGTGGCCGGGCGACACTCGCTTTTCATTCCGTCAGGTGGCCGACATCCGCCGGGGTGCGTCGGTGAACCTGACTACGCTGACCCTCAGCGCGCATACCGGAACGCACGCCGACGCGCCCTGGCACGCCCTGGTCGATGGGATGCACCCGGCAGACGTGCCGCTCGATAGATACATCGGCCCGGCGCGTGTGATCACCATCTCGCGGCAGCATGGCGGCATCGTACCGGAGGATTTCGCGGGGCACGATCTATCGGGGATGAAGCGGCTGCTGATTCATAGCTGGGTGAGTGAGCAGCACGATGCCGCGTGGCCCGGCGATTTCCCATACCCCACTGTAGGGCTAATCGACTGGTTGGCCGAACGCGGCGTCGTGCTGCTAGGTGTGGATATGCCTTCGGTAGATCGCTACGACGATGAAGAACTCACTTGTCATCATCGTCTGTACGAGCATGGAATGCTCAATCTGGAATCGCTGCTGTTAAGAGGCGTTCCAGACGGCGAATACGAACTGGTAGCGCTCCCACTCAAGATCGCAGATGTCTGCGGCAGCCCGGTGCGCGCTATCCTGCGAGCGCCATAAAAAGCTGCTGGCGGGTCGGGATCGCCCCAATCTGGCGCATCAGGCCGAAATCGTCCTGGCTGCCCCAGCGCTCCACAATTTTGCCATCGACAGCGCGCAATATGGAGACGCGCCGTGCCGTGATTCGCCGGCCCGTCGGCGCGATGCCGCGCCACTGACCGATGTGCGTGGCCCGCACAGTGGACATGACCACGATCTTGTCGTCCTTGACGTGAATACTATCAATCGTCTCGTGCCAATCCGGGAAGGCTCGACGGCAGGCCGTCACTGCCTGGCGCACGCCTTCGATTCCAGCAGGCGTGCCGGGCGGCGCATTGTGATTGACGAAATGTGGCGCATAAATTTCATCGAGAATGTCCAGGTTGCCCCGGTTGGCGACCTCGTCAAACATCCGCCGGATGGTCCAGGCAAGCTGTATTGGGGACATAGAAGCCTATCTTTCACCGATGTAAGGCGACCAAGGTAAGGCGCGTGCTACAACATCCCGTAGGGGCTGAAAATCCCGGCATTCCGGACAAAAAGCAGCCGAAGCTGGCGTATGAAGCGTGCCCACAGGCCCTTGCGCCCGGCGCGTGGGTGCTGCACTTTGAGGTCGCCCATCGCATCCATAATGATCTGCATCGAGCGCCCCTCACGGATCGCCAGCACAGGGTCATCGGGATCGTTGTTGCGCACGATGTGCGCCACCAGCACGTCGCTTTCCGGGCGGTGCTGCACCGATACCAGATGCCAGCCCTTGTAGATGGCTACTGTCTGGAGCAGCAATTGGCGTTGCTCAATTTCGGATAATCGCTCTGTGTGGTGGCGCTGATCGCTCTCTGGCACTTTTGCAGCCGTTGATGCGGAACTATCTGGCGAAGGAAGCGCGACCAGCGTTTCGACAAGGGGGAGTTCGGGTGTGGGTGCACCCTTATGCTCGCGGGAGATTTGCTTGAGCCGCGATTTGGCAGTGGCCGCCGACCATTGTCCGGATGCGTGAAGGATAGCCATGACGATTTGCTTTTCGTTGAAAGCCGGAGATCAACTGCCCACCGGCCTGGGTCGAAGTTAATAGATCGTTATAAATCAGTATATTCACTACGCGATGACTGTCTACAAACGTTTATAAATACTAACCAAACTCAGATTCTAACCGGAATTTCTAACCAGTTTGTATAGCCTCCTGATACAATCCATCGTAGAATGAAGTCCCTGCGAGAAGCCAGACCAGCGTTAGCGCAGTTTGCCTCCGGCTGGTTACAATTTGTGGCCTTTAGCGACAGCCCTTAACCAGCACACTCAACGAGCAGTTTTCATGGTGCAGCCAGATAACGTGTCGCCCGCCATTTCCTCGGCGGTGGTTGCCGCTGCGGGCGAACTGATCGGCCTCGAATTTACGGATGGCGAGCGCGCCCTCATGCTCGACGGCGTGCGAGAAAACCGCGACAGCTACTACAAAATGCGCGCCGTATCGCTGGAAAACCACGTTCCGCCTGCCTTCTCTTTTGACCCACGCCTGCCGGGGATGGCGTTCGAGACATCGAAGCGGCCAATGGTGACAGACAAAATAGCCATGCCGCCGCTGCCCACCGATCTTGAGGAAGTGGCCTTCTGGCCCGTGACTCACCTCGCCCATCTCGTCCGCACTCGGCAAGTCAGTTCGGTGGCGCTGACCGAGATGTACCTGCGGCGGCTCAAGCGCTACAATCCGCTGCTGAACTGTGTCGTCACCTTCACTGAAGAACTGGCGCTCGCGCAGGCGCGCCGGGCCGATGAGGAAATCGCCAGCGGCCACTACCGAGGACCGCTGCACGGCATCCCCTGGGGCGCTAAAGACTTGCTGGCAACGCGCGGTATCCGCACAACGTGGGGCGCGGAACCGTTTCGGGATCAGGTGATCGACATGGACGCCACCGTTGTGGAACGGTTGGAAGCGGCGGGCGCGGTGCTCATCGCCAAGCTGACCGTCGGCGCGCTGGCTTGGGGTGACGTGTGGTTCGGCGGCATGACGCGCAACCCCTGGAACCCAGAAGAAGGTTCGAGCGGCTCCTCGGCGGGTTCGGCGGCGGCAACGGCAGCGGGACTGGTCGGCTTTTCCATTGGCACAGAGACGCTTGGCTCCATCGTCTCCCCTTCGACGCAGTGTCGCGTCACCGGACTGCGGCCCACCTTTGGCCGGGTCAGCCGTTACGGTGCGATGGCGCTGGCCTGGACGATGGATAAGATCGGGCCGATCTGCCGCTCCGTCGAGGATTGCGCGCTGGTCTTTGACACCATCTATGGACCGGATGGCAAAGACCTGACCGTGACCGACTACGTCTTTAACTGGGACGCGACGCTCGACGTGCGTGCCTTGCGCGTCGGCTATCTGAAAGATGCCTTCGAGCACGATCCGGATGTGAAAGCGCAGTACGATCAGGCGCTGGGCGTGCTGCGTGCGCTCGGTATTGACCTGATCCCGGTCACACTGCCCGACTACCCGATTGAGGCGCTTTCATTCCTCCTCTCGGCGGAGGCAGCGGCCAGTTTTGACGAATTGACGCGCAGCAACCGTGATGACATGCTGGCCCGGCAGGTCAAGGACGCCTGGCCGAATGTATTCCGGCAGTCACGGCTGATTCCGGCAGTGGAATACATCCAGGCTAACCGGGTGCGTACCCTGTTGAAGCAGGCAATGGCCGACCTGATGAGCCGAATCGACGTATACGTTGCGCCGTCGCTGTTTGAACCCGATCTGGTCTTGACCAACCTGACCGGGCATCCGGCGGTGGTTGTGCCGTGCGGCGCGAACGAGAAGGGCAAACCGGCCAGCCTGACGTTTACCGGGAAACTGTACGGCGAAGCCGCTGCGCTGGCGGTGGCAAAAGCCTACCAGGATGCGACGGATTTCCACAGGAGACAACCTTTTGAAAATCAAACGGATGGGCCGCACGGGCCTCAAAGTTAGCGAGATTTGCCTGGGCACAATGACCTTCGGCAACCAGTGTGACGAGCCAACATCGTTCGCCATCCTGGACCGTGCCTGGCACGGCGGCATTAACTTCATCGACACTGCCGATGTTTACCCGCTAGGCGGAGGGCTGCCGCTGGTGGGCACCACTGAGACGATCATCGGCAACTGGTTCAAGGCGCACCCTGGACGCAGGCACGAAACAATCCTGGCGACCAAGTGCAGCGGCGCGATGGGCGAGGCCCCCAACGACCAGGGCCAGTCGCGCCGCCATATTATGGATGCCATTGACGCCAGCCTGCGCCGTCTGCAAACGGACTTTATCGATCTCTACCAGGTACATTTCTACGATCCGAACACGCCGCTGGATGAAACGCTGCGTGCCCTGGACGACCTGGTGCGTTCCGGCAAAGTGCGCTACATCGGGTGCAGCAATTACCGCGCCCACCAGCTTGCCAAGGCGCTATGGATCAGCGATAAGTATGGGCTGGCACGCTACGACTGCATTCAGCCGCGCTATAACCTGCTGTTCCGGGATTTCGAGATCGATCTGTTCCCGCTGTGCCTGGAAGAAGGCGTCGGTGTCATCGCCTATAATCCGCTGGCGGGCGGCTTCCTGACGGGCAAGCACAAGCGCGAAGCCGGGCCGGAGAGCGGCGGGCGCTTCGCGCTGGGCGGCGATGCAGGCAATCTCTACCGGCGGCGCTACTGGCAGGACGCGCAATTCGATGCGGTGGAGCGGATGAAGGCGTTCTTCCAGCCGCGTGGCAAGTCCCTGGTTCCCGTGTCGGTGGCCTGGGTGCTGGCGAATCCTGCCGTCACGTCGGCCATCGTCGGCGCAAGCAAGCCGGAGCAGTTAGACGATAGCCTGTGCGCCGTCGATCTGGCACTGGACAAAGAGGAAATGGAGTTCCTGGACACGCTGTGGTATGACCTGCCGCGTGTCAACGACCCGACGGTGACGCTGCGGTAAGTTGATAGCGGCGGATTGTGTCTGGCCCGGCGATTCCCCCTCTCCAGTTGGAGAGGGGGGCAGGGGGTGAGGTCAATCACGCGAAGTCGCGCAGTTGCCGCGAGCGGCGCGGGTGGCGCAGGCGGCGCAGCGCCTTGCCTTCGATCTGCCGGATGCGCTCGCGGGTCAGCCCGAACTTCTGCCCGACTTCTTCCAGCGTGTACTGGCGGCCATTCTGCAAACCGAAGCGCAGCCGCAAAATACGGGCCTCGCGCGGGGTCAGCGTGCTCAGGACTTCTTCCACCTTCTCGCGCAGCAAGTTCTGGTAGGCGCTCTGGGTGGGAGTGGGCGTGCTGTCGTCCTCGATGAACGTGCCCAGTTCGCTGTCCTCTTCCTCGCCGACGGGCCGTTCCAGGCTCAACGGTCGCCAGCTTACCTTGAGCATCCACTGGACTTTGCGCGGTTCCAGGTCCATCTTCTCAGCGATCTCTTCGGGCGTCGGCTTGCGCCCGTTTTCCTGTTCAAGCTGGCGGGCCGTCTTGTACAGATGCCGGATGCGATCCGACATGTGGACGGGAACCCGAATGGTGCGCCCCTGGTCGGCAATCGCCCGCGTGATCGTCTGCCGAATCCACCAGGTTGCGTAGGTGCTGAAGCGGAAGCCGCGCCGGAAGTCGAACTTCTCGACGGCTTTCATCAGCCCCAGATTGCCCTCCTGAATCAAATCCAGGAACGGCACGCCGCGCCCCATGTAACGTTTGGCGATGCTGACCACCAGCCGGGTGTTGGCCTTGATCAGATGGTCACGGGCTTCTTTGCCGTCCGTGATCACGTTGATCAGGCTTGCGACATATTCCGCATCGAAGGGTTTGCCACTGTCCAATTCGCATTGAGCCGATAGCCCGGCCTCAAGCCGCTTGGCAAGGCACACTTCTTCTTCGGTGGTGAGCAGAGGAACGCGGGCCATCTCTTTGAGATACAGGCCCACCGTGTCGTCAGAGGAAATGCTGCTGAGATCGAAAGTTTCTTCTTCGTCGTCGTCCAACTCGTCCAGCGAGAGATCGTCGGGCAAGTCGCCTTTGTCCTCGTAAATCTCCACGCCCGCGCCGTGAAGCATCAGGAACAGTTCTTCGTATTGGTCGGGATTTTCGTCGTCCGCCAGTGCCTCCATGATGTCCTCAGTCGTCAGGTAGCCCTGCGACTCGGCCCGTTCCATGAGATCAACCATGAGATCGTGTTCGTCGGTGGTGCGGTACTTTTTCAATGCTGCTCCCCCCAGGCTAGATTTCGATGATGGGCTACTTCTTTTGCATTTCCTCTTGGAGCGCCTTTAACGCGGCCAGGCGCGGATCGATCTCGTTGCGTTCACAATCGCAGGGGCCTTCATTCAGGTTTTTGCCGCAGTTGGGGCACAGCCCGGCGCAATCTGATTTGCACAGTGCACCTATCGGTGTGTCCAGGATCGTTTCTTCGCGCAGCAGCGGCCCAAGATCAAGGACGCCGCTGTCCGCAACACAGAATTCGGCGTCCGGCTGCGGCGGGTAGACAAACAGTTCCTCGATGGGCACATCCAATTCAACGGAAATGTCGGACAGACAGCGCGCGCATTCACCCTGAATGCTGGTGTGCAGCGTACCCTGGACAAGGATGCCACGCGAGTTGTGCATCAGGCGGAGCGAACCGCGCAGGTAATGGAGGGTGAGATCGTCTGCCACACGAAGCCTGGGGACATCGAATTCCATGTCTCGGCTTTGCCCGACCCCTTCATTGAGCAAGAAGCCGACCTGGATTTTCAGCACACGGTTGTTGATGTAACCGTTGTGAGGCTCGTTCACGCTGATTCACCTAGCACTACAGCACTAAAAAACGACGCAGGCCGCTGACAGTCCACATCTGAGTCTTGTTGCAAGCGGCCCACACCTTCTGAAGATTTATGATGAATTCATTATAGGAAGCTCAAACCTGTGTGTCAAGATGTGAGACAAGTACCAAAGGACTAAACGAGTCATTTTTTACGACTTTTTTCGATAGCATTTGCGTTCTATCACTTGTTACGTTGTTCACTAAGTTGATCGGCCCAACCCCAGCGCAGTGAACGGTTCTATTTGCGGAAGAAGAAAAAGTAGAAGGTCATGGTGAAACCGACCAGGATCACAAAGCGGCGCACCAGGCGTGGGTCAATTTTCCGTGCGTAGTAGGCTCCGCCGTAGCCGCCGACAATGGCCCCTGCGATCATGAGGAGAGCCTGCGGCCACCACACCGCGCCGCTCAGAATAAAGGTGAGTGTCGCCACACCATTGATAATGGTCGCCAGCAGATTCTTGAGGGCATTCATCTCGTGAATGTTATCCATGCCCATCAGGCGCAGCGTTGCCAGCATCACGATCCCAATGCCGCCGCCGAAGAAGCCCCCGTAAATTGCGGTGGCGATCTGGATGAGCGAGACACCGATCAACGTCTTGGCCGAAGGGTGGCCGTTGCCAGCGGCAGAGCGCCCGGTACGCGCCCGAATCCAGTTGGTGACATTGCCTCCGAAGGTAAACAGCAGCGTGGCAAACAGGAGCAGGAACGGAACCATGCGCTGGAAGGTCACTTCCGGTGTGCCGAGCAGCAGTTCCGCGCCCGCCAGCCCGCCAAACAAGCTGGCTGCACCGAGCGGGAACAGGACGCGGCGCTGCGCGCTCAGTTCGCGGCGGTAGGCGCCCACGCTGGCTGCCGAACCCGGCCACAGCGCCACCGTATTGGTGGCGCTGCCGTTGACGTCGGGAACGTGCCCGACTTTGACCAGCGTCGGGAAAGAGATGAAGCTGCCACCGCCGGCAACCGAATTGAGCGCGCCAGCCAGCACAGCCGCGCCGAATAACACGCCAGCCTCAATGAGTGTCATGAAGTCTTATGCTCCGGCGTGCCGCTCGATCAGACCTTTGCGCGCATAAATTGTTCGATCTGCGCCACATCATCCTGGCTCAGTTTCAGGTCCGCGGCTGGCACAATATCGACCACCTGGCCGGGCCGTCGCGCGCCGACGATGGCCGCTGTGACGGCGGGATGGCGCAGCGTCCAGGCGACGGCAACCGTCCCCGGCGTGACCCCGTAGCGCTGGCCGATCCGCCGCAGCACTTCGACCAGTTCCAGGTTGCGTGTCAACTGAGGTTCCTTGAACCAGTCGTTATTACGCCGCCAGTCGTCCTGGGGAAAATTGGCGATGCGTTCACGGGTCATGGCCCCGCTCAACAGCCCGGAGGCCATTGGCGAGTAAACGATGACGCCGATGTTGTGTGCCTGGCAGTATGGCAGGATGTCCGGCTCGATCTTGCGATCCAGCAGCGAGTAGGGCGGTTGCAGCGAGGTGATGGGCGCAATGGGCGCGATCCGTTCCATCTGCTCTACGCTGAAATTCGATACACCGATATAGCGCACCTTGCCCTGCGCCTTTAACTCGGCCAGCGTGCGCCAGCCCTCCTCAATGTCCGGATCGGGGTCCGGCCAGTGAATCTGGTACAGGTCGATCACGTCCACCTGCAAGCGGCGCAGGCTGTCCTCCACCTCGCGCCGGAGCGACTCGGCCTTCAGGTTGTGGCTGGTCAGCCGTTCCTTGCCCCAGACAATGGAACACTTCGTAAAGACGTAGGGGCGATTGGACACACCTCTGAGCGCCCGTGCGACGACTTCCTCCGAGTGTCCCAGCCCATAGGCGGCAGCAGTGTCGATCCAGTTGATGCCCATGTCGAGCGCGCGATGAATGGCCGCAATGGACTCCTGGTCATCCTGCGGCCCCCAACCGAATTCCCAGTTGCCGCCACCAATGGCCCAGGCCCCGAAGCCAATGGTCGTAATCTGAAAATCCGAATTGCCTAGCTGACGGGTTTCCACAACAAATGCTCCTTATTCTGCTTTTTCCGGCGGCACAACGCCGATGGTCAGCATGATGTTGGCGTATAGCCGCTGATCGCCTGTTGCCACGACAAGCGCCACATCGGGCCGGCGTGCCATCTCGTAAAAGGCAAACCGTTCGACGGGTTGAAGCGCCAGGTCGGGGATCATGCGGCGGAAGTCGGCCCAGATGCCCGGTTCCTGTCGCACCGACGCATCCGGCTGCATGACGTGCACGGCTTCCACCGGAATGGCGGTGAGGATTGCTTCGAGTGCATCCGTTACTTTGACCATGCCCGGCATCAGGTTCAAATAGACATGTTCAGCGTTCGGGTTAGAGCGCGTCGAAAAGGGGTAGTTACCGTCGGCGATCAGGATCATGCCGCCGTGACCGGAGGCCGCCAACGCCTGGCTGATCGTAGGGTGAATCAATTTGGTGCGCAGCATTCGGGTTTGCTCCTGCGTGGGGAGGGAACCAATCTCCAGACAATAATAGCACGCCCGGAGCAAGCCAAGCACAATCTTGACAACAGATTTCCGGATCAGGTGCGAAGTAGCCTTCATTCTGGCGAATGCATAGCCTGGGCCGTTGTTGCCCTGTGCGGCTATAATGGGTGCACTGATAAGTAACCACAAAGGAACGGATATGCCTATCGACTGGATGGCACGCGCGCAGGCACTGAGGGAGCAGATGGTTGCGCGGCGACGTGACCTGCACCAGCACCCCGAGCTTGGCTTCGAGGAAGTGCGCACCGCCGGGATCGTTGCCAGGGAACTGGGCGAACTGGGCCTGGAAGTCAGCAGTGGTGTGGGCAAGACAGGCGTGGTCGGCATCCTGGACGGTGAGCGCGACGGGCCGACGGTCATGGTGCGCTGTGACATGGATGCCCTGCCCATCACCGAGGCCAACACCGTCGATTACGCCTCGCAGACGCCAGGCAAGATGCACGCCTGCGGCCACGACGGGCATACCGCTATGGCATTGGGCGTGGCGCAAATGCTTTCAGAACAGCGTGGCAAGCTGGCCGGCAAGGTCAAATTTGTCTTTCAGCCTGCCGAAGAAATTGCGCAGGGCGCGCAGGCCATGATTGCGGATGGCGTTCTGGACAGCCCGACGCCGGAAGTCTGTATCGGGCTGCACCTGTGGAATTACCTGCCCATCGGGGAGGTTGCCCTAGCCAAAGGCCCGATCATGGCGGGCGCTGACGACTGGACGATCACGGTACGCGGTTATGGGGGTCACGGCGCGCTGCCCGATCAGGCCCGTGACCCGCTCATCGCTGGGGTACAGATCGTCAACGCGCTACAGACGATTATCAGTCGCAATGTTGGCGGCCTGGATACGGCCATTCTCTCGACCACAACTTTTCACGCCGGAACGACCCACAACGTGATCCCTGCCGAGGCAACCTTCGGCGGAACGTTCCGAACGTACCAGCCGCAAATCCACGACCTGGTTGAGCGTCGGCTGCGTGAGATCGCCACCGGCATTGCGGCGGCTATGCAGTGCGAAGCGCAGGTTGTAACGCACCAGCTTACCCCACCAGTGGTCAACGATGCGGCGGTGGTGGATCGGCTCAGGCACGCTTTTAGCCAGATAAATGGGCCGCGCCCGCTGACCTGGAACGATACCGAGCGTTCCATGGTGGCCGAAGACGTGTCTCTGTTCCTCAACAAAGTGCCTGGCGTTTTCCTGCTGGTTGGTTCCGCAAACCCGGCCCGACAGTTGAATTTCCCGCATCACCACCCTCGTTTTGACTTCGACGAGGACGTACTGCCGATTGGCGCGGGCCTGCTGGCAACCGCTATTGCCAACTACGTGCTGGCGGACTGAGCGATAAATGAGTCCATCCCTGGTCGAATCTGGGGAAGCAAACTGGCAGGTAATCCGCAGCAGGTTGCCCCTCTCTGCTTGCGGAGAGGGGTCAGGGGTGAGGTTAAAGGCCGTGTATTGGGTGTGCCGTATACGCGCCCTACAGCAACCCGGTCACGCGATACATCACTTTGCCTTCGTGCTGATCCTTGAGCTTGCGGGGTTCGATGCGTTCCGCGGTGATGTGATCTTTGACGATCTGGTACGTATCCTGGCTGATGATGACTTCGCCGCCCAGCGCATTCTCCTGAAGCGATTTGGCAAACTGAAGCGAATTGCCGATGGCGGTGAATTCTTTGCGGCGCGGGCTGCCGACGTTGCCAAGCACGGCCAACCCGGTATGGACGCCAATCCCGTAGAACAGACGATGATCGGGCGTCAGACGCTCGTGAAGCTGCTGGACGTTCTTGACCATCGTCAGGGCCGCATAGACTGCGCGCAGCGCGTGATCGGGTTGCGGGTTAAGCTGCGTGTTGTACAGCCCGACCACTGCATCGCCCATATACTTGTCGATGATGCCCTCGTATTCATGGATCGATTCGCTGCTGACCGTCAGGTATTTGTTGATGGTCTGCATCAGTTCTTCAGGTTGCAGCGATTCGCTAAACGTCGTGAAGCCGCGCACGTCACAGAACAGAATGGAAACCTCGCGCTCCACGCCGCCCAGCTCCAGTTCGTCGATGCTCTTGATGTTATCGACCATCTGGGGCGGCAGATAGCGCTTGACTGCGCTCAACTGTGCCTGCCGCTGCTTGAGGTCGGTCAGATCGTCCAGCACAATGGCGACGCCCTGCGTCACCTGGGCAGTATCCTTCAGCGGGCTTAACTTGAGATTCAAGCTGATCTGGCCGCGCGTGGGCAGCACCGGGTCAACCTCAACGGTTTGCTGCAAATTGCGCTCGCGCACCTCGGCCACCAGCCGATCAAAGCCTTCGTACAGCGGGGGGAGCACCGACCACAGCGGCTGCCCGATGACCTGTTCGTGATGAATGCCCAGAATACGCGCTGCCGCCTCGTTCAGCGTGGTGATCCGATCTTCGCCGTCTGTCGTAATGACGCCGCTGGCGATAGAGGTAAAGATGTTGTCGAGCAGGTCTTTCATAGCCGTGATCTCGGCCAGGCTGGCGCGCACCCGCTCAAACAGGCGGACATTCTCGATGGCGACGGCAGCCTGGTTCGCAAAGGCCTGTACCAGTCGCTTCTCGCGCTCGCCGAACAAGCCCTGTTTGGCCCGGTTGTCGGCATAGATGACGCCCGTCACCACGCCCTTACGTTTCATCGGCACGCACAGGATGCTGCGCAGCACGAAGCCCACGATGCTTTCCACTGCTGAAAAACCGGCTTCTTCCGAGGCATTATTGGTGACAACCAGTTCGCCTTGCTGCGCAACGCGATCCACAATCGTGCGGCTGACCACAAACCCATCGGGGGCCAGCTTGCGCTGCTGGTTATCGCGGGCAACCCGGAAATTCAGTGTGCCATCCGGCTCTTTGAGCACGATGTACCCACGTTCTGCACCGGTGAGAGCAATGACGGTATCGACCACGTCGTCCAGCACGGCGTCAAGGTCGAGCGTGGAATTAATGAGTTCCGTCGTGCGCGCCAGCCCGCGCAACTGTTGAATCTCGATTTGCGAGTTGTCGAGCCGCTTTGTGATCTGAGAAAGCGCCGTGCTGATGTTGGTCAGGTTTTCAACCGCATGTGGCGGAATGCCCATTCCTCGCTGCGCCAGCAGATCACGATGTGCGCGCACTTTCTCGGCGACTTCCAGAGCCAGTTTGCTCAGGCGCTCAATGTCTGCGACAGGGTCGGACGTGGCGTTCGTCATTGCGTCTTTGGTCTCCGGTAAACCCATCACGATCAGGCGTAGGGCTGTGCGCGGACATGTTCCCTGGATACCTGGCAGATACGGGTTAGCTGCTTCCGGCCTTTGACCTGAATCTGGTCACGCGGAATGATGCGGATCGCGTTCCTGGGATCATTGAAATAGGCTTCGCAATAATTGTGCGTATCCTCGCTGATGATGATCTGGCCGGGCAGCGCGTTTTCCAGCAGGCGGTGGGCCAGGTTGATCGAGTCGCCGAGCGCCGTGAATTCCTTACGGGTTTCGCTGCCGGCATTGCCCAGGGTGGCAACCCCCGTGTGGATACCGACCCGGTAATAATGGGTTCCTTCTGGCTCGCCTGCCAGCCGGTAAAACTCCATAAACTCGTCGGCCATGTTGAGCGCTGCCGTCACTGCCCGCCACGCATGATCTTCGCTGGGGTTGAGTTGCGTGTTGAACAGCCCCATGATCTCATTCGCCATGTACTTATCGATGACACCTGCTTGCTGCGTGACCGCATCCGAAGCGATGGTCAGATAGAGGTTGAGCATCTCCATCAATTCCTGCGGGCGGAGCGACGGCGGAAAGGTGGCAAAGCCCCGCACGTCGATAAACATGGTCGTCACCACACGGCGCTCACCGCCCAGTCCCAGATTGTCAATGCTCTGGATATTATCGACCATCTGCGGCGGCAAATAGCGCCGGACGACGTTGAGCTGCGCTTCACGCTGCTTGAGTTCGGTCAGGTCATCGACGACGATGGCGACGCCCTGTGTCACCTGCCGTGCATCGCGCAGTGGGCTTAATTTCAAGTTCAGGTAGACGGGGCCGCGTTCGGGGATTTCCGGCTCGGTCTCAAAGGTCTCTTCCAGGTTGTGTTCGCGCACCGCATCCAACAGTTGCTGGAGATTTTCGCGCAGCGGTGGCAGCACCTCCCAGATGAGTTTCCCCAGGCTGGTGTCCAGGCTGACATTCAGGATGCGGCTGGCCGCATCGTTCAGGATCATGATGGCGTCGCTTGAATCTGTCGTGATGACGCCGCTGGCAATGGACGAGAACACGTTGTCCATCAGGTCTCTGATGGCGGTGATCTCCGCCAGGCTTGCCTGCAAACGTTCGAACAGACGGGCGTTTTCGATGGCAATGGCGGCCTGGTTGGCAAAGGCGTACAGCAGTTGCAACTCTTTTTCGCCGAACACGCCCTGCCGGATGCGGTTATCGGCATAAATTACGCCGGTGACCACGCCCTTGAGCATGAGCGGCACGCACAGGATGCTGCGCAGCGCAAAGCTGACGACGCTTTCTTGAGTATTGAAACGCGGGTCTTGCTGCGCGTTGGTCGTCACGACGGGCAGCCCGCTGTCGGCCACGTCCTTCACCACGGTGCTGCTGACGATGAATTCCCCTTCGCCCAGGCTGCGCTGATCGATGTTGCGGGCAACCCGAAATTCCATTTCGTTCGTGTCCGGGTTGCGGAGCACCAGGTAGCCGCGTTCAGCGCCCGTCAGCTTGATCACGGTGTCCATGACCGTATTCAACACGTCGGTCAGGTCGAGGGTCGAGTTGATCAGTTCGGTGGTATCGCCCAGCGCGCGCAGCCGTTGGATTTCGGTCTGCGTGTCCTGGATGTGTTTGGCTACCTCGTCGAGGTCGGTATGGAGTTGCTGCAAACCGAGCAAAACACCCTGCGGCAGACTCATGGCCCGCTGCTTGATGATTTTCTGATGTTCCCGGAAGGCGCCTTCCATGTCGTTGACCAGCTTGCTCAACTGACGGATTTCGTCCACCGCTGAAATGCCGGAAGGCTTTGTCGCGTTAACCATTCACCACCTCAACAGGCCAGTACGTGTTGTTTCGTCGCGTTACGCTGGTACAGCTGGTACAGGTTGATTATATCTGTGCCACAGGACTCGGCAACTTTCTTCACAACCTGGGCGCAGCCTGAATGAGAGCCAGACTGATTTGCCAATTGCTTTTGCTGTTAATGCGTTCTACAATAGCGCGCCGTACTTTTCCGGCCTGGGTATTGACTTGCGGCGTTGATTCGCCGCCTTTGCGCGTTTTAACCTTGTCTTAGGAGTATCCATGACCGATTACCATATTGCCGACCTCGACCTCGCACCGGGCGGCAAGTTTCGCATCGATTGGGCAGAGCAAGAAATGCCCGTGCTGCGGCAGATCCGCGAACGTTTTGCCAGAGAAAAGCCGCTCAAGGGCTTGCGGCTCTCGGCCTGCCTGCACGTGACGACGGAGACGGCCAACCTGATGGCGACACTGCAAGCGGGCGGCGCGGACGTCGTGCTATGCGCGTCGAATCCGCTCTCCACCCAGGACGACGTGGCCGCCTCGCTGGTCGCCAATTACGAAATCCCGGTGTATGCCATTAAGGGCGAGGACAACGCCACTTACTACGAGCACCTGCGCAAAGCCCTCGATCACAACCCGCACATGACGATGGACGACGGCGCAGACCTGGTGAGCGAGCTGCACAAGAACCGCCGCGATCAGCTTGGCAACGTCATTGGTGGCACGGAGGAAACCACGACGGGCGTTATCCGGCTGCGTGCGATGGCTAAAGAAGGGGCGCTGATGTTCCCGGTGATTGCTGTCAACGACAGCAACACCAAGCATATGTTTGATAACCGGTACGGCACGGGCCAATCGACCATCGACGGTATCGTGCGCGCCACCAATATCCTTCTGGCGGGGCGGACTATGGTGGTGGCCGGATATGGCTGGTGCAGCCGGGGCATTGCCAGCCGCGCGCGCGGTATGGGCGCGCACGTGATCGTAACCGAGGTTGATCCCTTGAAGGCGCTTGAAGCCGTCATGGATGGCTTCATGGTCATGCCGATGACCGACGCCGCACGCCTGGGCGACATATTTGTTTCGGCCACCGGTGACATCAACGTATTGGATGAACAGCACTTCGCCGTCATGAAGGATGGCGCGCTGCTGGCAAATTCCGGCCATTTCAACGTCGAGATCAACATCCCGGCCCTAGAGAAAATGGCGAACGGCAAGCCCAAGCAGGTGCGCCCCTTTGTCCAGCAGTATACCCTCCGCGATGGCCGCACCATCAACCTGCTGGGCGAGGGCCGTTTGATCAATCTGGCGGCTGCCGAAGGCCACCCGGCCAGCGTGATGGATATGAGCTTTGCCAACCAGGCGCTGGGCGCGGAGTATATGGCAAAGAACGCCGGTAAGCTGCAAAAGCAGGTCTATACCATTCCCGAAGAAATTGACCGCGAAATCGCGCGGCTGAAGCTCGAAGCGCTTGGCGTGCGGATCGATACGCTGACGCAGGAACAGGAACACTACCTGAATCAATGGCAGGAAGGAACCTGATTCCGGCTTCGCACCGCAAAGGAGTTGGCTAAATGACACGTATACACCGACGAGTCACATTGGGCGTCGGCCTCGTCCTGATGGTGATGCTGGTCACACATGCCCTGACGGGGAGTGTTTCGGCGCAAGGCAATGTCGGAGGGCGGCTGCGTTTTGTTCACGTGGTGCCTGGCGGGCCAGCCATCGACATATCCATCGACAAAACTGTGGCGGTGCGCGCGCTGGGCTATGCCAGTGCCAGCCGCTTCATCAACGTTTCGGCGGGCGATCATGCCATCTCGGTGACGGCAGGCGGCAAGGCCGTCTTTCAGGGCAAGGTCAGTGTGAGCGCTGCCCAGGCCCAGACGTTGATCTTCGAGGGAACAGCCACTGCCGTCGAGATGGGCGTGTACGAGGACGACCTGGGGCCTGTTGCGCCGGGTAATACGCGCCTGACGGCCAGCCACGCCATCAAAGGTGGGCCTGCCGTTGACGTACTGCGTGGCGATGGCAGCCCACTGATCCAGGGCCTCAAATACGCTGTGCCGTATGGCGCGTTCGACATTCCGGCAACCGCCCTCAGCATTGCCATTGTTCCGGCGGGCAGCGACGTGAATAGCGCCATTCTCAAGGCGGACAACCTATCGCTCGTGGCCGGCACTCATAACCGCCTGATTGCGCTGGGCACGCTCGAAGGCGAGGTCAAACCCTCCTTTTTGCTGCTGACCGCTGCTGCCGACGCCGAAAATCCGGCGGGAGCGGCGCTGCTGCGGCTGGTTCATGCTGCTCCGGGCGCGCCTGCCGTTGACGTGTATGTCGGTGACAAGCTGCTCGCCCCGGCAGTGGCTTTTGGCAGCTACACGCCGCACCTGGCCCTGGCCGCCGGGTCGGCGGATGTGGCGATCCGCGCCGCCGGGTCGGGAGCGAGCGGCACAACGCTGGCAACCGCCAAGCTGACACTGACTGCTGGCAAAGCGCAGACCGTCGTCGTGGCGGGCACTCCCGATAGCCTGAAGGTGCTTTCCGCCGAGGATAACGTCTCGGCTTTGAAACCGACGACGGCCCGCCTCCATCTGATCAACGCAACGGGCGACGGCACAGCCACGCTCAAGATCGGGCAGGACGTGAACGTAGCCGCCAGCGCGGCCAAGCCCGATGTGAAGGGGACGGAACTGAACGCAGGTATTTACGACCTGGCGATCACCGTTGATCAGCCGAATGTCGAGTTGAAAAGCTCTCAACCGTTCAGCGGTGGCGTTCTCTACGACATCGTGGTCGCGGGCAGCCAGCCCGACCAGCTTATCATCGCGCCGACGGGCCTGAACGAGCAGGCCAACAGCGCGCCGGGTGTGGCTCCGGTAGCCGTTGCGCAAGCCAGCACCGCAGTGGCGACGACGGCAGCGACGGAGGCGCCGACAGGGGCAGCGACGCTTGAGGTGCAGCCGACAATGCAGGCGACGGCAGCCCCGACACAACAGCCGACCCTGGTTCCGCAACCGACGGCTGAACCGCCGACGGCACAGCCTGAACCGCCAACAGAAGTCCCTGCCGAACCGACGGCCACGCCGCTGCCGCCGACCATTCCGCCGCAGCCCACGAAGGTGCAGGGCATCATCGCCACCGTCCAGACCAACGAGGGCGTTAATCTCAAAATACGCGAGTTTCCGAGCACCACTGCGCGCACGCTGGCGCTTGTGCCGAGTGGCGCGACCCTGGTCGTGGAGGGCGTTCGCGGCCCGGTGCAGCCCACCGGACAGCCGACCTTTACGCCGCAGCCAACGGGTGGCCCAACCGCCACACTTTCCGCCCAGGACGTGACAATTGATGCTGTCTGGCTGTTCGTCACCTGGCAGACGCCCGATGGCGGCAACGTCACAGGCTGGGTGAATGCCCAGTACGTCAAGCTGACGCGCAACGGCAGACCCGTCAGGGACGTGGCCGAGATTTACACCTTCAAGGTCGTGCCGCCCACCACGCCCGGCGAGGTGAACAGCACTGCTGTGACGCCTGTCGCGCTCGACGTAAACCGGACGGTTGGCACAATCACGGTAGATGAAGGTCGCAACCTGCAACTACGGCGCACGCCGGGTATTGATGGCGAATCCCTGGCGTTGATTCCCGCCGGCGCACAGGTGACAGTGATCTCGAAGACCGAGGTCAAATCGCAGGGCGGTGTCGTGGGCGAACCGGCCAGCACCGTCTGGCTGTTCGTGCGCTACGACACCGATACCGGCGCGATCACCGGCTGGATCAACCAGCAATATGTCAGACTCTCGCGCAACCAGCGAGCGGTTGCCATTGCGGACGTGCCGACAGCTACCGACATTCAGCGCGGCGAAATCCAGGGCAATGCCACCGCTGTCAAGCCACCAGCGCCGCCCGGACTGGTGGCGACGGTGAACAAGATCGACCCTGGCGCAAACCTGCAACTGCGCAACCAGCCCAATGCCAATGCCGAATCGCTGGCCCTGATCCCGTCCGGGAGCGAATTGCAGGTGCAGGGGCGCAATGGAGATGGCAACTGGCTGTTCGTCAAGTATGAGGACAAGCAGGGCTGGATCAACCAGCAGTTTGTGACGGTCACAAAATCGGGTAGGCCGATCAAAATCGCGGACATCACGAACATCACGAGCGAGCAAGATACAACGGGCGCAGCCACACCAGGGCCATCCGCTACCCCAACGGCACTGCCCACCGTAGCGGGTTGAGTTGTCTCTTTAGTCTTTCATCGCCACCAGAGTTACACACCAGTCACACGTCGCAACGGTGGTTGGTGATTTACATATTTCGCAGCCCGACACAAAACGCGGCCCCGCATTCTCAGAGCGGAATGCGGGGCCGTGTCTGATCGGCTCATGGCATACCACACCTGAGCGTCACTTCAACGTCAGGAGGTAGGCCACCAGGTCGTCGATGTCCTTTGCCGATAGAGTTTTGGCAAAGTTCTGGGGCATAACTCCCGCTACAAAGCCCTGAACCACGTAGGCATTGGGGTTCACGATGGACTCGTGCAGGTAGTCACTGGCCGACATACCCGGCTTGCGCGTGGCTGCCCTGGTAGCGACCCCTTTCAGCGACGGGCCGACAATCTGAATACCCTGCGCCACATCGTGGCAGGTCGAGCACGTCCCCACGCCGGTGAAGATCTGCTGTCCGTGTTTGGGATCGCCCTGACCGCCGGAGGCCGAGGCGGCTTGTGTCCCGGCGGCTGTCGTCGGCGCTGGGGTGAGTGGGATCGTGGTAAGTGCCGGGGTAGGCGGGATCGTGGTGAGCGCTGGAGTGGGCGGCACACCCGTTGCGGCTGTCGTTGAGGCAGATTGTGTCCCGAACAGCACGTTCGCCAGGACAAAGGGCGTGGCCGTTGCTGTACTACCTGCTGCACCACCTGCCGTGCCGGAAGATGCTGTCGTTGCGGCGGCCTGTGTTCCGCCCATGCTCATCCCGGCCATTTGATCGGTGGTCGGGGCGGCGGTGGCTGCTTCCGTTGCGGGCCGGGTCGCCGGCACAGCGGTGGCAGCCAGCGCAGCGCTGGTGGGCGCTTCGCTAGGCTGGGCTGTCGCGTTGGCCGCATTACGGATGCTGATCGGGGTGGCCGGCGCGCCACACCCGGCTGCCAGTACCAGTGCGCTGGCAGCGACAATGAACCTTTTGAGCAAGGACGATTTGCCGGTTGAGTTGCGATAGTGTGTCTTTCCGTTCACGGGTCCTCTACTTGATGACAAGGGCTGTGACCATGCCGAACATGCCATGATTTGACTCCGCATGAGTCAAAATGTGGCAATGGAAGGCCCACGCGCCCGGTTCCTGACAATCAACGATAACATCATAACGCTCACCGGGGGCAATGTTCAAGGTATCGGCCAGATAAGGGGCAGGCAATTTTGCGCCGTCTTTGGCAATCACCTGCTGATACATGCCGTGCAAGTGCATGGGATGGATCATCAGCCCTTCGTTCATGTAACGAATACGGATGCGATCTCCCTTCTTGGCAACAATCGGTTGCGTGGCAGGGAAGGACTTTCCATTGATGGTTAAGCCAACGCCTGCATCGTTGAGCACCATGACGTACTCGGCATCGACGCGAGGCTCGTTGACCAGGTCAATCGGGTCAATAATAAACGGAGCCATGAGGCCCCGTGTGACCTGCTCGGCGGCATTGTGGTGCGAATGGTACATGTGCGTCCCGGCAGGGCGCGCCACGAACTCGTAAGTGTAGCTGGTACCCGGCTTGATCGGCGGCTGGGTCACATAGGGAACACCATCCATCGAATTGGCCGTGTGGACGCCGTGCCAGTGAATGGAGGTGCTCTGCGTCATCTGGTTATTGACGATGACGCGCACCTTGTCGCCTTCGGTCACACGAATCGTCGGGCCGGGAACGCGACCATTGTACATCATGGCGTTCTGGGTAACGCCGGGTTCGGTTTCCCAGGGGCCTTCCGTACACGTGATCTCAAAAACTTTGGTGTCGCCATCCATCTTGGGCTGAAGCTGCGCCGTCCAGAACTCCTTGTCCTTGCCGATGTTGTCCAGGAAGAACTTGACGCCTTTCTCGTGTGCGGCATCCATTTCATCGGCGGTCCCCTGGAAATTGGGTTTGAAGGCTGGCTCGTGGCCGCCTGGGAGGGGCGCGGCGTTGGCGGCGTCAGTCGCCCTGCTACCCTGGATGCCAACCCCCAGAGCGACTCCGGCAGCCCCGGCGAGTTTGATGAAATGGCGGCGGTTCAAGTAACGTTTCAACATTGCATTCTCTCCACAGATCGAAATGCGGCGAAAAATCGTCGAGCTATGCGTTTGAGCATTGCCATTGACATGCACAAAGTTAACGTTGATTGGCGATACGGGGTTAGTGCAATCTTGCATTATGGAGATGTGACATTTTGCACGTTTCTACAGGAACTGTGTGACGGGATTGGCAGCCCATCGTGCCGGTGAAGAATTTTACGAATTGGTGACAGATTTTTTACATTTTTTCAAAACAATTCGCATGTCCTACACCTCTTCCCCAAAAACGAAGGAATTGGGCGGTATGAAAACATTCAAACTTGCGTCTGTGCTCGCCATCATCATCACGATTCTCGGTCTATTGGCTCTGCCATTGTCGGCTGTGAATGCAGCAACTGTCACCAAGACGATCACCATTACGCAAGATCAGATCAATTCAAGCTACCGGGTCACTAACCCGCGCAATCGCAAGGTTTCCAATGTGTCGGTAACTATCGAAGACGGTCAGGTTAGCATTGCCGCAACCATTACGCAGCGCGGGCAGCAGCCCGTTGATACCGTTAGCGTGTGGAAGCCCGTGTTGCTACGCGGCGTTGTGTACTGGAAGCTGGACAGCGCCACAATTGGCGGCAAGCCCGCCACGAAAGCCATGCAGAACCTGCTCCTGGTTTTGCACCGGATCACACTCCGCAATCTGGTATGGCAACTCATCCGGCGTGGCCTGGCAAGTCGAGTCTACCGTGTCACGAATGTTACGCTGACTCCCGGCACGGTCTCGATTACGGCAACAGTGTTCGGGGTCAAGGCGGCTCCGGCAGCGACTCCTGCTGCTACGCAATCCGCGAAGTAATCAACGCCTTTTGCGGTGAGCGCCCGGAAACCGGGCGCTTTTCGTTTGGGGAATCAGCGTGAGAGTACCTGACGTAGCTGCCGGGCGATCACCTGCGGATCGGCCCCGTACCTGCGCAGCAGGCGCGCGCCGCGCGGCGTTTGCGCCAGCGTCAGCAGCAGGTGGTCTGTGCCGGTGTAATGCGACCCGAAACTTTCGGCCCGATCAACGGCTCGGTCTATAACGTCCTCAAGCAGGCCGCCAGTAGCTGGCCGCGTCTTGGTCAGGTTCGCTTCGAGCGCCCCTATGTCCAGTCCAGCTTCATGCAGCAGTCGAGCGCAAATGCTGCGCCGTTCGCGCGCCAGGACCAGCAGCAGATGGCCCAGGCCGACGTAGCGATGGCCCATTTGCGCCGCGACCTGTTCCGCACCGTTGAGTACACGCCGCGAAAGTTCGCTCAGACGGGCCACACGCTTGGCCTGCTCGGCGCTGATCTCGGTAATCCCTTCCTGCAACAGGCGCCGGGCGCGCCGCCGGATTTGCTCCGGGCTGATTTCCAGCACGCGCAGCAGCGCCAGTAACGAGTCCTCATTGCCGCGCGCCAGGCCGAGCAGGAGATGCTCGGTGCCGACGTAATGCTGCCCAAGCCAGCGTGATTCGTCCTCGGCCAACTCAAGGGCTTCGCGCAGGGCAGGCGACAATGGCAGATTGACGGCTGAATCGCTGAGTGTTTCTCTGTGCAACTGGCGGAAAGCGCGCTCCGTTCGGCGCAAATCCATGCTCACATCGCGTAAAATGTTACAGCCAATGGAGTCCTCTTCGTGGAGGATACCGAGCAGAAGATGGGTTGAATCAACGGCCAGGTGCGCGTTTTCTTTTGCCAGGGATCGCGCGAAATTTAGGGCACGGCGGGCGTGCTGGCTGTAGCGCCTGTTGGTCGTCATCAGGACGGCAATCCGTTTCGCCTCGATGCGCTGCTATCCTCATTATAGGATACGATTAGAACCATGCAGGGGCAAACTTTAGACGTCGGGCCGAACTGACGCTACAATCGCCGTCGTCCGTTTTAGTCCTCTCTGCTTCGCGTTTCAAACTGGCAGTCAGGCCGTGAGCATCTACAGGCATGTTCATGTCATCATCAACCCGGCATCCGGCCCAGATCGTCCGGTGCTTGGCATCCTGAACAGCATCTTTCATCCCGCCGACGTTGATTGGGATGTGTTTGTGACTAAAAAAGCAGGCGATGCGCGCCGCTACGCCCTTGAAGCCGTGGCGCATGGCGTGGACGCGGTGGCTGTGTACGGGGGCGATGGAACCGTCAACGAAGCGGCCAGCGGGCTGGTCGGGACAGACGTGCCGCTGGCGATTCTGCCGGGTGGGACGGGCAACGTGCTTTCTGTGGAACTTGGCATCCCCGGCGATCTGGCCGAAGCGTGCGCGCTGCTGTGCAATAACAGGAGCAGCGTCTGCAAAATAGACGTGGGCCAGGTCGGCTCTGCCTATTGCCTGTTGAGTGCGAGCGTTGGGTTTGCTACCGCCGTGATCCAGGGTGCGGATCGTGCAACGAAACAGCGGCTTGGCACACTGGCCTACGTGTTGGCAGGCTTGCAGGCGTTGCGCGACCCGGCTATGGCCCGTTACCATTTGACGCTCGACGGCAAGCAGATCGAGCGTGAAGGGATCACCTGCATGATCATCAATTCGGGCCATCTCGGTCAGGCCGGGTGGAAGATCGTGCCGGGCATCGACCTGCACGACGGGTTGCTGGACGTGATCGTGATCCGCAGGGGCGATCTCGGCTCGATGCTGTCCGTTGCAGCCAGCGTGGTCACGCGCAGCGGCAGCGCACACTCGCTGCAACACTGGCAAGCACGCGAGATTGACCTCGTGGCCGATCCGCCTCAGACCGTCCAGGTTGATGGTGAAATCCTGGACAAAACCCCGATAACGGCGCGGGTCTTGCCCAATGCGTTAGGTATCCTTGTGCCAAAGGAAGCATAATGTCCGAACAATTCCTCGCTCAACTTTTCAGTCTCGAAGGTAAAGTGGCTATCGTCACCGGGGCCACCGGCGTTCTGGGCGGCGCGATGGCGCGTGGGCTTGCTCAGGCGGGCGCAAAGGTGGGCGTCCTGGGCCGCCGGGCCGCGCTGGCCGAACAGGTGGCAGCCGAAATCACAGCGGCAGGTGGCGAAGGGCTGGCGCTGCCCGCCGACGTGTTGCAGATCGACCAACTGCGTGCAGCCTACGACACGGTCATGGCCCGTTGGGGGCGTATTGACATCCTGGTGAACGCCGCCGGCGGCAATTCCCCTGAAGCCATTGTGGCGCCGGACCAACACTTTTTTGATCTGCCGATGGAAGCCATGCAGCCTATCCTTGATCTGAATCTGAACGGAACGCTGCTGCCCTGCCAGGTCTTTGGCAGAGTCATGGCCGAACAGCGCCAGGGATGCATCGTCAATATCTCCTCGATGGCGGTGGCGCGAGCCATGACGCGCACGGTGGCCTACTCGGCAGCCAAAGCGGCTGTCGAGAATTTTACACGCTGGCTGGCGGTGGAGATGGCGCTCAAGTATGGAATTGGCGTGCGGGTCAATGCCATAGCGCCGGGCTATTTCCTGGGTGAACAGAATCGCCGCTTGCTTCTCAACGAGGACAACACCCTGACTTCGCGTGGGCAGGCTATCATCCGGGGAACGCCCGCTGGTCGCTTCGGGGAACCGCACGAACTGGTCAGCACGTTGATCTGGCTGTGCAGCCCCGGAGCGGGTTTTGTGACAGGCGTCACCGTCCCGGTGGATGGTGGGTTCAGTGCCTTTACAGGTATCTGACCGGGGTGGCTTGCGCTGCCCCGCAACATGATTGAGACCGGATACAATAGGTGTAAGTGACCCACCGGTGAGGAATAATTCATGAGTGTCGGAAATATTGATTTCGTTGCCTCGTCGCCGATTGGCGTCGTGCCGCTGCGCGACGTTGCGATCCGCCTGCATCCCGAAGATGACGTTGCCATCGCCCGGATCAGCCTGCAAACCGGGACGATCCTCGACCTGGCCCCGGAGTCGGCTGCACAGGTGACCGTGCAGCGCTTCATTAGCAGCGGCCACAAGGTCGCGCTGCGGGCTATTGCGCCCGGCGAACCAATCCGCCGCTACGGGCAGATCATCGGCTTTGCCACGCAACCCATCCAGCCCGGCGACCATGTTCATTCGCATAACCTGGCTGTGCAAGACTTTGCACGGGATTACCGCTTTGGCGAAGACGTTAAGCCCGTCGAGTATGTACCGGAAAGCCAGCGGCGCACGTTTCTCGGCTACCGGCGAGCCGACGGGCGAGTTGCCACGCGCAACTACATCGCCGTTATATCGAGTGTGAACTGCTCCGCCCACACCACCCGCGAGATCGCTCACTATTTCACCCCGGAGCGGCTGGCAGCATACCCGAATGTGGACGGGGTACTGGCGATCAGCCACCTTTCGGGCTGCGCCAACCGTGTTGGGGGCGCAACGCAGGTGCTCCTTCAACGCACGCTGGCCGGGATCGCGCGGCACGCCAACGTGGCTGCCTACGTTCTGGTCGGTCTGGGCTGCGAAACGAACCAGATCGGGGAGATGGTTGATAATTTCCAGATGCGGGCCAGCGAAGCGCCCGCACAGAAGCCGATCAGCCTGACCATCCAGGGCGAGGGTGGCATTCGCAAGACGGTGCAGGCCGCCGTGAAAGCGGTTGAGTCGCTGCTGCCCTTCGCCAACACGTTCACGCGCACGCCGCAGCTGATCTCTGAACTGGTGGTGGCCTTGCAGTGCGGCGGCAGCGATAGCTGGTCGGGCGTCACGGCCAACCCGGTGGTCGGGCTGGTCGCGGACGAGATCGTGCGCCAGGGCGGGACAGTAGTGCTGGCTGAAACCCCGGAAATCTATGGGGCGGAACACTTACTGACGCGCCGCGCTATCAGCCCGGAAGTGGGCGAAAAACTGGTGGCAAAGGTTCGCTGGTGGGAAGCCCACGCCCGGATGCACAACATCGAAATCGACAATAACCCCAGCGTGGGCAACAAGGCCGGCGGCCTGACCACGATCTACGAGAAATCGCTGGGGGCAGTCGCCAAAGGCGGTAGCACACCGCTCACCGCCGTATATGACTATGCCGAGCCGGTGACGGCGCGCGGCTTCACCTTCATGGATTCGCCGGGCTACGATCCGGTATCGGTGACCGGGCAGGTGGCGGGTGGCTGCAACCTCGTCCTTTTCACGACGGGGCGCGGTTCGGTGTTCGGCTTCAAACCCGCACCCAGCATCAAAATCTGCACCAACACGCCCACCTACGAGCACATGATCGACGACATGGATCTGAATGCGGGCCGCGTGCTGGAAGGCGAAGACATGGCGAAGGTGGCCGCCGACCTGCTCGATCTGACGATAGCTGTCGCGTCGGGCAAGCCCTCCAAGAGCGAAGCACAGGGCGTCGGCGAGGCCGAGTTTAATCCCTGGAACCTGGGCGGAACGCTCTGACGCGCCGGGCCACCCGGTTGCCAATCGTATAACAAAGTGCCATCTTTGGGAGCGACATGGTGTAGACTACAAACTATCAGGGGTTAGCTGGCGGGCCAGGAACACCGCATGGAACACGTCATTCGGGAAATCATTGAAAACGGCATTCAGGCTGCCCGCGAACCCATCCTGATTGTGGACGGCGACCTGCGGATTGTTGGGGCCAGCGCGGCTTTCTACCGCACGTTCCACCTTGCCCCGGAGCACGTTGTTGGTCAGTTGCTGTGCGATCTGGAAGGCGGCGTCTGGTACGGCGCGCACTTTGTTGGCCTGTTACGCCAGCTTGTTGCCAGCGGGGCGCCCATCGACGAATTTGAGTTACAGCAGACCTTACCCGGCAACATCCAGCGCCAGGTGGCGATCAATGCGCGGCAACTGGTACAGGCCATACCGCTTTTCCTGTTAACGCTGGAGGACCGTACTGTGCGCTCCCCCACCGTAGTGGAAGAGAAATACCACCAGCTTGTGGCAGCCGCACAACGACAGATCCGTGCTCTTCACCTGTTGAACCAGGCCCGCGCTTTGTGGACGAGTGAACTCGAAGTTCCGGTGGTTGTGCGCCTGGTGGTCGAAACTATTGCCGAAGCCTTCGGCTATACCCAGGTCAGTGTGTATTTGATTCAGGATAACGAACTGGTCCTGCAACACCAGGTCGGCTACGACACGGTTATCAGCCATGTTCCACTCTCCAGAGGTGTGATCGGCAGAGTCGTGCGCACCGGGAAAGCCGTCCTGCTAAAGGATGTGCGCAGCGATCCCGATTTTCTGGCCGCCATCGAAGGCGTCGTTTCTGAGATTTGTGTGCCCCTCTCCGATGAAGGCAAGACCGTCGGCGTGCTGAATGTCGAAAGTACCAATGGCATTGCGCTGACCGAGGCCGACCTGGAACTGATCACGTCGTTGGGCGAGCACGTCAGCATCGCCATCATGCGCTCTCGGCTGTATACGGCGGTCCGCGAGAGCAAGGACAGGTATCAGTCGCTGGTTGACAGCCTGCGCGATGTCATTTTTCAGATCGACGCCCAAGGGCTGTGGGTATTCCTGAACCCGGCCTGGACTGCGATCACAGGTTTCAGCCTGGAAGAGAGCATCGGGAAACCCGTCATGGATTTCGTACATCCTGATGACCAGCATATCCGGTACGAAGTGCGGAGCCGCCTGTTTGAACAACGACAGAAAAACATTCAGATGGAAATCCGCTTCGTTACCAGAGCCGGGGACGAACGCTGGCTGGAGGTGCACGCCCGCCTGGCCGAATCGCCGAACGGGGAAGTGCTTGGGCTTTTGGGCACGCTCACCGACATCACCGAGCGGCGAGCGGCGGAAATGGCGCGGCAGGAGGCCACTGCACAATTAGCTGCTTCCCGCGATGCGTTGCAGCGCCTGATCCAGCAGACGCCGGTTGGCATTCAGGTCTTCGCGTCGGATGGGACATGCACCGACGTAAACCCGGCACACATGGCGATCTTTGGAATTGAGGCACGGGCGCAACTGGTGGGGAGGTACAACATTTTCCAGGACCCGCTGGCCGAGGCCGCAGGCACAGCCGACGCGGCGCGGCGGGCGCTGGCCGGGGAGATCGTTGCCCTCGGCGACATCGACTTCGACTTTTCGGAGGCCGACCCGCGTTTTGTGGGGGCAACCGGGCAGCGCACTGTCAATGTAACGATCTTTCCCGTTTTCAACGCCAAAGGGCAGGTTGCCAACTTCGTCGGGCTGAACGTGGACACGACGGAACGCAAGCGCGTGGAGGAAGCCCTGCGCCGCTCGGAGACCGCCGAGCGCGAACAGCGCGCGCTGGCCGAAGCGCTGCGGGATACCGCTGCTGCATTGACCAGTACCCTGGACTTTGAGCAGGTCATGCGACGCATTCTGGACAACGTGGATCGGGTTGTTCCCCACAGCAGCGCTAACATCATGCTCATCGAAGGCGACAGGGCACGGGTGGCCTACTGGACGGGCTATGCGGCATGGCAAATTGCCCTGTTCCAGGCCGGTCTTTCGATTCCGCTGGACAGTCTGACCCTGCGTACCATGATTGAGACAGCATCGCCGCTCCTCATCTCCGACGTTCGCAACTATCCAGGCTGGTGGACCTCGGATGTGGATTGGGTTGGCTCTTACGCAGGGGTGCCGTTGCTGGCGCACGGACAGGCCATCGGGTTTCTCAACCTGGACAGCCTCTCGCCAGGGTTCTTTGTTCAGGCCCATGTGGAGCGTCTGCAAGCGTTTGCGGATCAGGCAGCCGTTGCTATCGAAAATGCGCAACTTTACGACGCGGTGCGCCGCCACAGCCTCATCCTCGAACAACGGGTTGCCGAACGCACCGCCGACCTGAGCGCAGCTAATGTGCGGCTTCAAGAGCTTGACCGCATGAAATCCAAATTTATTGCGGATGCCTCCCACGAACTGCGCACACCGGTGGCGAATCTGTCGTTGCGGCTGCACTTGCTAGAACGGGACTTGCCCGAACGCCGTGCGGAACACATCGCCAACTTGAAGAGCCAACTGGTGCGGCTCAAAGAACTGGTCGATCACATCCTCGATTTTTCCCACCTGGAAGTCGCCAGCGGCGAGAGAACACCCCTGGCGCCCATCGATTTGAATACGTTGGTCGAACAGGCTGTGGACGCCTGTCGCCCCCGCGCCGAGGCTGCTGGATTGGTGCTTACTTTCCTGCCGTGCGCCGATCTGCCCTTTGTCGAGGGGCATCAAAGCTACCTGATCCAGGTCGCCACCAACCTGATCGTCAACGCCATCAATTACACCCGCACCGGCAGCGTAACGGTCAGCACCTGTCACGAGACAGAACCTGAGCGCGTTGGCTTGTGCGTCAAAGATACCGGGATCGGCATCGACCCCGAAGATATGCCGCACCTGTTCGAGCGCTTCTACCGGGGCAAAAAGATCGGGTCGTCCAATATTCCAGGCACGGGTCTGGGCCTGAGCATCGTGCGCGAGATCGTCGAGATGCACGGCGGCACGGTTGAAATCGACAGCCAGGTTACGCAGGGGACGACGGTCAGAGTGTGGCTGCCGCTGCCCGGCGGCCTGAAGGAAGATCATGAATCCAGTTCGCGTATGTCACGTCGAGGAGCTTGACCACGACAGGCCGCGTTGTTACCGGGTGAACAACGTGGACGTGTTTATCGTGCGGCACTGGGCCACTATCTATGCCATCGAAAACCGCTGCGGGCACGCCGGCGCGCCGCTGCACCGGGGCGAATATACCGATGGGCTGATCGTCTGCGCGCTGCACGGAGCCGCTTTCCGAGTGGAGACGGGCGAGGTGGAGTGGACAGCCATCTTGCCGCCGCCAATGTCTGAGTACAGTTCGAGCGATAACCCACGCCTTCGTCTGTTCGGGGAGCTGATGGAAGCGATTGAAACGTTGCCCGTCAAGCGTTTCCCTGTGACAGTGGAAGGCGATGAAGTGTACATCCTGATGCCGTGATTGCCCTCCGGTTGTTGAAGTCCTGCCCATCCAACCGCCCAGGATCGAACGTACCTCTCCACAAGGCGGCCACCGGAGTGAGACAGCTACTTTGCCAGTTCCGCAAAAGATCGAATGTAGTTGATCACATCCCAACGTTCGTTCTCGCTCAGGCGGTTGGCAAAGGCAGGCATGGCAGTGCCATCGATCCCGTTGCTGATCCAGGCGAAAAGCTGATCGTCGGGGTGGCCCGCCGCCATGTGGACTTGCAGGTTAGCGGGCGGCGGTTGCAGCGCAGCAGCATCCGGCCCGTCGCCGAGTCCGAGCGGCCCGTGACACTGTGCGCAGTTGGCGTCGTAGATCACGCGACCACGCGCCAGCGACTCCAGGTTGGGCGGGATCGGGTTTTGCAGACTGCTCATCTGCGCCCGCATGTTGATAGCTCCGGTCAGCACCAGTGCGAAGCCGCCCAGGCAGACGGTGGCTCCTGCCACGAAAGCGAAACGGCGGGAGCGGCGGGAACGGCTGGCCCAGACGAGCAGCGCCACCCCCCCAGCGACCACTTCCAGGCCCAGGAAGGCCCGCAGCGGGTAGTCTGAGACGGGGGCTGCCGTGCGCTGCCGGGGGAGGTCGCCGAAAGGCAACACGAAGGCGGTACGCACGTCATCCTGGCCTGCACGCCGCACCAGCAGTTCCATTTGCCACGTACCCAACATCGACAGGTAATCCGACTGGACGATGTAGCGCCCATCGCCCTGGCTGGTAGCAACTTCCTCATCCTTGCCCATGTCGTGTTCAAGCATGGTGAAGATGAGCGCCACTTTCTGGGCATCGGCCACAGGCCGCCCCAGACCATCCTTGAGGTACACAGTGAAGGTGTTCAGCCCGGCCTGCGCCGGGTTAACGGCCACCACCAGCCGCAGATCGCTGGTAGTTCCGCGCACCACAAAGCCTGCCCCGAATGCATCACGCGAAGGCGGCAGACTGGTCAGAATGCCCGTCACGAGCAGGATCGCCGACACGAGGACGACCTCGCCGCTCACCGTTCGCCGGATCATCTGGTAGGGCGAACGCAACAGGTTCTCATTATTAGTCGCGGCGGCCTTTGCCAGGCGGCGGCTGATCAGGGTCAGGTTGAGCGCGCCCAGCGCCAGCAGCGGAACCAGCAGTGCCAGCTTGATCAGCAGGGTTGTCCCATACGGCGTATCGATCAGGTTAGCTGCATCCCCGATCTCGACCAGCGCACGGTACACACCACTCAGACCAAGCAAGACCAGGCTCACCGAAGCGAGTTGCGAGAAGCGCCCAACCAGGCGCGAGATGGGCAGCGCGGCACTGGCTCCCTCGGTGCGGCGCAGCCAGACCAGCGCCAGCAGGAGCGCAACCAGACCGCCGATCCAGAGACTGGCGGCAAGCAAATGCAGCACGTCGGCGCTGACCGCCGGAAGCGCTTCCGGCGCAGCAGCGGCATGGCTGTTCAGGCTGGTCGTCAGCAGCACGATGAAACCTGTAGCAGCACCTGCCCACCACCAGCGCGCCGTCCAGTCCCGCCGCCACCAGCGCGATTGCCGCAGCCCAAGTAGCCCGCCGATAGCCAGCACCGCCGCCAGCCGCAGCCAGAAGATCGTGCCGTAGCGCGTCCCTGACAGCAGCGTGAGAAGCGGCCCATTCAGAGCGGCGACCAGATCGACATTGGCGCTGGTGGCGGCCTGGACAAGCGCCCCGGCCAGCGTGGTAATCAACAGCAGCGCCCAGCCGCCCACCAGGACGCGGAACAGCCCTGACGCATGGGAAAACGGGGCGGTTTGCCCTGCCGATGCGGGGGATCGGGGCTGCCGCCCTCGCTGCTTTCCGGCTGCTTCTAAGGCGGGCTGCAAGACGAGCGGCACAAAGGCGAACCCGCCCACGATCAATGCCATTGACAGGTAGCCCAACCAGCGCGTCAGCACGCCGGGCAGCGTCGGGCCGCTTGATGTACCGGCTGACGCTCCCGACGCTGCCGCCTGAAAACCGCCTGCCGGAACCTGGTCGCTGCCGATGGCAAAGGCAAATGCACCTGCCGTTACGTGACCATCGACGGCGGACAGCGCCCGCCAGGCCACCGTATACAGGCCCGGCGGCAGCGGCTCAAGGCTGGCGTCAAGCTGTTTGTCGTTGTCCGGATCAAGACGCACCGGCCCGACGCCCTTGACCGCCTGCCCGGTGCGATCCAGCACCTCGATCTGCGAAAAACGCGGTTCTGGCGCTTCCGAAAACAGCAGTCGTATCGTGTCAGGGGCGGCAACAAGCACCTGCCCGGCGCGTGGCTCAGAGCGCACCAGGTTGGCGTGGGCCTGGGCGATGCGCGTCCCAGCCAGCATTGTGATCAACAGCAGAGCCACGATCAGGCCCACGTGCAGCACGCTCCTTCGAGCGGCCTCTTCCCCTCTCCAGTTGGAGTTCAGACTCCGATACTTGAGATTGACCTCATCCCCTGCCCCCCTCTCCACAAGCAAAGAGGGGGAACCGAGAGGCGAAGACCCCCCTCTCCACTGTGGTGGAGAGGGGCTGGGGGTGAGGCGAAATGATGCCCAAACTCTAAAGCGTCGGTGTGTGCACCAGTTGGAGCCGGGGAGTGAGGTCAACGCCGTTCTGAGCCGCATCCCTTATCCTTTTCGCCTGACCAGCGCCACACCGCCAACGATCAATCCCAGGATGCCCGTCACCAGCCCACCCATCGCCAGCAACCGTGCAGTGTTAGCCTCGTCGCGGGCGGCTTTCAGATCGCTGGCGAGCGTCTGTCCATCGGGTGCAGCCTGCGGAAATTCCAACTGATCTACCCCCATCACGTCGTCAAAACGGCCTGGCCCGGACTCAAATTTCTCGTCAACCGGGGTGTCCTCTATTGTGCCGACAAAGTTGAAGATGTAGCTCCCGGCCTTCGTCGGGATGATGTCGGCCAGATACAGGCCCTTTTTGGTAAAGACCGGGCGCAATGCGAACGCTTTCGGCGTGTTGCCGCCGTAGGCGATCTTGAGTTGCAAGGTCTTTTCCAGGCCCGCAATCCCTTCGTGGTTGCTGGCCCTGGTCACGTAGATAGTTGCGGCGTTGGGCTGGTTCACGTAGGTCGGCTCCCTGTCCCAACCCACCTCTACGTCATATTTGCCCGCGATGGTTCTCTGTTCGTGCGCCAGCGCGACCCCTGGATGCAGGACTGTCAGCGTTGCCATCCACAACACCGCCAACAACACGTAGCGTAACTGTCGCATTTCACACCTCTGATTTCGGCAAGTATTACCAGATTTTTCCCGGACAGGCGAACAAAATCGAGTCTCCTGCTCCTGTACCAAAGTACAGGTCAGGTATGGACGCTGGTACGGAGCGCACCATTCGCCTTTCTGCTATATTAGGAACATCACCAGAGAAATCAACCGGGAAACCCCGGAAAAGGAACCGTTCATGGCAAGCGATGTGAACCGCACCGCCCTTATTACAGGCGCTTCTCGTGGCTTAGGCTTGGCCCTGGCCCGCGAACTGGCCCGGCGCGGTTGGACGCTGATCCTGGATGCGCGCGGCGTGGACGCACTCGAAGCCGCCCGCCGCGAACTGGCCGACCCGGCGCGCGTCATCACCATCGACGGCGACGTGGCCGACCCGGCGCATCGCCTGGCGGTGGCGCAGTCAGTGCGTCTGGTGGGCGGCCTGGATGCCGTGATCAACAATGCCAGTATGCTTGGCCCCAGCCCGCAGCCCTCGCTCCTGGACTACCCGCTGGACGTGCTGGAACAGGTCTACCGCGTCAACGTCATCGCGCCGCTGGGTATGCTCCAGGCCGTGCGGAATGATCTGAAGCCGGGTGCGACAATCATCAATATCAGCAGCGATGCCGGTGTCGAGCCGTATCCGGGTTGGGGCGGCTATGGATCGAGCAAGGCCGCGCTCGAACAGCTTTCGGCGATTCTGGCGGCGGAGAACCCGTCGCTGCATGTCTACTGGGTCGATCCGGGTGACATGCGTACTCAGATGCACCAGGAAGCCTTCCCCGGCGAGGACATCAGTGATCGCCCACTGCCAGAGGAAAGCGTGCCGGGCCTGCTGGCGCTGCTCGAAGGAACTTATCCGAGTGGCCGCTATCGCGCCCGTCACATCGGGGAAGAAGCGGAGAAAGTCAAAGAGCTGCGCGTAGCCCTGACAGTCAGCGATCTGGACAAGGCTGCCGCGTTTTATCGAGATGGATTGGGACTGTCTACAATCAATGAATGGGAATTGCCCGAGGGACGCGGCCTGCTTCTCGGTGCGGGTCGGGCGACGCTGGAACTGCTCGACCAGGATATGGTGGCCTACGTCGATCAGATCGAGGCCGGGCAGCGTGTTTCTGGCCCGGTGCGGCTGGTCTTTGAAGTGGCCGACGTTGCCGCAGCCCGTGAAGCACTGCAACAGGCCGGTGCAGCGCCGTTGCATGAGATTGTCGATACGCCCTGGGGAGACCATAACGCGCGTGTCCGATCCCCCGAAGGGATGCAGATTACGCTCTTTGAAGCAGGGGCGCAGGAGGCGGAACGTACATGAAGCCTGTGGTCATCCTACCACGCGACTCACTGCACAAGCCGACGATGGATACACTGGACTTTCAACTGCCGCCAGAACTGGAAGCTAGTGAGCCGCCAGAAGCACGCGGATTGGCCCGCGACGAGGTGCGCCTGATGGTGTCCTACCGGGCCGATGATCGCGTGGTGCATACACAATTCCGCGCGCTGCCGGACTTTCTGCAATCCGGCGACGTGCTCGTGATCAACACCAGTGGCACGCTCAGTGCGGCCCTGAACGCTACACGCTCGAATGGGATGGCGGTGGAATTGCACCTCTCGACCCACCTGCCCGCCGACCTGTGGATCGTCGAGGTGCGGCAGCCGAACGGCACGTCCACCAAGCCCTTCTACGAGGCTGTCAGCGGCGAAACACTGCAACTGCCTGGCGGCGCTTCGGCGACGCTGCACGTGCCATACCTGCACAATCGCCAGCCGGATGTGCCGCCTGCGCCGACACGGCTGTGGATCGCCACGCTGCAACTGCCCACCGACCTGAACGAGTATCTGGACGAGCATGGCTTTCCGATCCGGTACAGCTATGTGCGCGAAGGCTGGCCGAACAGCTACTACCAGACAGTCTATGCTACCGAGAAGGGCAGCGCCGAAATGCCTTCGGCGGGGCGCGCCTTCACGCCGGAACTGATGACGCGGCTGGTGGCGAAGGGTGTTCAGATTGTGCCGCTCATCCTGCATACGGGTGTTGCCAGCCTGGAAAGCCACGAACCGCCCTACGAGGAATACTATCGCGTTCCGGTGGAGACGGCGCGGGCGCTCAACGTGGCACGTGAACAGGGCAGGCGCATTATCGCTGTCGGAACAACGGTGGTGCGGGCACTGGAGACGGTGACGTACCTGGAAGGCGAGCACTACGTCACGCACCCCGGCGAGGGCTGGACGGGCGTGATCGTCACGCCGCAGCGCGGCATCCACGCCGTGAACGCCATGCTGACCGGGCTGCACGAGCCACGCGCCTCGCACCTCGCCATGCTGGAAGCACTGGCCGGGCGCAACCACCTGCGCATCACCTATGACGAGGCGCTGCGCGAGCGGTATCTGTGGCACGAGTTCGGCGACCTGCACCTCATCCTGTAGCGGCCCATCATACTGCCCGGCCCTCATTCTGAATTCAGCGTGAGGGCCAGATCATGGCCGGTGCCTCACTGGCTCAAACCTCGGAACCAACTCACTAGCAGGTTGTCGGAGAACCCTGTAAGAGGAGAGGCGGGGTAAACTGGAATGATGAGCAGACAATTCCAGAAACCAGATTACGAAGCGGTACTGAACAAGACGATCCAGGTGAGCGA
>Ga0070741_10000860_pt1 | contig 101227 bp, 113 predicted proteins | sample Coa_R1_4_FD_66440 | JGI IMG/M metagenome (GOLD analysis project Ga0070741, IMG submission 66440) | Surface soil microbial communities from Centralia Pennsylvania, which are recovering from an underground coalmine fire - Coalmine... | ecosystem: Environmental > Terrestrial > Soil >... | reverse complement strand
GGCACCGGCGAGGTGCAGCGCTCGATCATCGCCGAGCGCGTCCTCGGGCTCCCTCACGAACCCGGTCTCACCTGACCCCCCTCCGTTCTGGCGGTTATTTCCGGCGCAACGCGCCGGAAATAACCGCACAAACGGCGGCGCCACTAACGTGCTCCGTTCGATGGCACGCAAGGAAGGGAAGGGCGAACGGCTCCGCGCCAAGGAGCGCGTCGTCGCCACGGTCGACATGCCCGGCATCCCCGAGGGCACGACCGGCAGGGTCATCCTCGTCGAGGGATTGACGTGGATCCGCTACTGGGTGCGCTTCGACAACGGTGTCGTGCGGGGCTCGCTCGATCGCCGTGTCCTCGCCCGCCCGAGCGAGTGGACCGAGCTGGTTCGCCGGCGCGAGGCAGGTGAGGACGTGACCGTGGGCGGCAACGCCGCGACGGCGACCGCCGACGCCGCTGCCGCCGACGCGACGGCGCCCGCGGACGAGACCGTGATGGTGAACGGCATCGCCGTGCCCGCCCATCTCATCGAGCGCAGCAAGCGCCGCCGCGAAGTGCTGGGGGTGTAGCGCATGCGACTGGCCATGCCGCTCAACTACGCCGGGGGGTTCGAGGCATCGGCCCGCCAGGTCGTCGAGCTCGAAAAGGCCGGGCTCGACCTCGTGTGGGTGGCGGAGGCGTACGGGTTCGACGCGGTGAGCTTCATGGGCTACCTCGCGGCGAAGACCGAGCGCGTGCAGATCGGCTCCGGCATCCTTCCCATCTACACGCGCACCCCGACGCTGCTCGCCATGACGGCCGCCGGCATCGACGCGCTCTCCAACGGTCGCGCCGTCCTCGGTCTCGGCGCGTCCGGCCCGCAGGTCATCGAGGGCTTCCACGGCATCCGCTACGACAAGCCGCTCGCCCGCACCCGCGAGATCGTCGACATCTGCCGGAAGGTGTGGAAGCGCGACGCGCCGTTGACGAACGACGGTCCGCTCTACCCGTTGCCCCTGCCGGAGGGCGAGGGCACCGGGCTCGGCAAGCCGCTGAAGATCATCGCCCATCCCGTGCGCGACCGCATCCCGATCTACGTCGCGTCGCTCGGCGAGAAGAACGTCGCGCTCACCGCCGAGGTGGCGGACGGATGGTTGCCGGTGTTCTTCGTCCCCGAGAAGGCGAACGACGTGTTCGGTCCTTCGTTGAAGGCGGGCGCGGCGAAGCGGTCGGCCGACCTCGCGCCGCTCGACATCGCCGCCGGCGGTCTCGTGTGCATCACCGACGACGCCGCGCAAGCGGAGGCGGCGCGCGACCTCGGCCGGGCGATGGCCGCGCTCTACATCGGCGGCATGGGCGCGCGCGGTCGCAACTTCTACAACGCGCTGGCTCGCCGTTACGGCTACGAGCAGGAGGCGGAGGAGATCCAGGACCTCTACCTCGCCGGCAAGAAGCAGGAGGCGGCGGCGAAGGTGCCTGCCGAGCTGCTCGAGCTGACCTCGTTGTGCGGTTCCGAGGGCTACATCAAGGACCGGATCGCGGCCCACAAGGACGCAGGGGTCACCGTGTTGCAGGTCACGCCGTTCGGGGAACGCCCCGCGGAGATCATCGAGAAGCTGAAGGCCTGGAGCGAGTAGCTGGGGAGGGTCGCCGTGGTGCGACTGCAGATCGAGGACAGTCCGGAGCGCGCCGCGTTCCGGGAGGAATTCCGCGGGTGGCTGCGCGAGACGTTGCCGCCGGGATGGATGGACGCCGTCGACGCCGGTGACGACGACGCGTACGCGACCGCGCGCGCGAACGCCGAGCGCGACGGCTGGAACCCGTTCACGTGGATGACGACCATCGGCGCCAGCGGCTACGCGGCGCCGTTGTGGCCGAAGGAGTACGGCGGCCTCTCCGGCGAGCCGTGGATGCAGGGGATCGTGCGCGAGGAGCTCGGCCGGTACCGGTTGCCGACGGTCGCGCCGAACATCCTCGGCACCGGCCTCGCCGGGCCGACGATCATCGCCCACGGCAACGAGGAGCAGAAGGAGCGCTTCCTCAAGAAGATCCTCACCGGCGAGCAGATCTGGTGCCAGCTCTTCAGCGAGCCCGGCTCCGGCTCCGACCTCGCGTCGTTGGGGACGCGCGCCGTCCGCGACGGCGACGAGTACGTCGTGAACGGTCAGAAGGTGTGGACCTCGGTGGCGCAACTGTCGCAACGGGGGATGCTGCTGGCCCGCACCGACCCCGCGAAGCCGAAGCACGAGGGGTTGTCGTACTTCCTGCTCGACATGAAGACGCCGGGCGTGGAGGTGCGGCCGTTGCGGCAGCTCACGGGCTCGGCCGAGTTCAACGAGGTGTACCTCACCGACGTCCGCATCCCCGCCGCCGACCTGCTCGGCACGGAAGGCGAGGGCTGGCGCTACGCGCGCACGACGCTGATGAACGAGCGCATGACGCTCGCGGGGGTGTCGCTCGACGCGGTCGCGTTCACGGGTGGCACACGGCGCGACGCGTGGACCACGTTCGTCGAGTCGATCCCCGACCGCACCGATCCGGTCGTGCGGCAGGCGATCGCGCAGTTCTACATCGAGCAGCAGGTGAAGGAGCTGACCGCGTTCCGCGCCGCGGCGAAGCGGGCGATGGGGGAGGAGCCCGGTCCCGAGTTCTCCGGCTCCAAGATCGTCAACGCCTCGTTCAACCAACGCAGGTCGTCGTTCCTCGTCGACGTCACCGGTCCTGGTGGTGTCGCGTGGGAGCAGGGTGACAGCGCGGCGGAGTCGCGTGCCCACGCGTTCCTGCGGGCGCGCGCCAACTCCATCGAGGGCGGTACGTCGGAGATCCTGCGCAACCAGGTGGCCGAGCGCGCACTCGGCCTGCCGCGTGAACCCGAGATCGACAAGGGCGTCGCCTGGAAGGACCTCAGCAGGTCCTGACGCGGGCGCGCGTCAGCGATACGCGCCGGGCTCGGTGAACATGCCCGCGTGCCACCGCCGTGGCGTGGCGAGCAGCGCGCGCGGGTAGCCCTCGAACAGCCAGCGTCCGAAGTTGCGGCGGGTCCACGGCGTGAGCCCCGCGATCGCGAGGGCCGCACGCGCGCCGCGGCGATGACGCACGGCGCGGATCAACAGCTCGGACATCGCGTGATCGGCGAACAGCTCGCGCGCCACCGCGCGCTCGTATGCCGCGGTGGCGCGTGCCGCGTCGAGCGGTCCGGACGCGTTGATGGCGCGGCCCGCGAGCACGCCGGTGCACAGGGCCTGCCCGATGCCCTCGCCCGTGAGCGGGTCGGTGGCGCACGCCGCGTCCCCGACGAACAGCGCCCGACGCGTGGTGAGCGCGACGTCGTCGACGCGCGCGGGGATCGGCCACGCCTTGTGCGGCGCCTCCGGACGCGCGTGCGGTCCGAGCACGGCGCGCACGTGCGGGCGGCGGAGGATGTCGGGCCACACGTCCTTCATCGCCTGCACGCTCGCGACTCGGCCGTCGCGGTCGAGGTCGGCGCGCTGCACGCCGAAGCCGACGTTGGCGCGGCCGTCGGGAAGGGGGAAGGACCACGCGTACCCGGGCAGCAGGTCGGGCTCGAACCACACCCACAACCGCCGCGCCTGCGGCCCGACGCCGGCGAAGTACTGGCGGAACGCGTGCCACTCACCGAGGTAACCGGGCTTCGACGCACCGAGCGCCTTGCGCAGGGGCGACCACATCCCGTCGGCACCGACGGCGTAGCGGGCATGCACGTCACCGAGCCCGTCGACGTCGAGCACGATCCGGTCCTCGTGCTCGGTCGCGCCGGTCAGCGCATGACCGTCGAGCACCTTCACACCGGCGGCGCGCGCGACGTCCAGCAGCGCGGCGTCGAGATCGACGCGGCGCGCCACCGCGGCATACACGCCGTCGCCCGGCATCGGGAACGACGCCGTGCGCCCGGACGGTGCGCGCACGACGACGTCGTCGACGACCGTCCACGACGGCACGTTGGCGGGGTCGAGGCCGAGGCGCTCGAGGAGCCGCAGCGCGCCCGCGGTCAGTCCGTCACCGCAGCACTTGTCACGGGGGAAGCGCGCCTTGTCGACCAGGACGACGTCGCGACCGGCGCGCGCCAAGGTGATCGACGCGGCAGCACCGGCAGGACCACCGCCCACGACCGCGACATCGGCGGTGAGCATCCTGCGACGTTATCGGCGGCGCTCGGCCCCCAGTAAGGCGACGAACAGGACGGCGGGCTCCGTGCCGGGGTTGCGCCAGCGATGGCGGGTGCCGTTCTGGACGAACGTGTCGCCCGCGTGCAGCGTGACCTCGGCGCCGTCGTCCAGCTCGCACACGACGCTGCCGGACAGCACGACCTCGAAGTCGACGGTGTCGGTGGTGTGCATGCCGGGATCGTCGGGTTCCATGTGGGCCGCCATCCCGGGGAGCTTCTCCTCCATCTCCTGCAACGCCGCACCCATGTCGAGGTCGGCCGGGAGGTCGATGCCGGCGGGTGGCACGGTGAAGAACCCGAACCGGAACCCGCCCGGTGGCGGGAAGTACGCCGGTGCGTCGGACGGCGCGCCGTCGACGGGCAACGTCGGCATGGCGTCGGCAGCCCACAGGCGGTGGAACTCGTAGCCCGGTAGCAACGCCAACGTCGTGGGTGCGACGCGCTCGTCGGCGACGAACACCGACGTGCCGTCCGCCGTCTGCCCGGTCACGACGCGCCGTACGTCCATGGTTCAACCGACCTTTCTGATCTCGTCGATGCCCTCGAGCAGGCACGCGTGGAACACGTCCGCGTCGGGGACGGCGGCGGGGTCGCTGTTGACGGCGATCTGGAGCTCGTCGAGGTAGCTCACGAGGGTGATGTTCGCCGCCGCGCCGCTCATCGGTCCGAACGCGAACTGCGCCTCCATCCGCGCGCCGGCGAAGAACACCGGGATCGGCACGCCGGGCACGTTGCTCGTCACGAAGTCGATGCCGCGCAACATCGCACCGAACACACCGGTCGACACCGACGTGGGCAACCGGTAGAGCAGCCCGGCCAGCGGTTCCGTGAGTGCGAGCGCCGGCTCCGCCCGCTGGCGGCGCACCAGCTCGCGCACGGTCGCCATCCGCTCGACCGGATCGGCGATGGCGATCGGCACCGCGAAGCGGGCGGGCGCGAACTGGTTGCCGGCGAGGTCCTCGGTGTCGTCGTTGCGCACGTTGATCGGCATCGTCATGCGCAACTCGTCGACCGGCGCGTTGTGGTGGAGGTGGTAACGGCGCATGCCGCCCGCGATGGCGGCGACGAACGCGTCGTTCAACTTGCCGTCGACGACGCGCGCCGCCGCCTTCATCTCGTCGAGCGGCACGGCGATCGCGTCGAAGTGCACGCTCAGCGAGCGGCCGTTCATGATCGGGCTGAGCGGTTGCGTCGCCGGCGCGAGCATGCGCCCGACGGAGGACGCCGTCTCGCGCAGCCGTTGCACGACGCTCGCGGGATCCGTCGCGAACGATGTGGCGCCGTCGAGCAACGTGCGCCACGACCGGCGGGCAGTGCCCAGCTGGCGCCGGCGTTCGTGCTGCACGGCGTCGAGCACGCGCTCGAACTGGTTCATGACGTGCACGTCGGGCGGCGGCGGTACGTCGCCGTGCGCGCCGGGCGTGGGCTCACGCTCGAGGTCGAACAGGTGCATCGCGATCTTCACCGCACCCACGCCGTCGGTGATCGAGTGGTGCAGCTTCATGATGACGCCGGCGCGCCCGTCGGCGAGGTCGTCCACGACGACGAACTCCCACAGCGGCCGGGCGCGATCGAAGTTCTGCATGGCGACGGGCTCGGCCATGTCGAGCAGGTCGCGCAACGTGCCGTCGCCGCCTGCACGTGCCCAGCGCACGTGGTAGCGGAGATCGAAGTTCGGGTCGACCTCCCAGCGCGGCGGCGCGATCGACAGCGGGTTGGACACCACCCGCTGGCGCAGGCGGGGGACCAGACGCGATGCCCGGTCGACCGCTTCGAGGAGACGGTCGCGGTCGGGCGAGCGGTCGAGCACGGCGACGGCCGTGATCGTCGACCGCAGCAACGGGTCCTTCTCGATGGTCCACATGAGCGCGTCGGCATCGCTCATCCGGTGCTCGAACCGCATCGGCTCCGCCATGGCCGTCGAGCGTACGCTCGCACGATGCGACTCGCGCAGGCCCGATCGTTCGCTCTCGCCCTGCCGGAGACCACCGAGGAACCGCATCACGACATGTCGTCGTTCCGCGTGCGGGGGAAGATCTTCGCCACCGTGCCGCCCGACGGGAAGCACCTCCACGTCTTCGTCGACGAATCGGAGACGAAGGCGTCGGTGGCGGAGGACCCGGACGCCTTCGAGGAGCTGTGGTGGGGGTCGCGGTTGTCGGGCGTGCGTGTCACGCTGGCGGCGGCGCCGAAGCGGTCCGTCGAGGAACTGCTCGAGGAGGCGTGGCGGCGCCGTGCGCCGAAGAAGCTCGCCGCCTCGTTCTCGCCGCCGTCGCCGCGCGGCTCCGCGTAGTCGACGGCGTCAGACGGTGCCTTCGACGTGCGTGTTGTTCACGGTGACGACGTGGCCGTCGGGGTCGCGGAACGTGAACGAGTCGTGGTCGAACGGCGCGCCTCGTTCGATGTCGGAGGTCTCGACGCCTCGGCCGTGCAGGTCGGCGTGGAAGGCGTCGAGGTCGTCGACCATCAGGTCGAAGGGGGCGGCGCGACCGTCGGTGCGCGCCGCGGGATCGAGCACGAAGACGAGATGGGTGCCGCCGCGCATCTCGAGCTCGATCAACCCGTCGCCCTCGTTCAGTTCGCGCAACCGTCGGAGCCCCATCGACTCGTAGAAGGCGAGTGCGCGCGGGAGATCGTGGGAGGCGAGGACGACGTGGCCGACCCACACCTCCGGCCGTTCCGTCCGTCCGACCATGCGGGTCATTCTGCCGTCAGAAGCGCCACCGTGTGGCGAATGTTGGTGCGTTGAAGGCGTCATAGCGCCTACATCGCACCAACATTCAGTGCGGCGGGGCGCCGCGTGCGGCGCTTGGCGGCGGCAGGAGTGGCCCCCGCACACCGTGACACGGCTCGCGACTGGCGCCCCGTGCACCCGCGTCCGACAAGATGAGCGTCGAGACGTCATCGGACGACCGACGAGGGGGACGCCACCGTGGCAGGGATGTGTGAAGGCCGTATCTGCATCGTGACCGGCGCAGGCCGTGGCATCGGGCGCGAGCACGCGCTGATGCTGGCGTCGCACGGCGCCAAGGTCGTCGTCAACGACCTCGGCGGCGAGATGGACGGCACCGGCCAGTGGGCGGGCGCCGCGCAGCAGGTGGTCGACGAGATCAAGGGCATGGGTGGCGACGCCGTCGCCAACACCGACGACATCTCCGACTGGGAAGGCGCGCAGCGGCTGGTCAACACCGCCATCGAGACGTTCGGCGGGCTCGACGTGCTGGTCAACAACGCGGGCATCCTGCGCGACCGGATGCTGGTCAACATGACCGAGGAGGAGTGGGACGCCGTCATCAAGGTGCACCTGAAGGGCACGTTCGCGCCGACCCGTTGGGCGGCCGCGTACTGGCGGGATCGTGCGAAGGCGGGCGAGACGAACAACGCGCGGGTCGTCAACACCACGTCGGTGAGCGGCATCTACGGCAACCCGGGACAGACGAACTACGGCGCCGCCAAGATGGGCATCGCCGCGTTCACCATCATCAGCTCGCTCGAGCTGGGCCGTTACGGCGTGACGGTGAACGCGATCGCGCCGGGTGCGCTGACGCGCATGACCGAGAACCTCGGGATGGGGCAGGCGTCGGAGGAGCAGAAGGCGATGATGTCGCCCCGTTGGATCGCGCCGGTGGCGACGTGGCTGGCCTCGACGCAGTCGGACGGTGTCACCGGTCGCGTCTTCGAGGTGTCCGGTCGCGTGTTCGCCATCGCGGAGAGCTGGCACCGTGGACCCACCGCCCAACCGGTCGACGACGCCACACAGGTCGACGCCATCGCCCGCAAGCTGCTCGGCGAGGCACGCCCCAACGCGGACATGAACGGTCAGGACCGCAGCGCTTGAGCGAAGCGCCGTCGGGGACGATCACGCTGCCCGACGGGCGGCGGCTGGCGTACGACGACGTCGGCGATCCCGACGGCGTCGCGGTCGTGTACCTGCATGGCTGCCCCGACTGCCGCCGCACCCGGCATCCGGACGACTCGATCGCGCGCGACCTCGGCGTGCGCCTCGTCGCCGTCGATCGTCCCGGCTACGGCGCCAGCGATCCGCCGGCCGTGCCGACGTTGGCGTCGCAGGCCGACGACGTCGTCGCGCTCGTGGACGCGCTCGGGATCGAGCAGTGCGGCGTGTTCGCGTGGTCGTCGGGTGCGATGGTGGCGCTCGCGCTCGCGGCGCGCGCACCCGCTCGCATCGGCGCGCTCGCCATCGCGGCGGGCACGCTGCCCACGCCCGGTCCGGCGGACGACGCGTCGATCGCCGAGATCGTGTCGCTGCTCGTCCCCGACCCGATCACGATCGAGCTCGCGCAGGAAGCGGTGCGCGAGCACAAGAGCGCGCCGTACCTGCGAGATCTCGAGTCGGTCGCCGGTCTCGAGGCGCGACTTGCGGAAGCGATGGTGGAGGCGGTTGCGGGTGGCATCGCCGGCGCCGCGTTCGATGTGCGCGCCGCGTGCACCGCCTTGCCGCTCGATCTCGGGCGCATCGACGTGCCCGTCGACCTCTGGTACGGCGAGAAGGACGATGTCGTGCCCGTCAGCGCGGGCGAGTACCTCGCGGCCACGTTGCCCCACGCCACGCTCCACGTCGTGCCCGACGCGTCGCATCTCGTCGCGCTCACGCACTGGACCACAATCCTCGAATCACTAAGGAGAGACCTCACATGCCGTTGAACCATGACGCCGTCGGCGCGAAGGGCGAGCCGGGCGAGAACAGCTGGACGTCGAAGGACGCCATCCTCTACGCGCTCGGTGTCGGCGCCGGTGTCGACGAGTTGCAGTTCACGACCGAGAACACGCAGGGCGTCGAGCAGCAGGTGCTGCCGACCATGGGCGTCGTCCTCGGCGTCGGCGGTCGGGGCGCGTGGGACGCGCTGGGCGAGGTCAACTGGACGATGCTCGTCCACGGCGAGCAGGCCATCGAGTTGCACCAGCCCATACCCGTCAACGGTACGGCTCGCTCCGTCACCGAGGTCGTCGGCGTGTACGACAAGGGCTCCGGTGCCGTCGTGGCGACGCAGACGACGTCGGTCGACGCGACGACCGGTGACCCGCTGTTCACCACGCGCTCCGCGGCGTTCATCCGCGGCGAAGGGGGATGGGGCGGCGACCGCGGGCCGAGCGGGAGCGATCGTCCGACCCGGCCCGAGCGTGCGCCCGATCACGTCGTCAAGTACCAGACGGCGATCGACCAGGCGTTGCTCTACCGGTTGTCGGGCGATCGCAACCCGTTGCACTCCGACCCGTCGTTCGCACACGCGGCCGGCTTCGACCGGCCGATCCTCCACGGACTGTGCACGTACGGCTTCACCGGGCGGGCCCTGCTGCACACGTTGTGCGGTTCCGACCCGACGCGGTTCCGCTCGATGGAGGCGCGGTTCTCCTCACCGGTGTTCCCCGGCGACGAGCTGACGATCTCGATGTGGATCACCGGTGACGGCGAGGCGGTGTTCCAGACGCGCCGCCCCGGCGACGTCGTCGTGGTCGACAACGGGTTGTGCCGCTTCAGCTGACGACCTCTCCTGCACGGTGGTCAGAACAGCCGGAGGACGGCGGACTCGATGCCGCGCAGCTCGTCGTAGTCCACCTCGACCCAGTCGATGCCGCGGCTCTCGGCCAGCACGCGCGCCTGCGGCTTGACCACCTGCGCGACGAAGATGCCGCGCACCGGTCGCAAGGACGGATCGAGGTTCATGCGTTCCAGGTAGCGGGTGAGTTGCTCGACGCCGTCGATCTCACCGCGGCGCTTCACCTCGATGGCGACGGCGCGGCCGTCGGCGTCGCGGCACAGGATGTCGACCGGGCCGATGTCGGTCGGGTGCTCACGACGCACGAGCCGCAGCCCGTCCGCGATGGCGTCGCAGTTGGCGGCGAGCAGCTCCTGCAGGTGCGCCTCCACGCCGTCCTTCTGGAGGCCGGGATCGACGCCGAGGTCGTAGGACACGTCGGTGACGACCTCGTCGATGGTGATCGTCAACGTCTCGCCCTTGGCGTTGGTGACGATCCATCGGTCGTGCTCCTCCCGGAGCCGGTTCGGTGCGACCATCCAGTTGAGTGGCTTGTAGGCGCCGCCGTCGGAGTGGATCGAGACGCAGCCGTCCGCCTTCAGCATGAGCACGCGCGTCGCCATCGGCAGGTGGGCGGTCAGGCGGCCGTCGTAGTCGACGGCGCAGCGAGCCACGACGATGCGCATCCCCGAGATGCTGGCACGGTCCCGCCGCCGCTTCGAATGTTGGTGCGTTGTGGGCGCCAGAGCGCCCACAACGCACCAACATTGCGGTAACGCGCGGGGCGGCGACGTCTTTGCCATCGTGGAGGGCATGACCGAGACACAGCAGCAACGGGATCTGACGGCGCGGGGGGAGCGGCGGGCGGCGGCGGGGAAGCAGCCCCGTCAACGGCGGTGGTGGCGACCGGAGCGGTGGGAGGACGTGCCCCACGTGCGTTCCGGCGAGGACCTGACGGTCGGCGACCGCGCCGCGGACGTCATGCGCAACAGCATGGGTTCGTGGCCGTTCGTGTTCGCCGCGCTCGTCTTCCTCGGGTTGTGGATGCTCTACAACCGCAACGTCGGGTTCGACCCCTACCCCTTCATCCTGCTGAACCTCGTGCTGTCGTGCCTCGCCGCCCTGCAGGGCGCGATCCTGCTGATCGCGGCGAAGCGAGCGGACCAGATCGCGTCCGAGCTCGCCGTCCACGACTACGAAGCGGACTGCCAGTCGCGCGACATGCTCGAGGCGCTCACGGAGCTGAACCACCGGATCGCGCAGCTCACGACCGAGGTGCACCAGCACATCATCGACGAGGCGGCGGGCTGAGCCGTCAGCGGGGGATGGGGAAGATGACGTCCTCGCCGGCCATGTCCGCCGCGGCCGCGGTGCGCTCGTCGCCGGACATCGCGTGCACGTGGTCGGCGATGGCGAGCACGCGCGGCAGCAGACCGAGATCGCCCGGCGTGCAGAAGGCGTGCACGCCCGGTGTCGAGAGTGCGAACGCGATCCCGCGTGCGAGATCGTCGTCCGTTGCCTGCGGCTCGTACCACGACGTGGCCCACCGGTCATTGGTCGCGCGGTCGGCCCACGGCCGGCGCGCCGTCGCCTTGATCGCCATGACGCCGAGATCGCGGCGCCGGCACTCGTCGAGCAGCGCCTCGGCATCCTCGCGGTAGACGGGATCGGCCCACAGGCGCGGGTACACCGGGAACATCACGGTGTCGAGGTCGTAGCGCCGCAACGCCTCGAGGTGCGTGCGGGGCACGGTGAGGTCGTGCCCGGTGATGCCCGCGAACCGGCACGCGCCCTGCTCGCGCAACCGGAGGATGCGCTCGATCCCCGGACCTCGTTCGTCGAGCTCGCCGATGGTCGTCACCGCGTGCGCCTGGTACAGGTCCAGGACGTCGCAACCGAGCAGCTGCCGCGACTCGTCGAACTGCGCCTGCACGCCGTTCGGGTTCGACCGCAGCGTCTTGGCGGCGACGAACAGGCGATCGCGCACGTCGGCGACGGCCGGTCCGACCACGCGCTGCGCCTCGCCGTACTGCGGCGCGATGTCGAGATGGTTGACACCGGCGTCGAGTGCGAGGTGCAGCCCGCGCGCTGCTTCCTCCGGTGTCGACATCCAGAAGGCGGCGCCGCCGAGGATGGCGACGCTGCTCTCGTGCCCGGTCCGTCCCAACCGCCTGCGGTCCATGCCGCGCACGTTACGACAGCGGCGCCGGCCGTCAGTGGCGGCGGCGTTGGGACTCGAGCCGTTCCCGGATGAGCGTGCGCCGCTCCTGGAGGTCGCGGTACGTGAGCTTTTCCACCGAGTCGTCGACGCCGAAGCTCGCCTTCACGCCCGTCATGTCGAGTTGCCAGGCGTCGGGGTCGAGCCCGATCTCTGCTGCGATGCGCTCGCCGTGCGTCGTCGCGAAGTGCATCGTGATCTCCGCGATCTCGCCGAAGATGTCGAGGTCGGGTGCCAGCGTGGCGATGGCGCCGTCGAGGAACATCATGTTCTTCACGAACAACATGAGCTCCTTCGGCATGCGCGCGCCGATCCCGAGGAGCGCCTTGATCGTCCGTTGGATCTCGCCGACGAGCTCGTCGCCGGTCATCGTCGTGGGGTCGACGGCAGGACGGTCGAGGCCGAGATCCTCGATGACCGCGTCGATGTCGGTGTCCGGTGGCAGCGCACCGAGGTCGCGCAGCGCGGCGAGCTGGCCGTGGATGTCGTTCATGGAGCCCGCCACGAGCAGGCGCAGGAGCGCCAGCCGCTTCGGCTCCGACAGGCGTCCCGTGATGCCGAAGTCCATCAGGGCCGTGCGCCCGTCCGGCAGGACGAAGAGGTTCCCGCCGTGGAGATCGCCGTGGAAGATGCCGTGGATGAGCGCGCCCTCCATCCCACCGACCATCCCGGTGCGCACGACCTCGTGCGTGTCGACGCCCGCGTTCTTCATCCCGGCGATGTCCTCGAAGGCGAAGCCCCGCAGTCGCTCCATCACGAGGACCCGACGCGTGACGAGGTCGGGGTGGGGGCGAGGGATCACGTAGCCGCGCTGGTCGAGATCGGCGAAGGCGCGCGCCACGTCGAGCATGTTCTCCGCCTCGAGGCGGAAGTCGAGCTCCTCGACGATCGTCTCCGCGAACAGCTCGACGAGCGCGGGCGGGTTGGCGAGCGCGGCCACCGGGATGCGACCGACGAGGTGGGGCGCCACCCAGGACATCACGCGCAGGTCACGGCGCACGAGGCGGGCGACGTCGGGCCGCTGCACCTTGACGACGACCTCCTCGCCGGTCGAGAGCGTCGCGGCGTGGACCTGCGCGATCGATGCTGCCGCGAGCGGCTCGCGCTCGAACGTGCGGAACACGGCGTCGAGCGGTTGCAGGAGGTCCTCCTCGACCACTCGGCGTACGACGTCGAACGGCTCGGGGGGCACCTGGTCCCGGCACTTGCGGAACTCGGCCACGAGCGGCTCGGGGAACAGCCCTTCGCCGGACGAGATGATCTGTCCGAGCTTGATGTACGTCGGCCCGAGGCGTTCGGCGGCGATGCGCAGGCGCCGGGACAGCCCTGCCACCGAGCTCTCGGTGCCCCGCTCGCGCACGGCCCACACGAGCACCGGCACGCCGAGGTCGCGCAACGTCACCAGGAGCCGCCCGCCCGGCGGCGTGCGGTGGTAGCGGGTCAGCTCGGGCACCGACGCCCGGACCCGCTCCCGCAGGCGGTCGACGCCGCGCCGCCACGTGATGCGCGCCGGGTCGATGGCCCAGGGACCGTCGTCGCTGAACGACCCGATGTCGAGGTCGGTTGCGCGCACCTCGTCACTCTCGCGGTCGCGGGTACTCTGCGGCCACTTTCGATCAAGGGGGGGCCCGCAGTGATCGACCGCTGGATCGTCGATTCGGAGCCGAGTGCGCGGTATCCGATCTACACACGAGGCAACGTCGGGGAGGTGTTCCCCGACCCGGTGGCGCCGCTGAGCGGCGACATCATCCGGCTCTACGCGGAGCACGGCTGGCGGGACGCGCTCGTCCGCTTCGGCGCCTTCGACCTCGACGAGTTCGATCCCGACAACGCCGAGATCATCGGCATCTTCGGGGGCTACTGCTTCCTCAACGTGTCGATCAGCCGCATCCTCGGCGTGCGCACGCCGGGTCTCACGTGGGAGAGCGTCGACCAGCAGCTCTGGGGCGAGCAACCGGGCGTGCCCGACTACGCACCCCAGCCCACCGACGAGAGCCCGGCGCACAGCGAGCGCATCCAGCAGACGCTCGGATGGGTGCTCACCACCGATTCGCTGCCCGAGCTGGCCGAGGACGGCGCGCTCGTCGACCGCCTCCGCGCCGAACGACCGGACCTCACGCAGTTGAGCGAACAGCAGCTCGTCGATCGCATGCGCGACCTGACGGACCGGTACTTCCAGAAGCTGTTCGCGCGGCATCTCTTCATCACGTACTGCGCGACCGTGCCCGTCGGCATCATCCAGCAGGTGTGCAACGCGGTCGGGCGTCCGACCGACATGCTCAAGCTCATGGCGGGCGTGGGCGACGTCGAGTCGGCCGCGCCGAGCTACGCGATGTGGGAGCTGTCCCGCCTCGACGCGGACAGCGACGAGTGCAAGACGAAGTTCGCCGAGTTCCTGCACGAGTTCGGCGCGCGCGGCCCGAACGAGTGGGAGATGCGCTCGCCGACGTGGGAGACCGACCCGGATCTCGCGCTCGTCGCCATCGAGCAGATGCGGCGGTCACCGGATGCGTTCTCGCCCGTGCAGCACCAAGCCGAGCGTGCCGCGGAGCGGGCGCGCCTCGGCGAGGAGATCGCGGCGATGGTCGAAGGTGATCCCGAGACGCACGGCCAGTTCCTCGCCGCGCTGCACGCCGCGCCGATCTTCCTCGCCGGACGCGAGCGCTCGAAGACGAACAACATCCGCCTGACCCACGAGCTCCGGCTCGGCATGCACGAGCTCGGACGCCGGCTCGTCGAGCGCGGCATCTTCGAACGCCCGAACAACTTCGGGATGGTGCGCTGGGACGAGCTCGACCAACTCGTCGACGATCCCGCGTCGCTGGCGCCCGCCATCCACGAACGGGAAGTGGCGTACGCGGAGCTGCTCACGCTGGAGCCGCCCTTCGTGTTCGAGGGCACGCCGCCCCCGCCGTCGCAATGGACGCGCCGCAACGCGCACCTCGCGTCGGTCGTCGGTCAGGGCGACGTGCTCCACGGGCTGCCGGGTTGCCCGGGCAAGGCCCGGGGCCGTGCGCGCGTGGTGCTCGACTCGCACGATCCCACCGCGCTCGAGCCGGGTGACGTGCTCGTCGCGCCGATCACCGATCCGTCGTGGACGCCGTTGTTCGTTCCCGCCAACGCGGTGATCGTCGACGTCGGCGCGCCGCTGAGCCACGCCATCATCGTCAGCCGCGAGCTCGGGATCCCGTGCGTCGTGTCCGTCACCGACGCCACCCGCCGCATCCCCGACGGCTCGATGGTCGAGGTCGACGGTGACACGGGCATGGTGACCGTGATCGGATGAGCTGATGCTCGAAGGGATACGCGTCGTCGAGCTCGGCGTCTGGGTCGCGGGCCCGGCGGCGGGCGGGATCATGGCCGACTGGGGTGCCGACGTCATCAAGGTCGAGTCGCCGGAGGGCGATCCCATGCGCCGGATGCTGGCCGTCACCGCGGGCGGCAAGGCCGACCTGCCGAGCCCTCCCTTCGACCTCGACAACCGCGGCAAGCGCTCGGTGGTGTTCGACCTCGAGACGGACGACGGCCGCGCCGCCATGCACGCGCTGCTGGCGACCGCCGACGTCTTCCTGACCAACCTCCGCCCGGAGGCCGTCGAGCGGCTCGGCCTCGGCGCGGACGACGTGCGCGCCCGCCATCCCCGGCTCGTGTACGCCAGCGTGACGGGTTACGGGCGGGAAGGGCCGGAGACGTGGCGCGCGGGGTACGACGTCGGCGCGTTCTGGGCGCGTTCGGGTCTCGCCGCGCTGGCCGTTCCCCCCGACGCGCCACAACCGCACTTCCGCGGCGGCGTCGGTGATCACGTCACCGCCATCACCGCGCTGGCCGGCATCCTCGGCGCGCTGTGGCGTCGCGAGCAGACCGGCGAGGGTGAGCTCGTCGACGTGTCGTTGCTGCGCACCGGCATCTACTGCCTCGGCTGGGACCTCGGTCTGCAGCTGCGCCTCGGTCGCCTGGGTGGCACGTTGCCGCGCACCGAGCAGTCGAACCCGATGATCAACCCGTACCGCGCCGCGGACGACCGCTGGTTCTGGCTGCTCGGCGTCGAATCGCAGCGCCTGTGGCCGAAGTTGCTGCGGGCCATCGATCGCGAGGCGTGGGGCGACGACGACCGGTACCGCACGCCACGTGATCGCCGCCACAACGCCAAAGAGCTCATCGCCGAGCTCGACGCGCTGTTCGCGACGCGCACGCGCGACGAGTGGACGGCCGCGTTCGACGCCCATGACGTGTGGTGGGCGCCGGTGAACACCACGGCCGAGGTCGTGGCCGACCCGCAGGCGTTGGCCTCGGGCGCGTTCGTCGACGTGCCCGACGCCGCGGGCTCCACCGCGCACCGCGCCGTCGCCACGCCCGTGCGCTTCTCCGATGCGGACGACGCCCGCCCGCGCGGCGGCGTTCCCGCGCTCGGCGAGCACACCGACGAGGTGCGCCGCGAGCTCGGGTTGCCGTGACCGAGGGCAGCGCGGTCACGGCAGCAGCCGCCATCGGCGCGAAGGTGGCGCCGCGGGCTGCGGAGATCGAAGCGCTGCGCACGCTGCCGCGCGACATCGTCGACGCGCTCGTCGACGCCGGCATCATGAAGCTGTTCGTGCCGCGCACGTACGGCGGGAGCGAGGCGACGGTCGACGAGGGCATCGCGGTCATCGAGGAGCTCGCCACGCACGACGGCTCGACGGCGTGGTGCGCCATGATCGCGATGACCACCGGTCTGCTCGGCGGCTTCCTTCCCGCGGCGCACGCCCGCGCCGTCTACGCGCCGCGCGACGCGGTCACCGGTGGGTTCGCGGCGCCGGTGGGGCGGGCCCGCCCGGTGGAGGGAGGCCTGCGCGTGAACGGCCGGTGGCAGTGGGGTTCGGGCACCGCGCACTGCACGACGATCGGCGGTGGTTGCCTCGTCGCCGCGTCGGACGACGAGCGTCCCTCGGCGAAGTTCGTACTGTTCGACCGCGAGGACGTGACGCTGCTCGACACCTGGTACGTGACCGGGCTCAAGGGAACGGGGAGCACCGACTACGAGGTGCACGACGCATTCGTCCCCGAGGGTCGCTGGTTCCGTCTCGCCGGCGCCGTGCCGGTCGAGGACGGTCCGCTCTACCGGTTCTCGTTCTTCGGACTGCTCGCGCTCGGGACGTGCGCGGTCGCGCTCGGCCTGGCCCGCCGCGCCGTCGACGAGCTGGTGGACCTCGCCGGCACGAAGCGACCGCAGGGCAGTTCGCGCCCGCTCGCGGAGCGGACCCCCGTGCAGGCGGACGTCGCGATCGCGGAGGCGTCGTTGCGTTCGGCGCGCGCGTTCGTCGACGACGTCGTGGGTGACGCGTGGACGACCGTCGCGCGCGGCGACGCGATGTCCGACGAGCAACGTCGTTCGGTGCGGCTCGCCGCGACGCACGCGATGGTGACGAGCGCCGCGGTCGTCGACCGGATGTACACGCAGGCGGGCGGCGCCGCCGTCCACGACGACAGCCCGTTCCAGCGCGTGCTGCGCGACGTGCACGTCGCCACGCAGCACGCCATCACGTCGCCTCGCACGTTCGACCTCGCCGGCCGGCTGCGGCTCGGGCTCGACACGGACACTGCGCAGCTGTGACGGCGTTCCGCGGACCACGCAGGGGCAGGTGACGTGGTCGAGCTCTACGAAGGACTGATGACGACGCGAGCGATGCGCCGCTTCACGGACGAGCCCGTGACCGACGACGAGATCCGGCGGATCCTGGCTGCGGCGGTGCAGGCGCCGAGCGGCGGCAACATCCAGCCGTACCAATTCGTCGTCGTGACCGATCGCGACAAGCGGGACGCGATCGCCGCGATCTACCGGCGGGCGTACGAGCGCTACGAGCCCGCGGTGCTGGCGCGCATCCCACCGTTCCCCGACGAGGAAGCCCAACGCCGGCACGAGCGCAACTGGGCCGCGTCGCGGCACCTGGCAGCGACGATCGGCGACGCAACCGCGATGGTGCTCGTGTTGATGCCGCGCATCTCGATGACGGTCAGCGACGACGAGGGCGAGATGGACGTCGGCCCGACGTACGCGTCGGTCTACCCCGCGGTGCAGAACCTCGTGCTCGCGGCGCGCGCCCTCGGCATCGGGACGTGCCTCACGACTGTGTACCGGATCCACGAGGACGAGGTGCGAGCGGTGTGCGCGGTGCCGGACCGCTACGAGATCCCGGCGCTGCTCCCGCTCGGGCGTCCGGTGGGGAAGTGGGGCATCGCACCTCGCCGACCGGCGACCGCCATCACCAGCTGGAACGAGTTCGGTCAGAAGCGCGGCTGACGCTTCTCGCGCCAGGCACGCACGCCCTCCGCGTAGTCGGGCTGCTGCACCATCTCCTCGAGCAACCGTTCGGACTCGGCGACGGCGGTGCCGACGTCGCCGTGGAGGTCCGCGTAGAGCTGTCGTTTCGCGGTCGCGTTCGACGCGGGGCTGACGTCGCGCGCGATGGTGCGCGCGTAGTCCGACGTGAACGGCAGCAACTCGTCCGCAGGCAGCACGCGGTTCACGAGGCCGATGCGTGCCGCCTCCTCCGCGAGCACGATCCGCGACGAGAAGAGGAGGTCGGCGGCGTGGCCGATGCCGACGAGGCGGGGCAGCACCCACGACAGCCCGTACTCCGCGGGCAGGCCGAGGCGCCCCGACGAGGTGGTGAGCTTCGCGCCCGCCGCCGCGAAGCGGATGTCGCAGTAGCAGGCGAGCACGAGCCCGACACCCGCGGCGGGACCGTTGACGGCGGCGATGATCGGCTTCGGGATCCCGTAGTGGAACGCGAACGCGTGGTCGAACTCGGCGCGCACGCCGTAGCCCGGCATCGCCAGCGTTGCGAGGTCGACACCGGCGTCGTAACGACCACTGTGGGCATGACGATCGAGCGCCCGCGTGTCCGCGCCCGCGCAGAAGCCTCGTCCCGCACCCGTCACGACGATCACGCGCACGCCGTCGTCGCGCTCGGCGCGGGCGAGGGCGTCGCGGTACTCGTGGTGCATGCGGCCCGTCCACGCGTTGAGACGGTCGGGACGGTGCAGGGTGACGGTGGCGACGCCGTCGCCGACGTCGTAGAGGACCGTCGGGTCGCTCACCGCCCCGCGACGGCGCCGATCGCCGTGTCGGCCAACTCGGGACGGCAGATCAACAGGTCCGGGAGCCACGGGTCGGACTGGTTGTAGACGAGTGGGCGCCCGTCGATGCGCGACGTGTGCAGGCCGGCGGCGCGCGCCACCGCGACCGGCGCGCAGTTGTCCCACTCGTACTGGCCGCCGGCGTGCGCGTACACGTCGACCTCGCCCAGAACCACCGCCATGGCCTTCGCGCCCGCGGATCCCATCGAGACGAGATCGGCCTCGAGCGCTTCCGCGATGCGCAGCGCGGCGGCCGGTGGCCGCGTGCGGCTCACCACGACGCGCAGCGGACCTTCGTGCGGTTCCGGTGGTGGCGGCGGTGGGTCGCTGGCGAGCGTCACGCCGATGGCGGGCAGCGCGACCGCGCCGGCCAGCGGCTCGCCCGCACCGTTCACGAGCGCGACGTGCACGGCCCAGTCGGAGCGGCCCGGTTCGCCGAACTCGCGCGTGCCGTCGAGCGGGTCGACGATCCACACGCGCTCGGCGCCGAGGCGTGAGCGGTCCTCGATGCCTTCCTCGGAGAGCACCTTGTCGCCGGGCGCCAGCTCGGCCAACGCCTCGACGATGAAGCGGTGCGCGGACCAGTCACCCTCGTCGCGCAGCGACCACCAGTCGTGCGGTGTGGCGCCGGCCTTCGCCCGCAACTCGACGAGCAGTTGCCCGGTCCGCGTCGCCACGTCCGCGGCGATCTCGTGGTCGGACAACGTCGAAGCAGGCACGGCGGCCGACGCTAGTGGGTCGCAGCAGCAGCTCACTCGCCCCTTCGGGCCCGCGGTCGCGGTCGGGACTACGCGGCGGTGACGCGGGTGGGGGCGTTCGGTGCGGGCTCGCCGTAGGGCTGGCCCGACTTCTCGTAGCACTCGAGGTGGTAGTGCTCGACCCGATCCCACTTGCCGTCGACGTACACGTTGCAGATGACCTGATGGGCCTTGATCTTGGCCCTGAACTTCACCTGCTCGTCGCACGTGACGCACATCGCACTGCTGCCGGCTTCGATCGTGCGGAGAACGGCGCGACTCTGCCACTGCGTGGCCTTCGCGGCGGTCTGGGTCTTCGCCATGGCCTATCAATCGGCTTCATCCGGCGCCTCGTGAGCAAAATGGGTCGTTCGACCTAGAGCGGCGCGGGTCAGCGAGCGCGGCTGAGACGGCGCACGGCCCGCACCAACGAGCGGACCTCGTGCTCGTCCGCACCCGCCGCGACGAGCGACTCGATGCGACGCTCGAGATCCGCAGCCGCTGCCTCGTCGACGGGTGCGGGCGAGCCGAACGCCTCGGGGCCCGCGACGGCGGTGATGAGCATCAGGCAGATGATGGCCACGGCCGCCGTCATGCCTGCCGCGATGGCACTGCCGATGTGATCGGTGATCGAGGCGACGATCATCCCCGCGATCGCCAGGACGCAGATGGCGAGCACACCGCGGCGGATCCAACGGGCCGTCATCGCCGCCGAACGTACCGGGCGCAGACGGCGGCCCGGTACGCGCAGGTACCGTACGCAAGGACATGGCCGAGCCCCCCGACCCGTTCCATCTGCCGGACCAGGACGCCGATCCCGTCGAGTGGGACTCCCAGGAACGGCGCTTCGTTCCCCGCTCGGCGCCCCGCCGCTACTACGTCGGCAGTGACGCCGTCGGCCAGGCGCCACCGCCGCGCGCTGCACCGCCGTCGACGCCGCGGCCGCCCGGTCCGCCCGGTCCACCCGGGCCCCGGCCTGGCCCGCGACCTGCGCCGCGACCTGCGCCAGGCCGTCGCTGGCGGTTCCGCCGGCCGAAGTGGAAGTGGATCGCGCTGGTGTGCGTGCTGCTGCCGATCGTGCTGCTGATCGGCGGCCTCGTCTACGCCGACATGAAGTTCCACGAGCTGCATCGCGTCAAGGTCGGCTCGTTGCTCAGCGCAGGTGGCAACGGCGAGAACATCCTCATCGTCGGCTCGGACACGCGCGCCGGTGCCGATCCGAACGCGGCGGGGATCGTCGGTGACGCCAGCAACCCCGCACCACCGGGACAGCGCTCCGACACGATCATGGTGCTGCACCTGCAGGGCAGCAGCGCCAAGATCCTGTCGATCCCGCGCGACCTCATCGTCAACATCGCGGACACCGGCGCCAAGGACCGCATCAACTCCGCGTACAACACCGATCTCGGCGGTGGTCCCGCCCGTCTGTTGAAGACCGTGCAGCAGAGCCTCGGCATCCCCGTGCAGCGCTACATGGAGGTCGACTTCGTCACGTTCGCGGGGCTCGTGGACGCCGTCGGCGGCATCGACATCGACTTCCCGTATCCGGCCTTCGACACGAACACGGGTCTGGACGTCAAGACGGCAGGGCGCGTCCACCTCAACGGTGACCAGGCGCTCGCCTACGTGCGCTCCCGGCACTACACCGAGATCAAGGAGGACGGGAAGCCCCACGAGGACCCGACCGCGGATCTCGGCCGCGTCGTGCGCCAGCAGACGTTCCTGCGCGCCGTGATGGGGAAGGTGGCCGGTTCGCACAACCCGTTGACGTTGCTGCGGGTGGGCGGTGAGGTGGCCAACGGGCTGCGTGTCGACGACAAGCTCGGGTTCTGGGACGCCATCCGCTTGGCGTGGGACCTGAAGGGCATCAACCCCGAGGGGGTGCCGCTGCCGGTGGCCGTCAACAGCGACCATGCCACGCTCCACCTCCAACAGCCGGACGCCAACAGCGTGCTGGCCCAGTTCAAGTGACGGGCGTGACCACCGCCACGCTGACAGCGGGCTGACCGTTTCGTACGGTTGTGGCGATGGAGGACTGCGTTCCCGAGCTACCGGACTGGAAGCAGGGCAACCGCACGGCATCGTTCGCCATCGTCGCCGCCCACGTCTGCGGCGCCATCTTCACGTTCGTGTACCTCAGCTTCGTGGTGCCGTCGGAGGCATCGGCGCACCCGAGCGGGCACCTCGTCGACGTCCTCGTGTTCGCCGGTTACGTCGCCGTCGCCTTCCCGGTGACGGGGTCGGCGTGCGAGCGACTGGCCCGCCGCACGCTGGGGTGGATGATCGAGGAGCGGCAACCCACGGCCGACGAGCGCGACGCGACGCTCGCCTTCACGCGCAGGATCGCGGCGATCACGATGGTGCCGTGGCTGGCTGCCGCGGTGTTCTTCGCCGGCACGAACGTGGTCGCCGGTCACACCGCGCGCCACATCGCGAGCGTCGCGTTGACGACGATCGACGGCGGTCTCGTGAGCTGCACGCTCGGGTTCCTGCTCATCGAGCGCGTGATGCGGCCCGCGGTCGCCACGGTGCTCGCGGGCTCGCCGCCCGAGCACCGCACCGTGGCCGGTGTCCGCCTGCGGCTCGTGCTGACGTGGGCGCTGGGGTCCGGTGTGCCGCTCGCCGGCCTGTTCCTGCTGCCGATCGCCAGCGACCGCGGCACGATCGTCGACATCGGCCCCGCCATCATCGTGCTCTCCTGCGCCGGTCTCATGGCGGGCTTCGTGATCACGGTGGCGACGGCGAAGTCGGTGGCGGAACCCATCGCCCAAGTGCGCGACGCGTTGCGCGACGTGCAACGGGGGCGGCTCGACGTGGCGGTCACGGTCGACCGCGCCGGCGAGCTCGGCGAGCTCCAGGCGGGCGTCAACGAGATGGTGGCGGGACTGCGGGAACGGCAGCGCCTGGCCGATCTGTTCGGCCGCCACGTGGGAACGGAGGTGGCACGCCAGGCCATCGAGCAGGGATCGGGTGTCGAGAGCGAGCAGCGCGAGGCGTCCGTGCTGTTCGTGGACCTCATCGGATCGACGGCGATGGCGGAGGTGCTCGACCCCGAGGAGGTCGTGCGCACCTTGAACGCCTACTTCGACGCCGTGGTGCGCGTCGTGTCCGCGGACGGCGGCTGGGTCAACAAGTTCGAAGGCGACGGCGCGCTGTGCGTGTTCGGCGCGCCGGCCACGCAACCCGACCATGCGGCGCGCGCGCTGCGCGCCGCTCGGGCGTTGCACCGCGCCCTGCGGGAGCTGGCGTCCGCCTATCCGGGCATCGACGCCGCCATCGGTGTGTCGGCGGGCACCGTCGTCGCCGGCAACGTCGGCACCGAGTCGCGCTACGAGTACACCGTGATCGGCCGTCCCGTGAACGAAGCGGCGCGCCTCACCGACCTCGCCAAGGCTCGCGAGGGGCGTGTGCTCGCCGCCGACGGTGCGTTGCAGCGCGCCGGCGACGAAGCGGCGCGCTGGTCCTCCCTCGGCACCGTCGCCCTCCGCGGGCAGAGCGCGCCGACCGGCATCCACGAACCGGTCGACGTCCTCGCGTCACCCGCGCCGACGTCCCACACGGTGTAGGGCCGGCGCGCGGACGGCGCCGCGCGCGGAGGTGTTCGTTCCGGTTCAGTGTTGCAGCGACAACTCGGCGGACGACGCGTGCAGGCGGGCGCGCATGTAGCTCCTCGTCGACTTGGCGACGTGGCCGGCTCGATAGCGGTTGCGGCCATCGCGTACGACTCGGCCTCGCCGCACCTCCCAGCGCAGTGCATCGGCGACCGTCTTGCTCGGGCGGCCGGCAACGCGGTAGTCGCGACCCTCCAGGTGGGCGACGAGCTCGCGCGTGGTGAGGGTGCCACTCGACAGCAACGCGAGGACGAGGGCGTAGCGGAGGTGGCGGCCGGACAGCGTCATGCGTCCATTGTCTCGGTGACGTGTGACAGTGGGACTTGTCGCTCGGACGCTGAACCGGCACGACAGGTGCCGTGCAACGGCGGATCGCGCGGAAGCTAGTGCTGCTTCCTGGCGAGGCGCTTGTACTTGATGCGGTGCGGTTGGTCCGCGGCGGCGCCGAGCTCCTTGCGTCGCCACGCCTCGTACTCGGTGAAGTTGCCCTCGAACCACCGCACCTGCGAGTCGCCTTCGAAGGCGAGCACGTGGGTGGCGATGCGGTCGAGGAACCATCGGTCGTGGCTGATGACGACGGCGCAACCGGGGAAGGCCTCGAGCCCGTCCTCCAGCGCGCGCAACGTGTCGACGTCGAGATCGTTGGTGGGCTCGTCGAGGAGCAGCACGTTGCCGCCGCGTCGCAGCATCTTGGCGAGGTGCACGCGGTTGCGCTCGCCGCCCGACAGCACGCCGACCTTCTTCTGCTGGTCGCTGCCCTTGAAGTTGAAGGACGCGACGTAGGCGCGCCCGTTCATCTCCCGCCCGCCCATGACGAGGACGTCCTGGCCGTCGGTGATCTCCTCGTACACGGTCTTGTCGGCGTCGAGGACGTCACGGCTCTGGTCGACGTAGGCGAGCTCGACCGTGGGCCCGATGCGCAGCTCGCCGCTGTCCGGCTGCTCGGCGCCGGTGAGCATGCGGAACAGCGTCGTCTTGCCGGCACCGTTGGGCCCGATGACGCCCACGATGCCGGCGGGCGGCAGTGCGAACGACAGGTCGTCGATGAGCAGCGTGTCGCCGTAGCCCTTGGTGAGGCCCTTGGCCTCGACGACGACGTCGCCGAGCCGCTCGCCGGACGGGATCGTGATCTCCAGCCGGTCGCCGCGCCCGTCGGCAGCCTTCGCCTCCGCCAGCAGCTTCTCGTACGCCGCGAGGCGGGCCTTGCCCTTCGCCTGCCGCGCCTTGGGTGCCATGCGGACCCACTCCAGCTCGCGCGCCAGCGTGCGTTGCCGCGCCGAGTCCGCCTTCTCCTCGCGCCGGAGGCGCTCCTGCTTCTGCTCGAGCCACGACGAGTAGTTGCCCTCGAAGGGGATGCCGCGGCCCCGGTCGAGCTCGAGGATCCACTTCGCGACGTTGTCGAGGAAGTACCGGTCGTGCGTGATCGCCACGACCGTGCCGGGGTACTCCGAGAGGGCGCGCTCGAGCCACGCGACCGACTCGGCGTCGAGGTGGTTGGTCGGCTCGTCGAGGAGGAGCAGGTCGGGCTTCGACAGCAGCAGCCGGCACAGCGCGACGCGTCGTCGCTCACCGCCCGACAGCGTCGTGACGTCGGCGTCGCCGGGTGGCAGCCGCAGCGCGTCCATCGCGATGTCGATCGTGCGGTCGAGGTCGTTGGCGCCCTTCGCTGCGATCTCGGCTTCGAGGCGAGCCTGCTCCTCGCCGATCTTCTCGTAGTCCGCGTCGGGGTCGGCGTACTTGGCGAGCACCTCGTCGTAGCGCGTGAGGAGCGCGGCGACCTCGCCGACACCGTCCATCACGTTGCCCTGCACGTCCTTGGCGGGGTCGAGGTGCGGTTCCTGCTCGAGCAGCCCGACGGTGAAACCGGGGGTCAGCCGCGCCTCGCCGGTGAAGCCGTCGTCGAGGCCCGCCATGATGCGGAGCAACGACGACTTCCCGGCACCATTCGGGCCGATCACGCCGATCTTCGCACCCGGGTAGAACGACAGCGAGATGTCGCGCAGCACTTCCTTGTCGGGCGGATGGAAGCGGCTGACCTTGTACATCGTGTAGATGAACTGCGCGTTCACAGTGGCACCCTATTGCGGCACACTGGGATCCCATGGCGAGGCGGCCGTCGGCGTACTTCCGTTTCTGGAACCACTTCGACGACGCCGGCCACCGCGCCTCCGACGACGGACCTCGGCTGGAGCTGCTCGACGACATGACCGCGACGCAGCGCCGCCGGGTCGAAGGAGAGCTGTTGCACCGGCTGCAACGCGACCCCGCCGCAGACGGGTGGGTGCTCGACGCGTTGGGCGCGCTGCACTCCGCGGAGGCGGTGCCGCACCTGCGTGCGCTCGTGCAGGGGCCGGTCGCGGAGGACGCCGCCATCGCGCTGTGGCGCATCTCGCGCTGGCCGGGCGCGGTGCGCGTGCTGCGCCGGGTCGTGAACGCGGAGCCGGGACGGCAGGAGCGGCGGCCACCGACGATGGCGCGCCGCCTCGAAGCGGCGCGGTACCTCGCGGAGATCGGTTCGCCGACGGCGAAGGCAGCGCTGCGGGAGGTGGCACGTGAGCGCGGCGCGCCCTACCGGCTGCAGCGGGCCGTCACCGCGATGCTGTGACCGGACGAAGGCGGGTGGCGGCACGTGCGCTGCTGGTCGTGGGCGTGCTCTCGGTGTTCGCGGTGTTCGACAGCGGCCCTGCCGACCAACTGTCGAAGGCGACCGTGGACACGCAACTGGTGGCGCTGCTCGCCGGCCACGCGCAGCGTGAGGCCGATCTCGCCACCATCGCGGCGCAGCGTGCGCCAGACCCCGCAGTGGTGGCGGTGGCCACGCACGTGCGCGACGTCACGAACGCGCACGTCACCGAGCTGCTCGCCCTGCTCCAGCAGATCGGCATCGACGGACCGACGCGTGGGGTGCTCTTCGCGGCATCGGTGGGCGGCCAGGACCGCATCACGGTGGGATCCGTGTCGTACCTGTGCCATCTGTCCGGCCCTGTCGACGACGACGTCAACCAGTTGCGGCACGACGATGCGAGCGCGGTCGCCATCGACTGGCCGCTACTGGCGTTGAACACGTTCATCGCCGCGCTCGGGTTCGAAACGGCGACGACCGATGTGGGCGTGGCGACACAACGGATCCTCGACGACTACGAGCAATGGCACCGGCAGCTGCTCGGCGCGCTGGCACCGGTCCTGCCGAGCACGGACCAGGGTTACGCCGTCACCGAAGCGGCCCGCTGACCGTCACTGGTTGTCGGGGATGAGGGCGTACGTACCGAAGCACATCTCGTCCTCGGTGCCCTCCGCGAACACGATGTACTTCGGCGCTCGGTTGGGATCGAGCGTGCGATCCCAGGAGCAGTCCATGCGGATCTTCTGACCGGCGACGACGTGGATGGGTTGGGCCAGCGCGTAGTTCATCTGCCAGTCGAAGTTCCATCTCGGGATGTCGAGGAGCACCGTCGGCTCGGCGGCGTCGGGATCGAGCGTGAGCCGGAACGTCTGCCCGAGCGTGTGCTCGTGGCCGAACACCGAGACGATCGTGCCGGACTCGGGCACCGTGTAGTCGCAGGTCGTCTTCGCGATCCCCGTCTGCAGCGCGATCGCGGCCAACTCGTCGGACGTCTTGCCGCACAGCGCCAGCAACCCGGTCTCCGCCAGTGAGCCGATCGGCCCGTAGAGGTTCGCGTCGTCCGCGAGCGCGGCGTTGCGATCGCACAGTGGGGCGTTCGCGCCCGGCGCGCACGGGATCTCGACGGGTGCGATCGGGTTGATGATGTCGATGCGCTTCAGGTTGTCGCTGCCCGGTTCGGTCTGGATCGACACCGTCGTGCGGTCCGGTACCGGTGGGTCGTAGTAGTGGTAGTGCACCTGGAGCACGAGCGCGTCGCCGGGTTCCATCAGGATGCCCGAGCCGTTCGGGTACACGACCGGGTCCTGGCCGGGTACCCACCCGGCGATCAAGCCGGCCTGGCCGGTGAAGCCCGGCACGTTCCTCGCGGTCCGGTCGCGCTTGCCCGACGGCAGGTCGACCGTGCCGTAGCAGCTCCAGCCCGGCTTGCCGTCGCTGCCCGAGCGGGTGGCTGCTGCCGCGACCTGCGACGAGTCGATGTGGAAGATCTGGACGTGGTGGATCTCCTGGCGCTGCCCGGGGGTCACCGCGTAGCCCGTGACGTACGTGGGTTGCGTGAGGTGCGGGTCGAGCACGAAGCACCGGTAGTCGTTCGGGACGGTGAGCGAACCCGCGTACGCGTCGGGCATCTGCAGCACGACGTCCTTCCGCGGCGTCGCGACCTGCGGGCCGCCCTTCGGCGTGATCTTCGTCGACGCGGGGACGTCGAGCGGTCCGCCCGCGCGCGACCACTGCACGAGCGCGTCGATCGTCGCCTGGTCGAGTGCCCGCGAGTTCAGCAGCGCGACGCCGTGCGATGACGCCGGCCACGGCGGCATGTAGCCGGACCCCACGACGGTGCCGATGCCGTCGGAGACGGCGGCGGCGTCACCGGCGGTGTCGAGCGTCCACTGCGCGGCACCGACCTGGCCGGGGTTGTGGCACGACGCGCAGTTCGCCTCGAGGGCGGGCATCACGACCCGCGCGAACGACGGGCTGTCGTGGGAGCGCGGCGCCGACGGTGGCGCCGCGATCTCCGTCGGGATCGCGAACCTCGACGGGTCGAGCGCGGTCAGCGTCATCGTCAACGTGACGTCGTCCGACGTGCTGACGAGGCCGACGATCGAGATGGGACCGATGCCCCACGTCGACATCTTCACGTGCGTCGTCGCCGTGAGCGTGAGCTTGCCGGCGGCGACGGTGCCGTCGACGTCCCACGTGACCGGCGCAGGGTTGTGCTTCACCGTGAGCTCGCTGTCGGCGGTGAAGTGGTACGAGGAACCCTCGGTGATCGAGGCCGGCATCCCGTGCAGCGCGGTGATCGACAGCTGCGCGAGCGGGAAGTCGTGCGAGTCGAGGTTGTCGGCGCGCATCTTCGCGTCGCGGAGGTTGTTGTCGGAGTGCAGCTCCTCGACGTTGACCACGATCGTGCCCACGCGACTGGCCGCCGGGTTCGCCGAATTCAGTGCGAGGTCACCGGCGATGCCGTTGGTCGTCCCCTCGGCGTGGTGCGCGGACTGCCCGACCAACTTCTCGTCGACCCCGTACTTCACCTCTGACTGTGTGGGATCGATGCGGTAGACGGTCTCGCCGCTCCCGGCGACCAGGTGCGGCGCGGTCGGGACGGTGTAATCGACGACGTTGTACTTCGACGACGTCAGCCTCCGGTACTCGCGCCAGGCGTAGAGGCCGGCTGCGGACGCGAGCACGAAGACGACGGCGCCGGTCCACAGCAGCCACCGCCACCGACGGCGCCGGCCGCGGCCGCTCGGCTCGTCCGACGATTCGAGATCCATACCTGTGGCGTTCGACACCGGGCTCCCCCCCCGTGGGGGAAGAACGTACAACGCGGTCCACCACCGGCGAAGTCGCCATCGGTACGGTCGTTCGCCTTGGACCTGCGCGCCCGCGTTCGCGCGGGCATCTCGCTCCACGCGCTCGCGAATGTCGTGTTCGCGGTGATCGCCCTCGTTGCGACACACGAACCCGTCCCGACACTCGCGGCGCGGTTCGAGCCGCTCGTGCAGGGCGACGCCGTCATCGTCTCGCTCGACCATGCCGTCGCTCCCCGGGTCGCCGTGCGAGACCGCTTCGACCGGCTGGCGATGTGTGAGTCGACGACGGACCCGGCCGCGGTGTCGCCCGACGGCTTGTACTTCGGTGCGTTCCAGTTCCGCCTCGACACCTGGCGCGCCGCCGGCGGGAGCGGCAACCCGACCGCGCACAGCTACGCGGCCCAGAAGCAGATCGCCATGACGTGGGCGAAGGTCGTCGATCCCGCGACGCAGTGGCCGGTGTGCTGGCCGCGCACGCGGAACCCGTCGAGCCGCTGACGGCGGCGCCGCGACCGGCGCAGAAGGGGCGGGAGGGACGGCTCGGTAGGCTCGGAAGCACCATGGTCGAAGAGCACGGTGCACAAGCGCTCGGTCCGAACGAATGGCTGGTCGACGAGATGTACGAGGAGTACCTCGCCGACCCGAGCTCCGTGAGCGAGAGCTGGCGGGAGTTCTTCGCCGACTATCGCAAGGAGCCCGCCCCCGCCGCGGCGGCACCGGCCGCGCCGGCGCCGGCACCGGCAACACCACCGCCTCCCGCGCCTGCCGCCAAGCCCGCGGCGCCGTCACCCGCCGGCAACGGTGCCGTGCCGCAACCGTTGCGGGGCGCCGCCGCCCGCATCGTCGCCAACATGGAGGCGAGCCTCGCCATCCCGACGGCGACGAGCTTCCGGGAGGTTCCTGCCCGCCTGCTCGAGGTGAACCGTTCGGTCATCAACGGGTACCTGAGCCGCACCCGGGGCGGGAAGGTGAGCTTCACCCACCTCATCGGCTTCGCCGTCGTGCGTGCCATCGCCGAGACCACGCCGGTGATGAACTCGAGCTACGTCGACCAGGACGGCACGCCCGGCGTCGTGCACCACGAGCACCTCGGTCTCGGCATCGCCGTCGACGTCGAGAAGAGCGACGGTTCCCGCACGCTCCTCGTCCCGGTCATCAAGCACGCCGACACGCTCGACTTCCGCGGGTTCTGGAGCGCGTACGAAGACCTCATCCGCAAGGTGCGCTCGAACAAGTTGAGCCCCGACGACTTCGCGGGTGCGACGGTCAGCCTCACGAACCCCGGCACGATCGGCACCGTGCAGTCCGTGCCGCGGCTCATGCCCGGGCAGGGTGTGATCGTCGGCGTCGGCGCGCTCGACTACCCGGCCGCGTACCAGGGCGCCGATCCCCGCGCCCTCGCGGAGCTCGGGGTGTCCAAGGTGCTCGTGCTCACGTCGACGTACGACCACCGCGTCATCCAGGGTGCCGAGTCGGGCCTGTTCCTGAAGCGCGTGCACGAGTTGCTGCTCGGCGCCGATGGCTTCTACGACCAGGTGTTCCGCTCGCTCGGCGTGCCGTACGAAGCGGTGCACTGGCGCCGTGACGTCAACCCGGTCGACCGCGAGCAGGCGATGCTCGAGAAGCAGATGGCGGTCGACACGCTCATCCGCGTGTACCGCGTGCGCGGTCATCTCATCGCCGACCTCGATCCGCTCGCCGCGTCCGAGCCGCACATGGAGAGCGAGCTCGATCCCGCGACCTACGGGCTCACGATCTGGGACCTCGAGCGCGAGTTCCTCACCAACGGTCTCGGCGGTCGCGACCGCATGAAGCTGGGCGACATCCTGCGCGTGCTGCGCGACGCGTACTGCCGCACGGTCGGCATCGAGTACATGCACATCCAGGAGCTCAACGAGCAGCACTGGATCCAGGAGCAGGTGGAGGGTGTGCGCACCGAGCTGTCGCCCGACGACCAGCGCCACGTGCTCGATCGTCTGAACGCCGCGGAGGCGTTCGAGACGTTCCTCGGCACGAAGTACGTCGGCCAGAAGCGCTTCGGTCTCCAGGGTGCGGAGGCGGCCATCGCCATCCTCGACGCCGTCATCGAGCAGGCGGCCGACGGCGATCTCGACGGCGTCGTCATGGGCATGGCCCACCGCGGCCGCCTGAACGTCCTCGCCAACATCGTCGGCAAGAGCTACGACCAGATCTTCCGTGAGTTCGAGGGCGCCGTCGACCCGGAGTCGACGCAGGGCTCGGGCGACGTGAAGTACCACCTGGGCCAGTCCGGCAAGTACGTGTCTCGCAGCGGGCGCGAGATCGAAGTCGAGCTGTCGGCCAACCCCAGCCACCTCGAAGCGGTCGATCCCGTCGTGGTCGGCATGGTGCGCGCCAAGCAGGACCTCATCAACGATCCCGGTTCGTTCTCGGTCCTGCCGATCCTCGTGCACGGCGACGCCGCGTTCGCGGGCCAGGGCGTGGTCGCCGAGACGCTCCAGCTCGGGATGATCAAGGGCTACCGCGTCGGCGGCACGATCCACCTCGTCATCAACAACCAGCTCGGGTTCACGACGCCGCCGGAGTCGGCGCGCTCGTCGGAGTACTCCACCGACATCGCGAAGATGGTGCAGGCACCGATCTTCCACGTGAACGGCGACGACCCCGAGGCGTGCGTGCGCGTGGCACGGCTGGCGTACGCCTATCGCCAGCGGTTCGGCAAGGACGTCGTGATCGACATGATCTGCTACCGCCGCCTCGGCCACAACGAAGGCGACGACCCGAGCTACACGCAGCCGCAGATGTACAAGCGCATCGACGACAAGCGCTCGGTGCGCAAGCTGTACACCGAGTCACTCGTGAAGCGGGGCGACATCACCCTCGACGAGGCGGAGCAGGCGCTCGGTGACTTCCAGGCGATGCTGCAGCGCGCGCTGGACGAGACGCGCTCGCACGCCCCGTCCGCCAATGCGAAGGCGCGGCCGCCTTCCCCGCCGGTCGGTTGCCTGCCCCGCGTCGAGACGGGCGTGCCGCGCGACACCATCGAACGCATCTACGGCGTGATGTCCACACCGCCGGACGGCTTCCACCTCCATCCCAAGCTCGCCAAGCAGTTCGACACGCGCACGAAGATGTTCGAGGGCGGCGAGGTCGACTGGGCGCTGGCCGAGTCGATGGCGTTCGGGTCGCTGCTGCTCGAGGGCACCGACATCCGCATCGCGGGACAGGACACGCGGCGGGGCACGTTCAGCCAGCGCCACGCCGTGCTCGTCGACTACGAGACGGGCGCGGAGTGGGCGCCGCTCGCGCACCTCGATCCCGACCAGGCGAAGTTCTGGATCTACGACTCGCTGCTCTCCGAGTACGCCGCGGTGGGGTTCGAGTACGGCTACTCGGTGGCGAACAAGGCGGCGCTCGTGTGCTGGGAGGCGCAGTTCGGCGACTTCGTCAACGGGGCGCAGATCGTCATCGACCAGTACCTCGTCGCCGCCGAGGACAAGTGGGCCCAGACGTCAGGGCTCGTGCTGCTGCTCCCGCACGGCTACGAGGGACAGGGTCCCGAGCACAGCTCGGCGCGCATCGAGCGCTTCCTGACCCTGTGCGCCGAGGACAACATCCAGGTGACGAACTGCACCACCGCCGCGCAGTACTTCCACCTGCTGCGCCGGCAGCTCCACCGCGACGTGCGCAAGCCGTTGGTCGAGTTCACGCCGAAGTCGTTGCTGCGGGCGCGGCCGGCGCGCTCGAAGGTCGACGAGCTGACCACGGGGTCGTTCCGCGAGGTGCTGGCCGACCCGACGTTCACCGGCGACCCGACGTCGATTCGCCGCGTGGTGCTGGCGTCGGGCAAGGTCGCGTTCGACGCGATCGCGGCACGCGACGATGCGGGCACGGCCGCGGCGGTGGTGTGTGTCGAGCAGCTGTACCCGTGGCCGCACGACCATCTCGCCGAGGCGCTGTCGGTGTACTCGAACGCGCGCGAGCTCGTGTGGCTCCAGGAGGAGCCCGAGAACATGGGGGCGTGGAACTTCGTGAAGGGCCGGCTCTACGACGGCTTCGGTGACGAGTACACGATCCGCCGCGTCAGCCGCTTCGAGTCGGGCAGCCCGGCCGCCGGGTCGCACGCCGTCCACGTGCAGGAGCAGGAGGAGATCGTCCGCGACGCCGTCGTCGCCGGGCTCTGACGACTGCCGGTCGACTACGCGAACGTGACCGGGAGGGCGACGGGGGAGCGGCCGAGGACGCTGCGCCACTCGACGTCGTCGACGTCGAAGTCGGGGGCGATCGTCGGATGGGCGACGAAGCCGCGGATGGCCTCCTCGACGGTCATGCGGGCGAGCGCGGCGCCGAGGCAGTAGTGGGGCCCCGCGCCGAAGCTCAGCAGCTTCGGCGCGTCGGGATCGGTGAAGCGGGCGACGTCGAACGTGTCCGGGTCGCGCCACACGTCGCGCTGGCGGTTGGCGGCCGCCGTCGAGAGCAGGACGAGCGACCCGGCAGGCACGGCGGTGCCGGCGATGTCGACGTCCTCGAGCGTCGTCCGCGGGATGCCCGGGATGCTCGGCTCGAAGCGGATCGTCTCCGCCGTCGCGCTCGGAACGAGCGATCCGTCGTCGCGCACGCGCGCCGCCTCGTCCGGATGCCGCAACAGCGTGAGCAACGTGCACCCCAGCTGGCTGGCCGTGGTGTCGTGCCCGCCGACGATGAGGTTGGCCACCATGTCGACGAGCTCGTCGCGCGTCAGCCGCTCACCGTCGGCTTCCGCGTGCAGCAACGCCGTGATCACGTCGTCGGCGGGATCACCACGCCGGTGTTCGGCCAGCTCGTCGACGTAGCCGAGCAGGGCGACGACGGCGTCGGTGGCAGCGGCGATCTGCTCGTCGTCCATGAACGTGAACGTGGGGCTCAGCGCGTCGGCCCACGTGCCGAACACCTCGACGTCCCCCTCCGGCACGCCCAGCAGCCGGCACATCACCCGCATCGGTACGGTGCCGAACGCCCGGACGAGATCACCACCCCCGTCGCGGGCGAGCGTCGCGTACGCGCCGTCGGTCAGTGCGACCGCATCGGCGCGCAGCCGTTCCACCGAGCGGGGAGTGAAGGCGCGCGACACGAGCATCCGCAGTCGGTGATGCGCGGGACCTTCGTTGGTGAACATCAGCGAGCCGTACCAACGCCGCAGCGGACCGTCGTCGATCCCGAGCACGTCGAAGAACGACAACCCGACACCCGCCAGCCGGTGATCGCGGGTCAAGCGGTCGATGTCGTCGTACCGGAACACGACGGTGGCACCGGACACGGCATCCACCGCGGTCGGGGTGGTGTCCGCGTGCGCCCGCAGCGCGTCGTGCAGCCCGTCGTCGAACAGCGACATGTCGTACATCGCCCGCCCCCTTCGCTCAGATGAGCGTCAACCCGCCGTCGACGGCGAGCGTCTGCCCGGTGATGTAGCTGGCGTCCTCCGACAGGAGGAACACGACGGCGGCCGCCACCTCCCACGCCGTGCCCTGCCGGCGCATCGGGACCGGTGTCCGCTCGCGGGACGGCCGTCCGGCCGACGCCCACCGCCCCATCGGCGTGTCGATCAACCCGGGCGCGACGACGTTGGCGCGCACGCCGCGACCGGCGCCCTCGAAGGCGACGTGACGGCACAGGCCGATGAGGCCGGCCTTCGACGCGTCGTAGGCGGGCAGCATGCTGCCGGGCTTCAGACCGGCGAGCGAGCTGATGAACACGATGCTCGACCCCTCGCCGAGACGGGGCAGCGCCGCTTGCGCGACCAGGAAGTGGCCGCGGAGGTTCACCGCGAACGTCACGTCCCAGTCGCGCGCGGACGTGCCCTGCAGCGCGACACCGCGCCCGATGCCGGCGTTGACGGCGATGCCGTCGAGCCCCTCGTCGGCAACGGCGTCGACCATCGCCCGGCACGCGCGCTCGTCCGTGATGTCGGCCTCGACGACGGAGCTCCGCCCGCCCTCGCGCTCGATCCATGCCGCCGTCTCCTCCGCAGCACCACGGTCGCGGTCCGCGCACGCGACGACCGCCCCCTCGCGCGCGGCGAGCACGGCGATGGCACGGCCGTTGCCGACCGGTGCCTCGGGATCGTCGGAGGGCTGCGTGCCCGCGCCGACGACGAGGATGCGCCGCCCCTCGAGGCGCCCGGCCCCGTCCCTCATCCGTCGAAGCCGGGCACGCCGGGCTCGCGTTGGACACCCAGTGCGTTCAACGTGAACGCGACCATGTGGTAGTGCCCGACGAGCATCGGGATCTCGATCAGTTGCGGCTCGTCGTAGCGCTGCGCCAGCCGCTCCCACGTGGTGTCGGTCAGTCGCGACGCCTCGTGGAGCTCGTCGGCGGCCCGCAGCAGCAGCGCGTCGTCGTCGGACCAGCCGTCGGCGGCGGGGCCCTCCTTCACGCGCTCGATCTCGTCGCCGGTGACACCCGCACCGCGCGCGATGACGACGTGCTGCCCCCACTCGTACTCCGCGCCGCAGTTCCATCCGGTGCGCAGGATGAGCAGCTCGCGGTCACGCGCCGGGAGCTTGCCGGCCAGCAACTTGCCGCCGAACGGCATCCACCGGCGGAACAGCCCGGGATGGCGCACGAGTGTGGCGAAGATGTGCAGCGCGCTGCCGTCGGCGAGCGTCACCGCGTCGAGCAGTTCCTTCTGCTCGTCGGTGAGGTCGTCGCGGGACACGGGTGGGACACGGGTAGAGGTCATGCGGCTCCGATCTCGAACAGCGAGCGGACGTTGTCGCCGAGGAACTTGCGACGATCGTCGTCGTCGAACATCGACGCCAACTCGGCGAGGTCGTCGATGTACTCGGGCGTGTGGTCGGCGTGCGGGAAGTCGGACGCCCACAGGAACCGGTCGGCGCCGAAACGAGCCGCCAGCGCGGGGATCGACCGCTCGTCCGGGTCGCACGAGATCCACACCCGTTCGCGGAAGTAGTCACTCGGCTTGTGCTGCAACGGCACCTTCCGGCCGATGAACGTGTGGCCGTACACCGCGTCGATGCGGTCGAGCCAGTAGCCGATCCATCCGCCGCCGGACTCGAGCACGACGACCTTCAGGCGCGGGAACTTGTCGAACACGCCGTAGTCGAACAGCGTCGTGAACTGCTGGCGCACACCGTCGGATGCGGTGACCGATGCCAGCAACCGGAGCTGCTTCACGTGCTCCCACGGTCCCATGCGGGCGCCCTTGGTCCACTGCGGTTCGAACGTCGGGTGGATGGCGAACGGCACGTCGAGATCCTGCGCCGCCGCGAAGACCGGGTCGTTCGACGGATGCCCGAGCGGGCGGGCGTCGTGGGTGAAGGGGGCGACGTACGCGCCCCGCGCGCCCTCGCCGACGGCGCGCTCGAGCTCGCGGGCCGCCGCCTCGGGATCGCTGAGGGAGAGATGCGCGGTCGGCACGAGGCGATCACTGCCGGCGCAGAACTCGCAGATCCACCGGTTGTAGGCGCGGGTGTAGGCCTGGGACAGCTCGGCGTCCTCGAGCTCGGCCTCCCAGAGGAGCCCGACGGTCGTGTACAGGACGACGGCGTCGATGTGCTCGGCGTCGAGCAGCTTCAGGCGTTCGTCGGGATCCATGGAGCCGAACGGCGCCTCGTCGAGGTACGTGCGGTCGGGATCGCGCATCATCCCCGCGAGATCGGGATCACCCATCGCGCCGAGCGTGGACGGGAACCCGCGCCGGCTCATCACCGAGCGGGCACCGCCGATCTCGAGCTCCTCGAGGCCGTTGTCGTCGCGCACGATGCGCAGCGCGCGGTCGCGATACTTCGGTTCGAGGAACGTCTCCCACAGGTCCGGCGGCTCGAGGACGTGCCCGTCGGCGTCGACCGCGCCGTCGTACGGGAGATGTCCCGTCTCGTGCAGCTGCTTGCTCACCTCGTCCCCCTTCGCGCGCTGGCGGGTGCCGAATGTCAGCGCAGCGCAAACCCTACGACGGCTTCCAACTCCGTGAGCGCGGCGTCGGGATCGACGACCTTGATCGTCGTCATCCCCATGGCGGCAGCAGGCTTGAGGTTCACGCCGAGGTCGTCGAGGAACGCGACCTCCGACGGCTCGACGCCGAGCTCGTCGCACGCCAACCGGTAGATGCGAGGGTCGGGCTTGCGCAGCTTCACCTTGCTCGACTCGATGATGACGTCGAAGAGGCCTTCGACGAAGCTCGTCATCGACACCTCGCCGTCGGCCATCGCCGCGATGTTGTTCGTCAGCAGCCCCGTGCGCAGCCGCTCGTGACAGCGACGGATCGCTTCCACGACGATCGGCCGCAGCTCCCCGGAGAGGCACGCCAGCACCTCGCGGGCGTCGATCTCGTGACCGGCGGCGCGCGCTTCCTCCTCGTACGCGTCGCAGAAGTCGTCGAAGGAGAGCTCGTTGCGTTCGTGGCGAGCCCACGCGTTCGTGTCGGGGTTCGTGGCGTTCAGCCCGCGGAGGAAGTCGCGGGGCAGCCCGCGCTCGCGCTCGTACTCCGCGAACGCGTCGAACGGGCTCGTGGAGATTACGCCGCCGAAGTCCCACAGCACCGCTCGGATCACGGGCGGCATCGTACGGGTCGCGAACGTGGTCATCGGTTGGTCGACGCGGCGTCAGCACGCGGTCACTACGTTGGACGCATGAGCGATCAATCCCAAGGCGAGGGCTGGTGGCAGGCGTCCGACGGGAAGTGGTACCCGCCCGAGCAGGCCGCTGGCGCGGACGCGACGCAGCAGTTCGGGGCGCCGATCCCGCCCACGCAGCCCGTCGGTGGTGCGCCCTTCGGCCCGCCGACCGGACCGCCGACCGGCCCGCCATCCGGGGTGCCGACCGGCCCGCCGCCGCTCGGGGCGCCGCTCGGCGCGCCCGGTGGGCCGCCGCCCGGGCCGCCCGGTGCGCCCGCCAAGTCCGGTCTCGGCAAGGGCCCGATCATCGGCATCGTCGTCGCCGCGCTCGTCGTCATCGGCGCCATCGTCTTCTTCGCCACGCGCGACAACGGCAAGAAGGAGAACGCGTCGACGAGCACCGAGCTGTCGACCGACTCGTCGACGAGCTCGAAGTCGTCGTCGAAGAAGTCGTCGTCGTCCTCCTCCTCGTCGAGCTCGGCGAAGTTGCCCTCGGGCTTCAAGGAGCTGAGCAACTCCGGTGAGGGCGTCTCGATCGGCGTGCCGAGCGACTTCAAGGAGATCGACCCGTCCGTGTTCGCGGGCGGCGCGTCCGGCAGCGACTTCAGCAGCCTCAACCCGGAGCTGGCGCCGTTCGCGGAAGCCGGCAACGCGTTCCTCCAAGGCGCGGTGTTGGGCGCGACCGGTGACTCCAGCGGCACGCCGGCGTTCCTCGTCGTCGCCAAGAGCCCGACGTCGTTCGATCCGACGGACTCGAACCAGACGGCAGGGTTGGAAGCGCAGCTCGAGGGCATCGGCGCCACGAACGTGACGACGAAGCTCGTCACGTTGCCCGCAGGAAAGGCGTTGCGGGTCAGCCTGTCGCTGGCGATCAACACCTCGTCGAGCAGCGGCACCGTGAACGAGACGCTGTTCTTCCTCAACGTCGGCAGCACGACCTGGGCGATCGTCGGCGTGTCGGTGGGGGAAGGCACCACCGGGACGCTGTTCGATCAGATCGCGCAGACCTTCGCGGTCACGTCCTGACCTCGAGGAACTGGCGGGCGAGCGCGCCCCACAGCTCGGTCGACAGCCGCAGTGACTCGACGTCGACGCGCTCGTCGTCGCCGTGGAACATCACGCCGTAGTCCTCGAGGCTCAGCTGCGTGCTGAACAACCCGAACCCGTAGGCGGTGGCGCCGGCGCGACGGAAGAACCGCGCGTCGGTCGCACCGACGGTGAGGAACGGCACGGTGGCGGAGTCGGCGTAGAACACCTTGGTGACGTCGCGCAGCGCGTCCCACAACGGCGTGTCGATGGCTGACGCCGTCGACGGGTCCTCGTGTGCGTGCACGACCTCGACCTTGTCCCGCAGGTCGCCGAGCGCGTCGTCGAGCATGGCGAGCACGTCGTCCATCGTCTGTGACGGGAGCGTGCGGATGTCGAGCTCGATGTCGACGGTGTCGGGGATGACGTTGATCTTGGTGCCGCCGTGGACGATCGTCGGCGCCATCGTCGTGTGCGTGCACGCATGGAACTGGCGCGCCATGCCGAGCGGCAACGCATCGCACAGCTCGACGAAACCGTCCTCCTGCAACAGCGGCCGCGTGAGGTCTTCGGGGTAGCCGACCGACTCGACGAAGCGCCGCCACACGTCGTGCAGCACCGTCGGCGGCCGGTAGGTGGCGAGCCGGCGGACGACCTCGGCGGCCGTGACGAGCGCGTTGTCGGTCCGGAACGGTTGCGACGCGTGCCCCGCGGTGCCGAGCACGCGGAGGCGGCACCATGCCGTGCCCTTCTCGCCGACGATCACCGGCAGCTTGATTCCCTCCGGGCTCGGGATGGGGATGCCCCCGGACTCGGTGATCACGTAGTCGGCAGCCACGGCGTCGCGCTCGTGGGCCACCAGGTGCTCGGCGCCGTACGTGCCGAGCGCCTCCTCGTCGGCGACGGCGAGGTAGACGAGCGTGCCCTTGGGGCGAAACCCGCTGTCGGCAAGGCGCCGGGTGGCGACCGCCATCGACGCCGTGAGGTTCAGCATGTCGACGGCGCCGCGACCCCAGACGTGCGCGGTGCCGTCGTCGTTCGTCACGAGCTCGCCGCCGAACGGATCGCGCCGCCAGTTGTCCGCGTTCGCGGGCACGACGTCGGTGTGACCCATCAACAACAACGTGGGCGCGTCGGGATCGGAACCTTCGATGCGTGCCACGAGACTGCTGCGTCCTTCGATCGCGGCGAACGTCTCGATGTCGAATCCCGACGTACCGAGGTACTGCGACAACGTGTCGACGCTGCGCGATTCGTTGCCCGATGTCGCGGTTCCGTCGTTCACACACGCGTTGCGAATGAGATGTTGAAGGAGGTCGGTCACCTCGTTCGTCGTGTCATCGTTCACGCGCGCGAGCGTAGGTCGCGCGCCGCGCTCGTGCGTTCGTGAACGCATCATCCACGCGCGCGTCGTCATACTTTGCTTGACTTACGCGCGAAATGCCGTCAAACCATGTGGTCGTGGATGGTTCGAACATCGCGACGGAAGGACGCGCCGCGCCGAGTTTGCAACAACTCGACGAAGCAGTGCGCGCGCTCCTCGCCGAGTACGCGTACGAACACGCCACCGTCGTCGTCGACGCGACGTTCGGTCATCGCATCGACAAAAAGGAAGTGCGCGCCTACGAAGAGGCCGTCTTGAACGGCGAGCTCGTGACGCCACCCGCAGGTGCGATCGGACGCGGCGACGCGTTCGTGTTGCAGATCGCGGACCGCGCCAACGCCGACGTGTTCTCCAACGACTCGTTCCAGGAGTTCCACGGGCAGTACCCGTGGTTGTTCGACGAGGGACGACTGATCGGCGGCAAGCCGGTCTCCAACGTCGGTTGGGTGTTCGTGCTCCGTGCGCCGGTGCGTGGCCCTGCCAGCCGCCGGTCGGTCCGCGAGGCGCGCAAGGGCGCCAAGAAGTCGGCTGCGGTGAAGCCGCTCGAGGCGCCTGCGGGCACCCGGGCGGCGAAGGGCCCGGCGAGGGACGCCGCGAAGGCGGCGCCGGCCAAGGCGGCGCCCGCGAAGAAGGTGGCGGCGAAGACGGCGCGCCGCAGCGGTCGCGAGCCGATCAACGACAACCTCGCCTACGCCACCTTCGTCATCGATCATCCCGTCGGTTCGATCGTCGACGGCACCGTCGACCGGTTCTCGTCACACGGTGCGTACGTGCGCATCGGCGAGGCGCAGGCGTACGTCCCGCTGCGCGATCTCGGAAATCCACCACCGCGCAGCGCTCGCGAGGTACTGAATCTCGGCGAAACGCGTCCGTTCGTCGTGCACCGCTTCGATCCCGTTCGTCGAGGGATCGATGTCGTGCCGGTGGCAGAAGCGCTCGTCACGTCCGAACGCGGCAGTCATGCCGCCGAGGCGGTCGCACCCGCGACCGGTAACACCCAACAAACACCACACGCCGAGGAGGCGCACGTGTCCCCTGCAGCCAAGAAGGCCGGCGGCCGCAAGAAGGCCGCTGCCAAGAGGGCTCCGGCCAGGAAGAAGAAGGCGGCGGCGAAGCGGGCTCCGGCTCGTAAGAAGTCCACCGCCCGGAAGAGCACGGCTCGCAAGAGCACGGCCAAGAAGGCCGGCGGTCGGAAGAAGAAGGCCGGCGGTCGCAAGAAGGCCGCAGCCAAGCGCAGCACCGCTCGCAAGAGCACCGCTCGGAAGAGCACGGCCAAGAAGGCGACCCGCAAGAAGGCCGCCGGCCGCAAGAAGGCCGCGGGCCGCAAGAAGTCCGCAGCCAAGCGCACCACCGCCCGCAAGCGCTGACGCGCTTCGGAAGTGCCCGTCACCGTCCGGGCCCGGCCGGCATCTCGCCGGTTCGGGCCCGGAGGCGGTCGACGACGCGAGCGAACAGCTCGCGAGGCTGCACGCCGGGGATGACGAACCCGTCGTCATCGCTCCCGATGTCGAACAGCCAAGCCGGTGTCGCCGCGATGCCGTGTGCTCGTGCCGCGGCGATCGACGCGTCCACCGCGCCGTGACCTTCGCCGGACGCCACCGCGCGCACCACGTCGTCACCGGGCGCGCCTGCTTCCTCCGCCACCGCACCGAGCACGTCGAGGTCGCCGATGTCGCGACCCTCGACGAAGTGCGCCGTCATCAGCGCGTCGTCGACGGCCGCGAACGACGACGGCCACCGCGCCCGCACGATCTCGGCCATGTCGAGCGCGCGCCTGCTGTTGGGGATGTGCGTCGGCGGGCGGAACGCCATCCCCGCCGCTTCGCACTCCGCCGCGATCATCCGGTGCAACGAGGCCAGCCGGCCGTCGGGACGCACGGCTCGGCCCTCGGCCGGCAGATCCGGATGCAGCTCGAAGGGCAGCACGGTGACGTCGGCGCCGCGCGCACGCAGGAGCGCGGTGCGGTCACGTCCGAGGTAGCACCACGGGCAGATGTAGTCGGACCAGACCCGGACGTGCATGGCGGGAGACGACTCTAGAGTCAACCCGCATGAGGGTCGCCACGTGGAACGTCAACTCGCTGAAGGCGCGGTTGCCGCGGGTCGAGGCGTGGCTCGCGGAGTGCGAGCCCGACATCTTGTGCATGCAGGAGACGAAGCTGGCCGACGATGCGTTCCCGGCGCTGACGTTCTCGTCGCTCGGCTACGAGGGTGTGCACCACGGCGAGGGACGGTGGAACGGCGTCGCCATCCTCAGCCGTGTCGGCCTCGAGGCACCGTCCGTCGGCTTCGCGCCCGACGACGACATCATGGGCGACGAGGCCCGCATCGTCTCCGCCACGTGCGGCGGCATCCGCGTCGCCAGCGTGTACGTGCCCAACGGTCGCTCGCTCGATCACGAGCAGTACCAGTTCAAGTTGCAGTGGCTCGGTCGGCTGCGCGCCCACCTCGACGAGGTGTGCGATCCCAGTGCCGCGGTGGTCGTGTGCGGCGACTTCAACATCGCGCCCGACGACCGCGACGTGTGGGACGTCAACGCCGTGCACGGCGCCACCCATGTGAGCGAACCCGAACGGGCCGCGCTGGCCGACCTCGAGGCGTGGGGGCTCGTCGACGTCTTCCGCCGCCACTTCGACGAAGGCGGCCTGTACTCGTGGTGGGACTACCGCGCCGGCAACTTCCACAAGAAGATGGGGATGCGCATCGATCTCATGCTGGCCAGCAAGCCGCTGGCCGACCGCTCCCGTTGGGCGCTCATCGACCGCAACGCCCGCAAGGGCCAGCAGCCGTCCGACCACGCGCCGCTGGTCGTCGACTTCGACGTCGAGGGGATCGTGGAATGAGCGAGACGTCCGAGCGCGATCGTCTGCGCGAGATGCGCCGTGTGGCGGACGCCGTGCGCAACGTCATCGAGCGCTTCGTCGCCACCACCGCGCCCATCGACGTGTTCCACGGTGTGGCCGACGAGCTCGAGGCCATCGCCGAGCGACTGGCCGCTCATCCGCAGGGTCACCTCTACTTCGGCTATGCCGAGGCAGCGAACGCGGGGGACCCGGGGGCCGCGTTCGACAACAGCCCGCTCATGGGGCGTTCCAACCCGCTGGCGCCGCCGATGCTCCTCGAGGAGCACGACGACCGGATCGTGGGCACGGTGACGTGCGGCTCCGCCTACGAAGGGCCGCCCGGTTGCGTGCACGGTGGCTACGTGGCGGCGCTGTTCGACGAGTTGCTCGGCCTCACGCAGTCGTTGTCGGGCAAGCACGGCATGACCGGACGCCTCGTCGTGCACTACCGCAACCCGACGCCGCTGCACCGCGAACTGCGGCTCGAGGGCACGCTCGACCGTGCCGACGGGCGCAAGATCATCTGCAGCGGGCGCCTCTTCGCGGGCGACATGTTGTGCGCGGAGGCCGAGGGTCTCTTCGTCACCGTCGACTTCGAGAAGCTGCAGGCGCTGCTGGCGGCGCGAGACGCGGCCTTGGGCGACGGGCTCAGTCCACCCGCGCCCTGAGCTTGCGCAACCCGCGGCCGAGGGCGACCCGCAGCTCGTCGCGGGGCACGCCGAGGTCGTGCTGGATGGCACGCATCGTCCTCGGCGGCCGTCCGTCGAACCCGTAGCGGGCCACGACGACCTGCCGTTCGAGCGGGTCGAGGCCGTCGAAGAGATGAGGCGCGGCGGCGTGGAGGCTCAGCAGGTCGAGGTCGGACTCGGCCTCGACGTCGACCGGCTCCTCGAGCACGTCGACGTCGGCATCCACATCGGGGTACGGCCATCCCTCGTCACTCGGCCACGAATCGTCGGTGATCCAGGAGAGCGAGCCGGCCATGACGTTGTTGTCGCGCCCGGGGTGGGGCGCGTCAACCGTCGTGTTGCGCGCCGGACGCCCACTGCTCGACCAGCGGCGCCTCGGCGTCGAGATGCTCCTGCAGCCCCGACACGATGGCCCGCTCGACGCGACCGGCGACGAGGGCCATCCGCACGCGCAGGTCGCCGGTGGCGTGCCGGACCGTGCGATCGTCGCCGTCCGTGTCGTAGCGGGTGCGTCCCTGGCACGTGAAGCGGTCGCCGTAGTGGTCGGGCACCATCGTCCACGACACCTGGCGCGCCGCGAGGTCGTGCGTCCCGTCCTCGATCCACGTCAGCTTGTGGGGGTCGACGACCGCCCGCACGGCGGACGACAGCTCGCCCACGAAGCGGTAGCGCACGCGGAGGCGCACGGTGCCGCCGTCGATCGCGTGGTCGAGCACCTCGGGCGCGCCGAGCTTGGGCAGGCCTTCCAGCGAGGCGTAGAACGCGGGATCGGCGAACGCGGCTGCGACGTCGCTCGCCGGCGCACGCACGTGCTGGACGAGGTCGAACCTCATGCCGGCGAGCGATCCGCGGCCACGGCGTGGCGACCGACGATGTCGAGCAGCTCGGCCGCGAACCGCTCGCTCTTCACCGGGCCGATGCCCGGTACGGCGAGCAACGCCCGCTGGTCGCGCGGGCGGCGTGTGGCGACGGCGACCAGCGTCTTGTCGTCGAAGATCACGTACGCGGGAACGCCGGCTGCCTTCGCCCGCTGCGTGCGCCACGTGCGCAGCGCGTCGAACAAGGGTTGGTCGCCCGGCGCGAGATCCTGCTTGCCCGCCGGTGCCCGGCTGCCGCGTGCCGCGCGCACTGAGGCCCGCACCGCGGGGAGGTGGTGCGCGGCGTCGGCCGGCGACGTGCCCGCCACCAACGCATCGAGCAGCGGCGTCAGCTCGTCGAGGTACGGCGACGGCCGCCGCTTCACCGTCTTGTTGCCGAAGGTCCGCGCCGCCGCCCACGTCAACCACAGCTCTCGCTCCGCGCGCGTGACGGCGACGTAGAACAGGCGCCGTTCCTCCGCCACCGCTTCGTCGGTGCGGGCATGACCGATCGGCACGAAGCCGTCCTCCAGCCCCGCGAGGTGCACGATCGGCCACTCGAGACCCTTGGCGGCGTGGAACGTCGCGAGGTCGACGGCGTCCGTCGTGGCCGTCATGTCGTCGTTGCCGATCGTGGCCGCCAGCCACGCCATGAACCCGGCGTGCGTCGGCTGCGGGTCGCTGCGCGTGTACTCGCCGGCCAGTCGCAGCAGTTCCTCGAGGTTGCGCACGCGGGCGAGCTCGGCGTCGGAGCGTTCGTCACCCTCCTCCTCCGAGGCGGCGACGCGCGTCTCGAGCGCGCCGAGCTCTTCTGCCAGCGGCGCGCGGCTCCGTTGGATCACGCGCAGCGCCTCGCGCACCTCCGGCAGCTCGAGGAACGGCAGCTGCCCCCGCACGCGCACGGGGACGCCGATGGCGCGACACGATTCCGCGATGAGCACGGTCTGCGCGTTCGTGCGCGTGAGCACCGCCTGGTGTGACCACGCCGTGCCGGGACCGTGGCGATCGAGGAGGGCGCGGGCGATGGCGCGCGCTTCGCGCCGGTCGTCGACGAAGGAGTGGATGGCGGGCACGGGACCGTCGGCGCGCGTCGCGTGCAGGCGAAGCCCGCGCACCGCACCCATGTCGAGCACGCGGTTGGCGGTGGCGATGATCTGTGGCGACGACCGGTAGTTGCGGGGGAGCTCGACGACGGTGGCGCCCGGGAGGTGCGTCGTGACGTCGCGGAGCAGCGTCGGGTCGGCCCCGTTCCACGCGTAGATCGCCTGGTGCGGATCGCCGACGACGCACAGGTCGTTGCTCGTGCCCCGCCATGCGGTGAGCAGCCGGAACTGCAGCGGGTTCACGTCCTGGAACTCGTCGACGAACAGGTGACGGAACCGCCACCGCTGCGCGCGCGCGAACTCCAAGTCTCGCTCGATCACGCTCGCGCACAGCGACAGCAGGTCGTCGAAGTCGACCTGGCGCTGCTGCTTCTTCTCGTCCTCGTAGCGGCGGTAGAGCGCGGCCATCTGCTCGGGTTCGACGGACGGGCGGCGGTCGGCGCGCCGCGCCGCAGCGGGGTAGTCCTCCGGCGCGATCATGCGCGCCTTCGCCCACTCGATCTCGCCGGCCACGTCGACGGCCTGCACACGCGTGGAGCGACCGAGGAGGCGCACGAGCATGCGCACCTTGCGGTCGAGCAGCGTCGGCGGCTGCTTGCCCTTGTCGGCCCACCACCCCCGCAGCTGCTGGTAGGCGACGGCGTGGAAGGTGCCTGCCGTGATGTGGTCGCGGAGGCCGAGCCGCTCGAGCCGGGTGCCGAGCTCGCCCGCCGCCTTGCGGGTGAACGTCAGCGCCAGGACGTGGCGGGGGTCGGCGGTGCCGTGCAGGCAGCGGTGGGCAATGCGCCGCGTGAGGACGCGGGTCTTGCCCGAACCCGCCCCCGCGACGATGGCGAGCGGTGCCGCCTCGGTGGTGACCGCCTCCCGTTGCGCGTCGTTCAGTCCCCCGAGGAGGTCGTCGCTGTCCATCTCCTCCCGACCCTAACCAGTGGGTGCGACAGCGTCGCGTTGCCAGGCGTCGCGAGGGGTGCGCGACGATCGGGCGATGTTGGCAGCGTTCTCGATCACGCCCCTCGGTGTCGGTGACTCGGTGGGAGAGCAGGTGGCGGAGGCGGTGCGTCTCGTCCGGGCGAGCGGGCTGCCCAACGAGACCAACGCCATGTTCACGAACGTCGAGGGGGAGTGGGACGCGGTGATGTCCCTCCTCAAGGACTGCGTCATGAAGGTGGCGGAAGCTGCGCCCCGCGTCAGCGTCGTGCTGAAGCTGGACTATCGGCCGGGGCACGACGACGCGCTGCGCCACAAGGTCGAGTCGGTCGAGTCCCACCTCCGCTGACGCCACGAGATGGCGGCGAATGTTGGTGCGTTGTGGGCGCCAGAGCACCCTTTTCGCACCAACATTCGGGTGGGGTCAGGCGTCGGGGGCGACGATGCCGTACTGCATGGCGCGCATGGCGGCCGCGGCGCGGTTCGACACGCCGAGCTTGGCGTAGACGCGCTCGACGTGGTTGCCGACCGTCTTCGGGGTGATCCCCAGCTCGCGGGCGATCGCCTTGTTCGCCATCCCCCGTGCAAGCAGGGCGAGCACATCGCACTCGCGCGTCGTGAGCCCGGCCGGCCCACCGGCCCGGGCGCGGCTCGTCGCCTGCCCCGCGGCCGCCAGCACGGCATCGACGGCGACGGGGTCGAGCCTGCCTTCGTCCGCGTCGCGCCGCAGTTCCTTGGCCGCATCGTCGGCGTCGCGTGCGGGGCGGTGCGGGCGCGCCTGTTGCATGGCGTGGAACGCGTCGGCCGCGGCGAGCACCCGCGCCGGCATCGACAGCATCGGCCCGCCGATGGCGCGGTGGTAGCCCGAACCGTCGACGCGCTCGTGGTGCGTCGCGGCGAGCAGTCCGATCCGTCGGAGCGGCTCGGGACGGTTGAAGATGCGCTCCGCGTAGTACACGTGCATGCGCATGCGTTCGTGGTCGGTGCTCGACAGCGGGCCGCGCTTGTTCCACACCGCGCCCGACACACCGAAGCGGCCGACGTCGTGCACGAGCGCGGCGCGACGGGCGAGCGTCGCGTCCGGGAGGTGCAGCGCGGCAGCGGCACCGGCCACCAGCTCGGCCGTACCGCGGTTGTGACCGGCGAACCACGGGCAGCGGAGATCGCAGAAGTCGCCGATCGCTCCGAGCGCGACGTCGAGCTGCTCGTCGGTGAGCGCGGGGCGTTCGACCGGCTCGGCGTCGAGCACCTCGTCGAGCGTGTGCTCGTCGAGACCGTCGAAGAGCGCGGCGGGGTCGACACTGGCGGCCGCCGCGATCGACGGGTCGAAGTGCGAACCGGACCGCGCCTGCACCATCTCGACAGCGGCGTCGACACCGCCGTTGCGGTGGAACACCTCGCACGCCTCCGCGACGTGCGAGATGCGCGCCGCGAGCGTCACCGCGTCACCGCCGAGCCCGTGGGGTACGCCCTTGCCGTCCCATCGCGCGTAGGACTGCTCGATGCCGGCGCGCACGTCGTCGCTCAACCCGAGGCGGTCGGCGAGCTCGCCCGCAGCGGAGCAGTGGTTCGCCATCTGCTCGACGACGGCCCGTCCACCGGACGCCATGAGCGAGGCCGCTCGGCGCACGCGGTTGGCGGCCGTCGTCCCCGCGCCCGCCCGCCGGAGCATGAACACCATCGCGGGGAACCCGGCGAGGTCGACCTCCACGGCGCGTGACCGGAAGTCGATGTCGTCGCCGAAGACGTGCGCCGCCTCGTCGCCGTACACCGGGCAGCCGACGTACGTGAGGATGCTCACGTCGTACAGCGTGGCGAGGTCGTCCGCGTCGAGACCGAGGCGTTCGCCCAATCGCATGCCGATGCGGGCGCTGCGCAACATGTGCTCGGACGGCTGACCGAAGCCGAGGTCGGTCGCGAGCGACAGCGACACCAGCAGGTCGATCAATCGCACCCCGGAGTCCGCCACCGCGCGGACCCTACTGCTCGCTGCATCGGTGGGATGGGGGGTGAACGCCTCATGGCGGGGCCTCGCGCCATCCGTACGGTGCGTCGAGGGAGGGCGGACGCTCTCCCTTCGACGACAGGAGGACACGACGATGCCCAAGTACGTGATCGAGCGGACGGTGCCGGGTGCGGGACAGATGGACGACGCCGCGCTGGCGGCGATCGCCACGAAGTCGAACGACGTGCTGCGCACGCTCGGCCCGGACGTGCAGTGGGTGCACAGCTACGTGACCGACGACGCCATCACGTGCGTGTACATCGCGACCAACGAGGAGATCATCCGCGAGCACGCGCGCTGCGGCGGCTTCCCCGTCGACACCGTGCGTGAGGTGCGCAACGTGATCGACCCCGCGACCGCGGAGCTGTCGTGACGGCGAGCGCCGCCATCAGCCTGACGACTGGCTTGGAGGATCCGGAGCGGGTGACGGTGGCGCTGCTCGTCGCCGTCGGTGCGGCGGAGAGCGGCCGGCGCACCACCATGTTCCTCACGAAGGAAGCGGTGCGCCTCGGTATCGACGGGTTCGCGGCCGGCGTCGCGTGCGAGGGCTGCCCGTCGATCCCGGATCTCCTGAAGCGCTACGACGCCGCCGGAGGCGAGCTCCTCGTGTGCCCGATCTGCTTCAACGCGCGGCAGCTCGAGGGCGCGCCGCTCTGCGCGAACGCGACGATCGGTGGCACCGTGCAGCTCTGGGAGTGGATCGGCGACGGCGCGACGACGTTCAGCTACTGAGCAGCCACGTCGACGCGACGCGAGGTGTGACACTGGGGCGGTGATCGACGTCCCGGTGGCACGCTTCGAGCAACTCGTGGCCGACGCGCTCGACGGCATCCCCGCGGAGCTCGGGGAGCTCATCGACAACGTCGCCGTGTTCGTCGAGGAAGGCGAGCGCAACCCGAACCTGCTCGGCCTGTACCAGGGCGTACCGCTCACGCGCCGCGAGTACTACGGCATCGGTGGCGGCATGCCGGACCGCATCACGATCTACCGCCGCCCGATCGTCATGCGGTGCGCGACGGAGGACGAGGTCGTCGCGATGGTGCGCGTCACGGTGGTCCACGAGGTCGGCCACCACTTCGGCATCGACGATGCCCGCCTCCGGGAATTGGGCTACGGGTAGGGTTTGCCCGTGCCCTTCCCGAAGCGGCTCCTGAACGACGGCGAAGAGGTCGCGCTCGACCTCCGCCCGCACTGGTGGTTCATGTCCGAGGCCACGGCCGCGCTCGTCGGTTCGATCATCGTCGGCGTGCTCGTCCTCCAGTACGCCGGTGACGAGGGTGTCGGGCGGGTCATCAAGATCCTCGCCGCCGTGCTCGTCCTGCTGTGTCTCGCATGGTTCGGCGTCCGCTACTCGAAATGGGTCACGACGAACTTCGTGGTCACCAACCACCGGGTGATCCACCGTGTCGGTGTCATCGCCAAGCGCGGCATCGAGATCCCGCTCGAGCGCATCAACACGGTGTTCTTCCACCAGTCGATCTTCGAGCGCGTGCTCGGATCGGGTGACCTCGGGATCGAGTCGGCGGGCGAACGCGGCGCGGAGACCTTCGAGAACGTGCGGAAGCCGGCGATCGTGCAGAACGAGATCTACCGCCAGATGGAGGCGTACCGGCAACGAGGCTGGGGTGGCGGTGGTCCGGGCGCGGCGGCACCCCCGACGCAGCCCGACGCGTCGATCCCCGCGCAGCTGGAGCAACTCGACGATCTCCGCAAGCGAGGCGTGATCACCGAGGCGGAGTTCGCCGCGAAGAAGGCCGACCTGCTCAACCGCATGTGAGCTGCGCGCCGGGCGCGCCCGGGCGCGACCGGCGACCGGTCAGGCGGGGAGGTAGCGGCACACGAGCACACCGGTCGACGCCGTCTCGACGGATTCCAACCGGAACGTCCGCGCCGCGCCGTCCGCGGGGAAGACGGTCTTGCCGCCGCCGAGCGTGATCGGCTCGATCATCAACAGCAGCTCGTCGACGAGGTCGTTCGCCAGCAACGCCGTGGCCAGGCGAGCGCTGCCCATCAGCGTGATGTCACCACCGGGCTGGGCGCGCAGCTCGTTGATCTTCGTCGTGAGCTCGTCGCTGCGGATGATCGTGGTCGGCTTCCACGTCAGGTCGTCCTCGGTCAGCGTGTCCGACACGACGTACTTGGGGACGGTGTTCATCCAGTCCGCGAACGGATCACCGCCGCGCTCGGGCCACGCCGCCGCCATCACCTGCCACGTGCGCCGTCCCTGCAGCAGCGCTTCGGTGCGTTCGGAACCGGCGGCGATGGCCGCGCCCATCACCTCGGGATCGAAGAACGGCATCGACCAACCACCGTGTGCGAAGCCGCCTTCGATGTCCTCGTCGGGACCGCCCGGTGCCTGCACCACGCCGTCGAGGCTCATGAACTCGTTGATCACGATTCGCATGGCACCTACGACGTTGTCACACGCGCGAACTCATCGCGTCACGTCGCGGTGAACGATGCGCCGGCGGACGGCTGCACCGTCCAACCGACGTCGAGCACACCCGGGTCGGCGAGCGCGACGACGGCGCCGCCCCACCCACCCCCCGTCAACCGCGCCCCGTGCACGCCCGGTGTCGCGGCCAACCGCTCGACGAGCGCGTCGAGCGTCGGCGTCGTCACCTCGTGGTCGTCGCGCAGGCTGGCGTGCGAGGCGAGCATGAGTTGCCCCGCGGCGCGCACGTCACCGCGTTGCAGCGCGGCGACGAACTCGTGCACGCGCGCGATCTCGGTCACGACGTGGCGCGCCCGCTTGCGGAGGACGGGATCGTCGATGCGCTCCACGTCGTCCAACGACGCCTGCGGCAGCGGACCGACCAACTCGGCGGCGCGCTCGACCTCGGCGCGTCGATCGGCGTACCCGCTCGACGACAGCGCCCGCCGCTCGCCGCTGTCGATCACCACCACGGCGACGTCGGCCGGGAGCGGCACCGGCGTGACGTCGAGGGTGGTGCAGTCCATCAACAGCGCATGACCCTCGACGCCCAGCAACGACGTGAGCTGATCCATGATCCCGCACGGCACACCGGACGCGGCCAGCTCCGCGCGCTGGCACGTCTGCGCCAGCTCGCGGCGGTCGACGTCGTCCGTTCCGAGCAGGGCGAGCGCGACGGCGACCTCGAGGGCCGCGCTCGAGGACAGGCCGGTGCCGATGGGGATCGACGTCATGACCTCGCCGATCACGCCGCGGCGCGGTCGCAGCTCGGCCACCACCGCGGCGACGTAGCGGGCCCACGGTGGACGCACGGCGCCCGGATCACGGACGTCGAGCGGCACCTCGGCCGGTTCGGGTTCGTCGCGGGACACGAGCACGACGCGCTCGTGACCGCCCTGGCCGGCGATGACGGTCTGGAGGTCGATCGCCATCGGCACGACGGGCCCGCCGGCGTAGTCGGTGTGACCGCCGATGAGGTTCACCCGCCCGGGTGCGCGGGCGACGAACGGTGTCATGGCACGTCCACGGCGCGCAGCTCTGCGGCCGCGGACTCCGGCGGGATCGGGGTCACGTACATGCCGCTGCCGAGCTCGCCCCCGGCGATGTAGCGCAGCACCCCGGGCGCGCGCTCCGGCACGGCGATCTCGAGGTGCACGTGCGCCGAGGGCCAGGCACCACCGTCGAAGGGACGCTGGTGGAACCACAACATGTACGGCATCGGCTCGTGCCACAGCAGGTCGAGGCGAGCCAGCACGTCGACCAGCACGGCGGCGAGATCGCGGCGCGAGGTCGCCGACAGCGACGGCAGGTCCGGCTCGTGCGCCACCGGCGCGACGACGAGGCCGTACGGGTACACCGAGGCCCACGGCACCCACGCCCGCCAACCGCCGTGCTCGCTCACGAGGCGGTCGCCCGGATCCTCCGCGCACAGCGGGCACCCGTCGCGCGCGGCGCGTGCCAGCTCGGCGGCGGGGTTGGGGGGCACGAAGTCGTACGCGTAGATCTGCCCATGGGGATGCGGGATCGTGGCGCCGACGGACGGCCCGCGGTTCTCGAAGACCAGGACGTAGTCGACGTCACCGCGCCCGCCGAGCGCCGCGGACCGCGCCGCCCACAGGTCGACGACCTTCGCCGCGCCGTCGACACCGAGCGACCAGAACGTGGCGTCGTGCTGCGACGTGTACAGCACGATCTCGCAGCGGTCGTCCGGGAACGACGGCCACCGGTTGGGGAAGGCGCGCACGTCGTACGGGTCGGGCGCCTCGAGACCACCGACGCAGAACGGGCACTGTTCCGTCGGGAGGTTCGGACGTTGCTGGCGCGACGCGACGACGGCGACGATCGCACCTGTCAGGGAGTCCTGACGGATGTCCGGCTTCACGTCGCGATGATGAGCGGGGCGAGCCGTTCGAGCTCGTCGGTCAGCCACGGTGCGCGCAGCGCGATGTTGATCTGGTCGGCTCCTGCCTCGGCGTAGCGGCCGATGGTGTCGACGATCTCGGCGTCCGATCCGGTGAGCACGCCGGGCCGGATGCCGTCGGCGAGCGCGCCGAACTGCTGGCGCAGGCTCTCCTCCGAGAAGGCGAGGCCGACGTTCACGGCACACGTGATCGCACTCGGGTCGCGCCCGACGTCGTCGCAGTGACGGGCGAGCACCTCACGCTTGTGCGCGAACGTGGCGGGCGCCACGAAGGGGACGTTCCAGCCGTCGGCGTACTGCGCCGTGATCCGCAACGTGCGCTTCTCGCCGCCGCCCCCGATCCAGATCGGCAGTTCGGACTGCACGGGCTTCGGTTCGCACCGTGCCTCGTGCAGGGAGAAGTGCTTGCCCTGGAAGTCGGCGACGTCCTCGCGCAGCAGCAGCCGTACGCACTGCACCGCTTCTTCGAGGATGTCGAGGCGCTCACCGGTCGACGGGAACGGGATGCCGTAGGCCTCGTACTCGTTGAACGCCCAACCGGCGCCGAGGCCGACGTCGGCGCGGCCACCGCTCAGGTGGTCGATGGTGGCGATGGCGTTGGCGAGCACGGCGGGGTGCCGGTAACCGGCGCAGTACACGAGCGAACCGCACCGCACCCGGGTCGTGTCACAGGCGAGCGCGGCGTGAGACGCCACCGCCTCGTGGCACTCGTAGCCGTTGAAGTCGGCGGAGTAGAAGTGGTCCCAGATCGAGATCCAGTCGAAGCCGAGGTGCTCGATCCGCTGCCACAACGACCGCAGTTCGGCGATCGTCGTGTTCTGCAGACCGGTGTGGACGCCGAACCGGAGGGCCATGGGCGGGACGCTACTCCGCCGGTCGCGGCGCCTCCTCGGCCAGCTGGGGCAGCGCCAGGATGCGGAGGTCGACCATCGCGTGCGCCGCGATCGGCACCAGCAGCGAGCCGGTGGCGAGCACCATCGACGCGAACGCGGCGCCCACCAGCCCGGTGAGGACGACGCCGCGCACACCTTGGTAGAGATGCGCGAACCCGAAGGGGACAGACGTCAGGACGATCACCGCGGTGTCGCTCGCGCCGGGCCACACGAAGCGGACGTACGCGAACCCGAACCCGCGGAAGAGCACCTCCTCGCACACGCCGGCCGTGATCGCCAGCACGGCGAACACGAGCCGCTCGTCGGTGGTGCGGGGGAGGAGGGCGAGGAACCCGCGCGCCTGGCGCCGCAGCACGTCGAGGAAGCCGGGACGGCGCATCACCACCGTGCTCGCCGCGAGGAGCACGGCCACCTCCGCCACGAGCTGCCATGCCAGGGCGGCGTCGTCCGGCGCCCGCAGCCCGATCGACGCCGCCGTGCGTCCCGCCAGCAACCCGATGACGCCCACGAGTGCCACCCCGAGCCACTCCCCGCGGATGCCGCGGCGGTAGTGGCGCAGGCGGGCGCCCGGATCGGTCGCCAGCCGGGCGAGGAGCGCGCGGTACCGGCGCCGTCCGGCGAACGGTTGCACGACGACGAGGAGCGCGGCGAGCACCGTGGCGAGCGCGGCCGCGACGACGTGCATCGCGGCGACCGTACCTTGACCGGCCGGTCAAGCTACGGCGAGGATCACCGGATGCCCCACGCTCCCGCCAACGGCATCGAGCTCTACTACGACACGTTCGGCGACGCCGCGGACGAGCCCCTGTTGCTCGTCAACGGCCTCGGCTCGCAGTGCATCAATTACGACGACGAGTTCTGCCAGGCGTTCGTCGACCGTGGCTTCTTCGTCATCCGCTTCGACAACCGCGACGTCGGATTGTCGACGAAGATCGAGACCGACCAGCTCGACTTCGCGGCGCTGTTCGCGAAGGCGTTCGCCGGTGAGCCGCTCGAGGCGCCGTACGTGCTGGCCGACATGGCGGCCGACGCCGTCGGCCTGCTCGACCATCTCGGCATCGAACGGGCGCACATCGTCGGCATGTCGATGGGCGGCATGATCGTGCAGCAGATCGCCATCGACCATCCACACCGCGTCCTCACGATGACGTCGATCATGTCGACCACCGGTGATCGCGACGTCGGTACCGCCACCCCCGAGGCGATGCAGACGCTGTTGGCCCCGCCGTCCAAGGACCGCGACGAGTACCTCGAGCGGTACGTCGAGCAGTGGCGCGTCCTGTCCGGGCCCGTGTACTTCGACGCGGCGCGGTTCCGCACGCGTGGTGCGCGGCACTACGACCGCATGTACTTCCCGGCGGGTACCGGCCGTCAGCTGCTCGGCATCATGGCGTCCGGCTCGCGCAGCGAGGCGTTGCGACAACTCGACGTCCCGACGCTCGTGATCCACGGTGCCATCGACCCGCTCGTCACCCTGAGCGGCGGCGAGCGCACGGCCGAGGTCATCCCGAACGCGAAGTTGCTCGTGTTCGACGACATGGGCCACGACCTGCCGCCCGCGCTGTGGCCGCAGTACGTCGAAGCCATCACCCAGCACACGACCCGAGCCAGGAGCGATCAATGAGCAGCGGCCCGCTGTCCGGCATCAAGATCATCGAGATCGCGGGGATCGGTCCCGGACCGTTCTGCGCGTTCATGCTCGCCGACATGGGTGCGGACATCATCAAGGTCGATCGCGCGGATCGTGTGCGGGGGGGCGATCCCGAGACGCCACCGGCCGACGTGTTGCAGCGAGGTCGTCGCTCGATCGGCGTCGACCTCAAGAGCCAGGCCGGTGTCGACCTCGTGCTCGAGCTCGTGGAGACCGCCGACGCGTTGTTCGAGCCGTTCCGCCCCGGCGTGGCCGAGCGCCTCGGCATCGGCCCCGACGACTGCCTCGCCCGCAACCCCAAGCTGGTGTACGGACGGATGACCGGCTGGGGGCAGGAAGGCCCCTACGCGCACACCGCCGGCCACGACATCAACTACATCGCGCTCGCCGGCGCGCTCGAGCCCATCGGTCGGCGCGGGGAAGGGCCGACGCCACCGCTCAACCTCGTGGGCGACTTCGGCGGCGGCGGCATGCTGCTGGCGTACGGCATGGTGTGCGCGCTCCTCGAAGCGCAGCGATCGGGCAAGGGCCAGGTCGTCGACGCCGCCATGGTCGACGGCGCGGCGTGTCTCATGATGATGTTCCACGCCTTCCGCGCCATGGGGATCTGGGAGGATCAGCGGGGCACGAACCTGCTCGACACCGGCGCGTGGTTCTACGACGTGTACGAGACGAAGGACGGCAAGTACGTCTCGATCGGTTCGCTCGAGCCGCAGTTCTACGCGGAGCTGTTGCGCCTGACAGGGCTGGAGGGCGATCCCGACGTGCCGTGGCAGCACGACAAGAACGAGTGGCCACGGATGAAGGAGCGCATGCGCGACATCTTCCGCAACAAGACGCGCGACGAGTGGTGCGAGCTGATGGAGGGCACCGACGTGTGCTTCGCGCCGGTGCTGTCGTTGGCGGAGGCGCCGCAGCACCCGCACAACGTCCACCGCAAGACGTTTCTCGAGCTCGATGGCATCGTCCAGCCGGCGCCGGCGCCGCGGTTCAGCCGCACGCCGGGCGAGGTGCAGCGCCCGCCGGCCCACGCGGGCCAGCACACCGACGAGATCCTCGGCGAGTGGCTCGGTGCCGACGCCGATCGCATCGCGAAGCTGCGGGCGGACGGCGCGGTCGCCTGACGCGCCGTCCACTGGGCGACGAGTGTGCGTCGGGTCCCCCATGAGACCGACGCGATGCACAGACGTCGGCGGTAGCGTGCGCCGGCGATGGGGACGATGGTCTGCTTCCACGCCCACCCGGACGACGAGTGCATCATCACGGGCGGGGTGATGGCGAAGGCGGCGAAGGACGGCCACCGCGTCGTCCTCGTCGTCGCGACGCGCGGTGAGCACGGCGAGGTCGACGACGGGTTCCTCGACGACGGCGAGGCGCTGTGGCAACGACGTGTCGCGGAGACGCACGCGGCGGCCGCGGCGCTGGGCGCGCAGCGCGTCGAGTTCCTCGGCTACGTCGACTCGGGGATGATGGGCACGCCGGAGAACGACGCCCCGAACTCGTTCTGGACCGCCGATCTCGACGAGGCGGCGCGGCGGCTGGCCGCCATCCTCGACGAGGAAGACGCCGACGTGCTCACCACTTACGACGACCACGGCGGCTACGGCCATCCCGACCACATCCAGGTGCATCGCGTCGGGCAGCGCGCCGCGGCGATGGCAGCGCGGCCACCGAAGCTCTTCGAAGCGACGATGAACCGCGACGAGATCATGCGACAGATGCGTGCGCGGGCAGAAGCGGGCGAGTTGCCCGACGACGTCGACATCCCGGATCCGGCGCAGGAGACGGACTTCGGCTCGCCCGAATCGATCATCACCGCGCGCGTCGACGTCGCCGAGTTCGCCGAACACAAGCGAGCGGCCATGCGCGCGCATGCGAGTCAGATCAGCGAGCAGTCGTTCTTCCTGCAGATGCCCGACGACGTGTTCGTGCGCGCGTTCGGCACGGAGTGGTTCATCCGTGACGGGCAGGGGCCCGGCATCACCGAGACCGAGCTCCTGTAGATGCACCTGCTGCTCGTCCGCCACGGCGAGGCGGCTGCCGGCTGGGGGGCCGACGCCGATCCAGGCCTGTCGGCGATCGGGCAGATGCAGGCGCAGGAACTGGCCGACGCGGTCGTCCGCGAGCAGCGGCGGCCGATCGTGACCAGCCCGCTGCGCCGGTGCCGCGAGACCGCGCAACCGCTCGCGGCCGCGTGGGACGTGACGCCCGTGATCGAACCGCGCGTCGGCGAGATCGAGGCACCCGATCCGGATCTCGCGGCGCGCGCCGAATGGTTGCGCGACCTGCTGCCTCGTAGTTGGCACGAGGTGGACGCGGAGGTGCGTGCCTGGCGGGATGACGTCGTGTCGTACCTCACGTCGTTGACGGAGGACACCGTCGTCTTCACGCACTTCGTCGCCATCAACGCGGCCATCGGCGCGGCGACGGGCGACGACCGCATCGTGTGCCGCCGCGCCGGCAACTGCTCGCGCACGTTGCTGCGCGTCGAGGACGGCCGCCTCGTGCTCGTCGACGAACCCGCCGAGCCGGCGCGCGTGGAGGTGCTGTGATGCCCGCGCAGTGGACGCACACCGGTTACGCGCAGCAACTCGTGTTCGGGGCGGGCGCCGTGCGCCGGGTGGGTGAGGTGTTGCGCGGCATCGGCGTGCGTCGCGTCCTGCTCGTCACGACACCGGGGCGTCACGACTCGGAGGACGGCGAGCGCGTGCGCAAGGCGATCGGCAACGCGCTCGTGTCCACCTTCGCCGACGTCGAGTCGCACGTGCCGGTGCCGATCGTGCAGCGCGCCGTGCAGCAGGCGCGACGTGACGGGGTCGACGGTGTGGTGTCGTTCGGCGGCGGCTCGTGCGCGGACCTCGGCAAGGCCGTGTGCTTCTTCATCGAGCAGGAGGCAGGCACGCCAGGGGCGTCGTACCTCGACCGTCCTGCGCTCCCGCACGTGACGATCACCACGACGTACTCGGGTGCGGAGCTCACCGGGTTCTTCGGGATGACGGATCCGGCGGCGCGGCAGAAGACGGGCGCCGGTGGCCCGACGATCACGCCCGTCGCCGCCGTGTACGACCCCGAGCTGACGCTGTCGACGCCGCCGAAGGTCAGCGCGGAGACCGGGATGAACGCGCTCGCGCACTGCGTGGAGGTCGTGTACTCGCCGCACCGATCACCCGAGGCGGAGGCGATCGGTCACGCGGGCGCGCGGCGGATCGTGCAGGCGCTGCCCCTCGTGGTCGACGATCCCGGCGACGTCGACGTGCGGGCGTCGATGCTCGAGGGCGCTGCCCTGGCCGGTCGTTGCCTGCACAACGGGACGATGGGCGTGCACCACGGGCTGGCGCAGCTCGTCGGCGGACGCACCGGGATCCCGCACGGTCTCGCCAACGCGGTGATCCTCCCGCACGCGATGCGATTCAACGCCGAGGTCGCGTCCGCGGAGCTCACACGTCTGGGCGAGGCGATCGGCGCGCCCGACGATCCTGCCGGCGCGGTCGGTGCGCTCGTCGCCCGCATCGGTCTGCCGACGCAGCTCGCCGACTGCGGCGTCACGCTCGACGACCTCGACGCCGTCGCCCGCCTGTCGCAGGCCAACGTCAACGTGCAACGCAACGTCCGTCCTGTGTCCGAGGACGATGCCCGTGCCATCCTCGCCGCCGCCTACTGAGTGGTCGGTGTGCGGGCGCGAGGCTCGCTGCCGCTCAGTAGCCTCGCGTGCATGAACGAGGCTCCGAACCCACGCTGGCGGGGCGTCAACCACCTCGCCCTCATCACCAACGACATGGACGCGACCGTGCGCTTCTACCACGGTGTGCTCGGCGCCCGTCTCGTCACCCATCTCGGCAACGAGCACTTCCGCCACTACTTCTTCGAGATCGGACCCGAGCAGACGGTCGCGTTCTTCGAGTACAAGCACCATCCGGTGAAGGCGTTCGCCAAGCCGGCGGGCATCCCCGACGAGCGGGCGATCCAGTTCGACCACCTGTCGTTGAACCTCACCGACGAGCACGCGCTCCACGAGTTGCAGCTCCGGCTGAAGGCGCACGGTTGCGAGGTCACCGACGTCATCGACCACGGGTTCGTGCGCTCGATCTACTTCACCGACAACAACGGCATCGCGCTCGAGGCGTCGTGGTGGGCGATCGACCCGACGGGGCGCGAGGCGGACTACGCCGACGAGGACCTCTTCTCCGATCCCGACCCCGTGCCCGCGGTGGCGGAGATCGCGGCCGGCGAGCTGGCCACGGTCCCGGCCACCGTGCTGGTGCAGGAGGCGACCGACATCCCCGATCCGGTCTGACCCGCCCACCATGGGCCAGGTCATCAAGATCAACGCCATCACCGTCCCCGCCGAGAGCGGCGACGAGCTCGCCAAGCGCTTCGCCGCACGGGCGGGCGCCGTCGACGACCAGGACGGCTTCGAGGGCTTCGAGCTACTGCAGCCGACCGACGACCGCAACGTCTGGCTGGTCGTCACCCGCTGGCGCGACGAGGCGTCGTTCCAGGCCTGGGTCAACAGCCCCGCCTTCGGCCACGGCCACCAGGGCACCGATCGTCCCGCCCCCCACGGCGGCCCGGTGTCGACGTCGAGCGAGCTGTGGTCCTACGTCGTGGCTGGTGGCAGCAACCCCGGGTAACCTTGGCGGAACGGCCACACGGCCCACATCCCACGCAGGGGGTTCCCGATGAAGCGGATCTTGCCCGTCGACGAGCTGGCTCGGGACGAGCGGTTCGAGCGGATCAAGATCGAAGACGTCGTCTTCGATCCCCGCAACGCCACGTTCCGTCAGTCCGCCAAGGACAACCGCCAGGGTTTCCGCATCGAGAACGCGGAGGCGCCCGACGCCGCCCGCAGCCTCATGCACGGGATCTTCGTCGGCGAGATCCAGGCGCTCGAGGGCGCCGGGCGCACGTGCTGGGACTTCGACACCGGCGACGGCCGCGAGGAGGCGCCGTTCGCGCTCAAGCTCGACATGGCCCGCCAGTGCTGGGACGAAGCTCGCCACGTCGAGATCTCCTGCAAGCTCTCCGACCACATGGGTTCCGAGATCGGCGAGTTCGGCGAGCAGGTCCTGCTCTACGAAGCGGCGTGCAACCCCGACCCCGTGCTGCGCCTCACCGGCGTGAACCGCGCCCTCGAGGGCCTCGCCATCGACGTGTTCAACACGATGAAGGAGTTCGGGCACGCCACGACCGATCCCGTGCTCGAGTTCTGCGAGGACTGGATGCTGGCCGACGAGGTCACGCACGTGAAGATGGGCTCCGACTGGTTGCGCCGCCTCACCGACAAGGATCCCGAGCGTCGCCAGCAGGCGCTGGACTTCCAGCGCGCCGTCGACAAGCTCTTCAGCTTCGGTGGCTTCCGCGGCGAGGAGGAGGAGAACCCCATCCACCTCGCCCGCAAGTTCCGCTCGCTCGCCGGCTTCAGCGACGACGAGATCACGGAGCTGGTCGACACCGCCGCCGAGGCGTACGCCGAGGCACAAGCCATGCAGGCAGCCGCCGCCGGCGCGTGACCTAACGTCGCCGCATCGGCATCAGCACCCCGCTCCTCAGCGCGCTCGTCCTTCTCCAGATCCACCGCGGGTGGGCCTGGTTCGTCATCATCGGCAACGGCCTCGCCGGCGTCTGGGCGCTCGGCGCGCACTGGCTCCCCAGCCTGCGCACGCGCGCGCTGTGGTGGTTCACGATCCTCGTCGAGGCCGCCATCTTCGTGCAGGCCGGACTCGGTGTCGCGCTCGTGAACGTCGAGAAGATCGACCCGCCCCAGTTCCACCTCTTCTACGGGTTCGTCGCGATCATCGCCGTCGGCATCCTGTACTCGTACAAGACGACGTCCCCCTGGGTGCGCGAGCGCCTCTACCTCGTGTACGGCGGCGGCAGCCTCTTCCTGATGGGCCTCGGTATCCGCGCCCTCCTCGTCGCAGGACGCTGATCGCCCGCCGTCGTTCGGAACCGGACGCGCGAACGCTGTGCGCGCAGCGAACGAGTGCGTGCGAACCCTAGAGGTGGACGACGGGGCAGGTGAGGGTGCGGGTGATGCCGTCGATCATCTGGACCCGGCTCACGACCATCTTCCCGAGCTCGTCGACGGACGTCGCTTCGGCGCGGGCGATCACGTCGTAGGGGCCGGTGACGTCCTCGGCGGACACGACGCCGTCGATGGCGCCGACTTCGCTCGCGACCTGGGCCGCCTTGCCGACCTCGGTCTGGATGAGGATGTACGCGCTCACTGCCACCGGCGGGACGTTAGCCCCACCGGTGGCAGTGCGGTCAGAGGCGCAGCGGTTCAGCTCGCGGCCGCGGTCGCCTCGTGGGACGACGCGCTGATCGAGCGCACGGCACCGCTCCCGGCACCGCCGATCGCCACCTTCCGAGGCTTGGCCGTCTCGGCCACCGGGATCCGTACGGTCAACACGCCGTCGGTGTACTCCGCCTGCACCTCGCCGGTGTCGAGCGTCTCACCGAGGAACAGCTGGCGGGTGAACGAGCCGTGCCGCCGTTCCCGCGCCAGCCACTCCTCACCCTCCGCCAACTGGTGGCGCCGCTCGGCCCGCAAGGTCAACACGTTGCGCTCCACGGTGAGGTCGATGGTGTCGGGATCGACGCCCGGGAGGTCGAAGGTGACCTCGACGTCGTGCTCGCGCCGGACGGCGTCCATCGGGACGCCGGGGGACTGGGGCGAGAGGGCCTCGGTCATGCGGTCCAGCTCGCGGAACGGATCGAAACGCATCAGCATCGTGCGTGACCTCCTCTCGAACGAGTGGTTGGTTCGCAAAGCATCATAAAAGGTGATGGTCACAGACTCAACCCCTTCTGTCCCCTTGTGTGGGAAGGGATCGCCACCCCGGGCGGCGAACAACGGGGTCGTGGACGGGCACACCCGGTTGATGAAGCGAGTGGCGGCGGAGCAGGACGACGTGCTGTGCACGATCCAGCTCGTCAACGGCGACGACGCCCTCCAGACGCGCCTGTTCGACCAGCTCGTCGACCTCCTCGTGGAGACGATGTTCCTCGACCTGCGCCGCGCCCACCTGGCCGGAGAGATCGACCGTGCCGCCTACGTCGACGAGCTCGCCGACCTGGCCGACCAGTGCCGCCGCGCCGGTCTGCTGCCGCTCCCGTCGCGCAACCTGTAGAGGATCACCGCGGCCGTCGCGGCGCACCTGCAGCCGAGCGATACGTTGCCCGCGTGTCGTCGCCGGGCTGGTACCCCGATCCCTTCACTCGCTTCCCGCAGCGCTACTTCGACGGCACGGCATGGACCGAGCACGTCCTCGACACCACGGGGACGCAGTCGTTCGACCCGCCGCACGAGGCGCATGTGCCGGACGCGGCGCCGGCGCAGGGCATCGTCGACGTCGTCGTGGTCGCGCTCGGGGCGCTGGCGATCCTCGTCGGTGACGTCGCGCTCGACTGGTACCACCCTGCGGGCGGTCTGAAGCTGCGCGACGTGCACCACATCCTCGGTCGAGGCGACGTCGGCGCGGTGTCGCGGCAATTCTTCGAGTGGGGATGGCTCGTCGGGATCGCGGTGGTGGTCATCGCGTTCGCGTCGTTGCTCGTCCCCGCGCTGCGATGGGTGGCGGTTGCCTGCGCGCTCGTGACCGCGGCGTGGTACGCGTTCGCCGCCTACGACATCAGCGTGCCCGGCGCGCGCCCGGAGCTGGGCGCGTGGTTGGCGGTTGCCGGTCTGGTGGTGTGCGCGGTCGGCGCCGGTCAGCCGGCGAGACGCTTCTCGAGCTCGCGCAGCTCGTCGCGCAGCTCGTCGGGCAACCGATCACCGAACACCGCGTAGTGCTGCTCGATGAGCGGGATCTCCTGACGCCACGACTCGGCGTCGACGGAGAGCAACTTCGCCATCGTCGCGTCGTCGACGTCGAGCCCTGACGTGTCGAGCGCGGCGGGCGTCGGCACGCGCCCGATCGGGGTGTCGACGGCGTCGCCGTCACCGGCAACCCGCTCGAGCACCCACTTCAGCACGCGGCTGTTGTCGCCGAAGCCGGGCCACAGGAACGACCCGTCGTCGCCCTTGCGGAACCAGTTGACCCAGAAGAGCTTCGGGAGCTTCGCGTCGTCGGCACCAGCGCCGATCTCGAGCCAGTGCCCGAAGTAGTCGGCCATGTTGTAGCCACAGAAGGGCAACATCGCGAACGGGTCGAAGCGCAGCTCGCCCACCTTGCCGGCGGCGGCGGCCGTCTTCTCGGACGACATGATCGAACCGAGGAACACGCCGTGCTGCCAGGACCGCGCCTCGGTCACGAGCGGGACGTTCGTGGCGCGGCGGCCACCGAAGAGGATCGCGGAGATCGGCACGCCGGCCGGGTCCTCCCATTCCGGCGCGATCGACGGACACTGCGACGCGGGCGCGGTGAAGCGCGCGTTCGGGTGCGCCGCCGGCGCGTCGCTGGCGGGCGTCCAGTCGTTGCCCTTCCAGTCGCGCAGGTGCTGCGGCTTGTCCTTGGTGAGGCCCTCCCACCACACGTCACCGTCGTCGGTCTCGGCGACGTTGGTGAAGATGCAGTTGCCCCACAGCGTCTTGAGCGCGTTCGGGTTCGTCTCCTCGCCGGTGCCCGGCGCGACGCCGAAGAACCCCGCTTCGGGATTGATGGCGTAGAGGCGGCCGTCGGCGCCGAACTTCATCCACGCGATGTCGTCGCCGATGGTCTCGACCTTCCATCCCGGAAGCGTCGGGATCATCATCGCCATGTTCGTCTTGCCGCATGCCGAAGGGAACGCGGCGGCGACGTACTTCTTCTCGCCGTTCGGCGGCGTGATGCCGAGGACGAGCATGTGCTCGGCGAGCCATCCGTTGTCGCGCGCCATCGTCGACGCGATGCGCAGCGCGAAGCACTTCTTGCCGAGCAACGCGTTGCCGCCGTAGCCCGAGCCATAGCTCCAGATCTCGCGCGTCGCGGGGAAGTGCACGATGTACTTGTTGTCGGCGTCGCACGGCCACGGCACGTCGGGCCGGGCGTTGCCCTCTGCGTCGACCAGCGGGTAACCGACCGAGTGCAGGCACGGCACGAAGTCGTCGTCGCCGAGCACGTCGAGCACGGCCTGTCCCATGCGGGTCATGATCCGCATCGACACCGCGACGTAGGGCGAGTCGGTGCACTGCACGCCGATGTGCGCGATCGGTGAACCGAGCGGGCCCATGGAGAACGGCACGACGTACATCGTGCGGCCCCGCATCGATCCCTTGAACAGGCCGCGCAGCGTGTCCTTCATCTCCTCCGGCGGACACCAGTTGTTGGTGGGGCCGGCGTCGATCTCGCGCTCGGAGCAGATGAACGTGCGGTCCTCGACGCGGGCGACGTCGGCGGGGTCGGACAGCGCGAGGTAGCTGTTCGGTCGCTTCGCGTCGCTCAGCCGCTCGAACGTGCCTGCGTCGACGAGCAACTGGGCGAGTCGGTCGTACTCCTCGGCGGAACCGTCGCACCACTCGACGCGATCGGGTTCGCACAGCGCGGCCGCCTCGGCCACGAAGTCGAGCAACCGGCGGTTGGTGGTCGGCGAGGAAGTGGTGGTCGACACGTGGGCCTCCGACGTCGTTGTCAGGCGGGCTCTGCGGCTTGCTCGGCCGTCCGCAACGGGAACCCGGGGGTGCCCATGTCCACCTCCGAGCCGATGCGCAGGTGGGTGGCGAGCCCGCCGTCGCCGACGTCGAAGATGACGCGCTGACCCTGGCGGAGCATGCGGAAGACCGACCCTTCGAGGGCGCCGGTGTCGAGGTCGTACTCCTCGAGATCGGTGTCGCAGAGGATCACGCCGTCGCCCGTTCCGGGGTCGTACGACTTGATCACGCCTTGCACCGATCGGGCTCCTCTCGGGAACGGGGTGCAGTCGAGGCTACCCGCCGGTCATCTCTCGAAGCCATTTCGGCAGCCCGACCTATCGGTAATTCCGCGCCGTCCGGCGGCACCCGCCCGTGCGAATGTTGGTGCGATGAAGGCGCCATAGCGCCGACATCGCACCAACATTCGATGCATGCGGCGCGGGACGTCAGCCGGCGCCCGGTCGCGGCAGCGCGAACGCCAGGCGGCGACGGGCCTCCGACAGCGCCAGCAGAGCGGCGCCGAGCGACACGAGTGCGAGCGCCACGGCGACGTTGCGCGCCACGTCGGCGCCGGTCCGCACGAGTCCGCTGCCGCTGACGGCCGTCCCGGCGGCACCGGTGTTCGACGTCTCGTTGCCGAGCACCCCGGTGCCGCCGTTGTTGCCACCGCCGCCGGGGGTCCCGCCCCCGGGGTTGCCGCCACCGTTGTCGGAGGTCGTCGTGCCGCCGGTCGACGTGGTCTGGGCCACCGTGCCGGTCAGCTGCCCGTTGTCGAGGAGGGTGGCGCCGAGGACCTGGGCGGCCGCGGGCACGCCGTTGCCACCGGTCGCGGTCAGGCACAGCAGCTTCAGCACCTGCGGGACGTCGAGGTTGCACACCGCGCCGAGCTGCTCACCGGTGCCGATGGGCGTGCCGTTGAGGACGAGCAGCGCCGACGACCCGCCGTTCGAGCTGTCGGTCTCGGAGTGGAGGAGCACCACGGTCAACTGGCCCGCGAGGTTCACCGCGGCGCCGTCGGCGACGGCGTGCGACGAGCTGCTCTGGTCGTTCCAGTTGGCGGTCGACGACGAGCCGAGGACGTTCGTGCTCAGCAACGGCACGCCGTTCTGTGGCAGGAGGTCGAGCTTCGCCACCGAGGCGTTGCCGGTCGACGTGGTCGAGGTCGGCGACGCGTTCACGGTCGCGTCCCACGGGGTGATCTGGAGCCGCCCGAGCGGGGTGCTGCCCGTGTCGAAGAGCGAGTTGTGCGACGACCCGGTACCGCTCTGCGTGCCGCCGAACTGCGCCGACGGCGGGTTGCCGCCGATCTCGACGGCGTTGCCGGTGGCCTGTCCCGAGTTCTGGCCGGCGTCGGCGGAGGTGTGGCCGATGCCGAGCAGGCCGTCGACCTGGGCGACGATGGCCTCGGCATGGCTGGGCGGCGGCGGGCCGGCGAGCGCGGCGGGGGCGCCGATGACGAGGGCGCCCGCGCCCGCCAGGGCGGCCAGCGCGACGAGGCTTCGGTGCATGTCCAGTTCCTCCGGTGCGTGGGGAGCAGTACCGGACCGGGTCATACCCCGCCCGATGCCACAACAACGACGAAACGCGGCGAAACTGACGCGAAAAGTGATTTGCGGTCCGGTGACGGACCGCGACCGGGGTCGACGCCCTAGTGGGCGGCCTTCTGGATCTTGCCGGCCTTGATGCAGCGTGTGCACACGTGCAGCCGCTTCGGGCTGCCGTTCACGATGGCCCGCACCCGCTGGATGTTCGGGTTCCACCGCCGCTTCGACCGCACGTGGGAGTGGCTGATCGACATGCCGAACGACGGCTTCTTGCCGCACACCTCACACACCGCAGCCATGACGTCGCCACCACCTGGTCGTCGAAGGGACAGCGGGCAACGCTACCGCAGGACCGCAGATGGCCCCAACTAACCTCGGCCCGTCATGCCCGTGTTGGACCGCCTCGGCCCCGACGACGTGCGCGCGGTCGTGCGCGGCTACCGCGACGCGTTGCGCGCCCATCAGGCCACGATCAACCGGCTGAACGTGTACCCGGTGCCGGACGGCGACACGGGCACGAACATGGCGCTCACGCTCGAGTCGGTGTGCGAGGAACTGGCCGCGCTCGACGGCGACGACGGCATGGCGGCCACGTGCAAGGCGATCAGCCACGGCTCGTTGATGGGCGCCCGCGGCAACTCCGGCGTGATCCTGTCCCAGGTGCTGCGGGGGATGTCCGACGTGCTGCGCGATCGCGACGACGTCGACGGCCCGACGTTCGCGGCGGCGCTGGCGGCCGCGTCCGACGCCGCGTACGGCGCGGTCATGCGTCCCGTCGAGGGCACGATCCTCACCGTCGTGCGCGAGGCGGCGGCAGCGGCGACCGCGGCCGCCAACGGCGGCGGCGCGGCCTTGACGGCCGTGGTCGAAGCGGCGCGCGCGCACGCCGGTGACGCGCTCGCCAACACGCCGGAACTGTTGCCGGTGCTCAAGCAAGCGGGTGTCGTCGATGCCGGTGGCGCGGGCTTCGTCCTGTTGCTCGACGCGGTGCTGCACACCGTCGACGGCCGTCCGCTCCCCGCGCCCGAGCCGGTGCCCGAGGGCGCCGTCGCGGTGGTGGCGTCGGCGCCCACGACGATCGACCACGACGAGGCGGCGAGCGACCTGCGCTACGAGGTCATGTACTTCCTCGAAGCGGACGACGACACCATTCCCGCGTTCAAGGACGTGTGGGCCGGCATCGGCGACTCGATCGTCGTGGTCGGCGGCGACGGCATCTGGAACTGCCACATCCACACCGACGACATCGGTGCCGCCATCGAGGCGGCGCTCGACTGCGGACGACCGCGCAACATCCGCGTCACCGATCTCATCGAGCAGGTCGAGGAAGAGCGGTGGGTGCGTGAGGGCGTCGCCGCCGGTGGCGCCGTGGAGGAGCCGCCGCACGTCAACCAGCACGTGCCGACCGCGGTGGTGGCAGTGGCGACCGGCGACGGCGTGCGCCGCATCTTCTACAGCCTCGGCGCGCAGCGCATCGTGCACGGCGGCCAGTCGATGAACCCGTCGACGGCGCAGCTGCTCGAGGCCGTGGAGTCCGCGCCCGCCGACGAAGTGGTGATCCTTCCCAACAACAAGAACATCATCCCGGTCGCGCAGCAGGTCGACGAGCAGACGTCGAAAACCGTCGTCGTCGTCCCGACGCGCGGCGTGACCGAGGGCTGCGCGGCGCTTGTCGCGTACGACCCCGAGGCCACTGCGGCGACGAACGCGGCAGCGATGGAGGAGGCCGCCGCGCACGTCGTCGCGGGCGAGATCACGCGCGCCGTGCGCGACTCGAGCTGCGACCTCGGCCCGATCGCGGCGGGCGACTACCTCGGCATCTCCGGCGACGGCATCGCAGCGATCGACGCGACGTTGATCGGTGCCGCGGTCACGTTGCTGTCGAAGCTCGTCGACGACGACCACGAGATCGTCACCATCATCGAGGGCGAAGGCGCGACGGCGGCGGCGACGCGGGCGATGACGGAGTGGCTCGACGAGCACCGCGACGACATCGCCGCCGAGGTGCTGCACGGCGGGCAGCCGCTGTACCCATACCTCATCGGCATCGAGTAGCGAGCCCGTGGCGGTCACGCTCGACCGGCTGGCGGACCTGCCGGTGACGGAACTGCGGGACGTCGGTCCCGAGCGGGCCGAGGCCCTGGAGGACGCGTTCGCCATCACGACCGTGCTCGACCTCGTGACGCACTATCCGCGCCGGTACCTCGACCAGACGCGCATGGCGAAGATCAGCGAGTTGCGCGACGGCGACGTGGTCTGGGTCTACGGCCGCGTGCTGCACAGCAACGTCGTGCGCGGTCGCGGCAAGCCGCGTCTCGAACTGCGCGTGGGTGACGGCTCGGGAACGATGCGCGTGTCGTTCTTCAACCAACCGTGGCGGCAGCGGTACTTCCCCGACGACACCGAGGCGCTGTTCTTCGGGAAGGTGCAGACGTACAAGGGCAAGTCGATGGCGAACCCCGAGGTCGACTTCGTCGGCGAACCCGACCTCGCCATCCGCCCCATCTACCCGCAGTCGGACAAGAAGCGGCTGTACTCGCGTGACCTGCAGGGATGGATCAAGACCGCGCTGGCGCGTGCGCGCGGCTTCGTCGACCCGGTACCGCAGTTCGTGCTCGATCGCTTCGACTTCGTCGATCGCACCGCGGCCTTCGACGGCATCCACCGTCCGGAGTCGATGCACGAGGCGGGCGAAGCACGCCGCCGGCTCGTGTTCGACGAGCTGTTCCGGTTGCAGCTCGCGCTCGTGTTGCGCAAGCGCGCGCTCGAACGCCGTTCCGCCGGCATCACCCACGTCGTGCACGGCGACCTCGTCCGCCGCTTCCACGAGAAGTTGCCGTACGCGTTGACCGGTGCGCAGTCGCGGGTCATCGAGGAGATCGAACGCGACCTGGGCCGACCGCATCCGATGCACCGGTTGCTGCAGGGTGACGTCGGCAGCGGGAAGACGGTGGTGGCCGTGAGCGCGATGCTCGTCGCCGTCGAAGGCGGGCACCAGGGCGCGCTGATGGCGCCGACGGAGGTGCTGGCCGAGCAGCACGCGCTGGGTGTGCGCGCGTTGCTCGACGGGTTCACGCTGCCGGCCGAGAACCTGCTCGGCGAACGGCCGTTGCAGGTCGACCTGTTGACCGGGCGTACGGGCGCCGCCGAACGCCGTCGCATCCTCGCCCGTCTCGAGTCGGGCGAGACCGACGTGCTGATCGGCACGCACGCACTCATCCAGGAGGGCGTCGCCTTCCGGTCGCTCGGCGTCGTCGTCGTCGACGAGCAGCACCGGTTCGGTGTCGAGCAGCGCGCCGCGCTGCGCGAGAAGGGCGCAGGCGAGGTCGTGCCCGACGTCCTCGTGATGACGGCGACGCCGATCCCGCGCACGGCGGCGATGACGGTGTACGGCGATCTCGACGTGTCGGTGCTCGACGAGCTCCCGCCGGGGCGGGAGGCGATCACGACGACGTGGGAGCGCATCCAACCGGGTGAGCTGACGCTCGGTGAGCTCGCGGTGTGGGCGAAGGTGCGCGACGAGGTGGCCGCCGGACGGCAGGCGTACGTCGTGTGCCCGCTCATCGAGGAGTCGGAGAAGCTGGAGGTGCGTTCGGCGGAGGAGACGTTCGAGGAGCTGTCGCGTGAGGAGTTGCGCGACCTGCGACTGGCGTTGTTGCACGGACGGATGTCGTCCGCCGAGAAGGAGAAGACGATGTCGGCGTTCCGGGCCGGCGACGTCGACGTGCTCGTGTCGACGACGGTGATCGAGGTCGGTGTCGACGTCCCGAACGCGACGGTGATGGTGATCCTCGACGCCGATCGCTTCGGCATCGCGCAGCTGCACCAGTTGCGCGGTCGCGTCGGTCGGGGAGCGGGACTGCGTTCGTGGTGCGTGCTCGTCGGTGCCGGCGCCACGCCCGAGGCCGAGGAGCGCCTCCAGGCGATGGTGCGCACGCAGGACGGCTTCGAGCTCGCGGAGGTCGACCTCGACCTGCGCGGTGAGGGCACGATCATGGGTGAGCGGCAGAAGGGACGCAACGACCTCAAGCTGGCATCGCTGCGCCGGGACCGGGAATGGGTGGCGAAGGCGCGCGAGGTCGCGATCGAGATCGTCGACGACGATCCGCTGCTCGCTGCGCATCCCGATCTCCTCGCCGAGGTCGAGGTCTTCCTCGACGACGAGGACCGCGAGTTCCTCCTGAAGGGCTGATCCTGCCGGGGTCAATCAGTCGACGTCGTCGTCGGTGAGCTCGAGGTACCAGACGTCGGCGCAGTCGGCGCAGCGGTAGGCGACGACGTCACCGGCCTGCCATCCCAGTTCGGGGTCGTGGGTCAACCGGCCGCAGGTGCCGCCGCAGTCGACGCAGACGATCGTGTCCGCCACGGGCATCAGCGCGGTCGGTTCTCGAAGCCGGCGACGCCTTCCGCGAACCCGTCGGCGAAGATCGTGTCGCGACCGAGCCGGTCCTCGTTGGCGAGCGCGTCGTCGAGACCGAGGCCGAGTCCCTCGTACACCGACGTGCGGTCGTTGACGAGCGCGCGCCACGGGAACGACGCGAGTTGGCTCGCCAGTTCGATCGCCGTGTCGAGCGCGGTGCCTTCTGCGACGACACGGTTCACGAAGCCGATGCGCTCCGCTTCCTCGACGTCGAACTCGCGCCCCGTGAGGATCAGGTCCATGGCGCGTCCGAGCCCGACGATCCTCGGCAACCGGTACGTGCCGCCGTCGATCAACGGCACACCGAACCGGCGCTCGAGACAGCCGAAGCGGGCGGTCGTGCCGGCGATGCGCATGTCGCACCACGCCGCCAACTCGACACCACCGGCGACGCACCACCCTTCGACGGCGGCGAGCACCGGCTTCGAGAGTTGCAGCCGCGTCGGGCCGAGCGGTCCCGACGGCCGCAGCGCGGGGAGGTCGCGGAGGTTGGCGCCCGCGCAGAACGCGACGACGTCACCGGTGAGGACGGCGACCTTCGCCTCCGGGTCGGCGTCGAAGGCGACGAACTCGTCGTGCAGGCGCGCCGCCGTCGCGGAGTTCACGGCGTTGCGCGCATGGGGCTGGTCGATGCGCACGACGCGCACCTCGGGAGCGGGTGCGTCCATGCCGGCACGTTACGTTCCAGCGCGTGCGCGTGGTCTCGGGGACAGCGAGGGGCATCCGGCTCGTCGCGCCACCCGGGCTCGACACCCGCCCGACGAGTGACCGCGTGCGCGAGGCGACGTTCAACGCGCTCGGGTCGCTCGGTGTCCTCGAGGACGCCACCGTCCTGGACCTGTTCGCCGGCACCGGCGCCATGGGGATCGAGGCGCTCTCACGAGGTGCGGCGCACGCCACGTTTGTCGACCACGACCCGCGGGCAGTGGCAGCCATCCGTACGAACCTCGACGCCGCCGGCTTCGCCGAACGCGCCGACGTCGTCCGTGCCGATGCCGTCCGCCACGCCGCCACCGCCGCAGCCGTCGACCTCGCCGTGCTCGACCCGCCCTATGCCTTCGACGCCTGGCCGTCGCTGCTCGCGCCGTTGCCGGCCGCGCTCGCCGTCGTGGAGAGCGACCGGGACGTCGATCCCGGCGAACCGTGGGCCGTGATCAGGTCTCGGCGATATGGAAGTACGGTTGTGACCATCGTTCGCCGCGAGGTTCCCGCATGACCACGGTCCTGTACCCGGGTTCGTTCGACCCGTTCCACAACGGCCACCGCGAGATGGTGGAGACCGCCGCGTACCTGTTCGACGAAGTGGTCATCGCCGCGATGCGCAACCCGCAGAAGGGCGAGCCGCTGTTCAGCCTCGAGGATCGCAAGGCGATGATCGAGGAGTCGCTGAGCCACCTCGACAACGTGCGGGTCGTGCACTTCGCGAAGCTCGTCGTCGATCTCGCCAAGGACGTCGGCGCCGACTTCATCGTGAAGGGACTTCGAGCTGTCGTCGACTTCGAGAGCGAGATGGCGCAGGCGCAGGTGAACCTCAACGTGTCGGGGATCCACACCGTGTTCCTGCCGTCGGCGTCGGCCAGCTCCGCGATCGCGTCGAAGTACATCCGCGACATCGCCCGCTTCGGCGGTGACGTGTCGTCGATGGTGCCCGAACCGGTGGCGAAGCGGTTGCGTGCGAGGTTCGGCCGACCGTGACGCTGTACGACGACGACGAGCTGCGGGCCGCCGAGGCGACACCGGCGGGGAGCACGGTGCCGAGCGGTCAGCACGGCGGCGCCGCCGCGTCGCCGCTCGCGTACCAGCACCCGGAGAGCGAGGCGTTGCTGCGGCGCGTCGCCGATCTCATCTCCGGTGCGCGCCCGATGCCGCTGTCGGCGTCGGTGATGATCAACCGCGACGAGGTGCTCGAGCTGCTCGAGGAGGCGATCGAGCGACTGCCCGACGAGTTGCGCGCCGCGCGGTGGCTGCTGAAGGAGCGCGAGGAATTCCTCGCCAAGACGCGACGCGACGCCGACGACATCCTCGACGCCGCACGCGCGCGCGCCGAGCGGATGGTGCAACGCACCGAGGTGGTGAAGGCGGCGGAGCTGCGAGCGCGCCAGACGATCGACGCCGCCGACGAGGAGGCGCGCCGCCTCCGGCTCGAGTGCGAGGACTACTGCGACCAGAAGCTGGCCAGCTTCGAGATCGTGCTCGAGCGCACGCTCAAGACCGTGGCCGCCGGGCGCACGAAGTTGCAGGGCAACCCCTTGACCGGCACCGGCGAGACGCCGGCCGTGCAGGTCGAGGACGACGCGAGCGGGCAGGCGTTCTTCGACCAGGACCAGTAGCGGTGGCCAGCTCCGCCGGTCCGTTCGTGATCGGGGTCACCGAGCAGCTGCGTCATCCCGGCGTGCGCCGCGACGTCGTCGCGCGCGGGTCGCTCGACGACGTCGGCATCAGCTCGTCGCGTGTGCTCGAGGGCTCCGAGATCGAGGCCCGCCTCACGATCGAGGCGATGTCCGACCACTCGCTCACCGCCACCGGCACCGTGACCGCCGACTGGGCGGGGGAGTGCCGCCGGTGCCTCGCCACGGTCGAGGGCACCGTGGTCGCCGACGTGCACGAGGTCTTCGACGCGCGGCCCGTCGAGGGTGAGACGTACCCCTTGCAGGGCGACCGCATCGACCTCGAGCCGATGGTGCGCGACGCCGTGCTGCTCGCCCTGCCGCTCGCCCCGCTGTGCGAGGAGGCGTGCGCCGGGCCCGAGCCCGAGGGTCACCCGCTCGGCGCCGGCGACGACGTGCGCACCGACGACCGGTGGGCGGCGCTCGACGAGCTGAAGTTCGACTGACCGCGGCCCGGACGGGTATCGTCTGCGGTTCGCGCCCGCCAGGAGAGCGTAGAGATGGCCGTCCCGAAGAAGAAGACGTCGAAGTCGAAGAGCCGGAGCCGGCGGGCCAGCGCGTGGTCGCTGAAGACCCCGGCGCGCAGCGTGTGCCCGCGGTGCGGCGCCGCCAAGCTGCCCCACGTGGTGTGCGGCAACTGCGGCTGGTACCACAACCGCCAGGCCATCGAGGTCGAGTAGCCCCGCATGCCCGACCTGCCGATCGCGGTCGACGCGATGGGTGGCGACAAGGCGCCGGGTGAGATCGTCGAGGGCGCGGTGCGCGCCGCGTCCGAGGTGGGCGTGCCCGTCGTGCTCGTCGGACGTCCCGAGGAACTGCCGGACGGCCACGGCCTCGGGGTGGTGCCTGCCTCCCAGGTGATCGCCATGGACGCCGACCCCGGCAACAGCGTCCGCACGATGAAGGACTCGTCGCTCGTGCGCGCCGCCGAGGCGGTGCGTGACGGCACGGCGTGCGCCATGGTGTCCGCCGGCAACACCGGGGCGACGATGGCGAGCGCGCTGCTGCGCATGGGGCGGATCAAGGGCGTCTCCCGCCCCGCGATCGCGACGCCCATCCCCGTGCCCGGCGGCACGCCGACCGTGCTGCTCGACGCGGGCGCCAACGCCGAGTGCCAGCCCGCCTGGCTGGTGCAGTTCGCGCAGATGGGGGCGGTGTTCGCCCGCAAGCGCTACGGGATCGCGTCGCCCCGCGTCGGGCTGCTCTCCATCGGGGAGGAGTCGACGAAGGGCAACCCGCTGGTGAAGGAGACCCACCCGTTGCTGGCAGCGGCGGCGCTCGAGGGGGAGTTCATCGGCAACGTCGAGGGCCGCGACATCATGACCGACGGCGTCGACGTCGTCGTGACCGACGGGTTCACCGGCAACGTGGCGCTCAAGACGCTCGAGGGCGGGATGCGGGCGCTCGTGAACGCCCTGTTCGCGGTGTTCGGCGCGAGCGACGAGGCGAAGGCGGCGGCCGACGTCCTCATGCCGGAGCTGCTGCCGCTCTACGCGCAGCTCGATCCGGACACCTACGGGGGCGCCATGCTCCTCGGCGTCGACGGCGTGTGCATCATCAGCCACGGGTCGTCGTCCGCCACCGCCATCGTCAACGCCGTGCGGGTGGCGGCGGACATGGTGGACCACGACATCGTCGGCCTCCTCCGCGCCGCCGTCACCGCCTGACGCCGCCTCCTCCCGCGCCGCCCCCCGTTCTGACGGTGAAAACCGGCGCGAAGCGCCGGAAATAACCGCACAAACGGCAGTGGGCGGTGTGTTCACAAGCGCACAAGCGGGGCGGGGCGGTAGAGTCTGCGGCCATTCCGAACCGCTGACCAGGAGTGTTCCGTGCCCGCCGAGACCCATGTCGAGCAGGGGCCGCTCGATCGCAACGCCGTCTTCGAGCTCATCCGCGACCGCCTCGCCGACATCCTGGAGATCGACCCGTCCGCCATCAAGGAGGGCGATTCCTTCGTCGACGACCTCGACGCCGACTCCCTCGCGCTCATCGAGCTCGTGGAAGCGCTGGAGGAGGAGCTCGGCGAGCGCACCGTCGGGTTCCACATCGACGACGAGGACCTGGCCGACCTGAAGACCGTGCGGGACGCCGTCGACTACGTCGTCGGCAGGCTGGGAGCAGGCTGATCGGCGAGCCCCTTCCGGTTCCCGGGCTCGCCGCCCTCAACGATCGGCTGGGGCGTCCCGTCGAGGACGAGTCGACCCTGGCACCCGCCCTCGCGCACCGTTCGTGGTGCGCGGAGCATCCCGGACACGAATCGAACGAACGCCTCGAGTTCCTCGGCGACGCCGTCCTCGGCCTCGTCGTGACCGACCACATCTACCGCACCTACCCGACCCTGCCCGAGGGCGAGCTCGCCAAGGTGCGGGCGTCGGTCGTGAGCGCGGCCGCGCTGGCCGAGGTCGCAGGCGAGCTGCAGCTCGGTGAGGCGCTGCTCCTCGGGAAGGGCGAGTCGAGCTCGGGTGGGCGCGAGAAGCCGTCGATCCTCGCCGACGCGCTGGAAGCGGTGCTCGGCGCCGTCTACCTCGCGGGAGGGTGGCCTGCCGCGCAACGGCTCGTGCTCGACCTGCTCGGTGACCGCATCAGCGAGGCGAGCGAAGGTCCGGGCGGTCAGGACTACAAGACGCGCCTGCAGGAGCTCGTGGCTCGGAACTTCACCGAGCTGCCGCGGTACTCGGTGCGCGACGAGGGTCCGGATCACGCGAAGCGGTTCTACGCGGAGGTGCGCGTGAACGGCGAGCTGCGGGGGCGGGGCGAGGGCAGGTCGAAGAAGCAGGCGGAAGCGGCGGCCGCGCGATCGGCGTGGCAGCGACTGCGGGAGGAGCTCGACGCCATGGGCGAGGCGCAGACCGTCACGGACGGCGCGGTGACGGTCGACTCGAGCTCCGATGCCTGAGCTCCCCGAGGTCGAGACGATCCGTCGCGGCCTCGAGCGCGAGGTCGTCGGCAAGCGCGTGAAGACCGCGCAGGTGACGGGCACGCGCACCGTCCGCCGCCAGACGAAGAAGCAGTTCGTCACCAAGCTCGAAGGGGCGAAGATCACCGGCGTCGAACGGCGCGGGAAGTACCTCGTGCTGAAGCTCGACACCGGCGAGCTGCTCGTGTTCCACCTCCGCATGAGCGGCCAGCTGCTGCGCGCGCAGGCGAAGGACGACGTCGTCAAGCACACGCACGTCGTCATCACGTTCACGCAGGGCGGGCAGTTGCGCTTCGTCGACCCTCGTACGTTCGGCGAGGTGTTCATCACCGCGCCGGACGAGTTGACGAAGGAGGTGCCCGAGCTGGCATCGCTCGGCATGGATCCCGTGGACGAGCCCATCCCGTGGGTGAAGTTCCGCGAGCTGTTGCTCTCGCGCACGACGAAGCTCAAGCCGTTGCTCATGGACCAGGCGTTCATCGCGGGGCTCGGCAACATCTACAGCGACGAGATCCTGTGGGAAGCGGGGCTGCGCCACGATCGCGTGCCGCAGTCGCTGTCGACGATGGAGATCCGCCGCCTCTACCGCGCCATCGTCGAAGTGCTGCACGAGGCGGTGAAGCATCGCGGCTCGACGTTGTCGGACCAGCAGTACGTCGACCTCCACGGCCGTCCCGGCGAGTTCCAGTTGCTGCACCAGGCCTACGACCGCGAGGGGCAGGCGTGTCGACGTTGCCGCACGCCGATCGTGCGCGAGAAGCTCGGGTCCCGCTCGACCTTCTACTGCCCGAACTGCCAGGTGTAGCGGCACCGCTCGCAGGACGCAGAGGAACGCATCCGTGTACTCGCTCGGCATCGACCTGGGGACGACGTTCTCGGCCGCAGGGTTGTTCATCGACGGACGCGCCTACGCGTTCGATCTCGGCGAGCGGGCGCCGCAGATCCCGTCGGTCGTGTTCGTGAAGGCGGACGGCGAGGTGCTCGTCGGCGAAGCCGCGGAACGACGCGCCGTCACGGATCCCACGAGGACGGCGCGCGAGTTCAAGCGCAGGCTCGGCGACCCGACGCCGATGGTGCTCGGTGGCGTGCCGTACGGCGTGGAGGCGCTCGAGGCGCAACTGGTGCGCGCCATCGTCGACCGCGTCAGCGCGCAGCGCGGTGAACGTCCGGCCGCCATCACGCTGACGCACCCGGCGAACTACGGCGAGTACAAGCTCGACCTGCTGCGTGAAGTCGTGCGCATGGCGGGCGTCGGCGACGTGTCGTTCCTCACCGAACCGCAGGCGGCGGCGATCCACTACGCGTCGCAGGAGCAGGTCGGGGACGGGGAGATCGTCGCCGTGTACGACTTCGGCGGCGGCACCTTCGACGCGACGGTGCTGCGCCGGCGGGGCGACGGGTTCGAGCTGCTCGGGCAAGCGGAGGGTCTCGACCGTCTGGGCGGCATCGATTTCGACCACGCCGTCTTCGCGCACGTCGTCGCGGCGGTGCCCGACGCGATCGCACGGCTCGACGACGACGATCCCGCGCACCAGACCGCCGTGGCGCGGTTGCGCGAGGAGTGCCGTTCCGCGAAGGAGGCGCTGTCGTCGGACACCGACGTGTCGATCCCGGTCGTGCTGCCGTCGCTCACGACCGAGGTGCGGTTGACGCGCACCGAGCTCGAGCAGATGGTGCGGCAGCGCGTCGACGAGACGATCGACATGTTGTTGCGCGTCGTGCACAACGCCGGCGTGCAGCCGCAGGACGTCGGGCGTGTCCTGCTCGTGGGCGGTTCGTCGCGCATCCCGCTCGTCGGCGAGCTCGTGCGTCGTGCGATGGCCTGCCCCGTCGTGATGGACGCCCACCCGAAGTTCGCGGTCGCGCTCGGCGCGGCGCGGTACGCGGACGCGACGCTCGGTGGTGGCGCCGCGCCGCCGGCACCGCCGCCCGAGGCGGCCGCGCCACCCCAGCCCCCCGCGCCGGTGGCACCGCCGTCGCCCGCCCCGCCGGCCACCACTCCCACCACCACTCCCGCCGCCCCGGCCGCGGCAGCGGCGCCGCCGCCGCCGTCGACCCCGCGCCGGTCTCGCCGCCCGCTCGCCCTCGCCATCGGCGCCGTGGCCGTCGTCCTCGTCGTCGCCATCGCGGTGATCGCGACGCGCGGCTCGGGCGGGTCGAAGACGGGCACGAGCGGCGGCGCCAGCAGCAACAGCTCGACGCCCTCGGTGCCGACGCTCTCGGCGTCCACGATCGTGTTCGCCAGCGACCGCACCGGTGATCTCGAGCTCTACACGCTCGACGTCGACGCACCGGGCGCCACGCCGCAGCAGTTGACGCACGACCCCGGCTTCGACGGTGTGCCGGTCGTGTCACCGAACCGCGATCGCATCGCGTACCTCCACTCGGCCGACCCCGTGAACGCGGCCGGTCCGCGCGAGATCCGAATCGCCGACGCGAAGGGTGCGCTCGTCAAGTCCCTCACCGTGGACGTCGCCGCCGACGGACGGCCGGCGTGGTCACCCGACGAGAAGCAACTGATCGTGCCCGTGGTCGGTGGCGGTGGCGCCGATCTCGTCGTCGTCACGCTCGACACCGGTGCGACGCGGACCCTCGTGGCGGACCCCGTGAAGGATTCGGATCCGGCATGGTCGCCCGACGGGCGAACCGTCACGTACACCGCGGACGAGAACCCGCTCCAGCAGACCTTCGCCGTCGCCGCCGACGGCTCGGGTGCGCCCCGCCTCCTCATCGACGACGGGGGCGTGGCCGACGCGTCGTGGTCGCACGACGGCCGCCACCTCGTGTACGACGGGCAGCGGTCGGTGCTCGCGCAACTGACGGTCGTCGACGCCGACGGCGGCAACCGCCGCGTCGTGTTCACGCCGGCGACGGGCGGCGCGTTCGACCCGTTCTTCTCGCCCGACGGCACCCGCATCGTGTTCAGCTCGACGCAGGACGGCAACAACGAGATCTACCTGATCCAGGCCGACGGGTCGGGCCTTCGCCGCCTCACGAACGACCCCGGGAAGGACGCGCTGCCGGCCTGGTAGGGGTGCGCGCCCCGTGCGGAGGGCGCCGGTAACGTCGGGTTCCACATGTTCCTCAAGACCCTCACGCTGAAGGGCTTCAAGTCGTTCGCCGACACCACGTCGCTCGAGATGGAGCCGGGTGTGACGGTCGTGGTCGGACCGAACGGCAGCGGGAAGTCGAACGTCGTCGACGCCATCGGATGGGTGCTCGGTGCACAGGCACCGAGTGCGGTGCGCAGCCAGAAGATGGACGACGTGATCTTCGCCGGGACGGCGAAGCGACCCGCGCTCGGTCGCGCCGAGGTGAGCCTCACGATCGACAACTCGGCGCGGTTGCTGCCCATCGATTTCACCGAGGTCACGATCACGCGCACGCTGTTCCGCAACGGCGACAGCGAGTACGCCATCAACGGCGTGCCCTGCCGCCTCCTCGACATCCAGGAGCTGTTGTCCGACACGGGCGTCGGCCGCCAGCAACACGTCATCGTGAGCCAGGGCCAGATCGACGCCGTGCTCAACGCGCGAGCGGAAGACCGTCGCCTCATCATCGAGGAAGCGGCGGGCGTGCTGAAGTACCGGCGGCGCAAGGAGAAGGCGGAGCGCCGGCTGGCGGCGACCGAGGGCAACCTCACGCGCGTCCAGGACCTGCTCCGCGAGGTGCGGCGCCAGCTGCGCCCGCTGGAGCGCCAGGCCGACGCGGCGCGCCGGCACGGTGACCTCGTCGCCGAGTTGACCGCGCTGCGGCTGCACCTCGCCGGCCGCGAGATCGCGACGTTGCGCAACCGGTTGACGACGACCGTCGCCCGCAAGGCGGAGCTGCGAGCGCAGGAAGCGACGTTGAAGGCGAACCTCGCGCGGCTCGACACCGCGGTGATGACGACCGAGGCGCAGTTGTCGGCGATGGGCGGCCACGACGTCAGCGACGCACTGGTGCGCTTCGAGTCGATGCGGGAGAAGGCGCGTGGCCTCGCCGCGCTGCTCGCCGAGCGTCGCCGCAACCTCGAGCGGGAGCGCACGGCATCGGTCGACCAGGCCGTGATCGCGACGTTGGAGGCGGAGGCGGCTCGCTTGGCGGACGAGCTCGCGCACGTCGAGTCCGAGGCCGCCGCGCTCGCACCCGACCTCGAGGGACTGGCGCGCGCCGAAGCCGAGCTGGCGTCGGAGCGCGCCGAGTTCGAGTCCGAGTGGGCCGGCGGTGTCGCGCCGCCGAGCACGCGCGCCGCGGAGGTGCGCGGCGAGCTCGCCGCGCTGCGCAACGGCATCGAGCGGGGCAGCGGCGAGATGGCCCGCGTGCGCCAGCGTCTCGACGTGCTGCAACAGAAGGCGGCGCGTCTCGACGACGAGGCCACGCGGTTGCGCGCCGAGCTGGCCGACGCGGAAGCGGCCGAGACCGAATTGGCGGCGCGCTTCCAGGCGGCCGAGGAGGCACTGCGCGACGCCACCGACGCGGCCCGTGACGCGGAGGAGCGACGCCGCGCCGCCGACGCCGACCGTCACACGTGGGTGGCACGCGCCGACGCGCTCGCGCAAGCGCTCGACACGGCACGGGCACGTGCCGGCACCGAACGTCTCGCCGGTGTGGACGGCGTGATCGGCACGTTGTTCGATCTCGTCGAGATCGACGAGGGCTTCGAGGGTGCGTTCGAGGCGGCGGCCGGCGAGGCGCTGGCGGCCGTCGTGGTCGACGACGTCGAGACCGGACGGCGTGCGCTGGAGCTGCTGCACCAGGGCGACGTCGCCGGTGCGATCCTCCCGCTGGGCGCGGTGAACGCGCCCGCGCCGTTGCCGCTCGGCGACGGGGAGCCGTTGCGGTGGCACGTGCGCTCGGCGCGCGAGGACGTCGACCGCCTGCTCGACGCGCTGTTCGGCACGGTCGTCGTCGTCGACGGCGACTGGACGCGCGCCGTCGACCTCGCGCTCGCCCATCCCGGCACGGTCATCGTCACCCGTGACGGCGACCGTTTCGGCGTGAGCGGCTGGCGCGTCGGTGGTCCCGCGTCGGGCGCCACGGGTGCGGCGCTGGCCGAGGCCCGCGAGCGCGCCGCGGACGCGACCGAGCGGGCCGCGGCCGCGGAAGCGGCGTTCGTCGCCGCGCGCGCCGCGCTCGCCGACGCCCGCCGGGGCGAACAGGAAGCAGGGCGGCAGCTCGACGACCACGACACGCGTGTGTCGGGCAGCACCGACTCGTTGACGCGCGTGGAGTCCGAGCGTCGCGACGGCGAGACCGAGATCGAATCGCTGACCGCGCACCTCGACGACCTCGTCGCTCGCATCGAGAGCGAGCAGACGCGCGTGCACGAGCTCGAGGCGCTCGTCCCCGAGCTCGAGGCCGAGGAGGCGGGGGCCCTCGAGAAGGGCCGCACGATGGCGGCCGTGCGCAGCCGCCTCGAGGAGCGGGCGGCGGCCGTCGGCGCGCTGCGCACCGACATCGAGGTGCGCGCCGCGGCGCTCGACGAACGCCGCCAGTTCCTGCGCCGCCGCCAGGTCGAGGTCGAGGAGCGGCTGTCGCGCAACGTCGCCGAACGGGAAGCAGCCGAGTCGCGTCGTGTCGAGCTCGACCACGCGCTCACCGCCGTCGAGCGCCTTGCCGCGCTGGTGGCGGCGCGCACCGCCGTCGTCGAAGGCGAGCTCGCGGATCTCCACGAGCGCCGCCGCCGCCAGTCCGAAGCGGCGCGTGCCGTGGCCGCCCGGCTCGACGACCTGCGCAAGGAGCGCAGCGCCGACGAGCGTTCCCTCGAGGAGGTGCGCGAGCACGATCGTCGCGCCGAGCTCGACGAGGCCGAGATCACGTTGCGGCTCGAGACCGCGGTCGAGGCCGTGCGCCGCGACCTCGACTGCGAGCCCGACCGCGCCGTCGACGCGGAATGTCCGCCGCTGGCGGAGGGCGTGTCACCGCAGGCGCGTGTGCGTGAGCTCGAACGCGAGCTGCGGCTGATGGGTCCCATCAACCCGCTGGCGTTGCAGGAGTACGAGGCGTTGAAGGAGCGCCACGAGTTCCTCGAGGCACAGCTCGACGACGTGAAGACGACACGGCGTGATCTCTCGAAGATCATCAAGGCGATCGACGAGGAGATCGTCAACGTGTTCAGCGCCGCGTACGCCGATGTCTCGATGAACTTCACGTCGTTGTTCGAGACGCTGTTCCCCGGCGGTCGTGGCGGGTTGAAGCTCACCGATCCCGACAACCTCCTCGAGACCGGTATCGAGATCGAGGCCAAGCCGTCGGGCAAGAACGTGCGCAAGTTGTCGTTGCTGTCCGGTGGCGAGCGTTCGTTGACGGCGCTGGCGTTCCTCTTCGCCGTGTTCCGCAGCCGGCCGTCGCCGTTCTACGTGATGGACGAGGTGGAAGCGGCGCTCGACGACGTCAACCTGCACCGCTTCCTCGACCTCGTGCACGAGTTCCGCGACGAGGCGCAGCTCATCATCGTGAGCCACCAGAAGCGCACCATGGAGGCGGCGGATTGCCTCTACGGCGTCACGATGCAGCCGGGCGGCTCGTCCCGCGTCCTCAGCGAGAAGGTCGCCGTCTGACGCCCTCGCCGTTCTGACGGTGAAAACCGGCGCGACGCGCCGGATAGCACCGGGAGAACCGGAGGGGGCGCGTCACGGGAGGCGGGCGAACCAGGCGAGGGACATCGCCGCGGTCGCGAGGAGGGCGAGCAGCGCGGCGCCGACGAACCACGTGGCGATCTCACGGGGCTCGACGTCGAAGCCGATCGACGAACCGATGTCGGCGTAGACCTTCGCCAACTGCTGCGCCGTGGCGGCCTCGAAGAACGTGCCACCGGTCTGGTCGGCGATGTCCTGCAGGGCGGGCTTGTCCACCGGCACCGGTACGGGGTCGGGCGATTCCGGCACCGTGATCGTTCCGAAGTCGGTGCCGAACGCGATCGTCGACACGGGGACGTTCGCCTTCTTGGCGGCGGCGACGGCGTCGTCGTTCGACCGCCCAACCGTGGTCTTGCCGTCGGACATCAACACGATGCGGGCCGGGATCTTCTGTCCCGAGTCGTCGACGGTGACGCTCTGCTTGATGGCGTCGAGCGACGTGAAGATCGCCTCGCCGATGGCTGTCCCCTCTGCGAGCTGGAGCTTGTCGATGGCCCGCTTCGCCTTCGTGCGGTCGGTGGACGGCGGCACGAGCAACGACGCGTTGCCGGCGAACGACACGATGCCGACGTTGATCTTCGGCGGCAGCTGGTCGACGAAGGCCTTCGCCGCCGACTGCACCGCCTTCAACCGCGTGGGCTTCACGTCGTCTGCTTCCATCGACAGCGACACGTCGATGGCGACGATGACCGTGGCTCGCTCCCGCGGGATCTTTTCGTCATGTGTCGGTCGCGCGAACGCGACGACCATCAACGCGATGGCGACGAGGAACGCGCCGGCGGCGGCGTGCCGTCGCCAGCCCGGCTTCTTGGGCGCGACCTGGTCCAGCAGTGCCACGTTCGTGAATCGCACCGCGTACTGCTGGCGGCGTCGCTGCAACACGACGTACATCGCGGCAAGCGCGACGACGGCGACGAGGAACCACAATCGGATGGGATCGCCGAACGTCATCGCGTCACACCTTCACCGGCGCAGAGGGATCGACCGACCGGCGACGCAGGAGCACGAAGCGCACGATCGCCCGCAGCCAGTCGTCGTCGGTGCGCAGCACGAGGTGGTGCGCACCCGCACCGCGGATGGCAGCGGCGATGGCGGCGCGCTGCTGCGCGGCAGCCACGCGGTAGCGCTCGCGCAGCGCCGGGTCGGACGTCTGGATCTCGCGCGTCGCGCCGGTCTCCGGATCGACGACGTGCAACATGCCGACGTCGGCGAGCTCGAGCTCGCGGCGGTCGACGACCTCGACGGCCATCACGTCGTGACGCACGGACAGGCGGCGCAACGGCATCGTCCACGCCGTCGGATCGAGCCAGTCGGACACGACGACGGCGAGGCCGCGGCGGCGCATGGTGGCGCCGAGCCGTTCGAGCCCGGCGGCGAGATCGGTGGTGCCCGCGCCGTCGTGACGCGGCGCGGTGACGACACGGTGGAGCAGCGCCTGCAGGTGCACGCGCCCCGAGCGAGCAGGCACGACGACGGGCGCCTCGCCGGCGCGCAGCAGGACGGCGCCGATGCGGTTGCCCGAACGAGCGGTGAGGAACCCGATGGCGGCCACCGCGTTGGCGGCCAGGTCGCGCTTCTCGCACTCGGCGGTGCCGAAGTCGAGGCTGGCGCTCTGGTCGACGAGCAGCCACGTCTCGAGCTCGCGGTCGGCGACCATCTCCCGCACGTAGGGCTCCTGCATGCGGGCGGTGACGTTCCAGTCGATGCGGCGGGTGTCGTCACCCGGCTGGTACTCGCGCGTCTCGCCGAGCTCCGAGCCGTGGCCGGGGACGAGGCCGCGGTAGTCGCCCTGCAGCAGACCGTCGAGCTTGCGCGTGATCGTGAGCTCGAGGCGGCGCAGGATCTCGTGGGTGCGCTCGACGTGCGCGGGCGCCCACGGGATGGCGGGCGGTGCGAACGACGGGACCGGCGCGTCGCTCACGAGATCGGGACCGGGTGCCCGTCCTGCGACGGCGCGATGCGCGGGGCGGGCACCGTCGACAGCACGCGGGCGAGGACGTGGTCGGGCGTGATCTCGCGGGCCAGCGCTTCGTACGACAGCACGAGACGGTGGCGCAGCACGTCGGGCGCGACGTCGAAGACGTCCTGCGGCAGCGCGTACGTGCGCCCACGCAGCAGCGCCATCGCCCGTCCGGCGGCGACGAGACCCAGCGAGGCACGCGGGCTGGCGCCGTAGGAGACGAGCGGCGTGATGTCCGCCAGCCCGTAGAGATCCGGTGTGCGCGTGGCCAGCACGACGTTCACCGCGTACTCGACGACGCTGCGGTCGACGTAGATGCGGTCGGCCGCGCCCTGCAGCATGACGAGGTCGTCGAGACCGAGCGCCTCGCTCGCGCGCGGCGGGTCGACACCCATGCGCTGCACGATCTCGATCTCCTCGCTGCCGGTCGGGTAACCGACGAGGACCTTCATGAGGAAGCGGTCGCGCTGTGCCTCCGGCAACGGGTACACGCCCTCGGACTCGATCGGGTTCTGCGTGGCGAGCACGAGGAACGGATCGGGCGCGGGGAAGGTCTCGCCCCCGATCGACACGTGCTTCTCGGCCATCACCTCGAGCAGCGCGGACTGCACCTTCGCGGGGGCGCGGTTGATCTCGTCGGCGAGCACGAAGTTGGCGAACACGGGGCCGAGCTCGACGTCGAACTTCTCCGCGGAGGCGCGGTAGATGCGGGTGCCGACGATGTCGGCCGGGAGCAGGTCGGGTGTGAACTGGAGGCGGGTGAACGTGCCGCCGGTGACGCTGGCGAGCGTCTCCACGGCGAGGGTCTTGGCGAGGCCGGGCACGCCCTCGAGGAGGACGTGACCGCGGGCGAGCAGCGAGACGACGAGGCGCTCGATGAGCCGGTCCTGGCCCACGATGACCTTCTTCACCTCGAACATCGCCTGCTCGAGCAGGGCCGCCTCGGGGGTCTTCGGGCCGGGGAGCGATCCTTGCCTGTCCATGAACTTCTGTCGCCTTTCGGTCGGAGGGCGGAGGATCCCGCGATGCAGCGATCGGCGGCAGTGGAGCACGCCGGTGTGAACGAGAGGGTAAAGGTTCCGATCGGGAACGACAGCGCGGCAGATCCTGGGAGTCTCGTTACGGTTTCGACCGTGCGGCTGCTCGTGGTGGAGGACGAGGTCGACCTCGCCGAAGCCGTCGCGCGCGGCCTTCGGCGGGAGGGCTACGCCGTCGACGTCGCCACGGACGGGGAGCAGGCGTTGGAGAAACTGGCGTACACGGACTACGACCTCGTGTGCCTCGACCTCACGCTCCCGAAGGTCGACGGTCGGGAGGTGTGCCGGCGCATCCGCGACGGGTCCACGGCGAGCACGGAGGCGCGGGTGCTGATGCTGACCGCGCGCGACGCCGTGGAGGACCGCGTGGCCGGCCTCGACGACGGCGCCGACGACTACCTCGTGAAGCCCTACGCGTTCGCGGAGCTCACCGCGCGCGTGCGCACGCTGTTGCGCCGCGAGGCGGGCAAGTCGGGTGCGGAACTGCGCGTCGGCGACCTTCGCCTCGACACGGCGCGACACGTCGCGTCCCGTGGTGATCGCGACCTCGACCTCACCGCGAAGGAGTTCGCGCTGCTGCGCTACTTCATGACGCACGCCGGTGAGGTGCTCTCGACGGAGGACCTCCTCGAGCACGTGTGGGACGAGTTCACCGATCCGTTCACGAACACCGTGCGGGTGACGGTCGGGACGCTGCGGCGGAAGCTGACCGCGGGCGGCGAGGCACCGCTCATCGAGACCCTGATCGGCAGCGGGTACCGGTTGCGCGACGACGTCGGATGACGAAGGTGAACGCCACCAACCTCGCGGACCGCCTGCCGCCGTGGATGGGCTCCATCCGGTTCCGGTTGACGGCCATCTACTCGGTCCTGCTGTTCGGCCTGAGCGCGATGTTGATCGCGCTCGTGTACGTCGGCCTCGCTCGCCATCTCGATTCCGAGCCCGTCTCGCGCAACTACACGATCGAACGACCGGTCGTCACGCCGCAAGGCATCGCGCTCCAGGAGGAGACGGTGCGCGCGGAGTTCCAGAGCCTCGAACACCTCGTCAACCAGCGCACCCTCGAGAACCTGCGCAACTACGCGTTCATCGCGCTCGGTGGTCTCTTCCTCGCCAGCCTCGTGATCGGTTGGTACGTGGCGGGCATGGTGCTGGCGCCGATCGGGCGCATCACCGGTGTGGCGCGCCAGATCCAGGCGACCGACCTGTCCAAACGCATCGCGTTGAAGGGACCGAAGGACGAGCTGCGCGATCTCGCCGACACGTTCGACGGGATGCTCGACCGGTTGGAGACGGCGTTCGAGGCGCAACGTCGCTTCATCCAGGACGCGTCGCACGAGTTGCGCAACCCACTCGCCGTGATGCGCACGAACCTCGACGTCGCGTTGTCGGATCCGGACACCGATCCCGAGGAACTGCGGCGCACGGCCACCGTCGTCGCGCGGACCGCGACGCGCATGAGCAAGCTCGTCGACGACCTCGTGGCGTACGCCCGCCACGGTCTGCCGGAGCAGGCCTGGGATCCGGTGCCGCTCGACCACCTCGTCACGGAGATCGCCGACGAGTTCGACGCGCCCGCGGCGGCGCGCGAGATCAGGTTGGTGGAGCAGTGCACGCCCGATCTGCAGGTGCTCGGTGATCGCAACCGGTTGAAGCAGGCGCTCGCCAATCTCGTGGGCAACGCGGTCCGGTTGGCGCCCGACGCCAGCACGATCACGTTGTCGACGGGGATGCTCGACGGATGGGCGTACGTGTCGGTGGCGGACGAGGGCCCGGGGATCGCGCCGGAGCACCTCGAGTCGGTGTTCGAACGGTTCTGGCGCGCGCCCGGGCAGCCGGAGGGCGACGACGGCGCCCGTCGCAGCGGGCTCGGCCTCACGATCACCCGGGAGATCATCGAGCGTCACGGCGGCAGCGTGTCCCTGGCGTCGACGCCAGGGGAAGGCTCGACGTTCGTCATCTGGCTCCCGCCCCTCTGACGCCGCGGGGGCTTTCGATGGGCTTTCGGGGAGCGTGGGTAGGTTCCGGGCAATGAGCGGAGTGGACTGGGAGGGCATGCAGCCGCCGACGGGACCGACGCCGGCGCCGCCGGAGGGCGCCCTCCCGCCGCCACCACCGGCCCATGCGCCCGCCCCGGCAGCGCACCAGCCCGTCACCGCGCCCGTGCCCCCGTACGCGCCACCGCCGCCCGCGGCGGCGCCCCCGTCGTGGCCGCCCGTGCCCCCGCCCGCGGCGCCGACGTCCTACGGTCCGACGCCGCCGAAGCGCGGCCGCGTCGTCGCCCTCTCCGCGCTCGTCGCGCTCCTCCTCATCGCCGGCGGGTTCGCCTTCGCCCGCGCCACCGAATCGCACAAGTCGACGCCGTCGGCGTCGTCGTCGCAATCGGCGGACACCACACCGGTCACGAGTGGCAAGTCGAAGGTCGACCCCGGCACCGCGCAGGAGGAACCCATCGCCGCGGTCGCCGCCGCGGTGAGCCCGTCGGTGGTGCAGATCGAGACGGACACCGGCCTCGGCTCCGGCGTGATCTACAGCGACCAGGGCTACATCCTCACCGCCGCGCACGTCGTCAGCGACGCGGGCAAGACCGTCCGCGTGCGTCTCGCCGACGGCACCGTGAAGCAAGGTGACGTGATCGGCAGCGACGACGCCAGCGACATCGCCGTGGTGAAGATCGACCCCGGCAGCGGGCTCGACGTCGCCAGCCTCGCGCTCGGGGTGAAGGTCGAGGTCGGTCAGACGGCGGTCGCCATCGGCAGCCCGTTCGGGCTCGAGGAGACGGTCACCGCCGGCATCGTCAGCGCCGTCAACCGCCCGCAGGAGACCCCCGGCGGCGCCATCGACATGATACAGATCGATGCACCGATCAACCCGGGCAACTCGGGTGGCCCGGTCGCCGACCGCCAGGGCCGTGTGTTCGGGATCGCCGACTCGATCATCTCGCAGAGCGGCACGAACGCGGGGGTGGGCTTCCTGATCCCGATCGACCTCGCGAAGGCGGTGGCGGACAAGCTCGTCGCGGGCGAGCCGGTCGAGTTCGCCTTCCTCGGCGTCAGCACCGACACCACGTCGTCGTCGCTCGTCGGTGACGGCGCGGTCGTCGTCGACGTGACGTCGGGTTCGCCGGCGGACAAGGCCGGCATCCAGCAGGGCGACAAGATCCTCTCCGTGGACAGCTCGCCGGTGCGCGACCCCGTCGAGCTCGGCGCCCGCGTGCGCTCGCACAAGCCGGGCGACGTGGTCGCCGTCGTGTTCGAGCGCAACGGCACGCAGCAGACCGTGCAGGTCACGCTGGGCTCGACGAAATCGAAGTAGCCCCTCGCTGGGTAGCTTCCTCGGCATGAACGCCGGGACCATCGTCTTCGTCGTCGTCGTCCTGATCGTGATCGGCGGCACCGCGATCCTCGTGGCCCGCCGCCCGCGGCGCGGTCCGGAGCTCGAGCCGCCGGCGCCGCCCCGCCCGATCACCGGCACGACCACCGCGGAGGCGCCGTCCGAGCTCGACGAGGCGACGGTCGCGGAGATCGAGGAGGCGCTCACCGAAGCGCCACCGGCGCCACCCGAGGTCGCCGTCAAGCCGTCGTTCCGCGAGCGGCTGGCGAAGGCGCGCAACGTCTTCGCCGACTTCCTCTCCCGCTCGAAGATCGACGACACCACGTGGGACGACCTCGAGGAGGCGTTGCTGCGCGCCGACGTCGGCGTCACGCTGACGACGGAGCTCCTCGACGCCGTGCGCGCGCGTGTCAAGGACGAAGGCATCACCGAACCCGCGCAACTCGTCGACGCCGTGAAGCGGGAGATGAAGGCGCGCCTCGCCGGCGATCGCACGCTGCAGTTCACACCGGGCGCGCCCAACGTGTGGTTGTTCGTCGGTGTGAACGGCGTCGGCAAGACGACGACGATCGGCAAGGTGGCGAAGCGCGAGCGAGAGGAAGGGCGCTCGGTCCTCATGGCGGCGGGCGACACGTTCCGCGCCGCGGCCGCGGAGCAACTCGAGCTGTGGGCCGAGCGCGTCGGCGCCGACATCGTGCGCGGCGCGGAAGGCGGCGATCCGAGCTCGATCATCTTCGACGCGGTGCAGCGCGCCGGCGCGCGCGACGTCGACCTCGTGCTCGCGGACACCGCGGGGCGTCTCCACACGAAGACGAACCTCATGGAGGAGCTGCGCAAGGTGCGGCGCGTCGCCGACCGCGAGCCGGGCAAGGTCACCGAGGTGCTGCTCGTACTCGACGCCACGACCGGGCAGAACGGTCTCGTGCAGGCGCGCCAGTTCACCGAGGCGGTCGAGGTCACCGGCGTCGTGCTCACGAAGCTCGACGGGTCGGCCAAGGGCGGCATCGTCCTCGCCATCCAGGGCGAGCTCGGCATCCCCGTGAAGCTCGTCGGTCTCGGCGAGACGGCGGACGACCTCGTGACGTTCGACGAGGACGAGTTCGTCGAAGCCCTGTTCGGATGACCCGAAGTAGTCTGCGCGCATGATCTTGGTGCGCATCGTGCTGCTGCCGTTCCGGCTGGCGTTCAAGACCACGGGGGCAGCCACGAAGCTCGGCTACCGGACGGGCCGCGCGCTCGGCTATCGCCGCCTGTTCGTGTTCGCCGTCGGCGTCGGCGTCGGTCTGCTCGTCGCGCCCATGCCCGGACGTGCGCTGCGCGCCAAGCTGCGCGAGGCGCTCACCGGTGCACCGCTCGAGCCGGTCGAGCCCGTGGCGGCGCCGACCGACGCGCCGGTCCCGCCCCGCACCACGGCGCCGTTGGTGGTGGCGGGAACCAACGGTCACAACTGATCGTCGTACCGCGACGTGCGAGCGCTGTACCGGATCGTCGTCGCGTGCACGGCCGTCGTCGCGTTCGTGGCGTGCGGGGGATCGTCGAAGACGGCGCCATCGACGCCGCATCCCGAGTTGCTGCCGATCACCGCGGCTGGCGCGAACGTCGACGCCGCCATCGCGCCGCTCGTGCCGATCCAGTACGACGCCGCGCCGGACCTGCCCTCGCTCGAGGGCACGGCATACGCCTACCGCGTGCCGCCCGGTACGTGGTCGTCAGGCAACCCTGACGCGACCGTCTCGTCACCGCCGCCGCCGCACCCGGCGAACTTCCCGTCGCAGGACGAGGCGCGCGCCACCGCGCTGGACGCGCTGCGCGCCGCGGGGACGGCCAGCGACGGCACCGTGACCGTGACCGACAACGGGTCGTCGTGGTCGGTGATCGTCGACCCCGTGGTCGAGGGGGTGCCGACCGTCGGCTTCGCCAGCGCGGTGGAGGTCGGACCGGGGCCGGCGATCGTGTACGCCAGCGCGCCCACCGGGCGTCCGGAACGGCGCGACGAGTACCCCCTCATCGGCACGAAGGAGGCGTTGGCCCGGCTCAACCGCGGCGAGGGCTTCGTCGGCCCGCAGGCGGCGCTCGCTCCCGCGGCCGACTCGTCCGCCTCGGTCGACAGCGACGGCGCCCAGCACGTCGTGTTCACCACCGTCGAGCGCGTGCTGCTCCTGGCGCCGAGCATCGACGGCACCGACTCGTGGCTCGTGCCGGGGTACCGGTTCCGTGCCGCCGACGGCGTGACGCAATCGGTGCTGGCGGTCGACGACGCGTACTTCGCGCCGCCGCCGCCCGTGCCCCAGCCCGTCCCGTTGCCGGCACCGCAGCCCGGATCCGAGATCCCGCCGGCGCCGCCGGCCTCGGACGCACCCGGTTCGGTCGGCAGCGTCGGGTCGATCGGCGCGACCGGGCCCACCCGTTAGCCTGGCGAACCGCATGTTCGAAGCGCTGTCCGACCGGTTCGACGGGATCTTCCGCCGCTTGCGCGGCCGTGGTCGCCTCCGCGAGGAGGACGTCGACGAGGTCCTGCGCGAGATCCGTCTCGCCCTCCTCGAGGCCGACGTCAACTTCAAGGTCGTCCGCAACCTGCAGGCCCGCATCCGCGAGCGGGCGATCGGGCTCGAGCTCAACCAGGCGCTCAACCCCGCGCAGCAGGTCATCAAGATCGTCCACGAGGAGCTCATCCAGACCCTCGGCGGCGAGACGATCCGCATCACGTACGCGTCACGTCCACCGACCGTCGTGCTGATGGCCGGCTTGCAGGGGTCCGGCAAGACGACGAACACCGGGAAGCTGGCGCGCTGGTTCAAGCAGCAGGGTCGCAACCCCTTGCTCGTCGGCGCCGACCTCCAGCGCCCGGCCGCCGTCGAGCAGCTGCGCACGCTCGGCCGCCAGGTCGACGTGCCGGTCTTCTCGGAACCGGGCGACCCCGTGGCGACGGCCCGCAAGGGCGTGGAGGAGGCGCGGCGCATCGGGCGCGACGTCGTCATCGTCGACACCGCCGGTCGCCTCGCCATCGACGAGGAGATGATGGACCAGGTCCGTCGCATCTCCGAGGCCGTCGAGCCGAACTACACGTTCCTCGTCATCGACGCCATGACCGGTCAGGACGCCGTGAACACGGCGGAGGCGTTCCACCAGACGCTCGCCCTCGACGGCGTGATCCTCACGAAGCTCGACGGTGACGCGCGCGGCGGCGCCGCGCTCTCGGTGAAGGAGGTCGTCGGTCGCCCGATCGCGTTCGCCTCGACGGGGGAGAAGCTCGAGGACTTCGACCTGTTCCACCCCGACCGTCTGGCCGGTCGCATCCTCGGGATGGGCGACGTGCTCACGCTCATCGAGAAGGCCGAGCAGGTCTACGAGAAGGAAGAGGCAGAGAAGGCGGCGGCCAAGCTCTTCGAGGGCGAGTTCACCTTCGAGGACTTCCTCGACCAGCTCCAGCAGGTCCGCAAGATGGGCCCGCTCGGCAACCTCGTGTCGATGATCCCGGGTCTCCCGAAGGAGATGAAGAACCAGGAGATCGACGACCGCGAGATCAACCGCATCGAGGCGATCATCCGCTCGATGACACCGCTCGAGCGGGCCCGGCCGGCGCTCATCGACGGGTCGCGGCGGTCGCGCATCGCCAACGGCTCGGGGACGACGCCGGGCGAGGTGAGCCAACTCGTCAAGCAGTTCCAGGACGTCAAGAAGATGATGCAGAAGATGGGCAACATCCCGGGCCTCGGGCGCAAGATGAAGAAGGGCAAGAAGGGCAAGGCACCCGGTGGCAGGGTCACGCCGAAGGGCACCAGGCCGGTGGGTGCCGCCGCCAAGCCGCCGCCGTTCACGATCCCGGGGATCGGCGACGGCGACTTCCCCGGATTGAACTGACCTCGCGGATCGATCAGACTGGTCGGTCCCTTCGAACAGAGGATGTCGAAACAGTGGCCGTGAAGCTCCGCCTCATGCGGATGGGGAAGACCAAGCAGCCGACGTACCGCGTCGTCGCTGCCGACTCGCGCTCGCCGCGCAACGGCCGGTTCATCGAGATCGTCGGGACCTACGAGCCGCGGCAGGAGCCGTCCAGGATCGTCGTCGACAACGAGAAGGCGGTGGCGTGGCTGCGCAAGGGCGCCCAGCCCACCGACCGCGTGCAGCGCATCCTCGAGATCTCCGGCGCGTGGGACGAGTTCAAGGGCACGTCGTCTTGACCGACGTCGACGACATCGACGGCGACGACGTCGACGTCAACCGGATCCCCGCCGCCACGGCGCGCGACGTGTGCGAGTACCTCGTCAAGGCGGTCGTGGAGGAGCCCGACGGCGTCGAAGTCGAGGTGACCGAGCGGCGCGGCAAGTCGATCCTCGAGGTGCGCGTCGCGCCGGGCGACATGGGTCGCGTCATCGGCAAGCGCGGCCGGATCGCGCAGTCGATCCGCACCGTCGTGCGCGCCGCCGCGGTGCGCGACGGCACGGACGTCGACGTCGACTTCGTGGATTGAAGCTCGAAGTCGGACGCATCGTGCGTCCGCACGGTGTGCGCGGCGACGTCGTCGTCTCGCTGATCACCGATCGTGTCGACCGGCTGGCGGCGGGCTCCGTGCTCGACGCCGACGGGCGAGCGTTGGAGGTCGTCGCATCCCGCCCGCACCAGCGCGCCTGGATCGTGTCGTTCGCCGGCGTCGCGGATCGCAACGCGGCGGAGGCGCTGCACGGCGCGGTCCTGCGCGCGGAGGCGGTCCACGATCCCGACGAGCTGTGGGTGCACGAGTTGATCGGCGCACCGGTCGTCGTGGTGGACGGCGCACCCGCCGGCACGATCGCGTCGGTCGAGGCGAACCCCGCCAGCGACCTGCTCGTCCTCGACACGGGCGCGCTCGTCCCGGTGCGTTTCGTCGTCGAGCAGCGCGACGACGGCACCGTCGTGATCGACCCTCCCGAGGGGCTGCTGGAGCTGCGATGAGGATCGATCTGTTCACGATCTTCCCGTCGATGCTCGATTCGTTCGCGTCGCAGTCGTTGCTGGGCAAGGCGCGCGCGTCGGGCGTGCTCGACGTGCGCGTGCACGACCTGCGCAGCGCGGCGACCGATCCGCATCACTCCGTGGACGACGCGCCCTTCGGGGGTGGCGCCGGCATGGTGCTCATGCCCGAGCCGATCTTCGGCGCGGTGGAGGCGGTGTCGCCGGCGCGGCCGCTGTACCTGCTCGGCCCCGGGGGACGGCCCTTCGACCAGTCGGTCGCGCGAGAGCTCGCCTCGCTCGCGGGGTTCTCGCTGCTGTGCGGCCGGTACGAGGGCGTCGACGAGCGCGTGCGCGAGCACCTGGTGGACGGCGAGCTGTCGATCGGCGACTACGTCCTCGCCGGCGGGGAGGTCGCCGCCATGGTCGTGCTCGAAGCGGTCGGCCGCCTCGTGCCCGGCGTGATGGGCAACGCCGAGTCGGCGGACGAGGAGTCCTTCGCCGACGGGTTGCTCGAGCACCCGCAGTACACCCGGCCCGCCTCCTTCCGGGGATGGGACGTTCCGGACGTGCTGCGATCCGGCGATCACGCCCGGGTGGCGCGGTGGCGCCGGGCCCAGTCCCTGGCCCGCACCGTGCGCCACCGGCCCGACCTCCTCGCCGCCAGAGGCGGGCTCTCGGCCGAGGAACGGCGGCTGTTGGAGGAGGAGTTGGGGATCACGTATCCTTCGATCTCCCCTGAGGAAGCCCCGGGAGACTGACGCGCCATGAACCCCACCGATCTCGTCGACGCCACCAGCCTGCGCGACGACGTGCCCGACTTCGCGCCGGGCGACACGCTGAAGGTCCACGTGCGCGTCGTCGAGGGCAACAAGGAGCGCGTGCAGATCTTCCAGGGTGTCGTGATCCGCCGCCAGGGTTCCGGTGTGCGCGAGTCCTTCACCGTGCGCAAGGTGAGCTACGGCGTCGGGGTCGAGCGCACGTTCCCGGTCCACTCGCCGGTGATCGCGAAGATCGAACCGGTCACCCGCGGCGCGGTCCGCCGGGCGAAGCTCTACTACCTCCGCGATCGCGTCGGGAAGGCCGCGAAGATCAAAGAGAAGCGGTAGCGCCACACCCGTGCGTCGAGCGCACGGTCGTGGCTTTCCCGTGCTCCTTGCGTGGTGATCCGGCTCGAGATCGCCCGATTCACCACGCCGAGACCACACGAACCTCGGCACCGCACGAATTCCCGCGCTCCGTGACGGTCGCCGGGGCAGGATCTCCGGCGCGTGAAGCACTGGAACGAGATGTCCGCGAGGTGGCACGCGCACTACGAGCGCGGCCGTCCGAGCTACCCGCGCGACGCGGTACGTCGTGCCGGCCTGCCGCGCGGGTCGACGGTGCTCGAGGTCGGTGCTGGGACCGGGAAGCTGACGCGCCTGCTCGTGGACGAGTTCTCGCGCGTCGTCGCGGTCGAACCGGACCCTCGCATGCGCTCACGGTTCGCTGTCGTGTGCGCGGGTGCCCTGCTGGTCGCGGGTGTCGCGGAGGCCCTACCGGTCGGCGATGCATCCGTCGACGCGGTGTTCGTCGCCGAGGCGTTCCACTGGTTCGACCACCGGACCGCGGTCGCAGAGTTCGCCCGCGTGCTGCGTCCTCGCGGCGCGCTCGTCCTCATGTGGAACCGACCGGCGGGGCGGCCCGAGCCATCGATCGCCGACGTCGAGGAGCTCCTCGAACCGCTGTGGCCGGACGACATCGAAATGCCGCTGGACCTCGACCCGCGCTGCTTCCCGTACGCGCGCGAATGGCCCTCCGCGTTCGAAGGATCGAGCTTCGAGCCGCTGCAGCGGTCGACGGTCTCGAACGTGTGCACCTTCACACGAGACGAGCTGGTGGCGTTCTTCGGTTCGATGGGATGGATCGACGCGCTCCCGACGGCGCATGCCGGCGAACTGCTCGACCAGGTCCGATCTCGACTGATGCACGACGAGTACCGCCTGCCGTTCGAGACCGACGTGCACTGGACACGTCTGCAGGCGCCGGGTCGCGGGTGATGGTCACGGGTTCTGGCTGCGATCCCAGAACAGCGCCAGGGCGATGCCGTCGGGATCCTTGAAGTTGAGGATCGCACCGGGCGGCACCGCGATCGGTCCCGAATGGGTGACGCCGTGGTCGTCGAGCCGCGTCGCCCACGCGTGCAGCTCGTCTTCGGAACGAACGGCGAAGGCGAGGTGATCGAGACCCGTGACGGTCTCGTCGAACGGGCCGTGCACCGCGGCCACGTGTTCGACCAGGCCCACGGACGTGCCGCCTCCTTCGAAGCGGTACACCACCGCCTTGCGGTCGGGACCGTCCTCTCGGAACAGCTCGACCATCCCGAGCACGCGCTCGTACCACTCGCTGCTGCGGTCGAGATCGGTGACGGTGAGCGCGACGTGATGGAAGGCTTCGAGCGGTTGCATGCCGTCAGTCTGTCGCGGCAAGGGAGGCCGTTCTTCGACGTCGGCGGAGTTCACCGTGCACGGATCGGCCAGCACACCTCGGTGCGACCTCCGTCGAGGTAATTCTCCCGGATGGGACCCGGCGCGCCGATGCCGCGCTCGGTGACATGCGCGCCGAGCGCGGCGTACGTCGTGTCGAGGGTGTCGAACGGACCGTCGTGGACCATCACCGCGTACGTCACGTCGCTCGTCCGCGTCGGCACCACGCGCCCGGCCGCATCGGCGGGGTTCGCCGTCGGGACGAACGCGGTGACGTCGCCCACGTGGTCCTCGAAGAAGGCGGGGGCGTACGACGCGGCGTCGGGACCGGCTCGGTCATCGATGGCGACGGCGACGTGGAGCTCGTCGAGCGCGTCCGACAGCCACTGCTCGACGTCGTCCCACGCGACTCGGTCGGTGATCGCGGCGCACGGTCCGCCCGGGATCACGCGGTGCACGGCTTCTCCGCCGGGCGCCCGTTCGAGCAGCGCGCGCAGGGACGCAACGGCGGTCTGCGTCTGATCGAGCTTCGCTTCCATCTCGCGGAGGTGCGCCACGATGATGCGATCGCGCGTGTCGGGATCGGGTGCCTCGAGCACGGCCCGGATGCGGTCGAGTGGCATGTCGAGGTCACGGAAGCGCCGGATCGCCTGTGCGGTGGGCACCTGCGCCACCGCGTAGCGCCGGTAGCCGGACGACGAGTCGACAGCCGCGGGTGTCAACAGGCCGACCTCGTCGTAGTGCCGCAGCGCCTTCACGCTGAGGTACGTCATGCGCGCGAACTCGCCGATCGTCAGCAACGTCGCCATCCCGTCAGCCTCGTCCCTCCCGCGAGGGGAGAGTCAATCGCGCCGTTCCCTGTTGACTCTCCCACCGCGGGAGGGCGCACGGTCGTCGCATGGCAACCATCACGAAGATCATCGACGTCGCGGCGCCATCGGCCGCGGTGTGGGAAGCGCTGTCCGACTTCGACGCCGTCCACGAGCGCGTCGCGCCCGGTTTCGTCGTCGACTGCCGGGGCGAGGGCCGTGACCGCGTCGTCACGTTCGTCACCGGTTCGGTGGCGCGCGAGCGACTCGTCACGATCGACGACGAGGCGCGCCGGCTCGTCTACACCGTCGTGGACGGTCCACTCGGAACGACACATCACCAGGCGTCCGTCGTCGTGGAGTCCGTCGGCGAGCGGGCGAGGCTCGTGTGGACGACGGACGTCCTTCCCGACGAGCGCGCCGCGGTCATCGGATCGATGATGAACGCAGGCGCGGACGCCATCCGCCGCCGCTTCGCGCGGGTGACGGCATGAGCGCGCCGCACACCATCGCGTCGATCACGTTCGACTGCAGCGACGCGGCGTCGCTCGCACGGTTCTGGGCCCAGCTCCTCGGCCGGGAGGTCGCCGCGGGCGCCACGAGCGACTACGCGTCGGTCGACGGCGACCCTGCGTTCACGTTCATCGCCGTGCCGGAGGACAAGCGCGCCAAGAACCGCATGCACCTCGACATCGCGGTCGACGTGCTCGCGGACGCGGTGGTGCGGGCGGTCGAGCTCGGCGCGGAACAGGGCGAGGAGTTCGACGAAGACGGCTACCACTGGGTCACGTGCGCGGACCCGGAGGGCAACGAGTTCGACCTCGTCGTGCTGCCGTCCTGACGGTGGCGGCACCGGCGCGTCGCGCCGGGATGTGCGGGATGCACGGCTACCGTGCCGCGACTGCGCATGGTCACCACGAGCTCGGGCCGCCGAGAACCACGCGAACTGACGCCGGACGAGCGCCGCCGCCGCCGCACGCGCGCGCTGGCCGAGCTCCCGCTCCTCGCCGTCGTCGCACTCGTCGTCGCGTTCGTGATCAAGACGTTCGCGGCGCAGGCCTTCTACATCCCGAGCGGGTCGATGGAGCCACAGCTCCGCGTCGGCGACCGCGTCGTCGTGTCGAAGGTGGCGTACCGGCTGCACGACCCGCGCCGTGGCGACATCGTCGTGTTCCCGTCGCCGGAGGACCACACCGAGGACCACGGCACCCTCCCCGGCAAGATCCTGCGCGGGGTGCTCGAGGGGATCGGGGTGCGCCAGCCGGTGCGCACCATCCTCATCAAACGGGTGATCGCCCTGCCCGGCGAGACCGTCCAGGGCCGCGATGGCCAGGTGTTCGTCGACGGGCGCCGCCTCGTCGAGCCGTACCTCCCGGCCGGGGTGCGCACCGAGGACTTCGGGCCGGTCACCCTGCCGCCGGGACAGGTGTGGGTGATGGGCGACAACCGCCTGAATTCCGAGGACAGCGTGCGCTTCGGCCCGGTGGCGACGAAGGACATCATCGGCCGTGCGATCGCCAAGATCTGGCCGCTCGGGGGAGTGGAGTTCCTGTGACGCTTTACAGTGGCCGCATGTCCACCGAGGACCTCGAGCAGTACGAAGCGGACCTCGAGCTGCAGCTGTACAAGGAGTACAAGGACGTCTCGCCGATGTTCTCGTACGTCGTCGAGACCGAGCGACGCTTCTACCTCTGCAACGAGGTGAAGCAGCACGTCCACGAGGACGGGCGCACGTACGTCGAGCTGGAGCTGCGCGACGCGTGGGTGTGGGACATGTACCGCTCGAGCCGGTTCGTACCGTCGGTGAAGGTCGTGACCTTCAAGGACGTGAACGTCGAGGAGCTCCCGAAGAAGGACCTGCTCTGACCGTCGCCCGCCGCGCGCTCGGCATCGCCGGCGAGGACGCAGCTGCCGCCTGGTACACGGCGAACGGCTACGAGGTGCTCGACCGCAACTGGCGTTGCCGGGACGGCGAGCTCGATCTCGTCGTGCGCCGCAACCGCACCATCGTGTTCTGCGAGGTGAAGACGCGATCGAGCACCGCGTTCGGATCGCCGGCCGAGGCGGTGAACCACTTGAAGCGACAGAAGCTCCGCGTGCTCGCCGCCAAGTGGCTCGACGACGCGCCGATCCGTCCCATCGAGATCCGCTTCGACGTCGTGGCCGTCGTCGGTGACACCGTCGAGGTCATCGAAGGCGCGTTCTGACGGCGGGTGCCGTCAACCGAGCAGCGCCCACAGCACGAGCAGCGCCACCACCACGAACGCGGCGACGACCATCACGTAGTCGGCAGCGGAACGACGCTGCTGGCGGAACGGGTTGAACCCCATGCCCCTGAGTATCGTGCGCGCCATGGAGACCCTGCAGGTCGACCGGTCGGACGGCGTCGTCACCGTCACGCTCGACCGCCCCGAACGAAAGAACGCGATCAACGACGTGATGTGGGACGAGCTCCTCGCCACGTTCCGCGCCATCGCCGCCAACGCCGACCACGACCGTGTCGTCGTGATCACGGGAGCGGGCGGCGCCTTCTGCTCGGGCGCGGACATCGGCGGCGGTGCGGCCGCCGACGGCAACGCGCTCGCACACATGCGTCACGTCGGCGACGTGTGTGCGAGCTTGCACGACATCCCGCAGCCGACGATCGCGAAGGTCGGAGGAGTGGCCGCTGGTGCGGGACTCAACCTCGCGCTCGGCTGCGATCTCGTCGTCGCCAGCGACGAAGCGCGCTTCAGCGAGATCTTCGCGAGGCGCGGCCTGTCCGTCGACTTCGGGGGCTCGTGGGTGTTGCCGCGACTCGTGGGCCTGCACAAGGCGAAGGAGCTCGTCCTGCTCGCCGACATCATCGGTGCGAAGGAAGCGATGGAGATCGGGATCGTGAACCGCGTCGTGCCCGCCAGCGAGCTCGACGCGTTCGTGGACGACTGGGCGAGGCGGCTCGCGCAAGGACCGCCGATCGCGCTCGGGCTCAGCAAGAAGCTGCTCGACCAGTCATCGGCGGTGTCGCTCGCGCAGGCGCTCGAAGCCGAGGCGCAGGCGCAGTCGCTGAACTTCACGACGAACGACACGGCGGAGGCGATGCTCGCCTTCGTCGAGAAGCGCGACCCGCGGTTCCGGGGGCGCTGACGGCTTCACTGTCACACCCCCTCCGTAGGGTGTGACGATCGCTCGCAAGCCGGCGTCAACGGCTCGCCTCACGCCGAACCACCGTGAGGAGCTGCCGTGCTCGCCACCATCCCGTCCGCCACCCTGCTCGGCGTCGACGGTCACGCCGTGCGGGTCGAGGTGCACGTCGCGACGGGCATCCCGACCTTCACGATCGTCGGCCTGCCCGACACGGCATGTCGCGAGTCGCGCGACCGCGTGCGGGCCGCGCTCGCCACGTCGGGCATCGCGTGGCCGAACAAGCGCATCACCGTCAACCTCGCGCCGTCGGGGCTGCGCAAGATCGGCTCGGGGCTCGATCTGGCGATGGCGATCGCGTTGGTCACGGCCGCGGGCAACGTGCCGCTCGCCGCCGTCGACGGGCTGGGCTTCCTCGGTGAGCTCGGCCTCGACGGCAGCATCCGCGCCGTCCCCGGCACGCTCTCGCTCGTCGACGCCACCGAGTGCCGCACGGTCGTCGTCGGCCCGGGCGCGTACCACGAGGCCACGCTGCTCGGACGGCGCAAGGTGCTGGTGGCGTCGACCCTCGGCGAGCTGTTCGACGCGTTGGTCGGCACGCAACCGTGGCCCGACCCGCCGCCGGCACCCGATGTGGTCGCGGCGCCGCCCGCGCCCGACCTCGCCGACGTGCGCGGCCAACCGCTGGCGCGCTTCGCGCTCGAGGTCGCCGCCGCGGGCGCGCACCATCTGCTGCTCGTGGGTCCGCCGGGCGCGGGCAAGACGATGCTCGCCTGCCGGCTCGCGGGCCTGCTGCCGCCGCTCGACGACGAGCGCGCGCTCGAGGCGACGCGCATCCACTCCGCGGCGGGCATCGGTCGACCACCCGACGCGCTCGTGCGCCGGCCACCGTTCCGTGCGCCGCACCACGGCGCGTCCGCCGTGTCGCTCGTCGGTGGCGGCACCGCCGCCGTGCGACCCGGCGAAATCAGCCTCGCCCATGGTGGCGTGCTGTTCCTCGACGAGCTGGGTGAGTTCCAGCCGACCGTGCTCGAC